>ERZ824575.3570-NODE-3570-length-10680-cov-2.814306_pt1 | contig 10680 bp, 8 predicted proteins | sample MGYA00519470_ERZ824575 | MGnify/ENA primary metagenome ERZ824575 (study PRJEB31778, sample SAMEA3449170) | human gut metagenome | biome: human gut; feature: human-associated habitat; material: faeces | place: United Kingdom | collected 2010/2012 ...
TTCAAAAAGCAATTAACAAATATACCTGTGGATGCGAACAGACCATCGTCACAGATATCCATATTCAACCGAACCAAAATTCCGGTGAGCTCTTCATCTATGATGATGAAGATGAAGAATTATCCAGTGTAACCATTGATGAATGGACAGCCTACGAGGGAGATGACTTTTACGAAGATGCTGAAAGAATCTTCCGCACCATGCTCTGCCGTATGAAAGAAGGTGGAAGTTTCGATAAGTTGACTATCCTTAAACCTTATTCTTTCGTATTGGTAGACGAAGATAAAGAGACGATCTCCGACCTTTTGCTTGTAGACGATGATACACTGTTAGTAAATGATGAACTTCTGAAAGGGCTGGATAAAGAACTGGACGATTTTCTGAAAAACTTATTGGAAAAATAGTTCCGCCCCCTTCTTGTGATATAACTGAAAGAGGCTATCCGAATAATTCGAATAGCCTCTTTTGGATTGGGTTCATGACGGACATATGGATAATCAATACCTTGTCACCTTGTCCGAATGCGCCTTCAGGTATTCAAAACGATTGATTAGTTCACCCAACTTTTTAGGGTACTTCTCTGCCAGATTCTCCTGCTGACCGATATCCGATTTCAGATTATAGAGTTTATAGCCATAGCCTAAACCGATAAAGTCACCGTCTTCTTCCATTTCTTCCTGCATGATTGCCTGCATCTTAGTTCTCTCACCCTTATATTCGCCTCGCTGTAACTGCTTAGCAAGAATATCACAAAGCTCATACATCTTAGTAGACTTTCCGCTCTGTCCTGAAATAATAAGTGGTGTACGTGCCTCATCAATAAGAACAGAATCGACCTCATCTATAATACAGTACTTAAGATTTCTTAATACAAGTTCACTCTTATATATAGCCATGTTATCACGAAGATAATCAAAACCAAGTTCGTTGTTCGTTACATATGTAATATCACTTCCATATGCAGCCTGTCTTTCTTCTCTTGTTGAGTCATGTAATACAACGCCAACCTTAAGACCTAAGAATTCATGTATCATCCCCATCTGCTCAGCATCTCGCTTAGCAAGGTAATCATTAACAGTAACTACGATTACGCCCTCTTCAGTAAGTGCATTAAGATATGCCGGAAGTGTACATACAAGTGTCTTACCTTCACCAGTCTTCATCTCAGCAATTCTTCCCTGATGAAGAATAATTCCTCCGATAAGCTGAACACGATAATGTTCCATACCAAGAACTCTCCTGCCCGCTTCCCTTACTGTTGCAAATGCTTCCGGCAGAATATCATCAAGAGTCTCACCTTTAGCTAATCTATCCTTAAACTCCTTAGTCTTCCCTTTAAGTTCTTCGTCGCTTAACTTGCTATAAGATTCTCTGTAGCCTTCAATCTTATCAGCAATTGGATATATTCTTTTCAATTCATGTTCGCTGTGTGTTCCAAATAATTTCTGAGCTAATCCCATTACTTTATATATCTCCTTATAAAAGCCTATTTATGTTGTAATTGTACCACTATTTAGATATTCTATCAAGTAAAGTTAAACCATTAAAATTCTATAAATAGATTTCTTATACATATAAAGAAATACCGCCTGCCAGCACTAACCGGCAGACGGTACTCTAAAAAAGAGGATAAACCTATATGACGTGAAAAAGCATACTAATCAAGTTCTGGTTCAATCAAACCATATGTGTTGCCTTTTCTCTTGTAAACAACATTAACTTCCTCTGTCTCTGAATTAAAGAACACATAGAAATTATGTCCAAGAAGCTCCATCTGAACACATGCTTCTTCAGGATCCATTGGCTTGATTCCGAATCTCTTGGTTCTGATAATCTTAACCTCATCGTCATCATAATCTTTCTCTACAAATTCCTGTGCAAATGCTGCTGCGTTCTGCTGCTTGTCAACAATCTTATTCTTATACTTCTTTAACTGACGCTCGATAACTTCTTCGACAAGATCAATTGAAACATACATATCGCTGCTTACCTGCTCGCTTCTTATGATGTTACCCTTAACTGGAATAGTTACCTCAATCTTCTGTCTTTCTTTTTCTACACTCAAAGTTACATTAACTTCCGTCTCTGGTGCAAAGAATCTGTCAAGCTTTCCAAGCTTCTCCTCTACTGCTGACTTTAATCCCTCTGTTATATCAATATTTCTTCCTGTAATTATAAATCTCATGATGTCCAACTCCTTTACGTGTTTTATAATCGTGGGCAGAGGTAAGAATCTGATCGTAATTCCTTTCCAACCTTCTCTTTATAAAATCTATCAGACATTCTTCCTTCTTAAATCACCACATGTGTCGAAAGAATATATACACATGCAGCTAACACGACCTAAGATACATTTCTGTATACTTATTTTATGTAAGTATTATATCATATATTTGTAAATTAACAAGTATGTCCTTTAATTATTTTATGCAAATATGTCAAGTGTCATAAGTAAGTTTTCTGATTTTTTGCAAATATTCACAAAACATTTATTCTGTTCCAGGTATACTAAATTAATAACAAAATATTGTGGATAATTGTGGATAATGTGGATAACTTGGTTGATAAGTCGTATTTTAGATAAAATCAGGTTTTAAAAATGTGGAAAACTTTTCTGAGCATTTTCAAATCCTGTCAAGCAATTATTGAAATAAATACAATCTGAATTTCTTTTTGGTTAGTATGCACAAGGAAGTTTTTGTCAATATTTGTTTTTAATTTTTTTATAGAAATATCCAGTATTTTCCTGTATTATAATATAATAACGATATTATTGAAATTACATTTTATTAAGCGAGGCATATTATTATGAAAAAAACTATAGTTATAACTGGTGCTTCCCGTGGAATCGGAAAAGCAATTGCAATAGAACTTGCCGGAAAAGACACTAATATTGTTATCAACTGTGTGAATAATGTGGATAAACTAAATGAAGTCAAATCCATTATTGAGGAAAAAGGCAGTGTCTGTGAAACATTTATAGGCGATATGGGAAATTACAGTGATGTACAGAAAATGTTTGACATGTGCCTTCAGCGTTTCGGTCAGGTTGATGTGCTTATCAACAATGCCGGAATATCTATTGTCGGACTTTTCCAGGATATGGGCGAAAATGAGTGGCACAGGATATGTAACACTAACATAGATTCTGTGTTTAACTGTTGCCATTTTGCTGTTAAAGACATGATGAAGCGACACTGTGGCAAAATTATTAATATATCTTCTGTTTGGGGACTGTACGGTGCAAGCTGTGAGGTTGCATATTCAGCAACAAAGGGGGCAGTCAACTCATTTACAAAAGCACTTGCAAAGGAACTTGCTCCAAGTGGTATTCAGGTCAACGCTGTTGCCTGCGGAGCTATTGACACAGAGATGAACGGTCATCTCTCAGATGATGACAAGGCTTCCCTTGCCGAAGAAATTCCTGCAGGCCGTTTTGGAAGCCCGCAGGAAGTCGCTAAACTTGTTAAATCTCTTTCCGGAATGAACAGTTATCTTACCGGTCAGATAATAACTCTTGATGGCGGCTGGATTTAATCAGCCTGTATAACTTTTATCAATCTTAATCACGGCGCGGCATTCACTCTGCTTCTCCGTGATTTTTTTCTGAATCTGAGTCTTTATCTCGTCATCAGAAAGATGATAATTATAAGGAACAAGCACATCAAATATAAGATTCGTTATATATGGGCCTTTAACAGTCCTAAAATCATGTATATCCAGTTCCTCACCTACTGACTTTACAACCTCAGTAGTCATATTTCGCAAATGATTTATCACCTCATCATCTGTAACTACCGGATCCATATGTATGCTTATAAAGCATTTCATACGCTTTTCAACTCTTCTTTCAGCCATATCTATATAATCATGTGCTTCCATCATGTCCATATTAGCCGGAACCTCTGCATGAAGCGATGCATATACTCTGCCCGGACCGTAATTATGCACAATCAGGTCGTGAACCCCAATTATGTGCTTATCCTGAAGAACAATATTCTGAAGTTCCTGTACATATTCTTTAGTTGGTGGCTGACCAAGAAGTGGCTGCAATGTATCTTTTGCCGCACCAAAACCAGCTAATATTACAAATACTGCAACAACAACTCCTGCTATTCCATCTATATTAATATCAGAAAACAGTGTAAGAAGCACTCCTATAAGGACTACTGACGTTGCAACGCAGTCTGATAAGCTGTCTGTTGCTGTAGCCTTCATTGCAGCAGAATCCACCTTATTGCCAAGATATTTGTTGAATTTAGCCATCCACATTTTCATAAGAATTGATAATACAAGTATTATAAGAGATGACACAGATACCTCAAGCGGCGTAGGATGAAGTATTTTCCTGAATGATGTTGTCAGCAGCTCAAAGCCCATAATTATAATTGCTCCTGATACTATGAAGCCTGATATATATTCGATTCTTCCATGACCATATGGATGTTCATAATCAGCTGGCTTTCCTGCAAGCTTAAAACCTATAAGCGTAACAATTGAAGATCCTGCATCCGATAAATTATTGACTGCATCCGCCATTATTGAAACTGATGCCGTAAGCACTCCTGCAAGTATCTTTGCTAAAAACAGTATAAGATTACAGATTATCCCCACAATCCCGGCAAACACACCGTATCTTGTACGGACTTCAGGGTTCTTCGTCTTATCATAATCTTTTATGAACCTCTTAAGTAATAAATCTATCATTTCCTTCTCCTTCATGCCCTCTGGCATATTTACATTAAGTATATACCATATTGGATTTAATTTAAAGATTCTTATTTTTTGATTTACAGTATATACACAAAAGGACTATAATGGAAACAATTATTGTGTTTAATCATTACAACTATCTTGGAGGACAACAATGTTAGACTTTGAAAAGGTAATACCAGAAGATGTAGGAATATCTTCCACAGGACTTATCAGCTTTGCCAGAAAGCTTGAATATAACAACATTCCTATGCACAGCATAATTGTCATGCGACACGGTAAGATATGTATGGAAAGCTACTATGCACCATACACGAGAGACACTCTCCACAGAATGTTTTCTGTCACCAAATCTTTCGTTTCACTTGCCATCGGACTGCTTGCAGATGAAGGGAGAATCTCACTTGATGACCATATTGCAGATTATTTTCCTGAAAAGCAGCCAGAAACAGGTGTGCACCCATATATGCAGATGCTCACAATAAGGCAGATGCTTACAATGAGAACATGCCACGATATGAATGCTTACAAAATCGGAGATTCCCCTGACTGGGTAGGTTCTTTCTTTACTGTTACACCCAACCATGTGCCTGGAACTAATTTCTCTTATGATACAGCTTCAACGCATACATTAGGTGCACTTGTTGAAAAGCTCACCGGTATGGAACTTCTTGATTATCTGAGAACAAAGTTCTTAGACGAATTAGGATTTTCTAAAGAAGCATTTATATTAAAATCTCCTGATGGCAAAGTAAGCATGGGCGGTTCAGGAATGTGTGCAACACCACAGGATATCCTTAAGGTTATGTATATTGTATCCCAGAATGGTAAACTTGGCGGGAAGCAGTTACTCCCTTCCGGATATCTTAAGGAAGCAACTGTTAAGCAGAGTGACCCTTATGGAAAATCAGGCACATGGGAAGAGATGCAGGGCTATGGCTACCAGTTCTGGATGACAACTCACAATGGTTATGCATTTTTTGGCATGGGTGGACAGCTTGCCATATATTATCCAGATAAAGATGTTATTCTTGTCACCACTGCTGATGCTCAGGGTCGTCAGGGTGGAGTACAGCTGATATATGATGCATTTTACGAGGAAGTATACAGCCGTATTGATACATGTACTGATAATGGTGATTATGAAGAATTCCAGAAGTTCGAGAATTCACGCCAGCTTCTTGTGCAGCCGGGCGAATATAGTTCAGACCTTGTAAGCAAAATCAACGGACAGAGCTATGAATTTGACCATAATCCATGTGGTGTAACAGACATAAAGCTTACATTTAACGGAGATGAAGGAACATTTTTCTATACTAATGCAACAGGAAATCACGAGCTGCATTTCGGACTCGGAAAGAATGTTTTCCAGAACTTCCCTGATTATAATTTCAAATGTGGTGCAAGCGCAGCTTTCAGAGCAGACAATAATCTTCTTATCAAAGTGCAGATTATTGACAGCGCCGTCGGCAATATGTATATCTCATTAAGCTATATTGATGATTATGTTACTGTTATGATGAGAAAGATTGAAGAGAGTTATTTTACTGAATACGATGGTGTATTCAGTGGAAAGCTTAAAAACTAAAAATTCCCGGCAGACCATTGTGTATTCACACTTCCGGTCTGCCGGGAATCATTAATTATAATCAATTATCAAATTGTTAATTAGAACATAAGTCTTAATACCCATGTAAGGAAATTAACTGCAACATATGAGATTGCCATTATAAGAGGTATCTTCTTCTCATCCTTGCATAAAGCACGGATTGCTATGTATACAAATGCATATCCTGCTACATTAGAAAATACTGTTACGCATGAAGATATTCTGTCAATGAATCCTACTGATGTAAGACCTGTTACCCAGCTGAGTAACTCTGCTGGTATACCAAGTACTGCTGTAATGGCATATACTGCAAGGCCCTGCATATATGTAACATTAGCCTTGTTAAATGCCTTTGCAAGAAGCATAACTACAAGTGCAATTACAGCTGCCGCTACTGCTACCAGAAGAATCTCAAGAAGCATGTTCTTGAATATTGAGCCTGCTGGATATGGCTTGGTATTAGTATATGAGCTGTAGTAAGATGAAAGTAAGCTGTCAAGTTCTTTACTTCCTGTTGTAACCTTTGCCTTACTGTTAGCAATTAACATATCAAATAATCTTGTAAGCATGTTAATAATTGCCTGACCACCAATAAGTATTGCAATCATAATAACATTAGCTTTAGCAACAAATGCTGATACCGTTTCTACCGGTGATGTAAACAATCCCTTCAATACATTAACATAATCAAGGGCTGCATTAGCTCCTGCCTTCTTCACAGCGTCCATCTGCTGTGAAGCCTGCTGCTGATTAAATCCCTGCTGTGTCTGCTGATATGTCTGCTGACCTGCTCCCTGCTGGAATGTCTGCTGCGCTGCCTGCTGGTTAAATTCCTGCTGAGGCTGTGCTGCTCCGGCTGACTGTTGTGCCTGCTGACATGTACAGACTTCTCCGTCCTGTAACTGTCTTCCGCAATACTTGCAAAAACTCATTTCTTTTCCCTCCTGAAAGTAAAAGTTATAATATTGTATGGTTGTTGTCTTAACCTTTTTTATAATACCATATATATTTATTTTCAGCAACGACAATATATGCATATTACCATGCTGTAAGGTATCAAAGATAAACTTTTATATGTTACTGTGCACATGCCTTTTCAAGTACTTCAAAATAGTTCTCAAATGTCTTACAACAGCACTCGTAATTATCTATTATTATGCCATCAACACGCAGTCCGATTAATGCAAATGACATCGCCATTCTGTGGTCATTATATGTGTCAACAACACCTGGCTTAACATTGGCTGGAGATATCTCTATACGGTCTCTTCCCTCTTTGACGTCAACGCCAAGATTGTTAAGCTCGTTGACCATAGCCTCAATTCTGTCTGATTCCTGTAATCGTATATGTTCAATATTCTTGATGACTGTAGTTGTTTTTGCAAATGGAGCAATAGCCGCAAGTGTCATTGACTGGTCTGAGAAATCATTCATATCAACATCTACTCCACAATATTCTCCATCTTTAGGACCGCTGACACATATACCCTCGCGTTCCTCTGTCACAGCACAGCCCATCTGCTTAAGCACATCTATGAACTTAAGGTCACCCTGCATTGAGTTAGAATGTACTCCCTTAACGATAGCTGTTCCGCCTGTAAGTGCTGCTGCTGCATAGAAGTAGCAGGCTGCTGAAACATCCGGTTCAATATAATATGTCTGTGGATAATATCCAGAACCAGCCGGAACTATATATTCTGCGCCTTCATGGTCTACCACACAGCCAAACTGCTCCATCATCTTAGCTGTTATACGCACATATGAACCTTCTGTTTTATTACTTGTAATATGAACATGTATTCCTTCTTCAAGCATAGGAGATGTCATCATAAGTGCGCTTAAGAACTGTGTACTTTCACTTATACTTATTGATACATGATTCTGTGGTTTCTTTCCACCATATGCCGCACCCTTTACATTTACCGGAAGATGTCCGTCTTTCTCAAGAAACTCAAACTCTGCTCCCATGCTCTGTAATGCTTCAAAAAGAGGAAGCATTGGTCTTTTCTTCATCTGTTCAGAAGCTTCAATTGTGTACTCACCATCTGATAATGCAAGCATGGCTGTAAGGAATCTTGCCGCTGTTCCGGCACTTCCCACATTGATTGTTGCTCTCTTCTTAGGAATGTCTCTTCCATGTCCATGAATGATAACATATCGTTCAACTTCGTTTACTTCGATAATATATCCAAGTGCGATAAGACTTAAAAGAAAATGTCTCGAATCGTCACTGAACAAAACTCCTTTAAGGGTACATTCACCCTGTGATAAAGCTGCCATAAGCAGCGCTCTGTTAGTAATACTCTTTGAACCAGGCACTTCAACTGTACAGTGAATCGGGTGGTCCAGCTTCTTAACCTTGTACTGTGACATAATTTTACTACTCCATTAAACGTAATTATCTCTCGTCCATATCAACATATGGTCTGTGATGTCCAACATATTTGTATGCAGGACGGATAATCTTTCCTGCATTAACAAGTTCCTCAAGTCTGTGTGCACACCAGCCTGAAATTCTCGAAGTTGCAAACATTGGTGTAAACATTTCTTCTGGAATACCAAGCATTGTGTATACAAATCCACTATAGAAATCGACATTGGCACAGACTGGCTTAAACATCTTTCTCTTGTTCATGATAAGCTGTCCTGCCTCGCTTTCAACAAGCTCATATAATGCAAATTCTTTCTGCATTCCCTTCTCTTCTGAAAGCTGTTTTGCAAATTTCTTAAGAATAACTGCTCTAGGATCCGAGTTAGTATATACCGCATGACCCATACCATAGATAAGTCCTGCATGGTCAAATGCTTCTTTGTCAAGGATCTTGTTAAGATATGTACATATCTCATCTTTATTGTCCCAATTGCTGCAATGAGCCTTAATATCTGTAAACATTTCCTGAACCTTTAAGTTAGCACCACCATGCTTAGGACCTTTAAGGGATGCGATTGATGAAGCAATTGCTGAATATGTATCTGTTCCTGATGAAGTAACAACATGAGTTGTAAATGTTGAGTTATTACCACCACCATGCTCTGCATGAAGAACAAGACAAATATCAAGAACCTTTGCTTCGAGTTCTGTAAAGTCGCCGTCGTCTCTTAACATGTAAAGAATGTTCTCGGCTGTTGAATAACCCTTCTTAGGATTTTTTATCATAAGTGTTCCATCAAGCTTAAAATGTCTGTATGACTGATAAGCATATACTGAAAGAAGAGGCATCTTGGCTATAAGCTGAAGACTCTGTCTTAATACATTAGGAATTGAGATATCATCCGGATTTTCATCATATGAATAAAGACTTAAGATACTCTTCATAAGAGAATTCATAAGGTTAGTACTTGTAGCTTTCATAATAACATCTCTGATGAATGCACCTGAAAGTTCCTGAAGATCTGTTAAGATTCTTATGAATCTGTCTAACTGATCCTTGTCTGGAAGTACTCCGAATAACAGAAGATATGTTGCTTCTTCAAATCTGAATCTGTCAAGGCTGCTTCTCTTGATAAGCTCCTCAACATTATATCCCTGAAAATATAATTCTCCGTCTACAGGTATCTTTCTTCCGTGAACACTCTGGTTACCTAATACATCTGATATCTCTGTGAGACCTGTAAGTACGCCGTTACCATTGCTGTCACGAAGACCTCTCTTTACATCATACTCTGTATACAGATTCTGATCGATTATACCTGAGGCTGTACACTCTTTTACAAGTTCCTCAAAATCGCTCTTATCTACTGTTGAAAGTTCCATCATTTCCTGATTGTTCATGGCTTTCCTCCTCCTGATTATTTCCCGCATAGCTAAACGCAGATGAAGATATTATATCTGCTACTAATAGTGTTTGTCAATTTACTGCTTGCTGTTTCCTGTCTCATCTCTCATTCCAATTACAGCATCAGCAAGCTGTCTCAGATCATCTGCGCTTTCCTGGGTAAACCCTTTCTTGCTTACAACCAGGCAGTTATCATCCCCAACAAACAGATACATATTATCAGAATCCTGATTCCATTTCACAATATCATTCCAGCTGAATGTGTCACTGTCGTTTTCTTCGTCTGTAATAATAATATTCTCTGCATCTATCTCATATGAAAACTTAACTCCTACCATTTTCCCATATATATTATGGAACTTACGTCTGTTACTCTTGTCCATTCCGATAACTCCAATATACAGAAAAACTACAGCCACAACTCCGAACAGCAGAATCATGAATGTATCCGCATGAACATTGCCTGTCAGCTTCATCACAAATTCTCTTACCATCATCATTGCAAATATTATTCCAAACAGCTTATATATAAGCTTAAATGTTTTATATCTGCTATTGCCTGCCTCACAGGCCCGCATAGCC
>ERZ824575.3575-NODE-3575-length-10673-cov-2.426446_pt1 | contig 10673 bp, 8 predicted proteins | sample MGYA00519470_ERZ824575 | MGnify/ENA primary metagenome ERZ824575 (study PRJEB31778, sample SAMEA3449170) | human gut metagenome | biome: human gut; feature: human-associated habitat; material: faeces | place: United Kingdom | collected 2010/2012 ...
TATTTAGCTAACCAAAGCTCCGGATTCAATTTCTCTGTATCCTTAAAAACTTCAAAATTCAAAACACTCCCTTTTTCTTCGTCATGAGCAACTTTTCCGATCACCTGCTTCGTTTTAACAACATCTCCTTGATTTACTTTTACCTCCTGCAAATTAATATAGACAGTAAAATAACTTCCATGACGTATAATAACTACATAACTGTCGATATCATTCATATACATAGCCACACTAACCACTCCTTGAAAAACGGAACGCACTTCAGCATTTTTTGAAGTTGTAATTCCAATCCCCCGACTGGCTACTTCAACCAATTTATGTATCGAATGATTAAATACACCGAATTTCTCAGAAATGAATCCTTCAGTCACCGGCCAGGGTAACTTTCCCTTATTTTTAGCAAAATCGTTCGATACCAATTGTTCTTCAGGAGTCAGTTTATAAGTCGAAGTAGTGCTACCGGATTTCTTGATTTGATTGGCTATCAATTTATCCAACTGTTTAGCCAACCTCTGACGTTTTTGCATTTCGGCTTGCAATTTTTTCCGAAAATCTTTCTCTTTTTTCTGAATCTGAGCAATATATTGATTTTCTTTCAATTGTTCGGATTCTAATTCTTTACTCTGTACACCGATTTCATTCAAATCAGTATTCTTTTGTGCAAACAAATCCTTCAATTCTTTGTTTTTAACATCCAAAGAATCGTTTACCGCCTGAATCATATGTAATTGACGTTTAGAATATTCCTGAATCTGTTGAAAGTATTTAAACCGATTATAAGCCTGATTAAAATCTGCTGAAGAAAAAATAAACATCAATTTATCTGTTTTATTCCGTTTTTTCCAGCTACCATACACCAATTTCGCATAAAGATCGAGCATCGACTTCTTGTTCTCTTCCAGTTCTTTAATACGCTGCTCATTGGCAGAAATATTATTCTGAATAAGTCCTACTTCCTGATTTAAAGAACTTAATAGTTTTTTACTCTGTTGAATCTTCTGCCTTAAAATATTCAATTTCTGAGTAGAAACAGACTTGTTCTTTTCGGCTTCCTTCAACAATGAATTTAAATAAGCGATCTCCTTTTCAGTCTTAGCTTTTTGTTTTTTAATATCACTGATCGATTGAGCTGAGACATTTATCTCAAGCGAAAAAAACAAAACTAACAATATACCTAAAAACTTGTAGATCATGAATTATTCTATTCTTTTAAATTTAGGAGAAATTTTAAAATTCGGTTCCAAAGGTACGTCGAAATCTATTTTCAAAAATTTTAATTCCAGACTGGTTTTATTATTTCCAACCGCTAATTGGAAGACAATCTTTTCCGGAAAATTCTTTTCCGAAAACTGTTTAAATGCTCCATAATTCACACTCACAGACATATCTTCATCCAGATCTTCTACAGATACTTTTACAGGCCGGAAATACTCAGGATCTATTAAAATCCGCTGCAAAACCAGCATAAAATCTTTATTCTTTCGTTTTTTCTTATAGAATTTTTTGATCTTACGGCTAATTGCCCTTTCTTCTACAGTAGAAAGTTCATATCCCAATTCTGTCTTATCCAATTTATATTTCTTTTCCTTACCTAAACCTGCACAATCCTGAAAATCAAAAAAAGCATTCGTGATGATCTTCTCGACACAATCGAAACTTACCCGGACATCGAACTTATCATAAAAATAATCATAATCGGCTACAAAGAACTTCTTATGATAAGTGTCTACAAATTTGATACTGTCTTTAGTCAATAAAATACGCGCTACTCCGATTCCTAATGGTGCTGTAACATTAGCCTGAATAAAACTATCCCGCTTAATTTTCAGAGAAGCCTTTAAACTATTGGATCCTTTCCCGTCTTTATAGGAAATATCCATCTTTTTAGCAAACAAAGTAGAATATTCCAATTCATTATTTTCGATATTTTTCAATAGCCGGCCTTCCGTTATAGAAGGAATATTCTTTTTTACCGCTATCTGTTTAGCAGAACGGCAAGACACTATTGAAACAACTACGATTATCAACAAAAATATATGTCCACCCAGTCTCATTTCATTCAATTCATCGTCTTTTAATCGGATAATTTACCGGATTGTATCTTATCATTCAATTCTTCCGAAACCCCACCTCCCATTTCAGCTGCTTTTTTCCACATCTTCAAAGCTTCCTGGTGTTCTCCACTCCGATACAGGATATCACCATAATGTTCATAAAGCACACCGGAAGGATCCTTATCCTTTTCTATAGCTAATTTAATATAATACCTGGCTTGAGAATATTCTCCCCGTTTATACAACACCCAGGCATAAGTATCCAGGTAAGTTGCATTATCGGACTCCATAGCGACAGCCTGTGAACTCATTTTTTCCGCTAAAGCCAGTCTTTCATTCCGCAAAGAGAGATAATAAGCATAATTATTCAATACCAATATATCGTTCGGATTAATTTTCAATACTTCGTCGAACATCTTGAATGCCCTCTCCACGCTATCCAAATTGTAATAACAATCAGCTAAATAAGAATAAAACTGGGATCTTAATTCGGGCTTATCGTCTGTCAACTCAACGCCTTTTTCAAACAAAGGCAAAGCTTCGGCGAATTGTTTTTGCATCATCAGAGCGATTCCCGATAAAGCATAGGGTAAAGGTTGTTCCGGAAAATACTTTATAGCTTCTATTCCATGCCGATACATACAAGTAGTATCTCCCATCTCGTTACACATCAGCAGCAATTCTTCCCAAATCAAATAATTATTTTTGTCCTTCGAAAGAATATACTCCAATTCATTCCGTGCTTCAGCCAATTTATGATCTTTTTTCAGAAAATCCGAATGTAAAGCCCTTACCGACAAATCGTCGCTATATTTTTGCATCAATAGATTCATATAATTATCCAACTGACTATCGCTTGTCAATGTCGTATCAGGATTCAGAATCAACTTCAGAATATATTGTATTTTATATCCATTCTCGATTTTATCACTGACCAAAGCTTCTTTCGTATGTTTATCGGCTTCTTTCAATTCTTTCTTACTCCGATAATAATCAGCCAAATAGAAATGAACAAAACCGTTATCAGGTTCGGCCTTCAATATACGATCCAGAATTTGTAATCCTTTTTTATCCTGATTATAATTGAAATAAAGTTCGGCTAATAAACTAAGGTATTCGCTCTTATCCGGGAACTTCCGAATCAACTTTAATAATTCGTTGGATGCTTTCTTAACATCATCGAGTTTAGTATACAACTTAATTTTTTCGATAGATACAGGTTCGGTTATGCCGTTCTGTTGTTCATAACGGTCGAATACCTCGATCGCTTTCTGCCATTTTTCGACAGATATATATAACTCCGCTTCGATCAAATAAAATTCTTCTTTATTCGGATATTTAGCAATAATATCGGCATATACATTACAAGCCTCTTCGATCATCGCTTTCTTTTGCAAAATATTGGCTAACAATATTTTATACCACATATTATCCGGATTTCCGGCCACAGCCTCACGAGCTAACTGCAAAGCACCGTTATAATCTTCACCTGCAGTCAAAATACCGGCTATTTCATATTTTGCAACTGAACTGGAAGGAAGGATTTTAAGGCAATTATCGAACCATCCGATAGCAGCCTGATAATCCCCGGTAATTTTACTCCTGACCCCTTCCATAAAAGAATAGTCAAATTCTAATCTGGTTTTCTCATCTAGCTCTTGTATATTCTCCGTTTTCTTTTTTTTATCGGCAAAAGCAGGTAAAATAAAAAGAAAACAAAGCATGAAAGCAATCCATCTTACCATATTTTTCTATTCTTTAATTTTATAATTATTTTTTTCCTGTATGACCGAATCCTCCGTCTCCCCGTTCGCTGTCCGATAGTTCATTTACTTCTATCCATTCGGCTTGTTCTACCTTGTTAATGACCATCTGACAAATTCTTTCTCCGTCTTCGATCGTTATCATATTATTAGAGAGATTCACCACGATAACTCCTAGTTCACCACGATAATCGGCATCTAAAGTTCCCGGACTGTTCAATAGTCCTAAACCTTCATTTAACCCGCTACGGGGACGGATTTGTGCTTCATATCCCTCGGGTAATTCGATAAATAAACCTGTTGGGATCAATTTTCTTTCCAAAGGTTTCAACGTGACGATTTCTTCCAGATTAGCCCTAATATCCATACCAGCCGAAGCTTTTGTTTTATATTCAGGTAGCGGATGTTTTGAACGATTTACAATTTTGATTTCCATTTATCTTAGATTATTCCTATTTTAATACAATCTTCAAACTTACTACTTTTTATTTTTCAAAGGAAATAGCTTTCCATAAAAATTTGAATAAAGTGTTTTGCAAAGTTACACAAAGACGTTTTTCAACAATCATATATTCATTATTATATTTTTATTCTTTTATAAAAAAAATGATGATTATAATAGACTGTTAGTTGTCTTCAAAAATGTTGATCGATTTATTTGATTTTATCGTTCTTAAAAATTGGAACTGTGTTTCTAACATGATATTGTAATATAATATGTTTTTATTCAATAATTTATATGAGTTATTAACAATTGTCAGTAACCTATTTCACAGAAAAAAAATAGATTTTGAACTGTGGAAAACTGTTAGTAATTTGTATAAATGTTTTGAGATAAAAATGAATTCTTTTCTTGGTTATTCGGGTGAAATATCGAATAAGAGTTGAAAACGAGATATCCAAATAAAGATATGAGTTTCTTTAAGTAGTTTTCAACAACCGATTAATAACTTTTCAACAATATTTTTCTAAGCAACAATCTCCGGGAATTGATTCGATCAGAAAATATAATTACGCTGATCAATTATAGCTTTTGCAGAATAGAAGTGGTAGAAAAACCGGGAGTAAGATCTATTGTTATAATTTCCCCTCCTTTTGCTTTTACGATGTCGTAACCTACAATTTCTTCGGGTTTATAATCACTTCCTTTTACTAAAATATCGGGTTGAATAAACCGGATCAGTTCCAGAGGAGTATCTTCGTCGAAGAAAATAATTTTGTCTGTAAAAAGAAGTGAAGCAAGTAAGAGAGCCCGGGCTTCCTGGTTATTGACAGGACGTTTATCACCTTTTAATCTTTTGACCGACGCATCGGTATTCAATCCTATAACTAATTTTTGGCCAAGACCGGCAGCTTGGGCGAGATATTCGATATGTCCCCGGTGCAGAATATCGAAACAACCATTCGTGAAAACAATTTTTTCTTCTTTAAATCTCCATTGACTCAAAGTATGGATCAGAGTTTCTTTTTCTCTGACAATTTTATTTTCTATGAATGATAAGTAATTCATTTACAATTATTTTAATCTGGGATTTATTCCCAGATCATATCAATCGATTGGTATTGGTGTCCGGAAATACCAAGGTTGGCGTATGTTTTTTAGCTTCTTCGAAGTCCATCGATGCATAGGAAATAATGATGACCACATCTCCTACTGCACATTTCCGGGCCGCCGGGCCGTTCAGACATACGACACCTGAGTTTCTTTCGCCTTTAATGACATAAGTTTCTAATCTTTCTCCGTTGTTTACATTGACGATCTGAACTTTTTCATTCTCGATAATATTAGCGGCTTCCATTAAAGCTACATCGATCGTTATGCTACCTACATATTGAAGGTTAGCTTCAGTGACGGTTGCTTTGTGGATTTTAGATTTGACTACTTCTATAAACATGATGATAATTTTAAAATGGATTTAAAATTAGAATACAATGTTATCTATCAGTCGGATTTTTCCGGCATATACAGCTACACAAGCTACTTTAGTTCCTTCTTCTGACCAGTTTTCCACAACTTTTAGAGTGGTATCGTCGACAATTTCGACATACTCTGTTTCCAGGTATGGATTATTGTTGATTTCGTCAGCAATCCATTTTTTCAATTCACTGACATTCATTTGTGAAGCTAAGTTACGAGCTTTTTTTAAAGTAGCGTATATGTGAGGAGCATTTTTTTTGTATTCTTCATCGAGCAATGTGTTACGTGAACTTTTGGCTAGTCCATTTTCTTCCCGGATAATCGGACACGGAATGATTTCGATGTTGTATTTTAATTGTTTCACCATATTTTTGATAATAGCGATTTGCTGGAAATCTTTCATTCCGAAGAATGCTTTATCGGGTTGAACAATATCGAATAAACGACTCACTACCTGACCTACTCCATTGAAGTGACCCGGTCTTTTCGCTCCTTCCATCACTGTTTCTATATATCCGAAATCGAATTTTCGGGTATCCGGTTCCGGATAAATTTCTTCAACAGAAGGTGCGAATGCGATATCACAATCTACTGTTTTCAGTAATTCGATATCTTTGTCCAGTGTTCGGGGATATCTTTTCAGATCTTCCTGATCATTGAATTGTGTTGGGTTGACAAATATACTGACTACAGTGATATCACTATTGTGTTTACTTTCTTTTACGAGGGATAAATGTCCTTCATGTAAATCCGATTTTTTTCCCTTCTTTACGGAGATTTTCCAGAAGGCTAATTAGTTCATTTTTAGTGTTTAAAACTTGCATGATACTTCGTTAAAAATACGGGATGCAAGTTTACGAACTATTTTTATAATTAGGAAATGAACTAGCTTAAATTATTTTATTAAGGTTTAAGGAAAAAAAGAAATCTGTTATTTCCGGACTTATCTAATGTATTGAGAGTTAAAACGGATAAAACATTCGATTGTACAGCATACTATAGAGTTTATAAAGTTTATAAAAGTATAGAGATGTCCTTCGGACAGGGTTTATGGAACTTTTTATTCAGAAAATATTTATTTATATAAGGTATGGATAGCCGGATGGACGGAAGTCAATGCTTCGATTAATTCGCTTCGGCTGACTCCTTCGCGCATAACGATAAAAATAGTATCGTCTCCTGCAATAGTTCCCAGAATTTCAAAGTAATTTTCACTGTCTATGAGGACGGTTACTGCATTGGCATATCCGGGCAAAGTTTTGATAACAGCCATATTGCCCGAAAAATCGATACTTAGTATGGTGTCGGTGATAATAGCCGAAACTTTTTCTTCCCGTTGTTCATTTTGAATACTTTCAGGAATTACATAAATATACCCTTTTTCTTTATGCGGGATTTTGGCAACTTTCATAAATTTCAAGTCCCGGGATAAAGTGCTTTGGGTAGCTTCGACGTTCATTTCTTTCAAACGGAACAATAATTCTTCTTGTGAAGAAATGAGTTCCGATTCGATCAGTTTGCGTATAGTTAAAAGTCTTTTGGTTTTATTTCTCATAAATGATATCGTTAAATAATGGTCATAAGGCAAAGATAGAGATTAAATTCAGAATTTGAAATGATATCGATTTTGAATATATGGATATAAATGCATGAAAAATGCATAAATATTCTTGTGGTGATATGAAAGTTTTTTTACCTTTGCGCCAATTTGGACGTTTGATAAATTAGTTCATTTAAATAGATATGCAAAATTTAAAGAAAGCGCGTTTAGTTCTGCAGGACGGAACTGTTTATGAAGGAACTTCATTCGGATATGAGAAGTCGGTTTCCGGTGAAGTGGTGTTCTACACGGCGATGACCGGTTATCCGGAAAGTTTGACGGATCCCTCCTACAAAGGTCAGATTTTGGTTCCTACCTATCCTATGATCGGCAATTACGGAGTTCCGGTGGATGATGAGGAAAACGGGGTTTCAAAATTTTTCGAATCGGATAAAATTCATTGTACAGCGATTATCATTTCCGATTATTCATTTGCATATAGTCATTGGAATTCGCAAAAAAGTCTCGGACAGTGGTTGAAAGAACAACAGGTACCGGGACTTTTTGGTATAGATACGCGGGCATTGACAAAGAAATTGCGTGAACATGGAGCTATGTTGGGAAGAATAGAATTCGATAATATTTCGATTCCCTTTTATGATCCCAATGAACATAACATTGTAGCCGAAGTTTCTACAAAGGAAGTTGTGGAGTACGGACACGGAAAATATAAAGTGATCTTAGTGGATTGTGGGGTGAAGTATAACATTATTCGTTGTCTTTTGAAACGGGATGTGACCATTAAACGGGTTCCCTGGGATTATGATTTTACTCAGGAAGAGTGTAACGGATATTTTTTGTCCAACGGTCCCGGTGACCCTGCTAAATGTGATATAACCATCAAGCATATTAAAAAAATTTTGACCGGTGATAGACCGATTATGGGGATTTGTTTAGGCAATCAGTTGATGGCAAGAGCTGCCGGTGCTGTGACTTATAAATTAAAATACGGTCACCGCAGTCATAATCAACCGGTGATGCAGCCCGGAAGCAACCGTTGTTATATTACTTCACAAAATCATGGATTTGCTATCGATGATAAAACATTACCGATAGATTGGGAACCTCTTTTTGTGAATGTCAATGACGGTACTAACGAGGGGATACGCCACAAAACCAAACCTTTTTTCTCGGCCCAGTTCCATCCCGAAGCTTCCAGCGGGCCTGTAGATACAGAATATCTGTTCGATAAGTTTATCGAGAACATGGAAAAAGGTAATAAGTAAAACATTTCAGGTAAAACCAGCTAAGATTAAAATCGACATGAAGGAAATAAATAAAATATTATTATTGGGTTCGGGAGCATTGAAAATCGGTCAAGCCGGTGAATTCGACTATTCTGGATCCCAGGCTTTGAAAGCCATCCGTGAAGAGGGAAAATACAGTGTGCTGATTAATCCGAATATTGCTACTGTGCAGACTTCGGAAGGGGTGGCCGATAAAATTTATTATTTACCGGTTACTCCTGAATATGTAGAAGAAGTCATCAAAAAAGAACGGCCTGATGGTATTTTGCTTTCTTTCGGGGGGCAGACTGCATTGAATTGTGGTGTCGAATTGTATCAGAAAGGCATCCTTGAAAAATATGATGTGCAGGTATTGGGTACTCCTGTGCAGGCGATTATCGATACGGAGGACCGGGAGATTTTTGCCAATAAATTACGCGAAATAGATGTAAAAACCCCTCGTAGTATTGCTGCCAATAGCATGGAAGAAGCCATCGCTGCTTCGAAAGAACTCGGTTTCCCGATTATTGTACGTGCTGCCTACACTTTAGGAGGTTTGGGTTCAGGCTTTTGTTCCGATGAAGAAGAACTTCGTAAATTGGCTGCCAGTGCTTTCTCTTATTCGCCTCAGGTGTTGATCGAAGAATCTTTGAAAGGTTGGAAAGAAGTAGAATATGAAGTTGTCCGTGATCAGTACGATAACTGTATCACCGTATGCAATATGGAAAATTTCGATCCACTGGGAATTCATACCGGTGAAAGTATCGTAGTGGCTCCTTCTCAGACTTTGAGTAACAGTGAATATCATAAACTTCGGGCTATCGCTATCAAGATTATTCGTCACATCGGAATTGTCGGAGAATGTAATGTTCAGTATACCCTGGATCCGAACTCTGAAGATTACCGGGTGATCGAGGTGAATGCCCGTTTGTCCCGTTCCAGTGCTTTGGCCTCGAAAGCGACGGGTTATCCCCTGGCTTTCGTGGCTGCCAAATTAGGATTGGGATACGGTTTACATGAGATTAAAAATTCTGTTACAAAAGTGACTACCGCTTGTTTCGAACCGGCTTTGGATTATGTCGTTTGTAAAATTCCGCGCTGGGATTTGAATAAGTTCGAAGGAGTATCCAAGCTGATCGGATCCTCTATGAAGAGCGTCGGAGAAATCATGGCTATCGGACGTACTTTTGAAGAAGCGATACAAAAAGGACTCCGGATGGTGGGACAAGGTATGCACGGATTTGCCGGAAATAAAATTGAAATCCCGGATATCGATGAAGAATTGGTGAATCCCACGGATAAACGGGTTTTTGCTATCGCCGAAGCTTTCGACAGAGGATACGATGTGGATAAAATACATGAGATGACACGTATCGATAAATGGTTTTTGGAGAGGTTACAAAATATCCATTATCTGAAAAATGAGCTGAATAAATATTCGACCATTACAGGAGTGAGTTCTGTTCTGCTTCGGAAAGCAAAACAAATGGGATTTTCAGATTTTCAGATCGGACGTCTGACAATCAAAGACGATCGGCTGACTGCTCATCAAAAAATGCTGGAAGTGCGTGAATATCGGAAAGGATTGGGAATTTTACCTTGTGTTAAACAGATAGATACGTTGGCCGGAGAATATCCGGCAATGACCAATTACCTGTATGTGACCTATAATGGGACGGAAAACGATATTCAGTATGAACATGACGGCCGGTCGGTCATTGTACTGGGTTCCGGAGCCTATCGGATCGGTAGTAGCGTAGAATTCGACTGGTGTGGGGTCAGTGCTTTGAATACGATCAATAAGATGGGATACCGTTCTGTGATGATTAATTATAATCCGGAGACGGTGAGTACGGATTACGATACCTGCGATCGTCTTTATTTCGACGAATTGTCTTTCGAGCGTGTGATGGATATTGTAGAGCTGGAAGAACCGAGGGGAGTGATTGTTTCTACCGGTGGACAAATTCCGAATAACCTGGCGATGCGTCTGAACGGTCAGCATGTCAATATTTTAGGTACATCGGCAGAATCTATCGACCGGGCCGAAGACCGTCAGAAATTTTCCACGATGTGTGATCATCTGGGTATCGATCAACCCCGCTGGAAAGA
>ERZ824575.3576-NODE-3576-length-10667-cov-2.825386_pt1 | contig 10667 bp, 15 predicted proteins | sample MGYA00519470_ERZ824575 | MGnify/ENA primary metagenome ERZ824575 (study PRJEB31778, sample SAMEA3449170) | human gut metagenome | biome: human gut; feature: human-associated habitat; material: faeces | place: United Kingdom | collected 2010/2012 ...
GGTGACAATGCCCTGGAGGAAGGAGCCCCACTGACGACCCAGATTCTGCATGGAGTTTCCGGCGTCTCTGGCTCTTTGCGCCGCCCGGCCTGTGGTATCGGCAAGACGGTTCACCCCCTGTGAACCTGTTTCCCCCGCCTGCCGGAACGCCTGTCCCATTCTCTGACCTTCCCGTGCGGCTTGTCCCACTTCCCGCGCTGCTCCGTTGGCGGACTGCCGCGCCTCGTTCAGAGCATCTTCACATCCTTCGGCAAAGCCCTGGGCGAAATCCCGCAGTCCCTGATCCAGATTGTGCAACATGGCCAGCACCTGATTCAGCGCCGCCCGGAAATCCTGCGAATCCAGACCGAGAGAAACGACAAGAGAATCAACTTCCATGCGTCACCTTCCACTGCGGGCCGCATCAGCGGCCACCCGCTCATTGTAATGTCGAACCTGTATGATTTCGGCCATGTTCAGGGCATCCTCGTAGCTGTACCACGTCTCCAGTTCCTTGAGCGTCGCCAGCCGCTCCCCCGCAATCAACGCCGTGAGCGGACTGATATTCTGGGTTTCAGCGTATCCGGCTGGGGGGCCGGACCATCTTTGACGGAGGCGGACGGGCCGCCTTGTGCGAAAAAACCGAAATTGAGCGCAAGAGCTTCCTTGCGCAGCGTGAACAGGGTGCGCACGTCCTCGATAAATCCTTCCAGCACATCGGGAGTCAGCGGCTGCTCCACACCCGCATCCACACGGGAACAGCAGGACAGCAGTTCATCCAGCAGAGGGCGGGCCTTGTCGTAGTCGAGTCTGCCCAGGGCGGAGATGCCGGACTCACCCACAGCACGGGCAACGCCCGCCGCTATCTCGCCCGCGTTGCGCACGTCGACCCTTGTCTCGTCCAGAATGCCGGTAGCCGCCAGCAGAATGCCCGCCCGCGCAATCCAGCTTTCCAGTCGGAGGGCCGACATTTCTCTGATTTTGAACGTGAGGCTCCTGCCTCTGTCGTCAATGACAATGGTTTTTTCCTTGCGCATGGGCACTCCTACACGGCGGCATCGGTGATGGTGAGGTTGGCGAAATCAAATTTCCACGTTGTGGGGTCCAGCACCTTTTTGGCGGACGGCACCGGAGTTCCCGATTTCAGGACGCCGCCTGTCCAGGTAAAGGTCTTGTTGATGCTTGGCACACTGGCTATCAGCGAACATTCATAGATGCCCCGTTTGCGCTCGCAGGCGCGGAACAGTTGGGACAACGCCGCATAACTGGGACTGGACGCCTCAAGCATGATGGTCACGGGCTTGATGCTGGGCACCCATCCCGCTACCAGGCCGCCGTCCACGCCCATGCGATCTTCGGCTATCGCAAGTTCATCCTGGCTGTAGCTCTGATCCGTGGCGAACTGTTGAAGGCGTATTCCCGCCGGGAACAGCCCGTCGACGATCAGCACCAGGGTAGCATTGGCGCTGGTAATGTCTCCAAGGGGATAGCTCATGATTTTCTCCTTATGTCATCTGTGAGGACAGGGGGTTACGCAAGTACGGTGCTGGCAAGGTCGAGTTTGTGAACCGAACCGCCGTACGTGTACCAGAGACTTGCCTCGGGGCTTTCCCTGCTCTGCCGCGCAGCGGCCTCGCCGGAATCGTCGGAGGTATCGTCCGGATCTCCCCCTATCTGCAGGACATAGCCGTCGTTGCTCAGCTCGCTGGAAATATCGCGTCCTGCTTCGCGTACAAGCTGGGATTTCTGCGATTCGGACAAGGCGACTCCCGTGTCGATGACACCGGAATACAGCGCCCGGTTGATGGGATCGAGGCACCACGACTTGAGTAATGTATAGCCCTCCTGATTATAGGGAACGCGCGGGGTCTGCCGAAAGCCGTTCATGCAGGCCACCTGAAGCGCGTTGTTCAGCCACACCGCGTTGAGATAGGTGTCTATCCATTTCCACGAACCGAACATCTGCCCCGGATACAGGAAAATGAACTGGTCGTTGCGCGTGGCGTAGTCGCCCATGAAGTTCATGCCCTGCGCTTCCAGACTGACTGCATCAGTTCCCCTGGTCACGTTGGCGGGCACGCCGTCCTGTGCCTTGAAGGCAAAGGTAATGGTGCCGTTGCGGCGGTTCCAGTCGATGCTTGCCGCAGTCCCCATAATCAGGGCGGCACAGGCCAGATTGTCCCAGACGCCGCAGGCAGCGCCCACGTTGGCTTGCCTGAGGGCGGCGGCGATGGTGGATGTGCTGCCCGCCTGGAGCAGAGCCGGGTCATTATCCCAATAGATATACAGGTAGTTGACGCCTTTTCCTGATGCCCACTGCGCGAAGGCCAGCGCATCGGCCTGCGTGGGCTGCGTGACCGTGGTGAAGCAGACGAAGTTCTCGGTCAGGTCAAGTATGGCCTCCATGTTCTCGGCCGGAGTCATGGCGTCCATCCCCGGGGAAAGCACCGCTCCGGCGGCCTTCGTCAGCAGCAGAAGGGCGGAAACATCCGTGCCGGATGCCGGGGCTGCGGCATAGCCCACGCCTTCTTCCGCGCCGGCGGCCCCGCCGGTGATGGTGAAGGCATCAAACAGGCTGGAATAGGTCACGGTGGCTGCCGTCCATGCTTCCCCCCCGGCAGAGACAGCGCGAATCGCGGTCTGGAGAATCTGACAGGGCGGAAGCTCCGGAGAAATCCAGACTGCCCAGCGCGCCCGCATGGCTGCCCAATGTCAGAGACATGCCGCCATCCCGCACTTCCTTCAATGCGGCCAGGGTCACGGATGGAAGAGCATTGAATGCTCCGCCCCGGACAAAGGGCGCGGCATCTTCGGCCACACGCCGGCCCACATAGAAGGCGCGGGGTTTTGTGAAGGAATTGTTGTACCCCTGAAAGTAAATGGCCGCGGCCTGATATTCGGAGGACTCAAGCCCGAAATACTCCCCCACGCTGTCCGCATCCGGAAACGGAAGGGCCAGTTGAGACGAAGGTATAAGCTCTGACGCGGAAAGCAGCAGTCCGTTGAATTCGAGGTCGTTGCCGCCCGGCGTCAGCAGCCGGGGATTGACGGTGACGATTTGTGATGCGGGAATAGGCATGTTTTCAACTCCTAACGGGTAACGGGATGATGAACATCCACATTTTCAAGTGTGATATGAACCTTGTCGAACGCATCGACATTGACGTCGACATCCGCCCACCCGGCAAGGTGAAGCGTCACGCTGTACCGTGTCTGCCACTGGTTCTGGTCGTTGGTGAACGGCAGGGCGCGGGGGTCATCGGCATGGAGCGCGGAAAGTCCGTAGGACCGGAAGAAGTCCGCGGCCACGGCGTCACGGCCGAGAATGACGAATTGAGATGCCGAGCGGGAAACGGTTTCCTCATCCTCACCGCAGAAGTCCACCTGCACGTCGTACAGGGTGAGCATGGCAAGGTTCAGATCGAGGCCGGGGGCGTTGCCGGCGGGCATCTTCCATTGCCGGACATTGGTACCGCGCCGGGCCGCCCCGATGAGCGTGAGCACCACAAATTCGTTGCTGTCCGGCAGGGCCGCCCGATTTCCCCAACCGCGCACGATATGTTCCGGGGCCGGGGAAAGGCAGGTTGTCAGAAAGTCGTACACCGCGCCTAAAACGTCACTCATAGAGCCCCCCCCGCGCTTGACATTTCCCTGATTCTGTGGCGTGGTGTCTGCACGGAGCCTCGAAAACTCCTCACAAGACGGTGCCTTTCCCGAAAGTCAAGGCTTTTTCTTTGCCCAAAATGGGCTATGATGCGACTATGACAGGTCGGGAGTAGGCTAATACAATACCCGCAAGGGGAATAGGCCTGGGCGTTCTTGTGCGCTTTCGAGCTCCCGGCCTTTGCTATTTCTGCAAAGGCCAATCGAAATTCACAAGGAGCCTTACCATGTCTCAAGCCGAACTTCTTTCCGAAGTGGCCCCCGTTCCTCCCTTCACCTTTCAGAACAACCCTATTCGTACACAAGTTGAAGGTGAAACGCTTTGGTTTGCCGCCCGTGATGTCTGCGAAGCCTTGACCATCAAATGGAATGGCCGTGTTTTGTCGGCAATTCCTGCTGAGTGGCAAGGGTTGAGGAGTTTCCTCACCCCTTCGGGAAATCAACAGCTTAGAGCCATCACCGAACCAGCCGTGTACAAGTTGGCGTTCCGTTCGAACAAGCCCGAAGCTGATGCCTTCACGAACTGGATTGCTTCGGAGGTTGTGCCCTCCATCCGCAAGACGGGCAGGTATGAGGCCAAGCCGGAGCCTTCCGCTCCTTCCCCCCTCTCGCGCCGCACCGACCCGGAGCGCAAAGCCCTCACATCCATCATCAACACCTGGGTAGGCATGGCCCCGATTCACTACGCCGCCGCCCGGGCGCAGGTGAACGCGCATTTCGGAGTGACCAGCGTGGACGCTCTCACCGTGGCGCAGGTCAAGGAGGCCATTCAGTATGTGCAGGGCAAGATTGACGCCCTGCCCGCTGTGCCGTCCGCTCTTCCGGCCGCACCCTCCATCGTTCCCGCCGTGGAAGCACACCTTGCGACCATCCGCGCCCATGCTCGGGAAATCATGGACTGCGAACGGAGCCTGTATTTCGCCCTGCGGGACACGCTTCCGCCCCTGCGCGGAGTCTCCCGCCCGCTCACCCTGCGCCTGCACGAAAATATGGACTCCGGCTTCGGCCTGCTCGACGCCGCGCTCAGGCAGGTCGAAAACACCGCCCGGCTGGTGCTGGAATACGCGCGAAGCTAAACCGTTCATCCTCTCACCTCTTCGGGCCGCTCGGAAACGGGCGGCCTTTCCATGTCCGGCGTTTCCTCTTCCGGCGTCTCTTCGCTTTCGCTCAAATCCGGCCCTTCAAGCTGCTGCACGATACCCACACACACCCAGCCGGAGGCGGTGAAATCCTCCAGCATGGCCGTCACCAGCCACCAGGAACCGTCGGCCCGCTGCATCATGTCCCCGTTCCGGGCCAGAGGACGGACAATGCCGGTGGGAGGCATGGCCGCATCCGGTGCGTAAAGGTACGCCTTGCGGTCCCGCTGCGTCAGGTTGACGGCCTCTGTGTGCTGCAAATCGTCACTGCCAAGGCTTTGTATCTGGGCGGCGACGGTCTGCCCGGGGGCGTACACCGGCACGATCCGTCCCCGGACGTTCTTCTGTCCGACGGATTGCCGCAGGGTGACGCTTTCGTCCGGGTGCAGCGCGGGAATGGCCCCGCGCACCATGGCGTGGAGATTCATCATGCTTCCACCTCGTAATCCACGGCCCGGATCATGGAACCGGTATCAATCAGGGTTCCGGGAGTCATGGTTTCACCGAGATCGCCGCCGTCCACCTTTTTTCTCTTGGCCCGGATGGTGGCGGGAGAGTTGGGAGGTGCCATATTGCTGTTGATGGTGGCCTGAATGTCTTCGGCCATGCGCATTCCCGTCAGTTTCAACGCCTCTTGCACGTCACGACCGTTGGTCAGCATCCGAACCAGTCCCTTGCTCCATGTCTTCCCTTCGCGTTGGATGGTGGAGCGCATGAAGGGCCGCGCCGGAATATCCGCCGTGCCATATTCATTGAAGGCGGCGTAAGGGGCGATGGGTTCACCCGTTTCGTGGTTGGTGGCGTTCTCCAGAATGCCCGCCCGCACTTTTCCTTGCGCCTGTGCCCTCTCTTGAAGTCTGCGAATCAGACGGTCACCGCCTTTCAGGGTTGCGCTCATGCTTCTACCCCCACGGATGCCAGTGGCGCACGGCGTAGTACCGCCCGCCCGCCGCATACGGCTGGACGGCCTGCCAGAACGCCTGCCCGCACGGGGTCTGGCTGTAGAACGCCTTGCCGATATTCTGCGGGATGGAGAACGACACGCTGACGCTGCCCTCCGTGGCGGACGACAGCGGGCCGCTCTGTCCGGCTGGCCACAGGGCCATGGTCGCCAGGTGACAGACCAGCAGCCACAGCAGCGTCCGGCGGATCAGGATGCCATGCTCCGGGTCATAGGGCACCAAAGAGGCATCCGTATTGTCCAGCAGCAGACAGGCGAGATCGAAAGCCTGGTGAAGCTGCGCATCGGATATCAGTTCCGCCGTGAAGCGGGGATACGCCTCGCGGAAGGCCGCCGGATCGAACTCCACCACCGCCATGTTCAGGCTCCTGTGCCGTCAAAGGGCGTGGTCTTCGCGCCGTTCCCGTCGGATTCCACATCCACCGGTTCCAGACCATGCCGAAGTTCCGCCCGCTCGTTCGCTGCATCCAGCGCATCGGCCTTGCGCGCCTGCACGAAAATCAGGCCGTTCCTGAATATTTCCATGTGCGGGCCGTAGGTTTTTTCGATATACGACCAGTCGTCCGCGCTGATTTCGGTCAGGCCGAAGGCTCCCACGGGCAGGATGCCCTTTTCCTTTCCCCGCAGGTGAGCGGCGCTGCCCGCCACATGTACCCGGCGGCCGTCCGGCATGCCGAAGGCAATCCCGGAGGCGCGGTTGAGCGCGACAATGACGGTATCAGCCCGGAGGGACTGTTCCGCGCCGGTCTGCGCGGATTTTGCCGCGGCGGAGGTTTCTTTTCTGCGTGCCATGCTGGCTCCTGATTTCCGGCGGGGGGTTCCCGCCGGGTTGTGGACTACATGCCCGTCATCTGGGCGAAGGCGAAGGGCATCAGCACGATGCCGCCATAGGTGGTGCCGACATACTTCTGCCGGAAGCTGGACATGTCGGGAATGACGCGCAGGGCGCGGATCTTTTCTCCGAACGCCAGCAGGCCGGACTTCTGGCCGTTGACTTCCGGCGCGATGAGAAACACGGTTTCCCCCGCGGTCATGCTGTGCAGTTCAGGCACGGTGACGATGCTGATATTGCTGAAATAGCGGGTCAGCATGTCCAGCACGGACACGTTGAAATCCGTGGCCGCGCCCAGACGGACGGCCATTTCCGGCGACAGGCACAGCTTGAGCGGCGTATCGCGATCAATCAGTCCGCTGGACTGGCTCGAAAGTTCGGCAAACAGCGCAAGGATATCGTTGTATATCTGCGTGGTGGTCTTGTCCGCCCATTTGGTACTGCTGCCCGTGCCTGTGGCTCCCGCGGTGATGGCGTCGGGCAGATTGGGGTCGTTGAGGATGCCGTAGATTTCCTTGCCCGCAACGCCCAGCAGGTAGAAACGGTTCTGGTCGATGTCGATGACATTGGCCGCCGCGCGCTGCTTGGAGGCTGCAAGGTTGACCTTGGCCGCGCTGGACATGGCGACTTCCAGATCGCCGTAGGTGATGGATGTCTGGAAGATATACTGCGGGCGCGTCTGCCATTCGGAGTTGACGCCGGACGTGGTGCCGTTGGCATAGTCGCTGTACGGCTCGGTGCGTCCGGTCATTTCGTCCGCGCGCCACTTGGCATAGGGCGTCGTCCAGTCGCCCTTTTTCTCCTCTCCGAAGATTTCCCGGGCGCGGCGGGGCGCAGTCATGATTTCAATGACCATGGGGTCGATATACGCCAGCAGTTCCGCCGGGACGGTGGTATTGGGCGTGGTGACGAGCGCGGCGTCCTCCGCGATGCGCGCCCGGTTCTCCGGCGAAAGCCACATGCGCGCATTCGGGAAGACAAAGCCGTACTGCGCGGCCTGTTCAAAAGTAGGTTTCATGATTCCTCCTAGGCTCCGGCCGCAGCCGCGCCGAGATTGGTACGGGCCTGTTCCGCAGTGGTGGCCCCGGTTCCGCCATTGGCTACGCCAAGCGCGCCGGTGGCATTGCTGAAATCCTTGTTCATCAGGTTGCTGGTGTCGCTTCCGCCGCCCGAACCGGACACGGCCATGGCCCCCCAGTTGCTGATGATGATCGGTTCGCCGATTTCACCGGGTGTCTTGACCGTCCACCCGGTATCAAGGTGCGTGCCGTCGGGAGTTCCGGTGCTGATGGAGCCGTCGGCGGTAGAGGCCAGCACCTTCTGCCCCACTGTGGCCCTGGTTGTGGACACGGCCCAGTAGTCGCCGCGTACGGCTACGGTCAGCGCCGAACCCTCGGGCACGTCAAGCGTGCCGTCAGAAAAAATGTCATGATTGACGTAGTTGATGACGCGCTCCACAAAACCCAGAACTTCCGTGGCCTCGCCCCATTGGTGGCCTGCGTATTGTCGATGACGTCGGATGACACCACGGGGAAGACGAAGCTGCCGACGGGCAGGGATTTGGCCGCAAGAGGATTGAGCGGCGTGTAGACACTCTGGTCGGGTGTGGCCTTGTCCCCGGCCACGCCGGGAGCACGGTACAGATTGACCTGTTTCTGCAAGGGCATACTGCCTCCTAGTCTGCAAGAGAAATATTGTTGAGTCCGGCGAATTTGCCGTCGAGTCTGGCGGGCGCGGCATCACGAGCCATGCCGCCGGAAAGTGCCGCCGTCTTTCCCGCCCGCAGCATGTCGATCATGCCGCGCCATGCCTGCCGGGGATATCTGCGCGGGTCTATGCCGCTCTGTTTCAGCGCGTAGCCGTACACATCTGAAGCCGAGTCGAAGGACAACGGATCAAGGTCGCCCACCAGCCCGCGCACGTCGCGCACGGCCTGATGCAACCCGCGCATGTGGTCCTGAGCCTCCGCGATGGCGGAAGCCTTGATACGGGCCGCATCCATGGCGGTGAGATGGCGCGGGGACCGAAAAGCCCTGTCCTGCGCGGTCTTCACTTCGGAGGGGTCAGCGTCTCCGGTGGCCGGGGAATACGCCAGGTCTTGCAGGGAGTCGAAAAGCCTTTTGCGCTGTTCGGGTGTCAGATCGGGCACGTCGTCCAGAATTCGGGTAATGGCCGCGTTCTTGTCCTCGTCTTTGCCCATGGCCTTCTTCATACCTGCCGCTTCATGTTCGCGGTCGAGCTTGCGGCGTTCCTCCGGGTTCCGGATCAGTTCCTCGCCATATTTTACCCCCTCAGCGAATGCACGGGATTCCGCCGGATTTTCGGCATCCAGCCCGCAGGCATCCATGGCCTTTTTCATGCCCTCGGACTCGTGTTCACGATCCAGACGGCGACGTTCTTCGGGATTGCGCTCCAGTTCCTCGCCGTACTTGACGCCTTCCGCGAATGCCTGCGACGCGGTGGGGTCTTCCGCATCAAGGCCGCATTTATCCATGGCTTTTTTCATTTCCTCGTCCATGGCGTCGGCTTTCCTTTCGTCACCGGTGGCCCTGGAACAGGCAAGGTCAGTCAGGGAATCGGTGAGTTTTTTGACTTCCTCCGGGTCCAGTTTGGCGGACAGTTCCCCGATGAGCCTGCGGATTTCCTCGGCCTTGTCCTCGTCTTCCGTGATGTCCACAATCTCGCCCGTGACGGGGTCGACCTTGTGCAGGTCAATGATGGCCTGCGCCAGTTCCACTTCCTGTTTTTCGATTTCGGGGTTGTCGTCCTGCGCGCCCCGGAACCAGCGTTTGAGTTTGCCCATAAATGCTCCCTGGATGAGTTTGGGGTTTCGGGTTGTGTCCGCGTCGGGTTGAGGATTGACGCGGACGGGTTTGATGGCTATATTGAGGTCAACAGCGGGTTGAAAACCCGTGGAATCCCCGCCAACCGTAGGTTTGTTCCCTACGCCACTGGCCGGGGATTCTTTTTTCTGTCTCTTTTCAAGGAACAAATCATAATAAAGATTGCCATTCCGGTCTTTTCCCAAAAGCAGTTCAACTTCTCTGGGCTTGCCTTTGAAATTCACCGTGCTTGAAATGGGGATAAAAGCCACAATATCGTCATTTCTTGAATGGTCTATCGCCTCTTCCCTGCCCAGTTTCCCGGTTTCAATAATGTCGCGAATCGCCGGGAACATAAGAAGTTTATCCGGGTTACCGCTGAAGCTTCTTGACTTCTCCATACCCTTGCGAGTGAAACGTATTTCTCCGATATCATCCCGATGAGCCGGTTTGCCCTGCAAATGTTCCTTGTAGTAGTCCACGGCCTTTTGCCGCAGTTCCTTCACGTCGCGGTAGCTGCCGAGTTCATTGCCGGTCAGGGAAATTTCCGTACCGGAGGAAACGCCCCGCTCGCCGCTGCTTTCCCCTCTTCCCTTGCCGAATCTGCCGCTTTTGTCGCGCGGGTGTTTGCTTTCCTCAAAGGCGGTGTCGCGGGCGTCCAGCGCGCCGTCCGCCACCACCACGTCCGGCCCGGCGCGGCCCTCTTCCACCAGCGCGACATGATTGCCCCGGATGTTGCGCATGATGAAGTCATACTCCACGCCCTCATACCGGCCCGGCGTAAAATCAGGGTCGTAGCGGTACGCGCAGGAAAGCTCGCGGAAGGAGCCGTCTTCGATGGCGGCTATGGCCTCGCCGTCCCACACGGTCAAAGGCGCATCCACATAGGGCGCGTTCCAGTCCGCCCTGCCGACGGCCCCAACGCGCGTGAGTCTGGCCGGTTCCTCGGCGCTGTCCACATGATGTTCAATGTGCAGGGGCAGGCCCTGCCATGTGGACAGAGATTTCTTCAACTCCTCAGGGTCACGGAAACCGTAATAGACGGCCTCCGGGTCAAGCCCGGCCTCCCGCCAGCCCGGAATTTCACGCCCGTAATAGGGATTCACCGTTGCCTTGGTGATATGGGACGAGGCGACGTGCAGAAAACCGTTCTCATCCGTGCTGCGGGCACTGGGAGAGGCGTCAAAGGTCAAGGTGTGGGGAACGGTCATCGTCAATACCTCATTCCCGCCAGGACTCGTCGGCAATCAATCTTGCTGTAACGATTTTCA
>ERZ824575.3577-NODE-3577-length-10660-cov-4.739085_pt1 | contig 10660 bp, 10 predicted proteins | sample MGYA00519470_ERZ824575 | MGnify/ENA primary metagenome ERZ824575 (study PRJEB31778, sample SAMEA3449170) | human gut metagenome | biome: human gut; feature: human-associated habitat; material: faeces | place: United Kingdom | collected 2010/2012 ...
CGTTGTTCTCGATGCCCAGCGGCGTTTTCAGCAGCAGGAACATGACGATGCCGAAGCCCAGCAGCCATTTCCAGCGCTTGGCGGCCTCGGTCAGGTCGATCTGGGACATGAGAAAATAGATGCCCACTCCCAGCACAATGGCGCAGGCCTGGACGATGACCATCTTCCAGGAGTTCAGGAAGTTCGTGGCGCTGGCGATCATCACCAGCCCGAACAGGGCCGCGCCGCAGCAGAGACACAGCAAAAGCCAGTCGGCCTGCCGCAAAATATCGAAAATGCTATCCTTGATTCGTTTCAGCATGGAAGGCTCCTCTTGTAAAACCGGTTGCATGTAACATGATATCAATTTAGTATAGCATACGAAACTTTTTCTGTAAACCGAATTTTCTCTTTTCAAGTGAGAATTCCTGTAATTTGAGCATGCGTTTTGCAGTTTCAATAGAATTTAGAAAAGTACCACGTTCTATACCATACTTTTCGCCCTCGGAGAAACCAGTCTCATGTCCATGCTTTTCGCCTTCAGAGAAACCAGCCTCATGTCCATATTTTTCACCCTCAGAGAAACCAGCTTCATATTCTGCTTTCCGTAATTTCTTCTCTTCCAATTCTTTATCATACTCAAAGATACTCATACTGATGACCTCATTTCGGTTGCAGGTAAGAAATTCGGCTAAAATCCCTTCCCTGATACACTCGTCTACGGCACGTTCCACGGCCTGATCTAAAGACATATCCGCTGCATAGAGCCGCACTCTGGCAACATACTGCGCGTATTCGTTTAATGTATTGCAATGCTGCATTAAATCTGCATTGTGCCCCTCATTGACGTTTAAAACCGTGACAATCAATTCAAGTTTTGGTTCACCTGACAAATGTTCAAATGCCGAGGAAAGCCGAAGCTCTGTACAGTCAGCAATTGCCGTCGAACCATTGTAAAACTCGATAAAATTTGGTGCAGGGATTTTCTGTAACGTGGAGGAGAACAGAGATTTCTTATCCACAAGTTTCTGATATTCACTGCAAATATAAAACAGATCACGAAGAGGCATATTTGGATTGTAGGTTGACTGATGCTCATACAGATACAAATTAGTATCCATAATAAATGCCAGATCATTTTTCATCCCCATATAAATAGCATTCTCTAATGTGACGATTTCTAGATCATCTGGATTATTATAATCGCTCTGGTTTACTGCATTATAGAGGGACAGCAGGTTCTTCCGGTCAGAAAACAACATCCGAAAAACGGTGTCTTTATAATTCCGGTTTGCCGTCGGTGTTTTGACTGTAAAATTTCTTTTTGTCTTGTTACGGTTTCTTTTGCATTTTGCCATAAATTGTTTCCTCCTGAAATTGTAGGACAGCTTATTTATAAAACTGTTCGTGATTGCAGGAGAATGTAATCATATATTTTCCTAAGTTCCTTCGTCTCCTGCTTTTCAATTGTTAAATGGGTAACAAAAAGCATAGATACGAATGAAGCATACAGATTATTTGGGGCTAATCTGTCGCCGTTAGAATATAGATGACAAAAATGTCATGAAATTTGTAAAATATGCTTTAGATTATTGTAACACAAGGGTAGGAAATGAAGCAAGAAATTTTATAGCAAAATCCGTTCCACGTCATATCCATTATCCGTCAATTCTAAAATTGCAATGCCTTTTCCATCTCCGCGGTCAGCCCCGGCGCTGCCCGGATTGATAAAAACTTTTCCGTAGCGGTCGTAGTGCGTGAATACATGGGTATGTCCGAAAATTATAAAATCCGCATCCGTGAGATCGAAAGGCAGGTCAGCTTTGTTATGGACAAGATAAAATAATTTTCCATTAATCGGCACGGAGACAAACTCATGCAGGTAGGACGCCCACTCTCCGTGGTCACAGTTCCCACGGACTGCATACATCGGAATGCCGCAGTTTAAGAATCTGTTATAGGTACGTTCGTTGTCAAAATCTCCGGTGTGAATGAGATAATCACATTTTTTGATATGGTCAAATAATTCTTTACGGCATACACCGTGTGTATCGGAAACTAATGCAATTTTCATGAATCAGACCTCACTTCGTTTGTTTGTAATTTTTTCACTTCGTCAAAGGGCAGACTTGTGATCGCAGCAATTTTTTCGAGTGAGAACTCCTGTAATTGAAGCATGCGCCTGGCAGTTTCGATAGAATTTAGTTCTATACCATGCTTTTCGCCCTCGGAGAAACCAGCTTCATATTCTGCTTTCCGTAATTTCTTCTCTTCTAATTCTTTATCATACTCAAAAATACTCATACTGATGACCTCGTTTCGGTTGCAGGTAAGAAATTCGGCTAAAATCCCTTCCCTGATACACTCGTCTACGGCACGTTCCACGGCCTGATCTAAAGACATATCCGCTGCATAGAGCCGCACTCTGGCAACATACTGCGCGTATTCGTTTAATGTATTGCAATGCTGCATTAAATCTGCATTGTGCCCCTCATTGACGTTTAAAACCGTGACAATCAATTCAAGTTTTGGTTCACCTGACAAATGTTCAAATGCCGAGGAAAGCCGAAGCTCTGTACAGTCAGCAATTGCCGTCGAACCATTGTAAAACTCGATAAAATTTGGTGCAGGGATTTTCTGTAACGTGGAGGAGAACAGAGATTTCTTATCCACAAGTTTCTGATATTCACTGCAAATATAAAACAGATCACGAAGAGGCATATTTGGATTGTAGGTTGACTGATGCTCATACAGATACAAATTGGTATCCATAATAAATGCCAGATCGTTTTTCATCCCCATATAAATAGCATTTTCTAATGTGACGATTTCCAGATCGTCTGGATTATTATAATTGCTCTGGTTTACTGCGTTATAGAGTGAGAGCAGATTTTTCCGGTCAGAAAACAACATGCGAAAAATAGTGTCTTTGTAGTTTCTGTTTGTAACCGGCATATTGACTGCTGAGTTTCTGGATACTTTGTTATGGTTTCGTTTGTGTTTTGCCATAGGCTTCCTCCTGATTGGTAAGACAGCTCTTAAATAATACTGTCTTGGCAGGAGAATAAATATATTCTATATCTGATTTCTTTCGTCTCCTGCTTTTAAATTCGTTAATGGGTAATTAAAAGCATAGATACGAACGAACAACGCAGATCATTGGGGGTAATCTGACGTTTCCAGAATATAGATGGCATAACGCCATAAAGATTTTGTAAAATATGCTTTGGCATATTATAACATAAACATGGGAAACAAAACAAGAATTTTTATGTATTACTTGCCACAGGGAATGACATTGCTGAAGCTATCACGGGTGCTAAAGTGCAGACCGGAGGAATTGCTGGCATATGTGGATTGTTTGTGAAAAATTACCTATTGAAAATAATTATCACTCATAGTACAATGCAATTGTTATATGACTGACGGAAATAGTGGGGTTTACCACGTGAAGTATAACAAAAGAATGCCGACCGTCTGGGCGAAGAGTCCAGACGTGCGGTTCTTTTTAGTTTTAGGGTAAATTTTCCAAAAAATCCCATCAGCATGAGAAAGGAACCACTCATTGTATTTTTTCGAATACTTACCGGAAAAAGCGTACGTGACTCTTGACAAAAAATGAAAGTTAGGATAGCCTAACCGTGGTTAGAAAAGGCTAACCACGCATCGATCAAAAATCAGAATGAGCATCATAACAAAAATGTGATGAACCATGCAAGGCCACACGGTGGCAGAAGGAGAGAAAAATGCAGACAGAATGGAGAAGCTTCCAGGGCGGAGCCTGGGAAACAGAAGTAAATGTAAGAGATTTTATTCAGAAGAATTATCATCCATATGATGGGGATGATTCCTTCTTAGAGGGACCAACACAGGATACCACCGATCTCTGGGATCAGGTATTAGAACTTTCCAGACAGGAGAGAGAAGCCGGCGGAGTGCTGGATATGGACACAAAGATCATTTCCACGATCACTTCCCATGGTCCGGGTTATTTAGATAAAGAGAAAGAGAAGATTGTCGGTTTCCAGACGGACAAGCCTTTCAAACGTGCTCTCCAGCCTTACGGCGGTATCCGTATGGCGATCAAGGCGTGCGAGGACAATGGATACAAAGTCGATCCTGAGGTGGTAGAGTACTTTACAACACACAGAAAAACACATAATGCCGGAGTATTTGACGCTTACACACCGGAAATGAGAGCGTGCAGAAGCGCACATATCATCACTGGACTTCCGGATGCATACGGACGAGGACGTATTATTGGTGACTACAGAAGACCGGCACTTTACGGTGTAGACCGTCTGATCGAGGACAAAAAAGAGCAACTGAACAACACACGTACCATCATGTACTCAGATGTGATCCGTGAGAGAGAAGAATTATCCGAGCAGATCCGTGCGCTGGAAATGTTAAAGAAACTGGCAGAAATTTACGGCTGTGATATTTCGAAACCTGCAAATAATGTATTAGAGGCAACACAGGCTGTCTATTTTGCATATCTTGCAGCAGTAAAAGAGCAGAACGGTGCGGCAATGTCCTTAGGACGTACCTCCACTTTCTTAGATATTTATGCAGAGCGTGATCTCGCAGAGGGAACATTTACTGAAAAAGAGATCCAGGAGATCATCGACCAGTTCGTAATGAAACTTCGTCTTGTAAAATTTGCGCGTACACCGGAATACAACACGATTTTTGCCGGCGATCCAACCTGGGTGACAGAGTCCATCGGTGGAATCGGTGTGGATGGAAGACATATGGTTACAAAAATGTCATACCGTTACTTAAACACCTTGAACAACATCGGGGCAGCACCGGAACCAAACATGACCGTACTCTGGTCTGTAAAACTGCCGGAAAACTTCAAAAAATTCTGTGCCGAGACATCCATCAAACACTCTGCAATCCAGTATGAGAATGATGATATTATGCGTGTTGTCCATGGTGATGATTACGGAATCGCATGCTGTGTATCTTCTATGAGAATCGGTAAGGAAATGCAGTTCTTTGGCGCGCGGGCAAACCTTGCAAAATGCCTGCTTTACGCGATCAATGGCGGTGTCGATGAGATGACAGGAAAACAGGTCGGACCGAAATACCGTCCGATTACATCCGAATACTTAGATTACGATGAAGTATGGGATAAATACAAAGATATGATGAAATGGTTAGCAGGAGTGTATGTGAACGCATTAAATATCATTCACTACATGCATGATAAATACTGCTACGAAAAATTAGAGATGGCATTACATGACAAAAATGTGAGAAGATGGTTTGCAACCGGTATTGCAGGATTTTCTGTAGTAGCAGACTCCCTTTCTGCAATCAAATATGCAAAAGTAAAACCAATCCGTGATGAGAATGGCGTGACCGTTGACTTTGAGATTGAGGGTGATTTCCCGAAATATGGAAATGACGACGATCGTGTCGATGAGATCGCAAAACAGGTGCTCCACACCTTTATCGGATATGTAAAAGGAAACCATACTTACCGTGGCGGTATCCAGACAACATCGATTTTGACCATTACATCCAATGTTTCCTATGGAAAAAATACAGGAGCAACACCGGATGGAAGAAAGAAAGGTGTAGCATTTGCTCCGGGTGCAAACCCGATGCATGGACGTGATACCCATGGTGCGGTTGCATCCCTGGCATCTGTCGCTAAACTTCCATTTATGGATTCACAGGATGGAATTTCCAACACATTTACCATTGTACCGGATGCACTGGGCAAAGATGAGGCGGCACAGGAGAACAATCTTGTTGCAATGTTAGATGGCTACGTTACCAAAGGCGGACATCACTTGAACGTAAACGTTTTAAACCGTGATACGTTATTGGATGCACAGAAACACCCGGAACTGTATCCACAGCTCACCATCCGTGTATCTGGATATGCGGTCAACTTTATCAAGCTGACAAAAGAGCAGCAGGACGAAGTGATCGCACGTACCTTCCACGAGCGGATGTAGTGCAACAGGTGCGTTTTGCGAATGGCGCGTGTGAGCGTTATTCATAGAAAAAGGAGAACAACATGGGAAAAATTCACTCGTTAGAAACATTTGGCACAGTGGACGGTCCGGGCGTACGGTTTGTCGTTTTTTTTCAGGGCTGCCCGATGCGCTGCCAGTATTGCCATAATCCCGATACATGGAAGATAGAGGATGGGGAAGAAATGACAGCGGATGAGATCATAGACCGTTTCGAGCGCAACAGTTCTTTCTATCAGACCGGGGGGATCACGGCAACGGGTGGAGAACCCATGCTACAGCTTGATTTTCTGACGGAGCTTTTTACGAAGGCAAAGGAAAAGGGCATTCACACCTGTCTGGATACATCCGGAATTATGTTTCCAAAGAAACATACAGGAACAGATCAGATCAGTGAGAGAGAGATCAGTCTCACTGGAATAAGTGAAAACATGGCATCAGACAGAATGGAAAAGATAGAACAGCTCATGTCCGTGACAGATCTCGTTATGCTTGATATTAAGCATATCAACGATGAGGAACATCAGAAACTCACCGGGCAGTCGAACAGCAACATTCTTGCGTTTGCAAAGTATCTTGATTCGATCGGAAAGCCGGTCTGGATCCGTCACGTAGTCGTGCCGGGCATTACGTTTGATGAGAAAGAACTGACGGAACTTGGGCTGTTTTTAAAGACGCTCCACAATGTGGAGAAACTGGAAGTCCTTCCATATCATTCTATGGGAAAGGTCAAGTACGACAACCTTGGCATGGATTATGTCTTAAAAGATACACCTCAGCTTACCAAAGCAGAAGCAAAGGAAGCGGAGAATATGATTCGGGCGGCAATGAAATGACAATTTACTTCGCATATAAGCAGGCATTGTATGTACAAAAATTAAAAAAACAAAAAAAATAACGGCACAAAATTAATACACAGAATTTACAAAAACTGTACAAAAATATATTGAAAAAACTTAATGCTAATGCTATAATGCGTATGTAAATTAAAGAAAATGAATGACAATTATTGTATGAGAGCGGAGACACAATAATCTTTTATAAGATTTTGTGTCTTTTTTTTACAATTATTTGCTTGCATGAACATAAATGTATTGATGTTTTTATATTTGAAAAAGGGGGGAAAAAAGAAAACTGTTTCGTGAAGCAAACGTCATTCGCCAGATGTAAAGGAGATTGTGTTATGGGAAAAAAATTAACAGCAAAAACGTGGTTAGTCATATCATTGATTTTGTGCTTTGTCAGTATGGCAGTATCTTCTGTCATACAAAGTTCTGGTGGAAGGGTAAAAGTATCTGAACTACGCCTTGTGGATTCAACAGGTCATGAAGTAAGTGCGCTGTTATATAAACCAAAGTCTGCAACGGAAGAAAATAAGTCGCCGGCTATTGTTACTGTTGAAGGGTGGTTTAATAATAAGGAAATGCAGGATTTATATTCTATAGAATATGCGCGTCGGGGATATACTGTTATTGCGGTAGATATGCATGGACATGGAGATACAGAAATTACTGCGGCAGATGAAGTTTATTCATCTGCAGTTGGAATTGACGCAGCAGTGGCACTTGCTGCTTCATTGCCATATGTAGATAAAGACAAGATTGGAATTACAGGACATTCAAGTGGTGGAGCTGCCTGTGATATGGAAATTGCAATTGATAATGAGAGGGAAAATCCAATTGTATCAGCTGTTCTATTTCAGGCATCTACATGGTGTGATGACACAGGTGTAGATCATAGTGCAGATTTTGGAACAAGAAATGTAGGAATTATTGCAGATAAATATGATGAATTCTTTTTTTGGACAACAGATGAAAATGGAAATGAAGCTGTACCGAGAGTATTTCTGACGACCCCGGATGCAAAGAATTTTGTAAATTTCAATAATGGATCAGATGGAATGTCTGATGTTGAGTCTGGAAAGTATTATGAAAAAGATGGGGCATTCAGAGTTATTTATCAAGTAGGTGGAACACATCCATGGGTACATTTTTCGAAAACAAGTGTAGAGCATGGTATTGATTTTTTTGAAAAATCATTTGGAGCACCTCATGAAATAATTGCGTCAAATCAGGTATGGCAGGCAAAACAATTTTTTAATGTTTTGGGGCTTGTTGGTATTATGATGTTTGTTGTTGCATTTGTATTAACACTTGTTGAAAATACTGCATATTTTGGATGTCTTAAGGCATCTACAGATGTCAAGCCGGTTGTTATAACTGAGCCGAGACAGAAAAACTGGTTTTGGATTTCTATGGTTGCAGGGGCATTGTTTTCAGCATTAAGTTACCGCTTGATGATCATTACCATATATTCAAAGGCAAATCCTGTGTGGCCTGCAGCAGGTCCATTGCTGTCAGGTGTATGGAGTGTTTTAAACGGGCTATTCCTAGGGGCAGTCATACTTATTTCAAATAAGATTGCAGGAAACAACCGGATAAATGCAAAAGCAGCCGGAATTATGATGGAAAAGGGTAAATTGGTAAAAACAATCTATCTTTCAATTTTAACAGTAACGCTGGCTTTTGGAATTTTATTCTTTGCAGATTATTTCTTTAAGACAGATTTCAGATTGTGGGTATTAACACTAAAAGCATTTGATGCCGATAAAGTGCTGATTGGATTGAGATATATTCCATTATTTATGTTTTATTACATTATGCTGTCGATAGTTTCCTGCTGTTATAACCGTAATACAATTTGTGGCAGGGAAAACACGGTTGTAACAGCTTTGTTCAACATTGCTGGACCTGTTTTATATTGGCTTGTTCAATATATACCATTCTTTGTGACAGGTGCATTGACCTGGTATAAAACCGAGGGAGACAGAATCGGAGGTATCTGGTTATATCCTATGATAGTATTTTTATTTGTTAACCCGATTTTGGACAGAATCATATATAAGAAAACAAAAAATCCATATATAATGCCAATTATCAGTGCAATCATCATCACCATGATGTGTATTGCCAATACAACTATTATTCTTGGTGGTGCACCAGTGGTAGCAAATAATTATTAGTGAATAAAAAGGGACAGTGAAAAAAGGATAGTTCTTAAAAAAGCAGGATCAAGGGTTTATAGTAACCCAAAGGTCCTGCTTTCTGTTTAGATATCGTGATCTACAGCCAGCCGGCAAACTACGTGTTTACGCAGGGTGTGATCGCCATGATCACCAATGCAATCTCAGCAGGTGTGATCGGCAGTTTACTGCTTTTGGTTTACAGCAAGACACGTTCGAAAAAAGGAAGCCTTTCTCAGGAAGACTAAGTTTTATGTAAAAGATTTTATGTAAAAGTATTTACAGATTTCTGTTTTTGCGATTTAATAAGAAGTAGGTATATAGTTCAAAAGAAGAAAGGATGAAAAAATATGAAAATCAAGAATATCAAAGATGTCGACGGATTTTTTAAAGTAATTGATTCCTGTGCCGGAAAAGTAGAATTGATCACAGGTGAGGGAGACAGATTAAACCTCAAATCAAAACTTTGCCAGTATGTTTCTCTGACAAGCTTATTAAACTCTGATGTAGAGATCCCAGAACTTGAAATTGTAGCTTACGAGCCGGAAGATACAGAGAGAATCATTAAGTTCTTAATGACAAACTAAGTACATTGTCAGTTGATTTTTGAACGCTGTACTAGACAGTGAAAAGCTGATCGTTGAAAATGCGGTCAGCTTTTTTGTGGTTTAATAAAAGAAGATTCTTTTGTGCCATGTTTTTATTTTCTTTATAGTAATATATTTCTTAGAGTTGTGCGTAAAACAGACTTGTGGGAAAGTACTCAAAAGCATGATAAGAAGTCCTTTGATGTAACAATGAAGAAGTGTCTTTGGAGTACTGCTTGTGTAGAAAATGATTGTGCAGAATTATGCCATCTTTTCTGTGATGTTGATAATGTGACATATGGTGAATTGAAAAAAATAGGTTTTAAGAGAACAAAAACATTAGGCTATGATGGAGATTGTTGTGATTTCCATTTTTATAAAAAATAGAAAAATTTGTGATAAATATTATTCGAAAAGGAGATTGGATATGGATTTAAAAATTAAAACTGAAACAGAAGAATTTCATGGAATTGAATTTTATTATATAATTAAACCTAAACAACAATTACAAATGTTATTTATAAAAAATAGTGAAAAATGTGATTATAATAGACAATCTAAAACCTTACAGAAATGTAAGGTTTCTTTTGTGATAAGTATGATATAATAACATTGGAGGGAAAACAAATGCCAAGAATATTAATAATAGAAGATGATGAAAAATTAAGAAAAGAATTAAAAATCTTTTTAAATAAAAATGGATATGAAACTATAACTGTGAACTGTATAACTTTAATCATGGTATAATAAGGTAAATATATTACTGGAGGTTATTTATTATGAAACCTATATTTTGTAAAGAATGCAAATGGAATAAAAATGGATGGTGTTATAAGTATGAATGTAATGGACCTAAAAGAGTAGAAGTGTGTCCTAAGTATAGAGATGAGGATTTAAAAGAGGGTTGTGAGTATTGCAATGTTAAATATGGAAAAGAAAAATTAATAACTCAAGGATGTTATAATAATTTATATATAGATAAAGATGAATATGACAATTTACACATAATAGCTAAGGCTGATGGAATCGCATCTTTTAAAATTGAATATTGCCCATTTTGTGGTAGAAAATTATCAGAA
>ERZ824575.3596-NODE-3596-length-10625-cov-8.883728_pt1 | contig 10625 bp, 10 predicted proteins | sample MGYA00519470_ERZ824575 | MGnify/ENA primary metagenome ERZ824575 (study PRJEB31778, sample SAMEA3449170) | human gut metagenome | biome: human gut; feature: human-associated habitat; material: faeces | place: United Kingdom | collected 2010/2012 ...
AGTTGTATGACGCCGTGCGCTGTGCCGAGCCGAGAGAACCGGTAGTATACGCATATGTCTCACGACTGCGAATATTGCCCGCTTTATCATATGTCCATATGTACGTTTTGCCAAGCACACTGTTGTCTTCGCGGATGAGCTGTCCGAGAGAATCATATGTGTACCGGCAAACGACTGTACTTACTCCACGACGTATGTATGCGACACCTTGCCCATCCCCGCAGCCGCGCCAATGGCACGACTGCGGGGATCTCTAACACGTCGGCGATTTTTTATTTATCCGTGTGCAGTTCAGGTTTGATATGATTTATTATTGATCCGGCTTATTTTTGAGCAATACCTCGTCGTAAAGATCATAATAGCTATTATTCGGCTCAGCATCGGAATAATCAGCAAATCAGTGGCTTACGGCTAATTCTATATCCTGCTTGTTGGCGTGAATTGCCTTGGACTTTCTCATGATCGACCAAATGCGCTAAATACCGATTTAATACAAAATGACACGCCATCGCGGAGCAAGCGCATTAACGATCCGGTTATTGCGCCCATCTTGTCTGATGAGCAGGGCATCCGAAATATCCGCACGTATGCCTAAGCGGCGGCACAAAATGATGTTTTGATTCTGAAGCTATGAATTTTTTTCGGTTCAATGGATCATTCAAAAAATCAAAAGCAGCCTTTCGGGTAGCTGAACCATTAAAAATTCCATCGGTGTTTTGCTTAATTATATTTTCAATTTCAGCGTGACTTACGCGGTATTCGTCTAAAAGATCAATAACCATAGCCCACATATATTCATCCGGATGCCACTCATCAAGATAATTATATATACGGCTTAATGTGATTTGATTTTTTTGCGAAAAGTATAATAACTGAATGGCATCATCATTTTCTATATCTCTGCAATTCAAATCACACTTTTCCATCCAATGGGAAAACCTCTCCGGATCTACGGCAAGCAACGCAAAACCATAGAGCAAAAATTCGTCTTGCTTCGATGCATCGGATATTTTCATACGACTAAGTACCGAATCATAGTCTGAAATCATGTAAAAACAAGCGCATAAGTTGTACAATGCATCCTTGTTTTTTCCCAAATCGTATGCCAATGCATATAGCTCTGCAGCTTTTTTATAATCGCCATCAAATTGCGCCGATATCATAGCCATATTAAGCAAGACCAGTTCCGATTTGTTACTCTTGTATGCCTGCTTGATATATTTGATTCCGTAAGACACGGCAGAAATGTTTTTGCCGTCTTTTCTGATCATGCCATTCTCGATGTAAAATATTCCGAGATTGTTTATTGCGCGGTGATCTCCGGTTTTAATGTTTTCTCTCAAAAGCTTCTGGGCTAAAGCAAAATCACCATTTTCCAACGCACAAAGCGCTTCCGAATTAGTCTTTTCCGTGCTCATTAGACCTCCTTAATTTCCATGAAAATAATTCAAGCATGAGAATATTATTGTTTAAATATTGGTATTCTACCGCTTCCAGCGCGAACATGTCCACCAGGATATACATTTATGTATCCTCTTCCGTCTCCGCGTTCTACGTCCCAATGACCGCCTCCGTGATCTTCACCTGACCCAGTCGGAACCGGAACCCAAATATTTCCGTGTGAATCTATCCATCCGGTCTTCCCACCGCGGGTTTTGCCTTTTCGCGGTTTTCCTTTGGGGGCATGATATCCCTCCCTCTCTGTTGGCATTTCACCTGGGCGCACTATTGGTCTTCCCTTATCATCTGTTGGACGTTCATCGGGCTTTACAGTTTCACCCGGCTGATTATCAGTAGGATTTTGATTTTTTTGTTTGGTTGTAATCGAGCCAATCAACTGTACAATTGCAGGTATACCTAATACAATCGCACCAATAATAAACACAAGTTCTCCAAAAGGAAGTGGACCGTCTGCACCAGATAAAATTGGAAACTGCTCTATCCACCACTTGAATACTTCTGCTGCAGAGCTAGCATCATTACCATACGGATCCACGTAATAAATAGGATTGTTATTACAGTAAATATACAAATTATACCCCAAAATATTGTTATACAAGTCGGAATCAACATTAAGGAATCTGCCAACTGCAGGATCATAATATCTGCTGTTGAGGTAATAGAAGCCTGTCTCGTTATCGTAGTAATAACCTCTGTAACGGAACGGGTTATATCTGCCGATGGTATTGGCTGCCGTGCCGGTGACGGAAAGTATCTTTCCCCATGCGTCGTAGGTATATGTGACAACACGGTTCTCCGCGGTATCGTAGATGCAGGTAATGTCACCCTGTATGTTGATGCCGAGAAGATACGCCTCCTTCGTCACCGTATTGCCGACGCACTTGAGATAGTTTATTCCTATCGGCTGTCCCGAGGCGTCGTAGATGTATATCAGCAGGTTTCTGGTGCTCCCGGACACCCACTCCTCGTCAAGTATGCGGGTACCCGAAAGATGATATATATGCTCTACCCCGTTTACGGTCTTGCTCGTTCTTATGCCGTCGGCATTGTAGGTATAAGTATTAGAGCCGTACGACATGAGCCGTCTGCCATGCCATGTGAGAGCGCTTCCGTTCCATGTTCCGGGATCGCCTATTCCGTCATACGCTATACTCTAACCGTTGAATGATATGAGAAGATCGCCCCAGTTACCGGTATCGTAACCGTATGTTACCGCCCCTGTACCGAATCGATGTTATGATGCCTTGTCCCACCATCCCCCGCCGTGCCGACGGCACGGCGGGGGCTTGTAAACCTTTTTAGGAAAAGAAAGTATTCCCCAATTTACAGATTTGCGACCTTATATTGTGACATTTTCTCATAAGACGCTTTGCTTTTATACTATGTATGTTGTCACACGAGCTACAACTACATAATTACAAATACGAGGATTTACTTTTCACCTATCTTGATTATTTTTAACTTGACAAGCAGTACGATCACGAATATCATTGTGCTTACTCCACACGCCTCAAACAACACATTGACAATATAGTCAAACAGCGGCATCGAGTATATGCACACTCCGTCATCACGAATTATTCTGTAGTATCCGAAAATGCTGCCCTTACTGTATTGCCTCCCCGACAATGTAACAAATTTTGAGCTGTTGGCATACATTTTTCGGAATGTGCTGCCATCGTCAGTCTTTTGATCGATCAATTCACCTTCAAGATCCATAATACGAACAGATTGACCCGTTGACGCAACTATTCTATCATCACTGATAGTAAATGTGTAAGAACGCGAAGACGGAGGGCGGATGGTTCGTATTTTATTACCGTTTTCATATACCTCGATCCCGGTATTCTTTCCCACATATAAACGTTCGGCAGAATCAAAAGCAAAACCAACGTAGCTGTGTACTACACGCCCCGATATGAACAAACACATAATCGTCCCCATTATAGGAACTAAAATCAAACAAAATATCATCGTTGGTTTCATCCATCGCCATTGCGATTGCCATTTCTGCATATCCGATATCACCTCACCATGCACTTATTCTGTTATACAGCTTGTTGAGCACGTCGAACACATTGAACATACCCCCAACTCTTGCATTATTAACTCCCCCGTGCACTTCAATCGGAATAGGAGCCCCCACTCCAGCAGAAACTGCACCGCCCACGTATATATCGTTGGTATCAATATCCGCGAATGAGGTAAATTCTCCACCTATGCTTACGCCATACACGTCAACAGACCCTCTGGCTACCACAGATATTCCTTCCAAATTTTTTATTGATGGAGCATTAGTAAATGACCGATAAACAGATACAGACGCGTTTGGTGATGCCGCCAAAATTGACCATGATGCTACAAATCCAACATTCCCCTGATTGTCTGTAGCCAGACCAATTGTCCCCGAAATTCCACCACCAAATGCAGCACTTACAGCCACCCCTGCAGAATGAGTCGCATTTCCCAACTTTCCCATAGCTTTTTGAACTGAATCAGTAACTGGTTTCATCACATTTTTAGTAAGCCATTTGATTCCATCCTTGATATACCACCTGCCAAGTGGATCGGAAGCGTTTACCGGATTATTGCCGCAATACGCGAACATATTGAATCCGATGAGATCGCCGTTGGCGTTTATGTAGCCGTCCGCATTAAGGAATCTGCCTACATTGGGATCGTAATATCTGCTGTTGAGGTAATAGAAGCCTGTCTCGTTATCGTAATAATAACCTCTGTAACGGAACGGGTTATATCTGCCGATGGTATTGGCTGCCGTGCCGGTGACGGAAAGTATCTTTCCCCATGCGTCGTAGGTATATGTGACAACACGGTTCTCCGCGGTATCGTAGATGCAGGTAATGTCACCCTGTATGTTGATGCCGAGAAGATACGCCTCCTTCGTCACCGTATTGCCGACGCACTTGAGATAGTTTATTCCTATCGGCTGTCCCGAGGCGTCGTAGATGTATATCAGCAGGTTTCTGGTGCTCCCGGACACCCACTCCTCGTCAAGTATGCGGGTCCCCGAAAGATGATATATATGCTCTACCCCGTTTACGGTCTTGCTCGTGCGAATCCAGTCGGCATTGAATGTTTACATATCGCGAGTGGCCTGCTATGTACCAGCAAGCATCGCCTTTTGGGGACAAAAGGCAGGTTGTTGGGATAATCCCAAGCCCTTAAAGGTTTCAGGAATATTCCTGACAAGTCTGTGTTTGGGTGACCAAACGCGATGCTTGCTGGTATGATTAATTACCGCGCCTCAACTTAATGAATTGCCAAATGACAACTGCGACAGCAACAAAAACAAATACACAAATAAGGCTGATGGTTACTATTGTTTTCGTAAGTTGCATTGAATTCACATCATATATAATAGATTCCGAACCTGTAGCATCAATGGTGACAATTTGAGAATAAGACGTAGCAATCCAGTTAAATATTCCCATATCATTTCTAATTAGATATGTAGTATTACCAACTGTCCGAGTTGTTGAATACAGTAGCGAATTTCTGTATGAGTTGTTATCGATCGTATCTTGTACTGCCTTAATATCTAATATATTGCCGTCTGAATCAAGCGATATTATCACATCGCTACGAATGAAATAAATATTAACGTGTTGCTCATCCCATTCAACACAAAAACTTTGAGTACAATTGAACGTATATCCATACAAGAACTCTCCTTGAGACGTATATACGCAAATCTCTTTGTCTTGGGAACCCGTTTGTCCAATCGCAATCAATCCCTGTTCATTTACATCGAAGCATAGGACTCCTCTTTTTTCAGGTTCGGCACTTAATGGTGATACATTGATACTTGCCACAAATGTAGTTTTTGTCTCATCAGAAAGATCTTCTGTAAAAAATCCTGTATTCATTGCATTTACCTTTATTGCATTTGTAGAAATAACAATCAATAATACAAATGATAGAAGCAGATAAATTCGTTTTAATTTCATATCTACCACTCCATAATTTTAATGTACACAGATCTCGCAACTTCATAAACATTAAATTGGGTGTACGGTAGCGTAACCGTTGTTCCCCATTCAACATGAAACTCCTTTCCAGGTGTACCAAATCCAACATTTCCAGTTAATCCGAAGTATCCGGTGTTTAATGCTGGGTCTGGCATAAACATTACGTCTCCACCAGCCGCGACAGGAACACCCTCAATAGGCACAGCTATTGAGCCACCTACTTGATAATAGGCATCATTCAATTTGTCAATGTTGGGAGCATTTGTTACACTTTGATAGCGCGTTATAGATATACCAGGATCGCCTCCGGTAATACCCCCTCCGCCAGAAGCTTGGATCGCAACATTTCCCTTAGTATCCATAGATACGCCAATTTGACCATTGAAAATCCATGCACTGGGTGTTCCACTCACATTGACACCAGTAGAATATGTTAAGTCAACCTTTGAAAGAGTCTTTTGAACAGTTTTTACGACTGGCTTAACAATATTCTTTGCTACCCATTTAACAGTATTCTTTATCCACTTAGGCCAGTTTCCAGCTTGATCATCCATATTAACTGGATTGTTAAAGCAGTATGCAAAAAGATTGTATCCTTTTAAATCTCCACCAACACCAGCTATAACGTTGTCTGCATTAATCCACCGACCGATCTCAGGATCATAATAACGGCTGGATACATAGTAGAACCCCGTCTCTGTATCGTAGTAGTAGCCTCTGTAACGGAAGGGATTGCACAAGACCTCGAAGGATTCCTCGCAGTACTCGCTGCCGTATTCGGTCTCGCTGACTGCGCCCCATGCGTTGTAGGCATACCGCACGACAAGGTTTCCGTCGTAGTCATATACAGCCACAACGTCGCCCTGAATGTTTTTCTCATACAGATATGTATCGACAAGTGTACCGTCTTGGAAATGCGACATCCCTATCGGCTGTCCCGATGCGTCATAGACAAATATCAGTACGTACTTAACATTATCATCGGTCCATTCCTCGCTGAGTAACTGAAAAGAATCCTATGACCGGCAAGCATCGCCTTTGTGATACCACAAAGGCAAAACTTGTCAGGAGTACTCCTAAAACCTTTAAGGACTTGGGATTATCCCAGCGGTCTGCCTTTTGTCCCCCAAAGGCGTTGCTTGCTGGCATATGTTATTTGTATCTAAGCCGTTTCGCAATCAACAAAATTTTTATATCTGGTTCCACACTTGTTGCACCCCAGCGTTATCCATATCCAAGTAAACGCATTATCTATTTCGGGTATTTCAAGCTCCTTAAGCTCTTGGATATCAGGATATTCATATTTGATACTCACAGAAAAACCTCCATTCTGACATTTCTTGCACTTGACGGGTTTCATCTGCATATGAGTATGTTGCTTTTCTCCACATTTATCATATCCATCAGAACCACTATCAAATACCGAAATAGCCTGACCGCATTTTCTGCAACGAACTTCTACTGCGGTTTTATCATTTTCCGAAAATAGGTACATTTTTGAAAACGCACTGTGCTTTATCTCGCCGGCAACAAGCACTTCAAACTCATGGCTCCCGCAGCATGTAAGTACTCCTTCAATGATATCGTTGCCTCCATCTTTTGTTTGATTCATTATTTCAAAATACGGTTGAATCGTTTTGGGAATCAAATTCAACGCCTCCTTAATTAAACAATCATTGAACCCAAGTTACAATCTTTCCAACAGACCCCGGATTACCTAAAAGCATGCTAGACATCTTGCCACCGTATCATTATTGATTAGTTATTTATCGATATTGAACAACTGCTTTTCGAGGAGAAATCTTAAAACAAATATAGTTGTTGCAGATCTTGCTTAGGATATTTTTTTGGCTAGATGGGAAGAGCAAAATTGTATGTTGCTCCTTCAAAAAGTCAATTACGCCATGCTTTTGCAAACCCAAAATTCTTCTTACTTCAATCGCATTTAACCAAGGGGAGGCGATAATTTGCTTTCCTAGTGCAAACAAAATCGCCAGTGAAATATTCCACAGCTCTCCACTAACAAATTCCATCGCTCTATTATACCGTGCATCGCTCAAGCAAAATATATCTTTAATTTCATTGTGCGTGTATTTTTTCTGGCTTACAGACAAAGCATACTCTATACAATTGCGTACTGTACATTTACTTTTGTCATTAAAAAAATCATACCACACAGGATCAAGCAAATTACCAGAAATTGATTTTAATTCTTCTTTCGTTGACAATCGACCGTCGATAAAAACTTTGCTTTGAACTTCCAATCTACCATTTCCGGTAATCGCGCTTGCCAATCCCCAACTCCCACATCCAAAATCGCTAATGATACCATATGTCCTCCCCGACAGAAATTCATAATCAACAGGAAGAAATGACTCCACGCTGCTAAAAGTATCAGTAGCACACTCTACTAATCCCGCAAATTTTTCAACCCTTATACTCTTCATTATTTGAATCCTACCTCTATAATATCAAATATTCGGACAGCGCCATCAATCATATTGCGATATGCGCCTGAAAAAGGAACCGTTGTATCAGCGACAAACGTTGTTACTGTTGTTTTGAATTGGATAACTGTATCATATGCAACAGAGCCCAACTGCTTTGCTTGCTCAAGTGTAGGCTGGAAATTTAACACACACACACTTCCTTCAACGGAAGACGGAATTAATTTCCCCGTCTCTGCTATTTGCTGTGCTGCCTGATGCGATGTAACATGATAATATACACCTTCAACAACTTGATTTGCCACAGCCGTACCGCCAACTCCAACAGCTGTTATTCCTGTGGATGTAGCAGATATACCAGCTATTCCAGTCACAGTTGTTATTGCAGGAGCTACAATGCCACCTACAACACCTCCCAAAAGTGCTCCACCAATCGCACAGCCTAATGTGTATTTCCATACATCACCATCATCAACTCCAGCGCTTTGAGCATATTTTGTTCCGACATATGCACCAGCCGCTGCGCCAACTATTGCTCCGACAGCGATACATAACAACGTCATGGAAATAAAGAACTCCCCAGTCGGATCGCAATTTGCAATTGGATTATTGCAACAATATGCGAACATATTATATCCCAGCATGCCTTGTCCTGTTGCTAAATACACATCTGCATTAAGGAATCTGCCGACTGCAGGATCATAATACCTGCTGTTGAGGTAATAGAAATCGGTCTCTGTATCGTAGTAATATCCGCGATATCTGAAGGGATTGCACAAAACCTCGAAGGATTCCTCGCAGTACTCGCTGCCGTATTCGGTCTCGCTGACTGCGCCCCATGCGTTGTAGGCATACCGCACGACAAGGTTTCCGTCGTAGTCATATACAGCCACAACGTCGCCCTGAATGTTTTTCTCATACAGATATGTATCGACAAGAGTACCGTCTTGGAAATGCGTCATCCCTATCGGCTGTCCTGCGGCATCGTAAATGTATACCATAACGTGCCTGTTCCACCGGTCGGTCCATTCCTCGCTGAGTATCTGTGTACCGGAGAGGTGGTAGGTGTGCTTGACGCCGTTTACGGTCTTGCTTGTTCTTATACCGTCAGCATTGTAGGTATAGGTATTTGAGCCGTAAGACATGATCCGTCTGCCCTGCCATGTAAGGGCGTTGCCGTTCCATGTCCCGGGGTTGCCTATGTTGTTATCATCATAGGTTATACTCTGACTATTGAACTATATGAGAAGATAGCCCCGGCTGTCGGTATCAGTTTTTTGCAACCGTAATATTACAGGTTGCTTTTATTCAAATGAAGCAAGATATTCGCCATCGCTGCATGGTATAGAAACATCATAATACGGCAACTCATTGGGCCACATCTGATGAAAACGTATAATTGCCGAATCATTCAAGCTGACAGTAACAAAAACAATAAACTTTTTTTGCGGAAACTGTTTTCTCAATCGGTCCGCAAGTAGCCTTCCGAGTTCATTCATAACATGAATCCATCGCCCGAATTCATTCTTTTTCACGTTGTTTGCAATATATGTGCGGTTTTCAACTGCTTCAAATTCGGTTCTATCAGTAATGTTCATACCGCAAGCAGAATCAAAGCCTGATTTGTCATACAAAACATACTCATTTCCGCATTCGTCGCGCACAACTTTAAAATTAAAAATATTAACGATCGACTCAATTAAATCTATTGTTCTCATTTTTTAATACCCCAAATATTGCAGCCCTTTTCCAATTGCCTTAATCACATCTGAATTGTTTAGCAACTCTTGAATGGCCCTAGGTGCTAAACGCCCATTCGATGAGCCGACTCTAAAAGTTTTATCAACAATATTGTAATAGTATTTTTCCGTTCCTTGCTGTAGATGAATTTGCCCCATTCTGTTTCCGGGATTTTCCACATCTATTCGGAAGCCATTTTTTCCGCCTTTCTGGTATAGCGTTTTAGAGTTGGTTTGGGTTCCTTTTCCGCCCTTATTAGGAGGTGGTGGGGTCGCGGCAGTAGATGCATATTCCATTAGCTGTAATGCTGCTACAGTGGAAGCGTCACGCTGAGCCTTTCGCTTATTGTATACCTTGATTCCAACAAATGTAATCCCAACAACGAATACAGAGGTAAGCAAAATCACTCCAAGCGGATTCCAAAAGTTTGACGCACCGGCCGTACTCGCAAAAGCAATATAGCCCGCGTACCCACCAGCGACAGCTACAGCCGCTTCTCCTTCGTCATCTACCATATTCACCGGATTATTTCCGCAATAAGCGAACATATTGAATCCGATGAGGTCGCCGTTGGCGTTTACAGAACCGTCTGCATTAAGGAATCTGCCTACATTGGGATCGTAGTATCTGCTGTTGAGGTAGTAAAGGCTCGTTTCGGTATCGTAGTAATAACCTCTGTAACGGAACGGATTATATCTTGCCGCAGTTGAGGCACCGCCGTTAGAATACGATACGGTAACATTGCCCCAGGCATCGTATGTATACGTGACGAGGCAAGTGCCTTCATCGTCATATATGCCGGTAATATCGCCCTGGATATTCTTCACAAAGACATATGTCCCGCGCTGCGCACCGTTTTCATAGTGCGACATGCCTATCGGATTTCCCGATGCATCGTAGACAAATATCAATATGTGCTGAACATTGCCCTCCGTCCACTCTTCACTGAGTATCTGCGTTCCGGAAAGATGGTAGGTGTGCTTGACGC
>ERZ824575.3602-NODE-3602-length-10603-cov-2.707622_pt1 | contig 10603 bp, 7 predicted proteins | sample MGYA00519470_ERZ824575 | MGnify/ENA primary metagenome ERZ824575 (study PRJEB31778, sample SAMEA3449170) | human gut metagenome | biome: human gut; feature: human-associated habitat; material: faeces | place: United Kingdom | collected 2010/2012 ...
CCTTTTAAGGGTGGTTGCAGTCTTTTTTTATTGCGCGTTTTTTTACAGCCCTATTTTTTTGTGTTTTATGTAGGGGGGAGCTGTGCATGGCTTATAACCCAAAACAAAAAAGGCAGGACAGCCTGAAAGCTGTCCTGCTTGATTTTTTATATCTCAGAATTAGTTCTTCTTTACGCCGATAGAAACCTTTTCGCCGTTGATGTCCCAATCCTTTTCGTTGCCGACATTTTCGCCAAGTACGATATCGTCTGCAAGAACGTCATGAGAAATAGCCTCTCTGTTCTTGTCAACAACAGCCATAACCTTTTCGCTGCCGCTTACAGAAACAGTGATGTGATCCATTACCTCAAAGCCCGAATCCTTTCTCATTGTCTGAACCTTGCTGATAACTTCTCTTACAAAGCCCTCTTCAATAAGCTCAGGAGTGAGAACAGTGCTGATAGCTACAGTTACACCGTTTTCAGAAAGGGTGTAGAAGCCCTCTTTCTGCTCAGACTCGATAAGAACATCATCCTTGTCAAGTGCTATCTCACCGCTTGAAAGCGTGAGTTTCAGGCTGCCAGTTTCGTTCAGTTCGCCCATAGCCTTGTGTCCGTCAAGCTGTGAAAGCTGAGTTCTTATCTCACCAAGCTGCTTGCCGTACTTTGGTCCAAGTGTCTTGAGCTGTGGCTTGAACTTATAATCAATATATGCAGATACATCATTTGAGAACTGAACGTCCTTGAGGTTAAGCTCGTCCCTGATGATGTCGATATAGTAGCTGTCAAGTGGGTGGTCTGCTGCAACGTACATCACGCTCAAAGGCTGACGGTTTTTAAGGCTCGCACCGTTTCTTGCAGAACGTCCCAGAACAACTATCTCCAGAACCTCTTCCATGTCAGCTTCAAGCTTTTCGTCTATCATGTTTTCGTCGCAAACAGGATAATCGCAAAGGTGGATACTCTCAGGAGCGTCCTTGTCAACGCTTCTAACAAGATTCTGATATATTTCCTCAGTGATGAAAGGCACCATAGGTGCTGCACACTTGCAGAGCGTAATGATAGCAGTGTAAAGAGTCATGTAAGCGTTTATCTTGTCCTGTGACATACCCTGAGCCCAGTATCTCTCTCTGCCTCTTCTTACATACCAGTTGGAAAGATCATCAACAAACTCCTGCATAGCCTTTGCAGCCTCAGGTATCCTGTAGTTGTTAAGGTTGTCGTCAGCAGCCTTTATCATAGAGTTCATCTTTGAAAGCAGCCACTTGTCCATAACAGAAAGCTTGTCATATTCTATCTCATGCTTTGTAGGGTCGAATTTGTCTATCTCAGCATAAAGCACATAGAACGCATATGTGTTCCAAAGCGTGCCCATGAACTTTCTCTGACCCTCTGTTACGCCCTTGTCATGGAACTTATTAGGAAGCCATGGAGCAGAGTTTGTGTAGAAATACCACCTGATAGCGTCTGCGCCGTATTTAGCCAGTGCCTCGAATGGGTCAACAGCGTTGCCCTTTGACTTTGACATCTTCTGACCGTTCTCGTCCTGAACAAGACCAAGTACGATAACGTTCTTGTATGGAGCCTTGTCAAATATAAGCGTTGAGATAGCAAGGAGTGAATAGAACCAACCTCTTGTCTGGTCAACAGCTTCTGAAATGAAGTCAGCAGGGAACTGTGACTCGAAAAGCTCCTTGTTCTCAAATGGATAGTGGTGCTGTGCAAAAGGCATCGAGCCTGAGTCGAACCAGCAGTCTATTACCTCTGATACACGGTGCATCTGTTTTCCACACTCAGGGCATTTGATAGTTACATTGTCGATGTATGGTCTGTGAAGCTCGATATCATCAGGACAGTTGTCTGACATTGACTTCAGCTCTTCGATAGAGCCGATAGAATGTCTGTGACCGCACTCGCACTCCCAAATGTTCAGCGGAGTACCCCAATATCTGTTTCTTGAAATGCCCCAATCCTGAACGTTTTTCAGCCAGTCACCGAAACGTCCCTTACCAATGCTCTCAGGAATCCAGTTGATAGTGTCATTGTTTGCGATAAGTCTGTCCTTGACATCTGTCATTTTGATGAACCAAGTATCTCTTGCATAGTAGATAAGAGGTGAGCCGCATCTCCAGCAGTGCGGATAATCATGCTCGAACTTAGGAGCGGCAAAAAGCTTGCCTGACTTGTCAAGGTCTTTGAGTACCTCAGGGTCAGCGTCCTTTACGAACATTCCGGCATATGGAGTTTCAGCAGTCATGTCGCCCTTGCCGTCAACGAACTGAACGAAAGGCAGATCATACTTCTTTCCGACCTTAGAGTCGTCCTCACCGAAAGCAGGCGCAATATGAACGATACCTGTACCGTCTGACATAGTTACATAGCTGTCACAGGTAACAAAGTGACCCTTTTTGCCCTGCTTCTTTGCACTTTCGCCTGCGCACTCATAAAGCGGCTCGTATTCAATATATTCAAGATCCTTGCCTTTGTAAGTTTCAAGCACCTTGTATGCAGGCTTGTCCTCAGTTGCAAGCTTGCCGAGAACAGTGTCAAGAAGCGCTTCGGCAAGAATATAAGTGTAGCCGTCAGCGGCTTCAACCTTGCAGTAAGTTTCATCAGGGTTTACGCAAAGGGCAACGTTTGAAGGGAGCGTCCAAGGAGTTGTCGTCCATGCAAGAAAGTATTCGTCCTTGCCAACAAGCTTGAAACGAACGATAGCAGAACGCTCTTTAACTGTCTTGTAGCCCTGAGCAACTTCGTGAGAAGAAAGCGGTGTGCCGCAGCGTGGGCAGTAAGGAACTATCTTGAAGCCCTTGTAAAGCAAGCCCTTTTCATATATCTGCTTCAAAGCCCACCATTCAGACTCTATAAAGTTGTTGTCATAGGTAACATAAGGGTGTTCCATGTCAGCCCAGAAGCCAACAGTGCCTGAGAAGTCCTCCCACATACCCTTGTATTTCCATACAGATTCTTTACACTTCTTGATAAACGGCTCAAGACCGTATTCCTCGATCTGCTCCTTGCCGTCAAGACCAAGCATTTTCTCTACTTCAAGCTCAACAGGCAGACCATGTGTGTCCCGGCCAGCCTTACGAGGTACCTGATAGCCTTTCATAGCACGGTATCTTGGTATCATATCCTTGATAGCACGAGTGAGAACGTGACCGATATGCGGCTTGCCGTTAGCCGTTGGAGGTCCGTCATAGAAAACATAGGACTCGCCCTTTTTACGGCTGTCAATACTTTTTTCAAAGATATTGTTATCGTCCCAGAACTTTTCCACTTCTTTTTCTCTCTGAACGAAGTTCAGATTGGTGTCAACCTTTTTGTACACGAAGATCAATCCTTTCTGATTTTGTAATAAACGATCAGTTACGCATAAAGATAAAATGCAATAAAAAAGGCTTCCGCCCTGAAACAGGACGAAAGCCGTAAAGCCATTCGCAAACCACCTTTTCAGCATACTGACATATGCGTTCCCTTTAACGCAGGAAAAGCGGCGAAGCTTACTTATCATACTGATTTTCAGCCTGCAACTCGGAAGTGATATTCAGCCTAAAGCTAATCATACCGCCCTCTCACTGTCGGCGGCTCGCTGAGATTTTCGCATAAAGCCTACTGTCTTCGTCAACGTTTTTTACATATGAAATCAGTATATCACCATGCTGATGTTTTGTCAATGGTTATTTTGTTAATTTTCATGTATCCGACTTTTTTATTTTTGATATAAAGTCATTGAGCCTGTGTCCACGTTGCTCCTCACGCTGTTTGTCACGATACTTTCTCAAATGCTCGCCAAGCCTTGCACCTGAGCCCATGGAAAGCATAAATCTGTATTTCTCTTTTCTCTCCTCTGAACTTTCCCTGATGTGCCGTTTGAACTCTTCGTATCTGATGACCATATCGTTCTCTTCCGCAAACGTTTTTATCTTCTCTGCCAGCTTCAGGGAATAGAATAGGTCGATAGCAAAAACACCATAGAAAAATCCAATAAAGAACGAGAACGCCAAATTATTCGCAAGCCAGTTGAGTGCGTCAAGAATGTATGGGTGTATAAAGAAATAATAGACCGCGCCCAATGCTGCCCATATGAGCGAATACAACGGACATATTATGCCTTTATAGTTGAATTTGTTTCCAGTGTAGTCCCACAGCTTGACATGCATTTTCACAATGAATATCTCGCCTGCAATAAGCTCTATCACTGTCATTGCAATAGCCATAAGCAAAAAAAGTATAAACTTCTGCAAAGCCGTGTTGTCAGTGTGTATAAATTTTTCAAGTCCTGCCAGCAGATAAAGGGTGCAAAGTCCGAAGCCGTATAAAGGCAGATAAGGACCAATAAGAAAGCCGGGGTTTATCCATTTTCTTGCTTTGTTGTTAGGCTCAAATCGTCTGAAAATAACTTCTATCCCCCAGCCTATCAGACACCCTGCAAAGAACAGGAATGCCAGAATAAGTATATTGCTCATATAAAATATCCTTTCAAGGTTTATAAAAGCATTGTACCATATTTGCCGTTATTTTTCAATACTTTCAGGTAAAAAAGTTTGACTTTAATCAAAAAACATCAGCCTGCCACCACCTGTAGGGGAGCGGCGCAATTTCTGCTTGGCAGAAATGCGACGTACTGCTTCTTTCGTTTATCATCTGTGCTATTTTCCACTTCATTCCTCGCAAATAAAAAAGGCAGGAAACCGAAGCCTCCTGCCTTATATGATTTGAATAAGATGCTATTACATATAGCTCTTGAATTCGTTGTTTTCTTTTCTGATGCCTTCGATCTCAGCGTTTACCTGACTGATCTGAATATCAACCTGCTCCTTCTCAGCGTTGAGTGCCTTAGCCTTTTCCTGAAGCTTAACGATCTCCTCGTAGATATCGCTTGCCTGCTTACCAAGATCCAAAGACTTTGCCTCAGTTTCAGCAATGCTTGCCTTAAGCTCGTCGATGTTCAGCTCGAACTGCTCCTGCGCAAACATACTCATTTTTTCCATTGGACTCATACCCATATTCTCGCCCTCCTCATTATTATTTGTATTTTCAGCTTCCGCAGCTTTCTTTTCAGCTATCTCGTCTTCTATAGACGGCATAGTAGACTCAGGGGCAGGTGAAACCACCATTGTGTCATCAAGGCTTATAGGCTCGATTGACGGCATCTCAACCTCGTCCATTGTAGGAACTTCCTCAGCCACAGCAGCTTCAGCCTTTGCATTTTCCTCTGCCTTAGCTTTTTCCTCAGCCTCTTTGAGAGCCTCAGGAGTAACAAGGTGAACGCTATTGTCCTCAGGAGGAACAGGAGCGGAAGCAGGTTCAGCCTTTGCAGGTGTTTCGATACCTGTTGCATACATATTGCTCTTTCTCTTTGCAATGCCGCTTGCAAGGCTTGCCGCCAGCGGATCAGTTATGTTCTGAGCAGGCTCTTCCTTAGGCTCAGACGCAGGCTCGACCTTTGGACCCTTGTATGTATTCATTCTTTTGAAATGCTCGTCCATGCAGCCCTGAACAGCCTTGATATCCTCAGGATCTTTATTAAAGAATCCTGCGATATCATTTACGCTTCTGCCTTTCTGAAGCATTGAGGCGATAGCCGCAACACTGTGATCAACAAATCCGTCATCGTCCATAGCCAGATTTACAGTTATCTTTGCAGGCTCAACATTCTCCTGCTTTTTGTTCTTCTTTCCGAAAAGTTCGCTTACAGACATATTGAAAACGCTCTTCTTTCCGTTGCCGTTTTCATCAGCACCCTCTCTTACAGGCTGTTCAAAGCTTGCATAGTCAGGGAAGTGCTTTTCAAGTATTCTCGGAACATTATCCTTAGGCATCTCCATTTCTTTTGCTATCTCAGGAATGGAGTAGCCCTCCTTATACAAACGAACGATCTTGTCGCTTATGCTTTCATTCTTCTTTGCCAAAGCAATCAATCCTTTCAATCAATTTCCCAATACCGTGACTATTTGTAAATAAATACATTTCCGCAATAAACGTTTAAGTAATTATGAACTGCCACGGCGGCACTATATATATTATACAACACAAAGCAGGTTGTGTCAATATAAAATATGCAATTTTTCTTTAAAAAGAGCGGAAAAAATGAATATGGTTAAATGACTTATTATTTACATATAAATTAACAAATCACGTTCCGCGAGAGCAGTTTTCAGGCAGTATAAACTCCCGACCATTTAGATCTATCAGCCCCTCACGGTGCATTTTTCCAAGCTCTGTTGACAGCGCACTGCGGTCAACGCAGAGAAAATCTGCAAGCTGTTGACGGTCGAAATTCGTCGTGACAATGTGCGATCCGCTTTTCTTTGCAAGCGAAGAAAGATAAACCATAACACGCTCTCTTATAGTCCTTGGTGTTATCACTTGTATCTTTTCGTTGAGCCTGAGATTTTTCATAGCCGTTATCTTTAGAAGCCTAGCCGTCAGCGTCGAACTTTCCTTTATAATAGACTCAGGGGATAAAAACAGCACTGTGCATTGCTCCTTTGCACATACGCTCACCCCAAGCGGTTCACCTGTGCAGGCATAGACCTCTCCGAAAAGCTGTCCTGCCTCTAAAGAAGCTATTATGCTCCTGCCACCCCAAAGCTCGTTACGTTCGATAAGTGCCTTGCCCTCCAGAAGTATGCCGAAATAAGCGGTCTTGTCTCCTGCGTGAAAAATATAGCTTTCCTTGCGAAAGCTTTTTATGCCACTGCCGTCAGGTCTGAGAAACTGAGCTATCTCCTCGTCGCTCATGCCCTGGAAAAGGGGAGTATCTTTTATTATTTTGATGTATTTATTATCCATTTTATCTTCCTCATTTTTACGAAATAATTTTATGCTTTTGTTGTAATTACAACAGACTTTGCGATAAGATTATATTATAATCATAGCATAAAGTCAAGAGCTTTATGCCGAAACGAAAGATATCAATAAAAATACGGAGGTAACCATATGATAAGACGAGTAATACAAATAGACGAAGAAAAGTGCAACGGCTGTGGTGCTTGTGCAAAAGCCTGCCACGAAGGTGCAATAGGCATGGTGAACGGCAAAGCAAAGCTTATGCGTGACGATTATTGTGATGGTCTTGGAGATTGTCTTCCAGCCTGCCCAACGAATGCCATATCCTTTGTTGAGCGAGAAGCCGCCGCCTATGACGAAAAGGCAGTGGAAGAAAACAAAAAGCGTCTTGGCAAACCTGTTTTCCATGGCTGTCCAGGCTCAATGATGAAAACCTTTGCCAAAAAGCCAGCCCCGGTAGATACCCCGTCAGCAAAAACTCCGTCACAGCTTATGCAGTGGCCTGTGCAAATAAAGCTTGTACCTGTGAACGCACCATACTTTGACGGTGCAGACCTGCTTGTCGCTGCGGATTGCACAGCCTATGCCTGCGGAAGCTTCCATTCCGATTTCATGACAGGCAAAATAACCGTCATAGGCTGTCCGAAGCTTGATGCCACAGACTATTCCGAAAAGCTTGGCGAGATAGTGAAAAGAAACAATATCCGCAGCATAACAGTAGCCCGAATGGAAGTTCCATGCTGTGGCGGAATAGAACACGCAGTAAGAAAAGCAGTCACTGACAGCGGCAAAAATATCCCCGTGGCAGTAAGAATAATCACCACAGACGGCAATGTGATATAACACAAAAGGCAGGACGTTTCGCACGTCCTGCCTTTTTCATATCTGTATTAATTAGCGATTTAAGATAACCGCAAAACATTATTGTAGGGTCGAACACTGTTCGCCCGTGTTTTTGTTTACACGACAAATCCTACTTATTTTGCAAACGCTGTAGGGGCAACCTCTGGCCGCCCGCATTTTTTTGTCTGATTTATCTGACTGAGCGAAATTTATTCACCCTTAGCCATGACCTCAGCCAGCTCGCTCAAAGCCTTTTCCGAAGCTTCATTAAGCGTAGAGCGGATAGTCACAACAGGCTCAGCAATGGTAACATTCTTGAAGTTTTCCACATATCCCTTCATGACCCTTGCCGCAGTAGGCGCCCATGAGCCGTTCTCTACAAGACCTATCTTTCTGTTCTGATAGTTCTTTGACTTAAGGTGCATAAGGAAATCCTCCATAACAGGGAATACACCGCCGTCATAACTGCTTGCCATAAGTATTATTCTGTCATATCTGAAAGCGTCCTCGATATTTTCTGCCATGTCGCTTCTTGAAAGGTCGCTGATAACTACCTTCTCAGCACCCTTTTCTTTCAGCATCTCACCAAGCTTTTCAGCCGCCTTTGCAGTGTTACCGTGTATTGAAGCATACGCTACGAATACGCCCTTGCTCTCAGGCTGATAGCTTGACCATGTGTTGTAAAGTCCAAGATAGTAACCAAGATCTTCTTTGAGTATAGGGCCATGTAAAGGCAGTATCATCTTTATGTCAAGGGCAGCCGCCTTTTTAAGAAGCGCCTGTACCTGTGCACCGTATTTGCCCACAATGTTGAAATAGTATCTTCTAGCCTCGCAAGCCCAGTCCTCCTCAACATCAAGTGCGCCGAACTTTCCAAATCCGTCAGCAGAGAACAACAGCTTTTCGCTCTGCTCGTATGTCACCATTACCTCAGGCCAGTGTACCATAGGCGCCATTACGAACTGAAGCGTGTGGCTTCCAAGAGAAAGCGTGTCCCCCTCTTTTACCACAACAGACCTATCGTCAAGTCCATCAATGGTGAAAAACTGCTTCATCATAGGGAAAGTCTTTGCGTTTCCCACTATCTTCATTTCAGGATATTTCTCCGCAAGTTTTTTGATGTTTCCTGCATGGTCAGGCTCCATGTGCTGAACAACAAGATAATCAGGCTTTCTGCCGCCCAAAGCCTTTTCAAGATTGTCAAACCAAACGTCCGTTACCCTAGGGTCAGCAGTGTCCATTACCGCTATCTTCTCGTCAATGATAACATAAGAGTTGTACGAAACGCCGTTCGGCACAACATATTGGCTCTCAAAAAGGTCAATGTCATGATCGTCTGCACCAATATAAATAACTGAGTCTGAAATTTTTGTGTCTGCCATTTTTATTACCTCCGTTGTACTTTTTTCTAAATATACTATTTTAATATACTTTGATTTTATCACAAGCTCAGCATTTTGTCAATAACTGAAACAATGTTTATGAGAATTTTACCTCCTCAAAGAAAAGGTCTTTCCCCATGACTTCTTTCACAGGCATTTCCTCCTGATTGTAAGCAAGCAGAAGTTTCATATAAGCCGCCACCGCTGAGGTGGTGTATATTGGTATGCTGCCTGCCTTTATTATCTCCTCCACCGTCGAGTAGATAGGCACTTTTCTTTTCAGACCGCAAATATACACCATAATGTTCTTTGTTATGCACCCCTTGATAAATTCCGTCAGTGCATAGCTTTTCCCTTCTGAAACGTCAGTGCAAGCCGTCGCACTGTGATAAGGTGAGTAAAGCACCGCCGCCGTGTCCTCGTTTGGCACAAAGCACCCAAAGTCCATTGCAGGATAACCCTCTATAAAAAGAACACGCTTCCCAAATTTGACATCATTATGGAAAATCCGTTCCCTAGGGCGTGACAGCATATTCTCGCTCACTCCGCTGAAAACCGAAAAATCATTGAAGCCGTCATAACCATATACCCCAAACCTGTCCCGACAGGTGTCTGCAGGTATCACTCTAGTAGGAAGCATGACCCTCTCGTACAGCGTGAAAATGCCCTTGTATTTACCCTCTTTTATAAGCCCCACCGCCGAGGTGAAGTTGAAAAGCCCGTTCGACCCTTTCTCGCCAATGGGCTTGTTGCTTGCGATAATAAAAAGGGGTATATCAAAATGCCTGAAATACATTCCAAGCATAGCCGAAGTGTAAGCAAGGGTGTCGCTTCCGTGGGTGAGGATAACTCCCGAGTATAAAGCCGTGTCAATGCTGTTTATCTCGTGTATCATTTTCTCCCACCCCGAAAACCCCATGTTTTCGCTGAGTATATTAAGTACCTGTCGACATTCAAATTCCACATCATCGCCGTATGCACTCTTGTAAGCTTCCACAACAGCGTATTTTCCCTCACGCTCAACATCTATTATGCCGTCATTTGTGGCACTTCCGATAGTGCCCCCGGTGAAAAGCACAAGTATCTTCTTCATATTTTTATCCCTGCCTTTACCAAAAATCAACCCTTGATATTTGTTATAAATATAATATCATTTCACGATTGATTTGTCAATAGTTGTATAAAATGCACAAAAGTGTGGATTATATTAATGAAAAATGAGTATTGAGAAATATGCCAAAGTTTGATATAATAGTAATGTTGTATTTTGTACAGTTTAACTATAGTTTCGCAGATAACCAATAAAATATGAATGAGTTGAAGAAATTGGTGTACAAATAACGCAACGCTACCCTGTAGGGGCGAACAGCTTTCGCCCGCTTTTTTCTCAGCAAATCATATTTCATCTGCGAACAACATTTTCTATTAGTATCAGAAAGGAAGATAATATTATGTGGGCATACGAAAGTGTATTTTATCAGATCTATCCCATCGGCTTCTGCGGCGCGCCGCGCGTCAACGACGGAATAACCGTGCCGCGCATCCGCAAGGCTGCCGACTGGGTGATCGAGCGCTCCACCATCGAGGAAAAGTAAATCCGTAAAA
>ERZ824575.3603-NODE-3603-length-10603-cov-2.554323_pt1 | contig 10603 bp, 23 predicted proteins | sample MGYA00519470_ERZ824575 | MGnify/ENA primary metagenome ERZ824575 (study PRJEB31778, sample SAMEA3449170) | human gut metagenome | biome: human gut; feature: human-associated habitat; material: faeces | place: United Kingdom | collected 2010/2012 ...
ATCGGCGATCTCCCCATCCTCGTCCAGCTCGTTTACGCACAGCTCGGCCTCCATGACCTTGCTCGTCATGAGCCGTAGGCTCGACGAGAGCTTTTCGGTGAGCCACTGGCCTCGGACGTCCACCGCCTCGAACGCCGCCCTGGCCTCTTCGAGGGTGTCGAACTCCGAGACTTCGCGCGCGCTCTGGTCGTCCCAGTTTCCGCCGTCCCTGCGGGTGACGGTGTACTACTCGACCGTGTACCTCTTGCCCATCCTGACCACGCTCCCTTCCGCTACCACTCGACGATCTGGTCTTTGTATTCTTCAACCCACGTGCCGGCGAAAACGTCGCGCAGGCGGTCGAACCGGATCTCGTCGTATCCGATTCCCTCGCGCTCGCAGTAGGCGTTTACCTCGTCGGCCACGTCCTCGGCCACGTCCTGGTCGAGAGCGTCGCCGTCGTAGTCGAGGTCGGCATCGAGCTCTGCGAGGGCTGCGAGGCGGTGGGAGCCGGTCACGAGGCCCATGTTGCACACGAGGATGGGCGCGCCCTGCCAGCCGTTCGCCTTGATCGACTCGGCAAGATCGGCTACCTTGCCCGCGTCCACCGCGTTGATCCCGGCGTAGCTGGCGATCTCGCTGTACTTCATCTTGCTTTCCTTCCCTCGTCCCTTTCGATGAATCCATTATAGCACACGTTTATTTAAACGTAAAGTAATATCGACTATAAATATACGTAAATATTTGGGCGAAGAAAAAGCCCGCCGAAGCGGGAGCTTATCTACGCGTGTTGGTCTTCGACGCTAATCTGGCATCCAAGCACGATGCACCGATGGTTTCATTCCGCCGCCGCCCTTATGGAGTCCACGAGTTCGTCGAAGGAGCAACCGGCTTCACCCAACAGATCGATGACAGCTCGCGCGGTTTCTCCTTTCTCTCCGCCCTGGATGCTCTCGGGCATGTTGTCGTAGCTTTCCTCTTCCTCGTTCATGATGGTGTAGAGGTCGCCTTGCAGGCTTTCCAGCTTTTGCGCGATCGCTTCGAGTTGGATTCTGCGCGTCTTGTTCATGGTGCTTCCTTTCTGGTTGCCCCGCCGGAGCGGGGCGGTGAATATCTACAAGGTAATGAAGTAGTATTTGCCAAAGAACAACGAACGTGTGTATTGGTTCGAATGTTCGTCCACCCACACTTTTGTGCCATCGCTCATTTCGCCATACACCCTGCACGTCACGTATCGTTTTTTGTCGTATGGGTCAGAGAGTTCGTATTTCCCATTGACGAGCTTCGCAAGTGGAAGTTCTTCGATCCTCGCATACTTCATGATTCTTTCCCCTTAATGCCCCGCCGGAGCGGGGCGGTGGTTGTTAGATGCTCCTGACGTACTCCATACGCCGCGTCCGTTGGTTAGGTCGGTACAACTTGTGCTCGCCGTAATGCGCGAGCCTGAAATATCGTTCCCCATCGACCTCAACGCGCTCGTAAGCGGTTATGTCGGGCCACGCTCCGCAATGGATGATGGTGACCTTTCCATCTTCTCTAAAAACCCTCGTGATTCGCGTATCCATGCTACAATCCTCTCGTTCGCCCGGTGCGCCAGCCGTCCAATCATCAGCGTGCCGGGGGTTCCTGCGCCGCCCCTGCACCTTGCGGGGGCGGCTTCGCTTTTCCTGATTCCCTTATTTACCACTGGCCGTTGAGCTTATCTGCCTCGAACTCTTCGCCGTGCTTGGCTTCGTGGCGGCGGCAGTACTCGTCCCACCACTCCTGATCGGTGTCAAGGTTCATGGCGTGAACCTCTTCGCAAATCTCCGCATCCATGATGTTTGCCGCATCCTCAAGGTTGATTTCCTTGCCGTACTGGTTCGTGATCTTCGTCATTTCCTGCTCCTTCTCTCTCTTGCCGATGAATACATAATACTATGTATTAATACATAAATCTAGGTATATCAGCGACCTCCACATATCCTACATAGAACTATGTATAATGGAACCCGAAGGGAGGCGCCATGATAATCAACGACGCCATAAAGGCCATGAAGGACGCAGAGGGACTTACCAATGCAGAGCTGGCGAGGCGCGCCGGCAAGTCATCGCAGTACACGAACGACATGTACAAAAGGCGCGACCTCGCCATGTCAACCAGCTGCAAGTTCGCCGAGGCGATGGGCTGCGAGGTTGTGCTTCGCAAAGTCGGGGAGCGAGACGGCATAGTGATCACCCCCAAGGACTAGGCGAACCGGCCCAGCTCGTCGCGCTGGTTGTGGCTGCTGTAGCGCGCGTATATGACGGCGCGCAGCCGGTGCTCACTCATTGCCCGTTTCGTCGTCCAGCAGCTTCGACGCCTCGTAGAGCTCGTCTATCACCTCGGCCAGCACGCGAGACATGCCCTTTATGGCGTCATCGTCTCCGCCAGGCGCTATGGCCACGTGGTCGCAGCACCACGAGTTGCGGAGGTTGGCGAAGGGGATCGCATCCTTGCCGGCCTCGGCCTCCCAGAGACGCTTGAGCACGGCCGTGTTCATCGGCAGGCCGTCGCCCCGGTCGGCCATCCACTCGACGCCGGCGGAGAGGCGCTGCTGGGCGAGCTCGTAGTAGAGTGTGCCGTAGGGCTCCGGTATCACCGTCGTTCTCACGCTCTGCGGGTTCTTCAGGTCGCCGTCAGGCATGGGGGCGTCGCCCGACTTCTCCATGCGCCTGACGATGGGCACGACGGCGAGCATGAGCCCGTGGGACTCGACCAGATCCACTTCCTCGGGCCTCACGCCGACCGACTCGCCCGTGCGCGCGCCGCCGAAGCACGCCGCGATGTAAGGAGACTCGACGGGCGAGCCGTGCAGCCGCTCGAGCATCTCCTCCGCGTGTGCGAGGTCGTAGGTGCCGGTTCGCCGCACGGCGGCCTTTCTGGCTGGCATCTCGTAGGGGAGTCGGAACTTGTTGACTTCCGCGAGGTCGTACTGCACGGCGAAATCCAGAACCTTGCGCAGGATGACGATGGCGTGCTGCGCGTTGCCAGCCGAGAGAGTCAGGAACCACTGCTGAACCTTTGCGGGCTCCACGCTGTCCACGGGAACCGATCCCCAGCGGGGCTCCACCACGTTGCGCCAGCAGATGGCGTAGGCCTCGCGCGTGTTGGGCTTCGCACGGCCCTCTGCAACCCTCCGATCCATCCATGGTTCGAACCACATACGGTGGGCATCGCCGATGGTCGGCACGGGCCGATCCTCGGAACGCTCGACCTCGAGGCGGCTCAACTCGAAGCACGCCTCCTTGTAGGTGCCCTCGAAGGTGCGGGAGCGTCGCTTGCGACCCTCGGGAGTGTTCTCCATCCAGCGCAGCACGTGCTTGGTCTTGGTGATGCTTGTGACGGAACCCCATGAGCGTCGCTTGCGCTTTCTGGGCATGGTATAATCTCACCTGCCTTCCGATTATTCGGTTGGTACTCCATAAGCCTCGCGCTAGGGTTGCCGCCCTGTGATGCGCGGGGCTTTCTGTTGTCTTATGCGTGCAGCTGTTCGCGCAGGGCGCTTTGCAGCGTCTGCGAGAAGTTAACGCCCCGCTCGACAGCCAGCGCGTTGAGCCACGCGGGCAGCGTCACGGTGCGGTTCACCGCCTTCGTGGACTGGGCGAGGCGCACGGAGGGCATATAGACGTCCACGAGCGCCGGCCGCTCGTTCTCGGCGACCTCCACGGCATCGAGGCGCGACGGCTCGGGGATGTTCTCGCCGTCCTCCTCCAGGCCGAACATGACGCATCCCAGAAGCTCGCGGGCCGACGCCAGCGCCTCGGCGTCGGTCGCGCCGCTCGTGGCCACGCCCAGATCGGGGAACTCCACGGCGATCTCGTAGCCGGGCTCGTAGGCGAACACGGCGGGGTAGCAGTAGGTGTCGGGTCGTTTCATATCGCGTCCTTTCCTCGCGAGGGGGAGGGGCTACTTGAACCGCAGCCCCGATTGCCTCTCGATGCTCTTGAGCGTCTTCGGCGGTATGTCCCGCGTCGGGTGCTTCACCGTGACGCGCCCCGGTTTGGTAGGGTGCTTGAACTGGTGATGGCTCCCCACCGCGCCCACGAAATACCAGCCGTCGGCCTTGAGCTGCTCGATTACCTCCCTCGACGAATAGCTTTTCATTCCCTGTCCTTTCGACACGAATAGTATAACACGTGTAAATATATGTGTAAATACGGATTACAAATATTTTTACAATTGTTTTCCATCTGTAAGAAGATCACTTTACTCCACGCTCGCTGCGGCGGCCCTGCGCTCATGCTCCGTGAGGCCTTCGATCAACTAAAAAAGTCGCGGCGTTATGCCCCAAGGAATTTCAAGGCGAGCGATGTGAGGTACCCTAACACGCCAGAGACAACCCCGGGGGTGGCTTTCTCCACGCCCTCCATGATCTTCGCGCCGATTTTCGCAAAAGCGCCGCTGTCTTTGGATGCTGCCGTCTTTTTCGCCTCCACCAGCAACGATTGCAACTCGGCCTTCTCCTCGTCGGTGAGGCCGCTATCCCTCTCCACCGATTCAAACACTTGCGAAATCGACATGTGGACCGAGGAAGAAGACTCCGATACGCTTTTCGAAACTTGAGTCACGGTCGTCCTGCTCGACCCAGATTCGACGGACATGCATGCTCCTAGGGCTCCCGCGAGCATACTCCAGTTCCTTTGGTTGGCTGCAATCGATATGTTTCTTCCGAAGATCGGCAACGAGGAAAATCCCCCCATCGCTTCATCTATCAAGGCATCCATCTCGTCCTTCGAGAGATTGCCGGCCGCCGCATCATAGCAGCGTTGTTGGAGTCGTTCTATGTATTCCTTCATGATCGTTCTCCTACTCCATTTCCTTGCTCGCCTGAAACCATACGACAGTGCCGATGAGCTGTACCGTATGCCCGCTGTCGGCCGTGATGATGATGTCCTCGTGTTCCCCATTGAAGCCCTCGGGGGACAACACCATCGTGGATGGGGTGCGCAGCAGACGGCGCATCACCGCGTCGTGCCCGTCGATGGACACCGCCGCTATGGAGCCGTTGGACGGCTCGCGCTCTGGATCGACGAGGATCAGGCACCCCTCCGGATAGACTTTGTCCATGCAGTCGCCCTCGACTTGCAGGAAATACGCGTTCGGGTGAGCATCGAGGATCGTGGCGGGCAGGGCCGCAAGCTCCTTCACCTCCTCCGGCTCGGCGGGCTTCCCCGCATGGACACGACCTCGGATTGGTGCCCATGCGGTCGCGTCGCAAATGGGATGGATTGCGCCCTTGGGGAGTACGTTGGTCCCTCCGTGTTCTTTTGCGGCAAGCCCATAGCTATCAGAGAGCATGTCGTCTTCTTTGAGGCTGAAATGCTCGCAGATTTTCTCTATGGCTTTCTTCCGTGGCTCGTGCTAGTATTCGATTTGTTGAAAGGAGGTTGACTCGGCTATTGATAGCGAAAAGTTTATTGCTGCTAGGAAAGCATCTGGCATGACGCTAGAATCCGCGTCTGAAAAGGCTAAACTTTCAAAGCAATGCTACATCAACAGGGAAAAGCATCCGGAGCAATTCAGGTTATGCGAACTAGCTGGGGTGTCTTCTGTTTAACAGAAAGTAGAGGAAGGAGACTGATCGGCATGGGCGTTGTCATCAGGATTGAATCGATCGATTCCGCCGGTCCCTATTCCAAGACGCGCGCGGTCGAGGTCGGGGTGCCTGCCTCTATGTTTCGCCCGCATCGACGGTATGGATCATGCGGCCTTGTCATCCATGTTCTTTTTCGCAGGGATGCAGGCGGGAGCTGTCATCTGCTCGAAGAAGCTCGCGAGTTAGACGGCGTGACACGAGGAAACGGAGAGGGCGAAATGAAGCTGGTTATTGCTCCACCCGAAGAGCAAGAGAAGTTCCGGGAAGAAATTCGTGAGAGCGTGCGCCGTCACCGCGAGGCAATGCGAGGAGACGCCGAACGCGGTGAGGCGCTTCATGCTCACGAGAACTCCGAGGAACGCTTCGCTCACGAAGTAGGCGCATAAGTGCGATGGGTAAAGGAGTTGCGCAATGGTGTTTTCTTTCAGCAGTGAGAAGCTGATCGAGCGGGGCTACGACCGCCTAAGCGGCATCAGCCTTCCCGGAGGCCGCGCGCTGTGGTATCCGGAATGGCTGTTCGTCAGGATCTCCGTGGCTCTGATTGTCTTGATGGCGATCGTCGGCTCTCTCGGCCTGCTCATGCTCATGATCGGAGCAGCGGACGCGGCGTCTGCTCTCATGGCTGCGGCCGCGGTGTTGGCCATTATCGATCTTGTATGCATCGCCGTCGGGCTGGTGTCCGACTTGCGATAAGGCTGGCCCTGTGCGTTGCCGTCGATTGCGCGCTCACGATTCGCCAATGCGCTCCTAATCGCTGGAGTTGCCGCATTTGCCATGCTGATGAGCTTGGCGTGCATCGGTTCTGGATACCAGGAACTCGCTGCATGGAGCAACGACCCGGTGACCAAGGTAGTTAAGGATCTGGCTGACGCTCTGTAAGTGCCGAGATACCGAACTCCCGATAGGCGCGGAACCGGCAGCACAGGGCTAAGCGCCCGCCGAGCGATTCCCCCTCCTCGCGCACGGAACGTGCTGCCGCTCCCGTGCCTATCGGGAGAGCACCTTGACAACCGAATCGACGCGGCGGTAGATCCCGCACGCGCCCCCGCACACCGAGGCGGGAGAGAGGCCCGCTGCGCAAGCGGGAATGCAACGACGAAGAGGAAGGAGGACGCATGCAGAAAAGCTTTTTGGACATGGCGGAAGCGGTCGGGCTGCCGCGCAAGAATGCCTACAAGATGCGAGAAGTGGCGCTCATCACCGACTATCCGTTGAGCACGCTGTACGAGGAAGCCGCGGCTGACAGGCTCAAGACGTTCATCCCGCCTGGCCGGACGCGTGGCATGCACGTGTCTGTAGAAAGCGCCGAGGAATGGATCGAAATGGGGAGGGGGAAGAGTGCCTGAAGAAAAGGAAAGCGCGCCCACCGTAGAAAGTCAGCGCGCATCCGTCTGTGAAGACGGTGGAAGTATACCACATACCGACTGGGAGCGCATGTGCCGGGGCCTGCCGTGGCTGTTCGCGGCCGCCGGGGCGCTGTGGCTGATATGGGAGGCGATCTTGTGAGAACGTACACGAAGGCAGATATCATGCGGGCTCTCTCGATGGTCGAGGCTCCGGTTACCGACGATCCGAGGGAGGACGATATCGATACGCTCAAGTTCTTCAACGCCGGCGCCAACGTGCTCGCGAGCGTGCTGCTCGACGGGATGGATGCCGAGCGGGCAAAGGGCCTCAAGGCCAGAAAAATGGCCGAGACTTCGTTCGAATCGATTATGAGGATGGCGATGAAGGGAATCGACGCAGAGCGCAAGGGGCTGCTGTGAGGCGCCTCGCCCCGCCGTCGAACCAGACGGCCCTCCCCGGCCTCGGGGGCGAGGGCGAGGAGCTTATGCAGGAGGCTCGGCGCTGGGCCGCGACCCACTACGACGAGTGGCAGTTCTGGTGCGCCACGGCCAAGAGGGACGGCGACGAGACGGGCTATATCAGCTCGGATGCCGTGACCCACATGATGCGCCACCGGTTCCGCGTGGAGGTTAAAAACGCCTACACGCCCGCCTTCGCGCGCATCTTCCTGGAGCAGATGAAGCCCGTGGAGCGCGCGATCTACCGCTCCTGCTTCCGCATGGGCCGCTCGAAGGTGGACGCCTTCACGGAGGTGGAGATATGAGGCAGGAGTTCACCATACCGGGACGCCTCGACGGCCTTAACGAGTACACGGACGCATGCCGGTCTCACTGGTCGAAGGGCAGAGCGATGAAGCGCGAGAACCAAGACGTAGTCCTATGGGCCATAAAGGCCGCGCGTCTCGCCCCCATGGGGCGTGTGAATATCCACTACACGTGGTACGAGAAGCCGGACAAGAAGAACGGCTCCGTTCGAGACAAGGACAACATCAGCAATTTCGGCCGAAAGGTCATCAACGACGCGTTGCAAGAGGCCGGAATCATACCGAACGACGATTGGGCCTACATTGGGAACCTGTCGGAGGATTTCTTTCTCGCATCAGGCGAGCCGCGCATCGTCGTTACATTGGAGGAAGCATGAACGTTAACGAGAAGCTGGCGGTGTTGACCGCCCTGAAGAAGGCGGTGGACGCCCGCCTGAAGGACGTGCGCGCCGAGGCGGACGACTCCATGCGCGAGGCGTACCTGGACGACGGTGTGGAGAAGAAGGCCCTCAAGGTCTCCGGCGAGAAGGTGGGCGAGCTCACCGTTACCTTCGCGTCAGACGGCTACGAGCTGGCGGACAAGAAGGCGTTCGAGTCGTTTGCCCTGGATTACGGGCTCGCAACCGTAAAGCGGACGATCAGGCCCGACATGATGGAGAGCTGTATCAAGGCGCTGGAGGGCGTGTTCGAGCCGGACGTGCTCGCCGAGGCCGTCCAGGAGAGGGTGGAGCTCGCCGACGGCTGGGAGAAGGCCATGGAGCGCGTGGGGGATGTGGTTTGCTACATGGACTCGGGCATGGTCGTCCCGGGCGTCGAGTACCGCCCTAAGCTCGCCAAGGGGACGATGGTGCGAGGGTGCAGGCCCGAAGACGTGGTGCCCAGGCTCCAGGCGATGCCCGGCGGCGTCGAGGCGCTGCTTCTGGGGGACGGTGATGCGGCATGAGGCAGGTGTACGTTGTCATGGGCAGAGGTTACAACTCCAAGCCGATCATGGCCTACGAGAACAGGAACGATGCCGTGCGGGCGGCGTGCGCCGTCCATGATTGCGACGCCGCTTCCGCCGCCGACGAGATCAAGACTGTGCCCCTCGTGTGCGATCTGCCGCAGAAGGTCGATCTCGCCGACATCCAGACCGTCGTTGACATGACCATCAAGGCCGTCGAATCGGCGATGCGGACGTGCTCGGGAGGCGATGCGGCATGACGGAGCTCAACTTCCGCGCGCTCGAAGTCGGCGAGATCGACGTGCGCGTGTCGCGCATCGTGGAGGGGAAGGGCGTGTGGCTGCTGCTCTACAAGGACGCCCGATGCGATATGCGCATCCTCGACGAGGTGGTAGGGCCGGAGAACTGGCAGCGCGAGCACTACGAGGTCAAGGGCAGAATGTTCTGCCGCGTCGGTATATGTATCGACGGGGAGTGGGTGTGGAAGTCCGACTGCGGGGTTGAGTCCAACACCGAGTCGGAGAAAGGCGAGTCGTCGGACAGCTTCAAGCGGGCCTGCTTCTGCTGGGGAATCGGGCGCGAGCTGTACACGGCCCCGGACATATGGGTGCCGACGGGCATCTGCGATATCAAGAAGGGGCGCAACGGCAACCCCGTCTGCTACGACAGGTTCGCCGTCACGCGCATCAAAGTCGAGGACGGGAAGATAACCGACCTCGCCGTCTCGTGCAACGGGAAGGCCGCCTACGACATGCAGAAGCGTATCGGCGCGAAGAAGCCCGACCAGCCGAGGAAAGACCCCGTGAGGGACGCCAAGGCGCGCCTGTGGGCGGCATGCAAGGCATACGCCGAGAAGCACGGGTCTACGCCGGAGAAGATTTCCGACGGGGTGAAGATGCGCTCCGACTACGAGGAGAACGCCGAGTTCTTCAACCTCGTCGCCTCCGAGTTCGAGGCCGAGCTATGAGCGATTTGATAGCAGACCTCGTGCGCGACCGCGACCTGATGAAGAAGGCATCCGAGGAGCTGAAACGCCGCGGAGTTGCGCTTGCCAAGGCCGAGACCGAGTACCAGACGGCCAAGGCCGCCGCGGCGCTGTCCCTCAAGGCAGACGGCTGCAGCGCGACCATGATTGCCATGATCCTCAAGGGCGACGACCGCGTCTCCGTCCCCATGTTCACGCGCGACTGCGCGCAGGTCGAATACGACAGCGCCCGCGAGGCGCTCAACGTCTACAAGCTCGACGCGCGCCTTCTGGAGGCGCAGATCGACAGAGAGTACAGAGGCTAGCTATGAGCATCAACCGAGTTATCATCAGCGGAAACCTGACGCGCGACCCCGAGCTGCGCTCCACGGCGAGCGGACTTCCGGTGCTCGGCTTCGGCGTTGCCGTGAACGACCGCCGCAAGAACCAGCAGACGGGCGAGTGGGAGGACTATCCCAACTTCATCGACTGCACCATGTTCGGCGCCCGTGCCGAGAGCCTCTCGCGCTACCTCGACAAGGGCACGAAGGTGTCCATCGAGGGCAAGCTCCGCTGGAGCCAGTGGGAGCGCGACGGGAGCAAGCGCAGCAAGATCGAGGTTGTCGTGGACGATATCGAGCTCATGTCCGGACGCGGCGGCTCCCCCTCGTGCCCGCCGTCGCCCGCCGTCGCAGAGGCCTCGCAGGCCGTCTACGACGAGGATATCCCGTTCTAAGGGGGGGCAAGATGGGCGAACCGATCAACAAGTTCTCGTTCTTCGCGAGTTTCTACGAGGCGGCGCAGGATTTGGACGACGAGAAGAGGCTGGCTTTCTACGACGCCATAACGTCCTACGCCTTCGCCGGGAAAGAGCCCGATTTCGAGGGCGTTATGAGCACGATCTGGAAACTTGCGAAACCCAACATCGACAGCTCTGTAAACGGGCAGAGGACAGGCGGCAAAGGGGGTCGCCCGAAGAAGGGAAACCC
>ERZ824575.3604-NODE-3604-length-10597-cov-15.210776_pt1 | contig 10597 bp, 10 predicted proteins | sample MGYA00519470_ERZ824575 | MGnify/ENA primary metagenome ERZ824575 (study PRJEB31778, sample SAMEA3449170) | human gut metagenome | biome: human gut; feature: human-associated habitat; material: faeces | place: United Kingdom | collected 2010/2012 ...
CGCAATTCTCGCAGAATTTAGTACCGGGCTTTAACTCGGCACCACATTGCGTACATGTTGCCATAGTGTCTGCCTCCTTTTATAAAGTAATATTTCAGACTCTTGCTTATTCCTGTGTCATTTCAAACCATACAGCTTCCTGCTGCGGCAGGTTCAACAGGGATTCCCCGCCGATGTGCATTACACTGACGCCGCCGTAATCATCGGGCATCATAGCCAGCGTTTCGCGCTGTGTACGCCCTGAATCCATACGGAACAGCGAAACGGAGCAAATCCAGCCGCGGTCATCCATACCAAGGTAGGAGATGCTGCTGTCCCATGTGGCCGGGACCCTCTGGCCGTTGGTGTATTCGCCGGTATAGAAGTTCGGCTGATCCTCGCAGATTTCAAACCAGGTGCCGGTCTCCTCACTCACAAAGGAGCCGACCATGCTCGGAATGCGCAGCGGAGCGGTGTTCCAGACAGCCTCCATCAGGTTGAATTTTTCGTTATCGCGGGAAACGCCGTACACGGTCGCGTACTCGGCTCCGTACTCTGCATCGTAGGCCGTGCCGGTCTCAAACCGGACAATTCCGTTGATGCCGAAGAGCGGACCGCCGTTGACCATGGTGCCGCACTGTGCGCCGCTGATGACATCAATGTATTCGACATTGCCGTTCTCGGTCAGAAGGAAAACATAGGGGGCGTAGTCCTGCCCGATGCCGGTCATCAGCATCTTTATATAGTTGCCGTAACAGCCGCTGACCACGAACTCGGTCTTGTCGCCCAATTCGTACCATTCCTTCATGGTCTGGTAGGTCATAGCACCGTCAGGGGTAACATAGTCGGTCAGGGCGCGTACCGTCACCTCTCCTGCGGCAGTCACATCGCAGGTAAACCATTCATCCTGCCCGTGCAGGATCTGGCCGCTGGCTTGCCGCTTGTCGGGGTAAACATCTATGTCCGTCCACATCATGCCGGCCCCGGCAGGGGTGTACATCGGCACGGTGACGATAAGGCCGCCTGTGTAGTAGGGGTAGACGGCAAAGTAGGTAAATACATCGCTCAGCCCGTTCAGGCTCTGTGCGCGCATCTTGCAAAGCTCGGATGCGTAGGTGGGGTCGTCGCCGCCGTAGTAGGTATCGAAATGCTGGGCCACGGCGCGCTGCAGTGCTTTTAAGGTCAGGTCGTTGTCGGTGTAGCCAAGGTACTCGAGCATTTCGATGTTGGAAAGTTCCTTGCCGGTTTCAAAGTTGTAATGGTAGGCGCCCACATCGCGGTTGTACATTGTGTCAACGCTTGTGATCTGCAGGCTCAGCACCGGGCCGGTCCAGGTGCTTATCCAGATGATGTAGCTTGTGTCGATAAAATCATTGCGGGAGCGGGCGTCCTCGGCGCGCTCTACCAGATAGCCGAAGCGGTAGCCGATCATTTCGTTGATGTTCTTTGCGCCCTCGGTGTCATCATTGATCTGCGGGACCTCGTAAAAATAGGTGTCCTTGTTGCCGTTGGGGTCGGTGTAGCTGAATTCCACATCATACAGTGTAGAGATGCGGGAATCATCAAACCTGCGGGATGGCTGCGGCTTTTGCGGGGTCTCCTCCGTAGCTTCCACATTTTCAGCGGAGGTCTCGCTCACAGCACTTGCGGCCGGTTCGGTCGGTTCGGGCCGCTTGCTGTCCTGTGCGCAGCCTGCCGCCGACAGCAGCATCGCCGCCGCCAATAGTACGGCACAGCTTCTTTTCATGGTTGGTTCACCCGCCTTTCGGTTGAGAGTGCAGTAACCTGCCTGTGCTTAGCCAAAGGTAACGCTGTTCAGCACGGCATCGCCCTCGGTGCCGGGTTCAATGTCCACGCCGGAGATCCTGATGCTCAGCCAGCCGCCGGTGGGCATTTCGCCGTAGTATTCCGTCCACCACATACCCACGTTTTTGTAGGTGCGGCCCGCCAGCTCCACGCCGCCGATGGTGCGCGGGGTAAGCTCCTCCACGTTTTCAAAGCTGTCGTAATAGTAGTTGATTCTGTCCAGATCTCTTTGCAGCTCAAATAATATGCGCGGGTCGCCGGAGAAGATATGGCTGGGGTCATCGGTCGGGAACAGCTTAAAATCCCCAAAGCTGTTCGTGGCAGGCTTGTACCAGCCCTGGTCGGGGCAGGTCACGTTGAGCACCAGCGTAAAGTCCGTGCCGAATGCCTCCAAAGTCTGGGTGTTCAGGCCGGCGGCCGATGGGTAATCGGGATTGTCCGCGGGAGCGGAAGCAGGGGCCGGCTCGGCGGTGGCTTCCGGCTCCGGCTCTGCAGCAGGCTCCGATGCAGGTTCGGATGCCGCGTCGGTCTTGGGTTCTGCCGGGGTCTCCGTCTGGGGTTCAACGGCGGGTTCGGCGGCCTGCGCTTTCAGGTCGGATAAGCCGGAATTGACCTCTTTGGTTACATCCCCCTTGGAGCAACCGGCCAAAGCCATAAGCATCATGGCTGCCAATGCGGCAGCGAGCGTTCGCTGTACTTTTTTCATAGCTGTCCTCCTTTTGGTCATAAAGTGTCCATCATAGCGCTCAGATAGGCAGGCGAGACGGAAGCGTAGACGAAATCATCGACAATGTGATCCTTTTTTGCCAGGCACACGGCGGTAGCCAGTTCGGGATATTCGGCCTCATCCACAAGCAGTACCGTTTTGCAGTGCGGGCATACATCCCGCAGGTCGTTTGCCAGCAGCAGTCTGTCCTGCAGGGTGCGCGGCGGATGCGGACAGACCTCCAGCAGCAGGACATCCGCCCTGCAGGAACGGCATATCTTTACAATATCCTTTGTCTTAGGGCCAGCGTTTTGCACCTGGAAGTCCGGCCTGCCCTGTTTCAGTGCCATTGTCAATGCGCTCGTCATCACAGAGTATTGCGCGTCCAAAACGATCCTCCGCACGGCGCAGCCCTCCTTCCCTGCAAAGAATACGATTTGTCACCTTCATCATACAGGAATCGGACGATTTTTGCCCCCACCATTTGGATAGTTTTTTTGAACTTTTTTCTGCCTTTTTCAACACTATTGCAAAATTAGGCGGATTGCGTCATAATAATACTGTAAAAAGACAGCACGATACCCTTTTTGGAAAGGACAGGCGCTATGACAAAGGTACGGCTTGGCAATCTGTGTTTAGCCGCTGCGGTTGCAGGGGTGATTCTCTGCGCTGTCCTGATGCGGGCATTTTATATGCCGTATTCCGGCTTTTGGCGCACGGTGCTGTATAATATTCTGATCTTTTCCTGGGCGGTATCGGTCTGGTGGCGTATCCTGCACGCACAGACCCGCCGCTGCCTGCTGGGCGCTGCCGCCCTGATGCTGTTTTGGCTGGATATCCGCCTGATCCGCTATGACTTTGCCCAGACACCGGAGATGCTGCGGCGATTGTGGTATGCGTACTATATCCCGATGCTGCTGATCCCGACCCTTGCACTTTATACGCTTTTCTTTTTGGATCGGGGGCAGTCCGCCCCGCTGTACAAGTACCGGTACGTGATTTTTATATTCCCGGTGGTGCTGTTCAGCCTGGTGCTGACAAACGACTGCCATCAGCTTGCGTTTGCGTTCCCACCCGGGCAGGAGGTACTGGGCAGCCCCGATTACACCTATCGGTTCGTATATTACCTCTGTCTGCTGTGGATATTTTCCTGTGCCGTGTTCACGGTGGTGTACCTTGTACGGCGCTGCCGTATTCCGCATACAAAGCGCATCCTCTGGCTGCCGCTTGTGCCGATTTTTTTTGCCACGCTCTATGCTTTACTGTACAAGCATATTTTAAATGTGCCGTGGATGCACGCTATCGCCGGTGATATGACCGTGGTGCAATGCCTGACCTTTACAGCGACCTTTGAGGCGTGCATCCGGTGCGGGCTGATCCAATCCAATATGGGATATGCCACGCTGTTTGAGGTATCTATGGCCAAGGGGCTGATCACAGACCGGGCGTTTGTGCCTGTGCAATGCTCCATGCAGGCAGCGCCGCTCCGCGAGGAGCAGCTGCGTCAGGCGCTCACCGGCAGTGTCCAGCTGGACGCCACGACCCAGCTTCACGGCCACCCAATCCGGAAAGGGTATGTTTTCTGGCAGGAGGACATCACCGAATTGGTGGCACTGCTGGAGGAGCTGCGCCTCACGCAGGAGGAATTGCATGACATCGGGGACATCATACAGGCGGAAACAGCCCAGAAGGCACAGTGGCTGCAGCTGAGCGAGCAGAACCGGCTGTATGACAAAATCGAGACCGTCACAGCCCGCCAGCTGGCACGGATACAGGAATATCTGATCGCGCTCAAGGCCACGGACGATGTCGATACCGCCCGCCGGCTGCTGAAGCACATCGTCATTTTGGGGACCTATATCAAGCGGCGCAGCAACCTTGTTTTTGTCTGCGACAAGGCGGAGGACATCGACACCACGGAGCTGCGGCTGAGCCTGTTTGAATCGGCCGAGAGCCTGCGCCTGAGTGATATACGCTGCGCCGTGCAGATTGCCGACGCAGCAAAGATTCCCCCTGCGTCCGCCGTAGCGATCTATGACGCCTTTGAAGCCATCATAGAAGCGACCCTGCCGGGATTGCAGGAGATTCTTTTCTGCGCCGAGCATACGGCGCAGGGCTGGGGGCTGCGCTGCAGCGTTCAATGCACCGATGCGCCCGCTGCGCTGCCCGGCCTGCCGCAGATGCAGCTTGAGCGGGATGATGACGGGCTTTTGTATTTCACGATGTTTCCGGCAGAAGGAGGCGGCCTATGATTTCCCGAATCTCCCGCAATGCTGTCAAGGAAGGCTTTGACACGCTGCCGGCGGCCATTTGCTACTTTGACCGCAACGGCCTACTGCGCCTGATCAATCACAGGATGCAGGAAATCTCCGCAGTCCTCTGCGGCCGGGATCTGCAGACCCTTACGGACCTGGAGCAGGCGTTGCACAGTCCCGGCGGCGGTGTGCGGCTGCGAGATGAGGCCGCCCGCATCTACGCATTCCCGGACGGAACGGTATATCATTTCACGGTGCGCCCTGTTCAGGACAAATACGGCATACCGTACACCGAGGTGATGGCCACCGATGTCACCCAGCTGGCTGCATTGCATGCTGCACTGCAGCAGGAAAACGAGCGCCTTGCCGATGCGAACCGCTGCGCAAAGCGCTTATATGACAATATGCCCGACATTGTGCGGGAGGAAGAAATCCTGAAAATGAAGATGCGGGTGCATGATGACATCGGCCATACCCTGCTTGCCGCACGGCGCGCACTGCGGCATGAACATGATCTTGCCCGGATCAAGAGCGAAGCTGCAAAGTGGGAAAGTTCCATCTCCCTGCTATGCCGCACCCGGCAGGAGAATGCTGCTGAGGACCCGCTGAGCTATATGCAAAGGCGGGCGGCTGTTCTGGGCGCAACCGTACAGCTGCGCGGTGTGTACCCTGCGGCACGCGCCACCCGCGAGCTCTACGCACTGATCCTGCGGGAGTGTACCTCCAACGCTGTGCGGCATGCGGGCGCCACGGAATTGTACGCCGACTCCGAGCATCGGCCGCGGGAATGGCACCTTTGCATCACGAACAACGGCGCGCCGCCCAAGGCGAAGATAAAGGAAGGCGGCGGGCTTTCCTCGCTCCGCCGCCGTATTGAAAAAGCAGGGGGTACAGTAACCGTACACTCCCTGCTTGTGTTTGTTCTGGAAGTCACCCTGCCCGATAAGGAGAGCACTTATGATACGCGTTATGATCGTTGAGGATCAAAAGCTGGTCCGGAGCCTGCTTGAAAGCTATATTCAGAACGAGGACGGGTATCAGCTTGCTGTGTCTATCCCCGGCGCTGCAGAGGCTCCGATCCTGTGCGATACCGAGGACATCGACCTTGTGCTGATGGATGTGCAGCCCGAACACCGCGAAAACGGTCTGGCCGCCGCCAAAAAGATACGAAAAGCGCACCCGGAAATCAAGATCGTGGTGGCGACCTCGCTTATTGACACACAGGTTTTAGCCCGCGCCAAGGCCGTGGGCGCGGACAGCCTGTGGTATAAGGACGGCGATGAAGGGACCCTGATGCAGGTCGTGCGCCGCACGATGGCGGGGGAGCATATCTTCCCCGATGCACCGCCCAGCGTGGAAATCGGCACCGCCATGAGCGCAGAGTTCACCAAAGGCGAGATGAAGGTCTTGCGCTGTCTTGTGCGCGGGCTGTCCTATAACGAGATTGCAAAAGAACTCGGCATCGAGCCATCCACCGTGAAGTACCACGTCATCAATATGCTGCAAAAGACAAACTTAGAGAATAAGCTCCAACTTGCCATCGCCGCCACCGAAGCCAAATTGGTGGTGGAGTTGGCAGAGGAGTAATTTATATTCCGGTTATCCCTTTTACGCAGACAAAAATGAGCAGCCAGCAGCGAAACCAGGCGTTCAAACAAATTCATGTTTCTACGGTTACCACTTTACCTTGTCACCCGCACCGTGACACTCGACCTGAACGGTCATGTTCTCAAACATACAAAATGGGTACCGGCCTATATCAGCGCACGGAAACCATATCCATCGGGTTCGCCAAAATTGCAGCAAATCGTCGTGTGACCGGGCAGCGGCCAGCACAACTCGCCGTCCTTGATGATGCCGACGCCCCCCTGTGACTATCCCCCAGACCGGCGACGGCATGAACGTCACGCTGCTGTTTGCGCTGCCCTTGTGCAGCGCCTTGCCGCCGAAGCGGCATATGAATATCATATTTCGACACGCCACGCAAGCCTTACCGCGCGCTTTGTGGCGTGTCTTTTTTTGCATACGCAGATTTGCGGCAAAAACATTACCCTGCGCGGCGTTTTTCTGATTGACAAGTTGCCCCCCCCCCGGAGTAAAATTGATATCAATATGTACAAGGTGCATAAGTTTCTGTCCACAACATAAAGGAGGAATCACAAAATGAAGAAACGCATTGCAAGCCTGTTGGCTGCGCTTGCGCTCTGCCTGACGCTGCTGCCCATGGCGGCGTTTGCGGAGGATGCTGCCCCCGACGCTTGGGACGGCACTGCCGACACCAGCTGGTATGTTGGACACGAGTCGGATACGGCGTACCACATCACTACCGCGGAACAGTTGGCGGGGTTGGCCGAGGTAATCAACAAGGAAAACGACCCGGCCTCTTTTGAAGGGAAAACCGTTTATTTGGATAATGACCTGGACTTGGCCGGGCACGAGTGGATTTCTATTGGCAATGGTCTGGCTCAGCAGAATGCTACTCAATATGATCCCGATTGGTATTACAGCTTTAACGGTACGTTCGATGGGCAAGGTCATGTAATTTACAATCTTTACTCCCATGATTCGCTGTTTAATAAAGAACGCGACTGCTATATGTCTGGTCTTTTCGGTCAGGTTTTCCACGGCAAAGTCATGAACTTGGGCGTTGCTGACGCTGACATCTGGGTCGACCCAAATGATACAAGTACCTTTGGCAAGGGTATTTTGGTCGACTACCTTGCCGGTTCTGTGGTTGAGAACTGCTGGACGTCCGGCTCTATCACAGGTGGTTCTTACTATGAAAAATATATTGGCGGTCTTGTCGGGTGTTCTGTGTATGGCAGTCGAGACCCCAGCACTACTTCCAGCCGCATTTCTGGATGCTATTCCACTGCAACCATTACTGGCAACTATGGTTCTTCGAGCAATGGCTATGACCAGAAATTTCAGCTGTGGTACGCCGATGCTTTAGGCGGCATCATGGGTAGTCCAATTTACGGCCATGTTGATATTGATAACTGCTGGTTTGACGGAAAAATCGTTGTCAACTCCATTCAGGCTAACGTAGGCGGAATTATTGGCTATGCAGATGATGCAAATATTGAAAACTGCATGGTTCTGACTACTGATATCGGAGCAGACCCTACGGATGATGATAACACCTTCTGGATTGGATATCTTGATGGTTATAAATCTTCCTGCAACGCGCAAAGCAACTATTGGCCTGCTGCTGAAAACAGCTATGCTCCCTCTCGTCTCGTAACGGATGGCAAAGCCACCGCAGACTCTCAAGGCTCCGCCGTCTCCGACTTCACCTCTTCCGATATCCTCACCAGCCTGCAGAACGCCGCGAACGGTGTGCAATGGGTCGCCGGTATCTCCCACCCTACGTTTGCCTGGGATTCCCGAAATATCCTGGCAGACTACACCGCTGTGGACAACGCCATCGCTGCTGCCCAGAAGGTGGACGCCGGCCTTTATGCAAACTATGACGCTGTACAGGCCGCGCTTGACGCGGTCGACCGCACCAAGAGCAAGGCACGGCAAGCCGAGGTCGATGCCATGGCGAAGGCCATTGAGGATGCCATTGACGCATTGACCTACAAGCCTGCCGACTACACCGCGGTCGATGCCGCGATTGCCAAGGCGGGTGCGCTGACCCGCGACGACTACACGGATTTCTCCGCCGTGGATGCCGCCATCAACGCCGTGGACCGCAGCAAGAACATCACCCAGCAGGCCGATGTGGATGCCATGGCAAAAGCCATCGAGGACGCCCTCGATGCGCTGGTCGTCAAGCCCACGGCCACCCCGGCCCCCACAGAAGCCCCCACGCCCGCACCTGCTGCCCCGGCGGCCACGGCACAGCCCACCGCCACACCCACCGCCACACCTACGGCCACCCCGGCCCCGGTCGTTACGGCCACGCCGCAGCACCCTGTGACCATTCCCCAGACCGGCGACAGCATGAACGCCACGCTGCTGTTTGCGCTGGCCCTGTGCAGCGGTGCAGCGCTCGGCCTGGCCGCCCACAAGAAAAACCGTTCCTGATACCGCATAAAAACAGCGCCGCGCAGGCTTTTTCGGGCCTGCGCGGCGTTTTGTCTGCCGGGGCGTAAAATTTTGCATTTACCCCTTGCACTTAAAGTTGCCTTTCATGGTATACTTCCATATAGAATCCAACGGAGGTGCTGTTTTATGTCTAAAATTCTGGTTGCTTATTTCTCCCGCGCGGGCGAAAACTACTTTGGCGGCGCAATCAAAAGCGTGGCCGTCGGCAATACCGAGATCTGCGCCGACCTTATCAAGCAGGCTTTTCCCGACGCCGACCTGTTCAAAATTGAAATGGCAGCGCCTTACGCGGACAACTACCGCAAATGCGTCAGCCAGGTCACCGCAGACATGATGCTGCACAAGCGCCCGGCGCTGACCGCCCTGCCCGAGAGCATTGCGGCCTACGACGCCATTGTGCTGGGCTACCCCAACTACTGCGGCACCATCCCCATGGCGGTGGCGACCTTTTTGGAGGCGTTCGACTTTACCGGCAAAAAGCTGCTGCCCTACTGCACCAACGAGGGCAGCGGCATGGGCCGCAGCGAGAAAGACCTGCGCAAGCTCTGCCCCACAGCAGTAATTGCCCCGGGCCTTGCCATCACCGGCAGCGCGGCGGCGCAGTCCCAAGCCGCGCTGGTCGGGTGGATGCAGGAAAATTTGTAACCCCCCTGCGGGGCGTCGGGGACGCCGCAAAAAAACCAGGGCGCAGACTGCATCGTCTGTGCCCTGGTTTTATTTGTTTTTCGGGTGACCGTTTTCTACTTCGCTGGTGCCCTGCTCCATCAGGTAGGTGGCGGTCAGGTCCGCAATGTGCAGCTTGACCGCCAGCGGGTAGGTGTTGTAGGCTTCGCTGACAGCAAAGCAGCCGCCGCGCGCGGCATCGTCAAAGCCGCCCATGTGCCAGCGGATGGCAATAGCCTCGGCGGTTTTCAGCCGCATAAAATGCTCGATGAGGTAGACACTCTTCTCGCCGTGGCCGTAGGGCAGTTGATCCGCCACCTGGTAAAACGGGACCTTCTCCCACTGGCCGGTGGCGTCGTTCTTGACATTGCGGGTGCTGACCTTATAGAAGTTTGCCTTGCACAGGTCGTGCAGCAGGCCGCAGATGGCATAACTCTCGGCGTTCTCGCCCTCGGTGTAGAAGTGCTGCATCATTGCGTTGTACACATTGATGCTGTGCATGACCAGGCCGCACTCGCACGCGCCGTGGAACCGGGTGGAGGCAGGCGCGGTGAAAAAGTCGGTGGTTTCCAGCCAGTTCAGCAGCCGGTCCGCACCGGGGCGGGTGATGTTTTTGTTGTAGATCTCCACAAATTCAGCGTGGTAGTCCTGCATACGAACCTCACAGTTCCATGTCGTCCAGAATGCCCTTCAGCGTTTTCAGCTCATCCTCGGTCAGGCTGATTCCCTTTGCCATGCGGCTGCCGTCCGGGGACCAGTCGCGGATATCGTACTTCGGCGGGTTGCCGTTCCAGCTGACCATATTCAGCTGACGCTCCCAACCGCGGGCGTTGGTGGAAAGAACGGCGATGCGTTCGGTAACTTCATAGGTAAATTCTGCCATGATACAGACTCCTTTTATAAATGATGTTGCAAGCTCCATCATAGACGATTCTGCCCAAAAATGCAAGTGTAAAATCTGCCTGCCCCGCCGGGTCGGCCGCGCAAAAAGTTTTTTGCAAAAAAATTGGCAAAACCTGTTGACAAACGCCCCGCAGATGGCTATAATAATTAGCGTCGCCTGACGGCGGCGCAAAGCGTTATTGCCCCATAGCTCAGTTGGTTAGAGCACCTGACTGTTAATCAGGGTGTCGTC
>ERZ824575.3605-NODE-3605-length-10596-cov-4.645100_pt1 | contig 10596 bp, 6 predicted proteins | sample MGYA00519470_ERZ824575 | MGnify/ENA primary metagenome ERZ824575 (study PRJEB31778, sample SAMEA3449170) | human gut metagenome | biome: human gut; feature: human-associated habitat; material: faeces | place: United Kingdom | collected 2010/2012 ...
AACAGCTTTACCAGAAAAACAAGATTGCAGTACAGGGATTTGAGGAAACCAGTTACCCGGACAGCTTTTTTGACTGTGTGATTGGAAATGTACCGTTTGGGGCATATCAGGTCAGTGACCGCAAATATGACCGATACCATTTTATGATCCATGATTATTTTATTGCAAAATCCTTAGACCTGGTACGTCCGGGCGGAGTGGTGGCAGTTGTCACATCAAGCGGTACGATGGATAAGCAGAATCCGGAAGTCCGACAGTATTTTGCAAACCGGGCAGAGTTATTAGGGGTGATCCGCCTTCCAAATAATGCGTTCCAGAGAAATGCCAATACAGGTGTTGTTTCCGATATTTTATTTTTCCAGAAAAGAGACAGGACTTCCATCGAGGAACCGGACTGGATACATCTGAAGGAAACTGCCGAAGGATATTCGGTCAATGCGTATTTTGCAGATCATCCGGAAATGGTGCTTGGAGAGTTTACAACGGAGAGTACCCAGTATGGAAAGCAGGAAGTAACCGTAAGACCAAAAGATGGAATAACCTTAGAGGAGCAGTTAAAGGAAGCTGTAAAGCATATACATGGTACCATTACGGAACTGGAACTTTCCGATACCGAACTGGAAGAAGATGTGGTGTCCATTCCAGCAGACCCGGAAGTAAAGAATTTCAGCTTTACGGTGGTCAATGAGGAAGTGTATTACCGGGAAAACTCTGTGATGAACCGGATGGAACTTCCGGCAATGACAGCGGAACGTGTCAAAGGGATGGTGAAGATCCGTGATGTTACGAATGAACTGATCCAGTGCCAGATGGAAGAGGGAAGCGATGAACAGATCACAAAGCTGCAGGGAAAACTCAATGAAGAATACGATACCTTTACAGCAAAATATGGTCTGCTTAGCAGTAATGCCAATAAGCGGGCATTTGGCCAGGACAGCAGCTATTGTCTTTTGACTTCTCTGGAATTTCTGGATGATAAGGGAGAACTGAAACGGAAAGCGGATATTTTTACCAAAAGGACAATCCGCAGGGCAGAAACGGTAACTTCCGTGGATACTGCCAGTGAAGCACTTGCGGTTTCCATTGGTGAGAGGGCAGGCGTTGACCTTTCCTATATGGCACAGCTTTCCGGGAAAACAGAAGAGGAGCTTACCGAAGAACTGGCAGGGGTAATCTTTAAGAACCCAATCAGTGAAAAATGGGAGCCATCGGACGAATATCTTTCTGGAAATGTGAGGGAGAAACTGCAGATTGCAAAACAGTTTGCAGAAGATCACTCGGAATATCAGGTGAACGTGCAGTATTTGGAGCAGGTACAGCCAAAAGATCTGGATGCGTCAGAGATTGAGGCAAGACTTGGGGCAACCTGGATCTCCGAGGATTACATTACACGGTTTATGGCAGAGACATTCCATACACCAAGATATTATGTAGGGAGCAAGGTCAAAGTCCAGTATGCCGAAGTGACCGGACAGTGGAATGTTATGGGAAAGAATGTGGACAGCTACGGAAATGCTCTTGTTACTTCCACATATGGAACACAGAGAGCCAATGCCTACCGCCTTTTGGAAGATGCCTTAAACCTTAGAGATACCAAGATTTATGACACGGTACAGGATGCCGATGGGGAACACCGGGAATTAAACCGGAAGGAAACAATGCTGGCACAGCAGAAGCAGGAGCTGATCAAAGAGGAATTTAAGGAGTGGATATTTAAAGACCTGCACCGACGGGAAGATCTCTGTAAGATCTATAATGAACGATTTAACAGCATCCGTCCACGGGAATATGATGGAAGCCATATTCAGTTTGTCGGCATGAACCCGGAGATCACCTTGATGCCGCATCAGAAAAACGCAGTGGCTCATGTGCTGTATGGAAATAATACGTTACTGGCTCATTGCGTAGGAGCAGGAAAGACGTTCCAGATGATCGCAGCCGGTATGGAATCAAAACGGCTGGGACTCTCACAGAAGAATCTTTATGTTGTGCCAAACCATCTGACCGAGCAGTGGGGCAGTGACTTCTTACGCCTCTATCCGGGAGCAAATATTTTGGTGGCAACGAAGAAAGACTTTGAAACCAAGAACCGTAAAAAGTTCTGCGGCAGAATTGCCACCGGCGATTACGATGCCATCATTATCGGGCATTCGCAGTTCGAGAAAATACCGATGTCCATTGAACGGCAGCGGGCGATCCTCGAACAGCAGCTTGATGAGGTAACGGAGGGCATTGCGGAACTGAAAAAGAACCGTGGAGATAACTTCTCCGTAAAACAACTGGAGCGCACAAAGAAATCTGTCAAGCAGAAGCTCGATAAGCTCAACGACCAATCCAAAAAGGATGATACCGTGACCTTTGAGGAGTTGGGTGTTGATAGACTCTTTATCGATGAAAGTCACTACTACAAGAACCGTGCGAAACGTTGCGCATAAGCCCTTGTTGACAGCAAGGACGAACAGCGCCATGTGATTGCACTTAGCAATAAGAAAATATCACAGAGAATTTGAATCTCGAAATCAGGGATGAAATTTCCCTGCCGTACAGAACCAATGCCGGAAAGGAGAAATCCCATAGCGGTCTGTCAAACCGCAGGCAGTACGAGAGCTAATACTCCACTGTGCGCTGCACATCTGTAAATATGCAGGGTACAAAGCGTGGTGAAGTCGTAACCTGAAAACCTAAACCCCTGCAAGGGGGCATGGAGAATAATGGTGCGGGCTTCCGAAACCTATGGCTATCCGTTAGTGAAAGCTATGCAGCATCGTAAGAGTAAGCGGCATCCGAAAGGGTGAAAATTGGAAAAAGAGTGTGTGGTTGGTTTTTCCGCACATGCCCTGTGGAATGAAATGTCTACACGGAATCATGCAGAAACTGTGGTTCAAAGCATGGTTAGATTTTCCCGGTGTAAGGTAGCGGCCTAAGGGTTTCAATGGTCAGCAATGACCGCAAGGATAGAGATTCAGGAACGTTTGAGAGCCTGTATTTGGAGTGTTACAGCACAATGAAGAATACAGGAAGTCAGCCGTACCATAGTAGTCTGCGGCTGGGTAACGCCAGCTACACGGGGCTGAAATGTCCCACGGCGAAGGGTACGAGTCAAACTGATTCACAAATTTCACAAAACGAAAATCCAATAACTCCCTGAAAGATGGGTGACGAACTGCGAGGTGAAAGCCTTGTGCATTTGAACGTCAGATTTTCAACGGAAACGGAACTGAAAGCCATTCAGGATATGCTCTATGAGAAATCCGGGCAAGGCGTTTCGTTCACCGGACTGGTGGAAGCAATGGCGCACGAAGTCACCATTGTGACCGCCATCCATAACATCAAGTCCAATAAGGGCAGTAAAACCGCCGGAGTGGACAAGATGAAAATGGACAAATATCTGCAAATGCCAAAAGATGAACTGATTTTATTGATTCAATCGTGTTTTCGCAAATACCAGCCCAAACCAGCCCGCCGTGAATATATTCCAAAAAGCAACGGCAAAATGCGGCCGCTGGGAATCCCTACGGTACTGGACAGAATCATACAGGAATGTGTGCGGCTAATCATAGAACCAATATGCGAAGCGAGATTTTATCCGCACAGCTACGGCTTCCGCCCCTACCGGGCACAAAAGCACGCAATCCGGGACATTATCAATGTAATCAATGCCGGGTGTAAATCCCCCTACCAGGCTGTATGGGCAGTGGAAGGTGACATTCAAGGGTGTTTTGACAACATCAGCCACCGGATACTGCTTCAAAAAGTATGGCGAATGGGCATCCATGACAAACGGGTGCTGAAAATCATCAGCCAAATGCTGAAAGCCGGGTATATCGAACGGGATTTGTACCACAAAACGGAAACCGGCACACCGCAGGGAGGAATCCTCTCCCCTCTGCTGTCGAATATATATCTGAATGATTTTGACTGGTATGTGGGGCGAACCTACATGGAGCCGCATCGTAAATGCAAACACAAATGCAATGATACCCGAAGGCTGAAATGGGCAGGAACCACTCCAAAGTATAACTTCCGTTATGCCGATGACTGGGTGGTGCTGACTTCTACGGAAAAGGAAGCGTTCCGTATGAAGCGTGAGCTGACAAAATACTTTAGGCAAAAACTGAAATTGGAACTGTCGCAGGAAAAGACCTATGTGACCGATTTACGGAAGGGAGGGATACATTTTCTCGGTTACATCGTCAAGGCGGAGCGAAAGCGCAAAACGCCTGACCCTGCAACGTGGACGGAACATCTGGTGGGAAAACCATTGCCGGACATGGAACGGCTGTCTAAAAAGATTGCCAGTCTGCTGGAACAGGTACACCGTATTGAGCTATATTCAAAGCCCAACACACAGGCCGCCCAGATACAGTATGTGAATTCCATCATTCTGGGGCTGGCGCAATATTACCAGCCATCCATCTGTTCACACGCCTATCATGCAATCGACCGCAGGATAAACAATGCGGCACTGGCCGTTTGGAAAAAGCTGTTCCCGAAACAGTATAACCAGATGCAGGTTCCGCTGAAAACACTCTGCAATCTTCCGCACAGGCACGAAGGATATGAGAGCAAAACCTTTGCAATTCCCATCGAGGGAAAATGGTTTGGAATCACCTATGCGTTTATCACGCACAGCCGACATGAGCGCAAGCCGTTTGACCAGGAGATGACCCCTTACACGGCGGAAGGCCGCAGGCGGTATGTGAACTACCGGAACAAACACAAACTGCTGCCCTGTGACCGGCCATCCATCAACACCCCGGAGGATATCGCCCTTGCCTGCTATGCAGACGGAAAGGGCTGGAAAGCAAACTTTGAATACTTCATGAACCGGGAATACGCCTATAACCGGGATAAGGGAAAGTGCAAATGCTGCGGGAAACCATTTTCCATAACAGTTCCAAAACACTGTCACCACATCGACAACCAGCTTCCAATCGAAAGAATCAATAAAGTTCCCAATCTGGCATGGCTGTGCGAATCGTGCCACCGCATGGTTCATAACAGCCCAATACCGCCTGAGCTGGACGCAAAGGTGGTACGCAAAATTATGAAATACCGAGAAAAACTCAAACCGTGAAATTTGTGAGTACGCTGTACCTGTGAGGGTGCAGTGGTATTGAAATCTGAAGGAAGAAAGTAAATCAGTTTGATGGAACGCCGGGTGCGCTGAAAGGTGCACGCCCGGCGTGAGGTGGGGGAAAATCCAGAGATAGCTTCAAAGGATTACCTATCACCATTGTTTCTCTTTACAAAAATGAGGAATGTAGGCGGCATTGCTCAAACCGAAGCAATGAAGTCCAGCGACCTCTTTATGAAATGCAGGTACTTGGACGAGCTGACCGGAGGGCGTGGGACAGTGTTTGCGACAGGAACGCCGATCTCCAATTCGATGGTCGAGCTTTACACCATACAGCGGTACTTGCAGTACAACACTCTTGTTCAGAACAACTTGCAGCACTTCGATGCCTGGGCTTCCACTTTCGGAGAAACCATTACGGCAGTAGAACTTACACCCGAAGGAACGGGATACCGAGCCAAAACACGCTTTGCCCGCTTCTACAATTTACCGGAGCTGATGGCGATGTTTATGATCCCGAAAGAAAGGGCGATTGGGATGTTGTTCGTGGAAGATTATCAGATGAATATAGAAAGACATCCGATAATCTTAAAACTCTTGCCGAAGGTAAGCAAGCTGAGTATGAGCAACTTAGAAATGAGTACTTTGACGCATTAGAAGGTGCAGACTCTCCTGAGAAAGCGGCAAGATTGGCAGAATTGACAAAAAGAGGTGGCGAGTTGAGTAAAGAAATTGATACCGCCAATTCGCGTTCACGCTATGCTGACAATTTTGCAAACGAACTATCAAGAGATTTAGATCCGTCTAAGCGAACTACATACGAAGGCGTTGGTGGTAAGAGTTTCACAGATCTTCATCAAAGTATGATACAAAAACAAGGAAATGCGGTTAAAGATTTTAAAGGGACTTGTGGAGATTGTTCTGCTGCCAATACAATGACCGCCTTGGGTGATAGTAAGTCGGAAGCGGAAGTTGTTCAAAGAGCTCGTGATTTGAACGCTTGCGTTGACAAAAAAATACCTTCCTTCTTGCCTGAAAGTTTGAAGGAAAAAATGCGTGGAAGCAATGGTGGTACAAGTGTTGCTGGTAGAAGCCAAATACTTGATTCTTTTGGTTACGATTGCGATAATAGAACAAATCAGTCTTTGGCAGAAATATCACAACAAATCGAAAACGGCAAGGGTGCTATAATCAATGTGGATCATCGAGTTTTGAATAAACAAAGAGATGTGACTGCAATGAACCCAGTTGGTACAGACCACGCCTTAACAATAACAGGCATTGAAAAAGATGCAGCAGGAAATGCTATTGGTTTGTGGATACACGACACTGGTGTTTGTAGCAATATGGGCAATGCGTTTTACTGTAATGCTCAAGACTATGCTGTTTGGAAAAGTACCCCTAATTGTACGGTTCAATATGTGTCTAAAAAGTAAGAAAGGAGAACATTATGATTGTTAGAGATTTAGTCAATAGATTAATGCAATATGTAAGAGAAGGCGAACTGTGTAGCTGCCCAATAATTATGCGCAATGAGAACAAAGTAGAGTTGGCAGTATTCACCTATTTTGCTTCAGATGGTGTGCCTCAGACTGTGTTTGGCTATGGACAACTTATTAAATCAAATGGTGAAAGCATTGAAACGGAAGAGAAGGAACTTTTCCAAAATGAGGATGAACTTATTATCATAAACAAGCTGCCTATTGTATCATTTGAGCAGCATAGAGAAATGTATGACAACTATTATTCCCATCTTCAAAATGCTATTGATAGCATAAAAACTAATGGAGTAATCGAAAATGTTGATGCTTTGAGGACTGCTTTTAAGGCAATTATCCCGACAGAAGCGATAGAACTATATAAAAGGATATGTCCAAGTTTTTTGGAACTAATAAAAGAATAAGGAGGGTGTAATATGGCACTGTTTAATAAAAACCCAAACGAAGCTGCCTATGTTGGCGGTAAAAAGCATTGGACGGATGTCATTAAAAATAGCGGTTCAGGAGAATTGCTGATTTGGCGTCAGCCCGAGGAAGATTTCAACACCAATTCTACATTGGTGGTTATGCCAGGAGAAGAAGCAATCTTTATTAAAGGCGGTACGGTAGAACAAGTATTTGAAAACGGTACTTATAAATTGTCTACTGATAACTATCCTTTTATCAGCAGATTGAGAAATGCTTTCTCAGGTGGAATTAGCACTTTTAATTGCGTTGTTTATTTTGTGCGCAAAGCAGATAGCAAGGAAATTCGTTGGGGGACAGAAACACCTATTCAGGTTCGAGATAAAGTGTGGGGTGTGCGTACCGATGCACGAGTTAGAGGTGCATACAAGGTAAGAATTGAAAATCCTGCAAAGTTTTTAGAAAAGTTAATCGGCAATAATATACCGTTCCAATTCCAAGAAGAACTTGATAAATACTTTGCAAGCGAATTTCAGGGTAAGATCAAGACCGCAGTTTCCAAATTCCTCAACGCATTAGAACAGGAACTTATCGGTATTGACGCCTATATGGATGAACTGTCCGAGAAAATTGAGCCTTACATTGATGAAATTGTTTCGGATTATGGTCTAAAGTGTGTTAAATTTTCACTTGCTGGGCTTGATATTGATACGACCAAGTATGATGTTATTGACGCATCCCAAATTGAGCTTATCGCAAGAAGCCGTGGCTATCAAGGTGATAAAGCTGGTCTGGATATTTTGGGAAGTGACTGGGGAAGAATACAAGGCGCAGGAATTCTTAGAGACTTAGCTAATAATCCCGGCGCAGGCGGAGTGGCTGCTGCGGGCGCAGGTATGGGAATGGGAATTGGTGCTGCTGGAGCATTCGGGTCTATTGCCCAGCAAGTGTTTGCACCTGCACAAAACGGTTTTGCACCGCAACAACCGACTAATCCTACACAAAACGCACCCTCAGGAAGATTTACCCAAAAGAATTCCGCATCTGTTACTCCTGCTGTAAATGCAGAAGATCCAATGGAAACATTAGGTAAACTCAAAAAGCTGTTGGATGCAGGTCTTATTGAGCAAGCAGAATATGATGCCAAAAAAACCGAGATTTTAAGCAGAATGTGAGGTGCAGCAAATGAACAAAAAATCAATTCTTTACATTTTGCTTGATCTAGTATTCCTCGCAGTGTTTAATACAGTGTTTTTTGTGGTTGGTGGTACTAATCATCCGGCATCAGTTTGGGTTGCCTATGGGTTTATTCACTTTTCCTACATTATGGTACTTGTAACGCCATTTCTTGTTCGGAAAAATAGTAACGCAGCAGTATTTGGATTTGCGCTATACTCGGTATCTGCAACTTATTTCTTTATAGAGTTTGTTGTCGGACTTATATTTGTTTTTGTAAAAAGCGAGTCTTATAAGGCATCTTTGGTGGTTCAAATTATTATAGCCGGAGTCTATGCCATAATGCTTATCGCAAATATGATAGCAAACGAAAATACTGCTGATAGTACCGAGCGACACGAAGATGAAGTTGCCTATATCAAAAGAGTTTCTTCGAGAGTGAAGATGTTGGTAGGAAAATCAACGGATAGAAACGCAAACAAAGAAATGGAACGGGTATATGATTTGCTTCATTCCAGCCCATCTAAATCCTCGATGACGGTAAAAAATGAGGAAGCCGAAATTGTTGATAAGATTGCTAATTTAGAAGGCGCTGTCGCAAGTAACTCAGCTTCAGACATCATAGCAATATCCAATGAGATAATTTCTTTAGTTGAAGAACGAAATAGAAAGTTGAGAATATAATTTTTTAGATAGTGTCGATAGTGCGACTAAAAAAGCACCAAAAACGGAGAAGCCGCAGCGGAGTTTGCTCCACTGCGGCTTTGCTGACTTCTGTGCCTATGTGAGCAAGATTCAGCAACTTACATCGTGCCTATATAGGTTTTGACTTTTGCTTGCAGTAACTTTATGTACTCCTCGTAATAAACAATCAGCCCCATTGGATAGATGTCAGAAAGTACATCAGTCAATTCTGCCACTTGCACCTCTGCCAGTTTGCTAAAGCGTTCCATTGCATGCATATAGTTTGGTCGCAGATTGTCAGTATTCATACTCAGGTGCTCTGATGCACTTTGTAAGCACAGCTCTGCATCCCTCTCGAACGGATGGAGCGAAAAGTGCCGAAGCATCCTTTGCAGCTGCTCTGTCCCGGCATCGCTGTTATACAGGCATAGCTTGATGACAAAATCTGTTACATCAAACGCTTCATCCCAGTCATAGGCAAATACACCTTCGGAGGGTGAGAATGCAAACTGCGGTGTGTCTGCGATCCGGCAGAACATTGCATACAGAGCCATACTGTCCAAATACTGTTGACGCAGTGCCGGGGACTCTTTTATGCTGCTATAATCGACCGCAGAAAAATCCTCTACCCATTCAGTTCCAACAATAAACGGGTGCATAGGAAACAATCTGCGGGTTTCATTGCTTGTGCTCATGAGATAGGCTTTCGGCGTATAGACATCGCACAGTTCGGCAAGCCGACTGCACATAAAGGTGTTGCAGGCGGACTGTATCTTTTCGTGCTTGACAAGAAGTCTTGAGTACCCTACCCTTTTCGGTGTGGCAATATATTTGCATACGCCGCCAAACCCTTCGTGGCTCAAAGTTTTATAGTTATAATTGACCGTGTTGAGAGTGTAGCTGTCCATATCGCCCTCCATTGCTGTAACAATCAATTCTTGATCCGCTTTTGAATGTCTTCAACGGAAGGAAGCTGCTTGCTCAATGCTTCTGGCAGGCTGCTGGTGATTTTGTACTCACTGACGCCGATGGGTTTAGACATATCCTTCAATGCGTACTCGGCAACAAGGTCGTTCTTGCTCTTACAGAGCAACAGCCCGATAGAGGGATTGTCCTCCGGGTGCTTGATGATGCCATCCACCGCAGACAGGTAGAAATTGAGCTGTCCGGCATACTCCGGCTTAAACTCGCCAGTTTTCAGCTCGATCACCACATAGCAGCGCAGGTTGAGGTTGTAGAACAGGAGGTCAATATAAAAGTCATCGCCGCCCACATTGAGATGATACTGATTGCCAAGGAAAGCAAAGCCGGTGCCAAGTTCCAGTAGCAACTTAGTAACATCCTTGACCAAGGCGTTTTCTATATCACGCTCGACCATATCTTCTCTGAACGGGATAAAATCGAAGATATACGGGTCTTTCATAGTCTGTACTGCCAGCTCACTTTGCGGTGAGGCAAGACGAGTCTCAAAATTTGAAATCTTTTCCGCAAGCGCTTGACGCTCATAAAAGCCACTTTCGATTTGATGAATGAGGACATTGTGCGACCAGCCATTTTCAGCAGTCTTTTTGATGTACCAAACCCGTTGTTCGGCGTCTTTGACCTTATCTAAAATAGCCGTATTGTGCGACCACGGAATTTGTGCAGACACCGTCTGCACAAATTCTTCGTCAGGGTAGGTTTCTGCAAACTTCGCCATATATTTAAGATTTCGCACGGAATAGCCTTTGACATTCGGGAAAGCAATGCGAATAT
>ERZ824575.3608-NODE-3608-length-10583-cov-33.934935_pt1 | contig 10583 bp, 7 predicted proteins | sample MGYA00519470_ERZ824575 | MGnify/ENA primary metagenome ERZ824575 (study PRJEB31778, sample SAMEA3449170) | human gut metagenome | biome: human gut; feature: human-associated habitat; material: faeces | place: United Kingdom | collected 2010/2012 ...
TAAGTACTGAAATAACAGCAAAATATTTTTGTAAGAAATTAACTATTCTATTCATGACATTATTATAGCACGTATAATAATGATTAGTAAATGAATTAAATTTAAAAGATTTGATTTTTATTCAAAACTTATACTTGCAAATAAATAATGGTTCTAGATAATCTAGTGGGGAATAAAAATTAACTATCTAAATAATCACTTTTATACTAAACAAAAAAGCACTATTTCTAGTGCTATTATTATATCTATCTTTGATTTTTTATTGAAGTGGTGTACCTGGTGTTGTTGGTGTTTCAGAAACAGGTGCAGCAGGTATACTAGGTGTTTCTCCTATTACTGGTGTTACTGGAGTTTCAGGAACACTTGGAGCAACAGGTGCTACTTCGGGAGTAACAGTTGAAGTTTCAACTTGAGGTGCTACTGGTGTTGTACCAATACTTGGAGTTTCACCTATACTTGGAGTTTCGCCAATACTTGGTGTTTCTCCTATTGATGGAGTTTCGCCAATTGGTGGAGCCATAACTTCAGGGCTTTGAACTGATGCCTCTGGTTGTACCATTGGTGCTGGTTCTTCAATCACTAAAGTTGGTTTCTCAGCTGTAGCTGACACTGGTGACTCCACAGCTGGAGTATTAAAAATACTTTCAACTGGTGCTTCAGTCACAGGAGCTACTTGAGGTGTAACTGGTGTACTTGTATTTAAAGTAACATCGTTAGCAGTTGCTTCAAGACCACTTAAACTAGGTTCAGCTGGTACAGGTGCAGGAGCTACAGCAGGAGCTGGTGTAACAGTATCAGCTTGTGGTGCTACTCCAGGATTTGCCATGGCTGGCGCTGGTTGTGGTGGAACAGACGCTCCAGGAACAACTTCTCCTCCTTTTTGTTTTTTCTTTTTACCATCAACAATAAAGCCAATTAATGCAAATAGTAATATTACAGCAACAATCATAAAAATCAAATAATTATCTGCTAAAAAATTTAATATATTATCTTTCATATGAGTATCATATCCTCCTTATTCTCATAGTACTATTTTAACATTTAATATTTAATATTTCAATATAAAATTTTGATATTAAGAAATATTTAATTTTTTACCTTTTGGTTGTATATGAATCCAAGTATTTCCATCATTTACTTTAAGTTCACTTCCATCTTCTAAAGTATAAATAGTTTTACTTGCTCTATCTTTTTTACTCCATTTTATCTTTATTGCTTCACCATTTGAAATATAATATCCTTCTCCATTACCAACATTATATAAATCTTGTCTACCTTTTCTATCACTCTGTATACTAGAATTTTGCACTTGATAAGTTATTATATTTTTAACAGTATATTGTTTTTTAGTGATAAGGTCAGTATGTTCTTTGCCTCCCATAAACATTTTATAATTCATATTCTCAGGATCATAAACATATTTTGTTGTTTGATATGATGAATATACTATTTCAACTATATTTGCTTCTTTTTTATTATCAGTTTTATATTCCATTTTAATAGGACTATATTTGAGTAACTGTTCTTCAGTGGTATTTCTATATTTTTTTGATTTTATTAACTTATTAATTCTATCCATTGATGTAAATGCAGTATGTTCATATGCTCTATGAAGTGAAGTATCTCTAAAAAATCCTTTAGCATCATACATACCATTTATATTGTTAATCTTTAAACTTTTTATATCACTTAATGCTTGTGGTGAATGCCCATAATGAACAAATATAGCATCATTTTCAAGAACATAATCTAAAAAATAATGTCTTGCGCTTCTAACAGAACCTATCTTTTTAGTTGTTTGGTCTTTAAAAAGTGCGATTATTCTTGTGATTCCACCTTCTGCGATAAGTTCGTATGCAAGATATGCATCCTGTAGTCCAGCATGTGGATAAGCATCATGATTGTTATTAATTGATACTGCGATAGGTCTAGTTTTAGAATCTTCATCAATTATCTTAACCTTAGGTTTAACCACATAAATATTACCAATATTGATTCCGTTTTCCATAGTATATTCTAATATCTTGTCATACACATTAAAATAATTAAATGCTATTACTGAAATACCAGCAAATATCACAAAAAATAATAAATTTCTTAACATTTTACTTTTTTTCTTTTTCATATACATTCTCCATCTAAATTATATCATATTGTTTTATATTGAATATTATTTATAGTAATTATATGTAAATTTTACATTAAAAATACCTAATCATATGACTAGGTATTACATTATTTAATTTTTTCTAACATTTTAGATTTTGCTTCAACTGGATTTGCTTTTCCTTTTGATTTTTTCATTACTTGACCAACTAGGTAATCTAACATATTAGTTCTTCCGTTATGATAATCTGTAATTGCTTTTTCATTTTCACTTATTACTTCATCTACAAGTGAATCTATAAATGATGAATCTTCTATTACTTCCATATCATATTTTTTAACTATTTCTTTTGGAGTTAGTTTTTCTTCTAGCATTTTAGTAAATACTTTTTTAGCTTGATCTGATGATATTTTTTTATCATTTACAAGAGTTATTAATTCTACTATCATGTTTGGTCTTATAAATATATTGTCTATTGTTATGTCTTCACTCTTATTTATTTCACCAAGTAATCTTGTTGTTATCCAGTTACATGCCATTTTAGGATCACATTTATCTTTAATGCATTCTTCAAAGTAATCTGATACTTTTTTATTTTTAGTAAGTACGTTTGCATCATATTCTGAAAGTCCATACTCATTCATATATTTTTCTTTTCTTTCACTTGCAAGCATTGGTATTTGTGATTTAATTTCTTCTATTAATTCTTTTGATATTTTATATCTTGGAATATTTGGTTCTGTGAAGTATTTATAATCTATCGCATCAGCTTTACTTCTCATATGGATAGTAGTACCACTTTCGTCATCCCATCTTCTTGTTTCTTGTACTACTTCATCATAACGTCCTGCATCTTTTAGTTCTGATTGTCTTTTAATTTCATATTCTATTGTTTTTCTAATCGCATCAAAACTATTTACGTTTTTAACTTCAACTTTTGTACCAAAGCAAGTATCATTTTCATTCATTATTGATACATTTACATCGGCTCTTATTTGTCCTTTTTTAGTATCACATTCTGATATATCAGTATATTCATAAATACTTTTAACATGTTCTAAGAATGCTAGTGCTTCATCTGCACTATGTAAACATGGCTCTGTTACAAGTTCTAAAAGAGGTACACCTGCTCTATTATAATCTATTGTTGAAGTATTATAATAGTGATCAAGTGAAGCAGCATCTTCTTCTAAATGTATATCATGAATTAATACTTCTTTTTTAGTGCCTTTTACATCTATAGTTATTTTACCGTTTACTCCAACTGGATTAAAGAATTGTGTTAGTTGATATCCCTTTGGAAGATCTGGATAATAATAGTTTTTTCTATCAAATTCCATATATTCAGGTATTTTACAATTCAATATTGAAGCCATCATTATTGCTTTTTTGACACATGTTTTATTAACAACTGGAAGTGTACCTGGAAATGCCATATCAAGTGGTGCTACATTTGAATTAGCTCTTTTACTAAAACTATTGCTTGATGGTGAAAATACTTTTGTATTTGACTTCATTTCACAGTGAAATTCTAGTCCTATTACTGCCTTATATGACATTATAACACCTCCTTTGCAATCTGATTTTTATATTCCATATTACTTTCAAGAGCGTATGCAATATTTAAAACATTTATATCATCCTTAACTTTACCTGTTATATTTACTCCAACTGGAAGATTATTTATAAATCCATTTGGTATTGTTATTGATGGATATCCACCAAAGTTACCTATTTGTAAGTGATCTTCTAAAATATTATTTGAACTAGATAATTTATTTTTGGAGTCTTCTATAGGTTTAGCAGGACCACTACCTACAGGTAAAATAAGTCCATCATATTTACTAAATAATTCGTTCATTTTGTTAACAATAAGTCTTCTTACTCTTTTAGCATTTATGAAATATTTTTCTTGGTTTTCTTTTTGAAGTACATAAGAACCAATTACAAATCTTCTTTTAATAAGTGGACTAAATCCTTTAGTTCTGTGATCTTTCATTATTTCAAATGGAGTTTCACCTTCACCTCTAGGTCCAAAACTAATTCCAGTTAAGTTAGACATATTACTTGTTGCTTCTGCACAAGATAACACTACATAAACTGATGGAACTGCATCTAATAACTTTTTATCAACACTTTCTTCATATACTTCCATATCAAGTTTTTTACAAAGTTCTATTGTTTTATTAAAATTTTCTAAATGATTTTTTAATTCTTCACTAGGATTTTTATAATTATCTATATCAGTTATTTCTTTAATATAGAACAACTTTTTACCTTTAACATCTTTATTTAAACTTTTATATAATTCAATATCACTTGAATCCCAAGATGTCATATCTTTAGGATCTTTTCCTTTCATAGCATCTACTGCGATAGCAGCATCTTCTACACTTCTTGATAATACACCAACTGTATCAAGAGAGCAAGCAAATGGGAAAAGTCCATATCTTGAAATCATTCCATATGTAGGCTTATAACCAACTATTCCACAGTATGCAGCTGGTTTACGTATTGAGTCTCCTGTATCGCTACCAAGAGCGAATGGATAGCATCCACATGCGACAGATGCTGCACTTCCTGCTGAACTTCCTGCTGTCATTCTACTAGTATTCCAAGGATTATGTACAATGCCTGTATGTCCTGTAGTACCAGTTCCTCCCATTCCAAGTTCATCAAGAACAGTTTTTGTAACTGGAACAGCACCTTTATTTTTAAGATTTAGTACTGCTGTCGCATCAAAGAATGGAACATAATCTTTTAATGTATTAGAACTTCCTGTTGATAAAATATCTTTAGTAGAAAAGTTATCTTTTACTCCAAAAGGTATACCACTTACAAGTTCTTCTGTTACTTCTCTTTCTTTCGCATCATCAATTATAGTTACAAATGAATTAGTTGCTTCCTGTATACTATGACATTTTTTTAATGATTCGTCTACTAGTTCTTTTGAAGTAATTTTCTTATTTAATAAATCTTCATGTAATTCTTTAATATTTTTAGTTATCATTATCCCACCACCTTTGGTACTTCTACTTCTCTACCTTCATATTGGTCACAATTCTTAAGTAAATCTTCAATAGGTATTTCTTCCAGTACCTCATCATCACTTCTTAATTCTTCTACATAAGAATCATATGGATAACTAAGTGGTTCAGTGTCTTTAATATTTGGTATTTCATTTATTAAATCCATATTTTTTTCTATTTCATCAAATTCTTCTTGTATATTAGTTCTTTCTTCTTCTGTTAATCCTATAAGTAATTTATCAGCATAATCATCTATCATTTCTTTTGTGAAATTACTCATTATTATTCCTCCTTTATCTTAATACCGAGCTCCTCTAATTGCTTTGGTTCTAATGTACCAGGACTTCCCATCATAAGGTCTTGACCACTAGTACTTACCGGAAATGCTTGTACTTCTCTTAAGTTTGATTCATCTTTTAATATCATAATAATTCTATCTATTCCAAGAGCCATACCTCCATGAGGTGGGCATCCATATTTAAACGCAGTTATTAATGACTGAAATTTACGTTCAACTTCATCCCTTTTATAGCCTACTGCTTCAAACCCTTTTATAAGTGATTCAACATTACTATTTCTTATTGCTCCACTTGCCATCTCATTACCATTACATACAAAGTCATATTGATAAGCCAGTATTTCATCCATGTTATCTTTATTATACTCTATATCGCTTTCATGTGGAAGACTAAATGGGTTATGACAAAATTCATATTTTCTAAATTTATCATCATATTCAAACATTGGAAAGTCATTAATAATACATAATTCTATTCTATTTTCATCTATTAAGTTAAGTTTATTTCCAAGATATGTTCTTATTTGACCTGAGAACTTTTGAGCTACTTTTTTATTCTTATTAGCAATAAAGAATACTACTGAATTTTCTTTCATAGATAAAAATTCTATTAAATCTTTTCTTTCTGTATCATTTAAGAATTTATCTATAGGCCCTTTAAATGTTTTATCTTTAGTAAGTGTTAAATACCCTATACCTGGCATTCCAATAGATGACGCATAATCCACTATTTCATTGAACCATGAGTTTGATTTATCTCCTATATCATCTACAACTATTGCTTTTATAATCGAACTTTTAAATGGACCAAATGTAGTATTTTCAAGTATTTTACTTATATCTTTTATTATAAGTGGGTTTCTTAAATCTGGCTTATCTGTTCCATACATTTCCATTGAATCATTGTAACTTATTCTTCTAAATGGTTTAGGTGAAACTTTTTTATCACTATACTTTGTGAATACTGAATGAAATATTTCTTCTCCAAGTAGAAGAACTTCTTCTTCAGTAACAAAGTTCATTTCAAGATCAAGTTGGTAAAACTCTAATGTTCTATCACTTCTAGCATCTTCATCTCTAAAGCAAGGTGCTACTTGAAAATATTTATCTATTCCGCCTACCATTAATAATTCTTTATATATTTGTGGAGCTTGTGGTAAAGCATAGAATTTACCTTTAAAGTTTCTACTTGGAACAACAAAATCTCTTGCTCCTTCTGGACTAGATGCAGTAAGTATAGGTGTTTGTACTTCAGTAAAACTTAAATCATACATTTTATTTCTTAAGAAATGTAGTATTTCACTTCTAAGTAATATATTATCTTTTACTTTATCATTTCTCATATCTAAATATCTATATTTAAGTCTAACATCTTCACTTACTTGCTTACTAGACATTATTTCAAATGGTAATTCATGAAGTGACTCTCCAAGTACATCAAGTTCACTTATTAATAATTCCACTTCTCCACTTTTAATTTTTTTATTTATAGTATCTTCATCTCTTTTACGAAGTATACCTTTTAATCTTATAACTGTTTCTTTAGCTAGGCCTTTAAATATAGAGTCATCATTTGATACAGTTTGTAATACTCCACTTGTATCTCTTAAATCAAGGAATAAAACTCCACCATGATCTCTTATATTTTGTACCCAACCACTAACTATTATTTCTTTTCCTACCATATCGTTTTCTATATCACTAATCATGATTGTACGATATTTATTTGTTTTCACTGTTCCTCCTTTTAGTAGTCACAGTTATTAGGTGTTCTTGGATAAGGTATTACATCTCTTATGTTTTCAATACCTGTTAGATACATTATTAATCTTTCAAATCCAAGACCAAATCCTGCGTGATAGCAGCCTCCAAATCTTCTAAGATTTGTATACCAATCTAAGTTTTCTAGTGGTATATTCATTTCTTTCATTCTATTAATTAGTTTATCATAATCATCTTCTCTTTGACTTCCACCAATTAATTCTCCAGAACCTGGTACTTCTAAATCTACTGCAGCTACTGTTTTATTATCATCATTTAATTTCATATAAAACGCTTTAATATCTTTTGGCCAGTCTGTTATAAATACTGGACCATTAAAGTGTTCTGTAATATATTTTTCATGTTCTTTGGCAATATCTTCGCCATATTCTGGTTTAAATTCAAAGTCAACTTTTGCTTCTTTTAATAAAGTTATAGCATCGTGATGAGTAATTCTTACAAATTTACTATTTAATACTTTATTTAATTTATCTTTAAGTCCTTTCTCTACAAATTTATCAAAGAAATCTATTTCAAGTGGACATCTTTCCATTACATACTTGATAATAAATTTCAACATTTCTTCTTCTATATCCATTATTCCATTCATATCACAAAATGCTATTTCAGGTTCAATCATCCAGAATTCATTAGCATGTGTTTTTGTATTTGAGTTTTCAGTTCTCATTGTTGGACCAAATGTATATATTTTTTTATATGCAAGAGCAAAAGTTTCTCCATGAAGTTGACCAGAGCCTGTTATATAGGTTTGTTTGCCAAACAAATCTTTCTTAAAATCAACTTTCTTATCTTCCCCTAAAGGAAGATTATTCATATCAAGAGTTGTTACTTTGAACATTTGTCCTGATCCTTCACAATCTGCTCCTGTTATAATTGGACTATGAAAATATACATAGTTATTACTTTGAAAATATTCATGTATAGCATGAGCAGCTACACTTCTTACTCTAAAAACTGCATTAAATAAGTTTGTTCTTGGTCTTAAGTATGCTAGTTCTCTTAAGAATTCTCTTGTATGTCTTTTTGGTTGAATTGGATAATCTTCAGGACAGTCACCTAATACTTCAACATTTTTAACTTTCATTTCATGACTTTGTCCACTACCTTGTGATTTAATTATTGTTCCATTAACTCTTATAGCTGAACCTACTCTAATTTTACTAATCATATCAAAATTAGATAATTCTTTATCATATACAAGTTGTAAATTTTGAAAATATGTTCCATCATTAAAATCAATAAATCCAAAATTAGATTGATTTCTATTATTACGAACCCAACCTTCTAATACTACATCTTTATTTTCGTAGTCTTCTATTTTTTTAAATAAATCTTTAACATCCATATATTTCATCTTCCTTTCCTAAAATAAAAAGAGATGGTAAAAGGAGTCATAATGACGATTACCATCCCTTATTTAACTTAATTATTATAACGGTTTCCCGGGAATACTTACTACTAATTCAATATTCCACTCAGTGGTGTTATTCATATATATAGTTTATTAGTTTTCACCAATCACTAACTCTCTTTAAAACATCTATATATTACTTCTCCACATCAAAGATTTATGACCTAATTATACATTCATTAAATTAGTTTGTCAAATCTTATTTAATTATCATAAAATAATTAAATATATTCTATTCTAAAAGAAACACCATTTATTGAACGTGGCTCATTGTTTCAGTAATATATTTTTTGCTTCTATTAAAAATGTATCTTTCTTTGCTTGATTAAACATATTAAGTACATTTGAAAGTGCTATTCTCCACTAATGTAAATCCATTCTTTTTCATATCACACATCCTTATTATATTTATATATTATACAATATAAGAAGTACTATTTCTATTACCTTTCTTATTGTCACATCATAAATAAAAACATATTCTTTTTAGCTAAATAAAACATAACTCTATATAATATTGCTTACTATATCATAAAATTATTTATTATTTATTAAATTATCATTAAGTATTTTTTCTAAATCTTCTTTTTTAAATGGCTTAGAAATATAACCATCAAATCCATATTTTATATATTTGTCTTTAGATGAAGTAAGAGCATCAGCAGTAAAAGCTATGACCTTAGTATTAAAATTATTTATATTTTTTAATTCTTTTAATGTATCAACGCCATTCATATCTTTCATCATTATATCCATAAATATAAGATCATATTTTTCATTATTATTTATTTTATCAATACATTCGCTACCATTTTTACATGTCGATAATTTTATATTATATTTAGAAAGTAATCTAGATAAAACTTTATTATTAAGTTCATCATCATCAACAAGTAATATAGTTTTATTATCATATGTAATATTGTTATCATTAGAATTATTATCTACTACATTTGATATTTTTTGTGGTATTTCTATACTAAATACACTACCGCTGCCATAATAACTTCTTACATTAATAGTGCCATTCATTAAATATATTAAATCTTTTGATACTAATAATCCTATACCATCTCTATCAACATCACTGTTAATATCATTATCTATACCTTTTTTACTGAATATCTTATTTAAGTCTTCACTCTTAATACCTATTCCAGTATCTTTTACTTCTATTTGTAAATTACATATATTATTTTCAATAACACTATTTATTGTTAAAGTAATAGTTCCTTTATCAGTATATTTAAATGCATTAGTAAGTAAATTATTTATTATTTCTTTTATTTTAGTCTTATCTCCATATAAAACATTCGGAGTATTTTCAGATATTGAATATTTAAATACTACATCTTTTTTACTAGACATTTTCTTATTTAATAGTATTAATCTTTCTACTTCTTTTCTTATATCATAATTCTTTTCTTTTAATTCTAGTTCTTTATTTTCTATCTTATTTATATCTATAACATTACCAACTAAATCTAATAATGAAGAAGATGCATCGTTAAGATCATTTATGCTTTCTTTTATCTCATTTGATAAATTATCAGTATGCATACTCATATATTCTATAGAATTAATTATTGATGTAAGTGGTGTTCTTAATTCATGAGATATATTATTTAAGAAATTAGTTTTATTCATATCTTTCTTTAATGCATTAACTCTTAATTCATTTATGATATTATATTCTTTTATAGAAGGACTTTCAATATACATATATATTAAATATGTTATGAATAACATTATAGTTGTTGGTACTAAAACACTAGTAAATTTAAATTGTAATATAGTTAATACAAATAATAATATTAATATAGAATAAATACTATTTGATTTAGTAACTTTTATTATTTTATGATTTAATATTACTTGTATCAATGAAACAATATTTATAGTTAATATTGATATAGTAAGTACTAATATACTATTCTTAGATAATGTAATTATTAT
>ERZ824575.3620-NODE-3620-length-10572-cov-2.879623_pt1 | contig 10572 bp, 9 predicted proteins | sample MGYA00519470_ERZ824575 | MGnify/ENA primary metagenome ERZ824575 (study PRJEB31778, sample SAMEA3449170) | human gut metagenome | biome: human gut; feature: human-associated habitat; material: faeces | place: United Kingdom | collected 2010/2012 ...
CTGCACTTAGAGAGTATGCTCAAACGGCTTGAATTCTAAATCCGAAACTTGAGTACTTATTATTTTGAATGGTTTTTGGAATCTGCTAATAAATTTTGTTATTCTATAATGTTCATCAATAGGACAATTGTCTATAATGATTACACCTCCATCAACATGTGTTAGTATGTATTCCAATCCTCTGTTTATGTTTTTGTCTGGATCTGTACAATAGAACACATTTTGCTTTGTTCTAAAAGCCTCACCCACTATTCGTGTTTTACCGACACCAGAAATTGACAGTATCCTAAGATTTTTGATTTCTGGATTTCTAAGGAGCTCTATGCACTTCTCATTCCTTTGAGATGGTATGAACTCTCCGCTCATAAAAGTTTCCTTATCTTGTTCGATAGCTTTATCTATAGGATAAAAAGGAAATATGTTTTCAAGAAAAATCTTTTCTTGTTCAATTTTTTCTTTTAATTCATCTGCTTTTGCCTTGTTTTTAGCATTTTGCTTATCATATTGATAATGCCATATTCCTTGGTCTCCAAAATTTAGGTCCAAAGAAAATTCCATACCTTGTTTTTGCTGATATTTTCTAATATAGAATTCATCTTTGGAAATAACATCAATTACTTGAAATGAATTCTTGTAATTTTCGTCTAACTTATGAATATTATCACATAATGTTCCCGCTGCAGTAATATTCATGCAATAATCACCTGAAGGTATTACTATAAAGTCATCATCTAAAGAATGCGTATGACCTGAGAGATTTAAGTCGTAACAATGTGCTATAGTCTCTTTCGCATGTTTACTTTCTGCCTCAGTTAAAAGATCATATCCGATATGAGATGCTACAATCTTTATATTACAATCAGAAAGAAACACTTGTGAATTTGTAATTTGATCAGTTCCAAGAAATAATTTTTTGTCATCATCAAGGCCACAAAACCAAACAGAATTAAGGCTTGTAATACCAATCTTGCGTCCTCCAATGTCAAATTTAAAGTTAGACTCAAAATCTCCGCATTGATAGGCTTCTCTCAGATTTTCAGTATAATATAGCCTTTCAAAGTCCTTAAATGCTTTTGTTCTAACTCTTACAATATCCTGATTTTTTGGAGAATTTTTTATAGAAATAATTTTTTCATAGTCATCATGTGGATTTTCCCCAAGAAATCCTTTTTTCATATATTGTTTACCAATATCATTCTCTGTATCATGATTGCCTGGAATGAAGACAAATCTATCTTTTGAAAGTTTAAGTTTCTCTAAAATAGGAGTAATTACTACTTCTTCAAACTTTTTAAAAGCTGTATTGATATCCCCGAAACTAGCTCCACCTTTGTCAATGAGATCTCCGGTAAAAATAACAAGATCTATACCTCTGTCTTTCTGTATTTCATCCATACTTCGGTTGAGATACATTAATAAGGTATCCATTGCTGGGTGCTCTTTTACTAGATGCAAGTCCGACAAATGTAAGATACGTAACATCATATGATTGTCTTATTTAGTGGTATAAAAAATGTTCCTATTCATATTTCTTGTAATTCTCCACCTGCTCCAGTACTTTCTGGAAGACTTCTTCGTCCCACTGGGGTGGGTAGCCCTCCTTGTAAAGAAGGTAAGTAAGTTGGCTGGCAAGTTTGCTTTTGAGGTTATCGTTATTCAGCCAATCTGCATAAATGGCAGTGTCGTCTATCAGTGCTTTGATTTTCTTAGCCAACTCGATGCAACGGTCATCAGCATACTCAAAGCCATGTTTGTCACGGACTTCAACAAGTACATCAAAGAATGCCTTTTCTTCGAATGTGATGCCCAATACCTTGAACTTTTCACTGTCTGTTTTAAGTTCTTTCAGGATATCCATCAGTTTGTTAGAAAGTCCGTTGATTTTGTATGAAACAATATCATAAACATCATTTACAACATTCTGTGTCACATCGTTAGTAAATGTCAGCTTATCACGGGTATTATATGCGTCAATCGTTTCCTCGAGCATCTTCTGAAAATGTTCGGCCTGTATCTTGTTTGTCCGACTGTATGCTCTGATTGCTTTGGCTACAAGTTTACAAAGAATCTGGAACTTGGTGAACGGCATCTTTATCTCTTCCACTTCTTTGGAAAACGAGTCGCTGAAAATGTTTTCTTCAACACCTTCGTTCATAACCCGTTCCACACCACTGGCGAGGATAGCCTCCTGAACCATCTGTTCCACATGTCGGTTCATACTTTCCGTATCGTGCTCGGTGGCGGTCATTTTGTTGACGTATGAACAGATTCCCATAAAACATTGGCTCCATGTCACCTCTTCATCAGTCAGGATTCCAGCCGGATTGCAGATTTTGTAGGCCGAGCGGAGTCTTTTGACATGTTCCTTGAAAAGTTTGAGGAATGACACCTCTCCTTTCCGTTCCACGCTGTTGGCAAGGATATATTCGGCCGCCTCCTGAATGAACTGAAGCCGCGCAAGGTCATTGTCTCCGAAGAAGCGTTTGAATGAAAGGCCTGACAATCTCTCCTGTAAAAGTTGCAGTTCGTTTTTCAGTATCTCATGGGCTGTATCCAAATCCTCTTGTGGTCCTACCTCACCTCCGTATTTCTTCATGGCCTTCTTCATCTCCTCGCGGATACCGATGTAGTCGATGATGAAGCCAAATTCCTTAGTGCCGTATCGACGGTTCACTCGCGATATAGTCTGTATCAATGTGTGTTTCGACAGAGGCTTGTCGTTGTAAAGCATGGTCAGGCAAGGCACATCGAATCCTGTAATCCACATATCAACATTGATGGAGATATGAAAATTGGATTTCTCTGATTTGAACTCGGCATCAAGAAATTTGCGATATTCCTTGTCTCCAAGCAAATTGTATAACTCCTTTTCATCGTCCTTGTCGCGGGTCATGACCATATTGACAAAAGCGATGTCATTGAGTTTGTCCTTTTCATCTGCCGTTAATACAAGTTCATTCAAAGCCTTTTTCTTCTCGAACCAATCGGGTTGCAGCTCCCGCATGATTTTATACAATCGGAACGCGATTGTGCGGTCGGCGCAGGTAATCATCGCCTTTTGCAGACGGTCGGTTGTCTCTGTTCGGCGCTTGTAGTCGTCGATAATATCCTTGGCCACCCGGCGCAGCACATCTTCATCGCCGATTATCACTTCCATACTCGACATGGCGGCTTTACTCTTGGCAATATCTTCAGGAGTTGCCCCTTCGTCCGCACAGAGTCGATAGTATTCCTCTACCTTGTCGGCCTGCTCCTTGTTCAGGAAAACACGCGCCAGTCGGGGATCGTATTTGATAGGTACGGTGATGCCGTCATCTTCCGACTCCTTCATCGTGTATTGATCTACGACATCTCCAAATACATGTATGGTCTCGTCGATGGGTGTTCCGGTAAAGCCCACATATGTGGCGTTAGGCAAGGCATCACGCAGGTATTTGGCAAATCCGTATGTAATCTTTGCTCCTATTTTTCCGGCGTCGCCATCAGTCTGTATCGACAGTTTTGACCCGAGGTTGTTCTGCGAACGATGAGCCTCGTCGCTCAGACAAATCACATTGGAACGCTCCGTAAGCAATCCGGTGGACTCTGCAAATTTTTGAATCGTGGTAATATAGACTCCGCCTGTCTTACGCATACTCATCTCTTCGGCAAGTTCCTTGCGGGTCTCAAATACCTTTACGGCCTCGTCTTCAAGGTAGCGTTTCGAGCGGCAGAACAGTTTTCCGCTCTGAGTCTCCAGATCTTCCCGATCAACGATAATAAGGATTGTCGGACTACCCAGTTGCTCTCGGCAACGCAGTGCCAACTGGCGAGCAAGGAACAGCATGGTATAGGTCTTTCCACACCCGGTGGCGCCGAAATAGGTACCACCCTTACCATCGCCACCAACAGAGCGCAAATGGGAGAGGATATGGTCTCGTAACTTACGAGTGGCAAAGAATTGTGGATAGCGGCACACCACTTCGGTCGTGTCATCCTCTTTCGTCGGATCGGGGAAATAGACATAGTCGCGCAGGATCTCCAAGATACGTTCCGGCGAAAGCGCTCCGCGAACAAGGGTCCGAAGCGTATCAAGCCCCTTGCCGGCTTTGTCTTCATTGTCGATTTTCTTCCATTCGTAGAAAAATTCGAATGGGGTGTAGGTCGTTCCCAATTCGTTCTTCGCCCCGTCGCTGATAACCGCCAGTGCACAATATTTCAGCAAGGCCGGTATATCCCGCATATAGCGGGTACAAATTTGCGTGTGGGCATCGCGTATGGTGGCATTCTGCTTGGTCGGATTTTTGAGTTCGACGATGCAGACCGGTATGCCGTTTACAAAAAGCAGAATGTCGGGCCGACGGTTCTCGCGGCCTTGTTCCATGACAAATTGATTGACGCAACGGAAAATATTATGGTCGGGATGCTCGAAGTCGATGTATTGCAAGCGGAACGGATTATCCCTGCCATCACTGTATGTAAAATCATATCCGTCCCGATAGAGCAGGAAGGTGTTTTGCAGGGCATAATAATCGTTCTGGCCGCCAGTGTTCCGCAGATTGGCAACAATGCCGTCCACCTCGGAAGCGGTCAGTTTTTTATCTTTGTACTGAGCGGCAAGAAATGTCCGCAGGTCTTCTTCAATAAGTGGGTCGGTGTATTTCCGGTGAATGTCATCGCCGAATGTATATTGCCAATGCGACTCGCGGAGGAGTTCGATGGTCGCCTCCTCAAACTGGCTTTCATAATATTTCCCTTTGCCTGCCATAATCGCTGCGATTTAAGAATGTATGACGTGTTGAAGCAATGCCGGGCACACTTCACGCGAAAGCCGGTCGGCTTCTTCGGCTATCTGCCTGGCCTCATTGGCACACTTGTAGATATTAACAATAGCCTGCTGAACTGCAATAGGTGGAAGAGGTACTTTGCAACGTTTCATATCTTCAAATGAAAAAGCTTCACGAGCACTTCCCCATGAATTGAAACGAGCATATCGATCAAATTCTGGACGACAGAACCATAGATATAAAAATCGTGGTAAAATTTGATCCTCTTGATTGATTCTAAATGTTATATAAGAAGATGAGACTATGTAACATCTATTATCATTGTTTAGAGACAAGGTAATTTTTTCTCCATTGCGGGATGTTATTGTTACATAACAGAATGTGTTTGGCCTGAAAACTTTATATGGAGATAACTTGACCCCATCCATGTTTGCTTTGGTATCTATAATTTTCTTTTCTATGCTAATTCCTCTTACATCATCAAGTCCATATGCTTCATTTGAATTTCTCTCGTCATATTCTTCAATATATGGCCCGATTTCTTGCATCGGATATTTGTGTTTCAGTTCCTGGATATAGCTTTGGCAGAGTTGCATAAGCGGGGCTGCCTTGGCCTCGTTTTGCACTTTAATTTCCCGGAATGCTCGCCATACATTCACTGCTTTCTGCTGTTCGGCGGGCGATGGTAGCGGAATAAGTAATTCACCTAATTTACGTAGATTATATTCCGCTCTTTGAGAGGCAAAATTATCATAATCTACATATCTGTAGAATTCACTTCGTCTGAGATAAAGGGTTAAAAACTCTGCAGATAATATGGACTGGTACTTCTCTTTTATATAAAACACTTGATATAGGTGAGATACAATACACATTCCACCCGTTCTATAGGCTAATGAACCTATATTTAACCTTGAAGGGTTATAAACAATATCACCATGTCTAACAACCTTGTATGGCTTTAGATTGATATTGTCAGTAATCGCCTTTGTCGGTTGGAATTCACCATCGCTATTCACTCCTTCGATAAGATCAACACCATATTTTAATGAAGAGTTGTTTTCTCGCCTTTGAGATATATAATCCCCGAGCCGAACCCATTTTACACTGCTATTTTTCATCTCACACCTCCTCTTTTCCATGCTGTTCCATAAAGAAGCGTTTCTGCTGTTCAATCTCCCGGCGCAGTTCTTCCTCGGTAGGCATATATGTCATATACTTGGCGGCAAAAATCTGATCGCTATCGTGTAACACTGAATATTTTGCTATGGTGTTATCCGTATCTGTACAAAGCAACACGCCGATAGTCGGATTGTCATCTTCTCCCTTAACCAAATCATCGTACATACGGATGTACATATCCAACTGTCCGATGTCCTGATGAGTCAACTTATGGGTTTTCAGTTCAAAGATGACAAATCGTTTCATCTTGTAATTATAGAATACAAGGTCGATATAGAAATCAGCCGTATCGGTCACAATGTGTTGCTGCCTTTCTACGAAAGCAAATCCACGACCGAGTTCCATGATGAACTTCTCAAGGTTGTCAATTAGTGCCTGCTCCAATTCTGATTCTGAATAATTAGTATCCCGATGGAATCCCATAAATTCGGCCACCATTGGATTCTTTATATATTCCAACGGATCTGTTTGACCGACATAAGGTACGGGCAGAGTTGAACTTTCCCTTTGAGCCGCAAGCCGTCGTTCATAATATTGGGTGGAGATATTTCTGTCAAGGTCGTCCACACTCCACATATCCTCAGCGGCTGTCTTCAAATACCATTCCCTTGCTTGCACATTGCTGACGGAAAGAAGTCTGCGAACATGTGACCAAGTAAGATTTTGCACACGCGTGTGCAAAATTTCTACATCCTTGAATTCCAAATAGAACTTTCGGTAATATGCCAAGTTACGCTTACCATAGCCGGTTCCGTATTCAGCAGCAAGTCTGACAGCAAGAGCCGGAATAAGCTTTTGTCCGTATGCCGCCCTGCTTGCCCCCTGCTGTTCTTCTTCCACGATACGCCGTCCAATGTTCCAATAAGTCATAATGGCTATTTGACCAGTCGCGGCATAGGCTTGTTTCCGTCCTTGCTCTATGATGGTTCTGATGTCGGAAACGAAATTATCAGTTATTATGTCAGTCTGTTGCTTATTCTTTTCCATATCCCAAAATTTTTAAGGCATTTACGAGTTCGGTTTCATTTGCATCCCATCTTTTCTTCAGTTCGTCAAACTGATGGCTCATTTCGGTGAGGGCCGATTTATAATCAATTTCCGTATCGCGGTCGATAAACTCGATATATCTGGAGGGTACAAGCGAATATCCTTTCTGTTGGATTTCGTCAAGATGAGCGGCATAGTATAATTCAGGCTCGGCATACTCGGCGAAATTTTCGGTCTGCCAGTCGAAATAGATTTGGCAAACCCGGCTGATTTCTATTTCTGACAAGCGAACATACTTCTTTTCGTATATGTTGCTGTTCCATGTGCGCAGGTCAATAAACAAGATCTCGCCCGTTCGGTTACGCAGTTGTCTGCCGTGCCAGGGGCCACCTTTCTTGTTGTTGTTCAGAATCCATAACGTAACGGATATATCGGTAGAATAGAACATGTTGCGCGGCAGAACGATAATAGCTTCAATTTTGTCGTTTTCGATCAACTGTTTGCGTATTTCAAGCGTGTCGCTGTCGTCCAATGCCCCATTGGCAAGCAGGAATCCTGCAATTCCGTGATTGACATCCAGTTTGTTCAGGATATGGAGAATCCATGCGTAGTTGGCATTGCTGGTCGGTGGAACTCCATAACCTTTCCAGCGGGGGTCCGTCTCAAATTCTCCATACTCGGCATATTTCTTCAAATTGAACGGCGGATTTGCCATGATATAGTCGAACTTGAGGTCTTTATGCTGGTCGTCGGAGAAAGTGGATACAGCTTTGTCTCCCAAATGGTAGGATATACCGCGGATAGCAAGATTCATCTTTGCCAGACGATAGGTCGCCGGTTCGGATTCCTGTCCATACACGTTGACCGCTTTGGTGTTGCCGCCATGTGCTTCAATGAACTTGGTTGCCTGCACGAACATACCGCCTGACCCACAGCAAGGGTCATAGACCGTACCGTCGAACGGCTCAATAAGTGAGGCGATAAGTTCTACGATAGAATGCGGCGTGTAGAACTCACCTTCCTCCTTGTCGGCGTTGATAGAGAAAGCCTGTAAAAAATATTCATATACACGTCCTATAAGGTCGTGATCGGTGAACTTCTTGGGATCTATCTTGTTAATCTCGTCCACCACGCTTTTCAAAACCCCCGGTTCAAGGGCCGTTTTCGTGAAAATCTGCTGCGGCAGGGCATTTTTCAGTTTAGGCTCATTGTCGTCCAACGTCTTTATGGCTGTATCGAAAGCGATGGCCATACCGGTAGGAGCCGTAAGAATAAGCTTGTCCCAGAACGTCTCGTCAGTCAGGAAGAACACGCCGTCCTGCATATACTGATTGGGACGGGACAGCTGCATTTCAACAAAAGCCTCGTCGTGAATGCCTTGAACCTCTATAATCTCGTGCCTGATTTTATCCTTTTGCTGCTTGAACCGTTCCCCGATGAATTTCAAAAACACAAGAGTCAGCAACAAATCGCGCTTGTCGGTCATAGCAGCACGCCCTCTCAAACTGTTGCGACAGTTGAAAAGTATGGTTTCTAAGGTCTCCTCCTTTGTTATTTTTGTTTGTTTCTTAGCCATTGTCTTGATTTATTAGTTTTGTGTTTAACCTGAAAGCATTTGCATCAATTTCCATTTGGAAAATCTTGATGTCGGGATTCTGCTTTTGGGAAACACGGATTATTTTTGATTTTTCTTCTGCATCCAGATTGATTCCTAAATATACGGACTCGAAACACTTTCTTCCAATTTCGGGGAACGCTCTCATTTCTTTCCAGTCAATCGGGCCTTTATCATCATTTTGCCACGGTAGCAACTTCATATATGCCGGCCATGGCTCTAATATAAATAAGCGCACTTCTTGTTCATGCTTCCAAGCTTTTGCTTTGGTGGATATTTGATAATGAAAAAAGTCTTTTGCATCCCTAAAATAATCGGGCTTCTCTACAATGTCTTTATATTGTACCTCCACTTCCGAGCAGCCGATCATGACATTGCCATACATACGAGAAAGATACTTTCTAACTTTCTCCATATCCAGACCGATGCAGATACCTTTATGCTTGCTATAATAGCTCCACATCAAAATTGAATCATATATCTTAGAAAGACTACATATCCATGCCTCTTCTCTGGTTCTACGAAATGAATCCCTTCTCAATTCTTCAATTATTTTCGGAGTCCATCCTCCACATACTTCTTTTGGAACATTGGAGAAATCAATTAACGAGGGATGGCAATCAAACGGGTCATTCAACTGCGTAGCATTGGTAAATTGAAGATCGCTATAATACAGCATCATCAGTCCACCGTTAAAATCCAGATATTTATATAATTTATCTGTCCCCATATATTCATTTATTCGGTTCTCTCGGTTCTCAATAAATCGTCGACTCTTACTTCCAGTACTTTTGCAATCTGAATAAGAGTTTCGACACTGGGTTGAGTTTTATTCGTAACCCATTTGGATATCATTGCCGGATCCTTGTCCAATTGTTCGGAAAGCCATTTGTTGGTTTTATCTTTCTCGGCGAGAACAATCTTTATTCGATTTAGCATTTTACGCTCCATGTCGTTACAATTTTTCGTTCTTACAAAGATAATGATTATTTGTATCTTATATGGTCATAATCAACAAAAATATGATTAAAATGTCAATATGATAATTTGTGTAGATTAGAATATCAGAACAAATATTGTTAAAGTCTGTTAAAAACAAGGTTGGTGTTAATAAATGTTGTACCTTTATAATAACTTTATTGAAATTATTAATGTAAAGGTAAAATAAAAATATCAATATGATTGATTTGACAGCAAAAGTAAGTCCCAACGCTATCATTGGGAAAAATACTATGATCGAGGAATACACTATTGTTGCCGACGCTATCATAGGAGACGAATGCAAGATTCACCGATACATTTTTATTGATAATGGAGTGGTAATTGGCAATAGAGTTAAAATACAAGACCATGTAATGATACCTCACGGGGTGACGCTGGAAGATGGGGTTTTCGTGGGGCCGGCTGTAACTTTTACTAATGACAAATTTCCCAGAGCAATTAATTCTGATGGATCCCTAAAAAAAATATCCGATTGGATAGCTAGCCCAACACTAGTAAAGTATGGGGCTTCCATAGGAGCAAATGCTACGATAGTATGTGGAGTGACACTTGGTGAATGGTGTATGGTTGGTGCTGGAGCTGTAGTCACAAAAGATGTACCTCCATATGCCCTTGTACAAGGCAATCCTGCTAGAATAATAAAAGTGCTAAACAATCAAAAAAAAGATGAATAAATTATGGAGGTTATAGATGTCTTTTCGCAAATTTTTAATGCTAATTGGCTTTACCCCGTTTTGGTGATTATAGTATCAACTGTGATCTCATATTTTAAACCATATCAACGGTTATACAATGGATGTAAAAAGGTTAAACTCTATTTTATGAATCAATTGTTGATTTATGGGAATTTGAAAGAAATTCTACTTGCGCGATTCTCAAACAAAGAGAGATTGAATAAAATAGGAGTATTAGCTACTAGTTTTCATAGAGTAAAAGATATTCCACGAAATTTAGTGAAGAAAGACTACTCAAGTTTCGGATTTAGACTTTGAGGTTGAATTTATTGTATAAAAAAGGCTT
>ERZ824575.3628-NODE-3628-length-10556-cov-2.978478_pt1 | contig 10556 bp, 7 predicted proteins | sample MGYA00519470_ERZ824575 | MGnify/ENA primary metagenome ERZ824575 (study PRJEB31778, sample SAMEA3449170) | human gut metagenome | biome: human gut; feature: human-associated habitat; material: faeces | place: United Kingdom | collected 2010/2012 ...
CCTCCGGCTCATAACCGGCAGGTCGCAGGTTCGACCCCTGCAGGGCCCACCAGATATTTCAGGGGGCAGATGTAGAAGTCTGCCCCCTGTTCCTTTTCAAGAACGGAAATGCAGTCTGTTCCAGAACATATTCAGAATGGAAATACTTATGGAGCCACGCAGGTCGCGGGTTCCGCGACCGTGCCTTTTCAAAGACTGTGTTGAAGTTCCTGCCTGATACTGCAATCGGAAGTCGTTCACCTGCCCCGGTTTCAGCGGCTACATCCGTTGCCGTGAAGGCAGCCGCGCTTCCAGCGCGATGAAAGGCTCCCCCCCCGGCAAGGGCCGGGGCGCGTCGTCTCGCGCGGTTTTGCCTCTCTCGACCGCGTTTCGCGAGACATTTGGCAGCGACCTCTCGATGACGCTTGCTCAGCCTTGCTGATGCTCGCTCTCGCTTGCATTTTGCGCGGAAAACGCGGCGTTCGCACTTCATGCCTCTTTCCAGGCGGGGGAGGCGTCGCTCAAAGCTCGCTGACGCTCGCGTCTCCGGCGGTTAAAGGAGCATATTTCTCATTGTCAAACGCAAACTTGAACAGAGTCTTTTCAAAACAAAGACGTTCCAGCTTGTCTTCCGCAGGCGGAGCCCTTATATTAACAGCATAGAAAGATGAACGACTTTCCCGATGCCGGGGACTGCGCGGTTCTGCGCATTACGACAACCTAATATAACGAGAGGAAATCATGTCACTTTTTGATGTATTGAACAGCAGCGGGCTGGGTTCTGCGCTGGGAACCCTGACGGAAAAGGCCAAAAGTACGGCTTCCACGCTGGGCAGGGAGGCTCCGGGCGGAGTGGGCGGACTGTTGGGCGCGGGGGCGCTTGGGGCGTTGCTTGGCACCATGCTTTCCAAGGACGTGGTGAAGAATGCGGCTCTGGTGGGGGCAGGCGCGGTTGCCTGGAATTTTTATCAGAAGTGGTCCCAGAACAAGGGGCAGGTTCCGGCCGCATCGCCCTCTTCCTCTGCAGCGGCTCCCGCACCTTCCTCTTCCGTACAGGCCGATCCCACCGCCATGCTTCTGCTTGAAGCCATGGTCTTTGCCGCGCGGGCGGACGGGCATATTGACGCTTCGGAGCGCGAGCGCATTGAGCAGGCCGTGCGGCACATGTTCCCCGGACAGGATGTGGACAGTCTGCTGAACAGTCTGATGGGGGCATCCCTGAATCCCGCTTCACTGGCGGCGCGGGTACAGTCGGCGGAGCAGGGCGAGGACGTGTACCGGCTGTCCTGCCTGATTGTGGATATTGATCACTTCATGGAACGCGGCTATCTGGATGGTCTGGCTCAGGCCCTGCGCATCCCTGCCGTCCGCAAGGAGGAACTGGAGCGAGAGGCGGATCAGGCGCGCCGGCAACTGGCGGCACTGCCGTCATAGAGTATTTTGCTTTTGAAAATATCTGCCGATCAGAACCATGTGTTCCGACTTGCAGGCTTTACTCCTGCTGAAGCCGGAGCTTAACGCCGCAAGTGAATTGCGGCTGTTCCGATGTCGCGGCGGAGTCTCGTTCCGTTCAACTCCGGGAGCATTTTCAAATCGATAATACTCTGAAATGGAGCGGGACTCGACGCAAACCGAATATTTATCTGGTGAAAAAAACAGAAAGGCCGGCGTCTGATACTGCCAGACGCCGGCCTTTCTGTTTCCGGAGCAAGCCCCTTTCCCACCCTCGCAATGCAAGTCGATATATGGTAGTAAGAATACGCTGTCATGATACTGTTGTGACAGGACAGAGCAATACTGTATTCAAGTGCAACTGCTCCGTGTTGCGTAGTCATGTTTTTTTATATCCGCTCCTGCATTGTTACCTTCTCCGGGAATCATGACAGTTCTGTCGTCCAGTTCAGCCCCTGAATCCTCGTGTCGAGTTCGCGGATGCGCTTTGCGAGCAGATCGGTTTCTTTCTGCTTGTCCGCAACATTGACTGTACTCATGATTGCTATTTCCTTGGCGGAATAGCGATCTGTCTTGGCGGACGCCTCCTTGAGGAATTCGCGCAGAATTTTTGCCTGTGTGGTGAGGGCATCGCGTTCCGCCAGAAGATCCGCAATGCGGACGCCGTCGGCAAGGGGCATGGCGTTTGTCCTGTTGATGCGTCGCACCAGATCAATAAATGCGGTTGTCCGGGCGGCGAGTGCGGTCATGAGTTCTTCGGGATTTTCCGCCGGACTGTCTCCTTCCTGTACCTTTGCATTGAGCATGAGGCGTTCTCGCAACTGGGCGATATTCTTCTGAATATCGGCGCGCAGGATAAGCGCTTCGGCAAGTTTCATGATGGCTCCTTTTTTCAGAACAGAAATTCCGTGAGATCCGACTTCAGGATGCGATCCAGCTCGTCACTTTGCCGTTCGTCTGTTTCCGTGAACAGTATGCCGAACAGGGGGAGTTCCGGTACGCTGATTTTGCGCAGTTCCAGCACACGCTGAAAGGATGCGGCCAGCCTTTCAAAGTCGAGTGCGGCATCAGGAGACAACCCTTCCGGTCTGTTCAGCAGAATCATGGAGTAGGTTTTGCCCTCGCGTCCGGCAAGGAGACTGTCGAAATCAGGCCTGCCGCCGTCCAGATAGGTTTCCGCCGTATTCAGGCCGAAGGCGAAGGCCGCCATGTCTGTGGTGCACAGCCCGGCAAAGCGCATGGGGTTGAATTCGATGGGCAGAATCTGGCCGTTGTCCACGCGCAGTTCGACATGGGCCGGGAAGTTGCGTGCGCCGATCAGGGCATTGGCCTTGCGGAACCAGTCCGTGAAGCGGGACAGATTGGGGCGGATAACGGCCTCGCCGGTGACGTAGAGGCGGTCACTCACATCCTCGAACGAAGCAAAGCGATGCTGGAAGATATTCAGGATGACAGGCTCGCCCTGTTCGTCGAAATAAAGATCCACGGCGTATTCGTCGCCCATGATGTATTGTTCCGCGATGAAGCGGGACTGGTTGACCACGCTGTCCGGAAAGCCGCCTTGTCCTGCATTCCGTTCCACAGCCTCCAGTGCGCGTTTCCAGTCCGCCTCATTCGTCACGGTATGCACGCCCATGCTGAAAAAGCCGACGGAGGGCTTGAGAATGAATGGCCTGGGCCAGCCGGAAATATCCATTGAGGCGAGTTCCGCCGCCGGGATTTCACGGAAGAAGAAGTCCGCCAAATGCTTACCTATTATTCCACCACCAGTCCATTCAACCACAGTGTGGACGAACTGATAGAAATAATGAAACCTTGGTATGACAACTACTGCTTTGCGGAAGAATGTTATGGTGAAACCACTATGTACAACTCTAATATGGTACTCTACTTCGTCAAGAATTATATTCAACGAGGCAAAGCCCCCCGGGATATGGTAGAAGACAATATCCGTATCGACTACGAAAAATTACGTATGCTCATCCGGAAGGACAAAGAGTTTGCCCATGATGCCTCCATCATACAAACATTGGTGAGCGAAGGCTACGTCACCGGAGAACTGAAAAAAGGTTTTCCTGCCGTCAATATTACCAACCCCGACAACTTTGTGAGCCTGCTCTACTATTTCGGTATGCTCACCATTAGCGGCACGTATGAAGGAAGGACCAAACTCACCATCCCCAATCAGGTAGTCCGCGAACAAATCTACACTTATCTGCTGAGTACCTACAACGAAGCCGAACTCAATTTCAGCAGTTACGAAAAGAACGAACTTGCTAGCGCTCTTGCCTACGATGGCGATTGGAAAGCCTATTTCGGTTATATTGCTGACTGCCTGAAACACTACACTTCCCAGCGCGACAAGCAGAAAGGTGAATTTTTTGTCCACGGCTTTACGCTTGCCATGACGGCACAAAACCGTTTCTACCGTCCCATTTCCGAACAGGACACACAGGCAGGCTATGTCGACATTTTCCTCTATCCGCTACTGGATATCTATTCCGACATGAAGCACAGCTATATTGTAGAACTGAAGTATGCCAAGTATAAAGATCCCGAAAGCCGCGTGGAAGAACTGCGACAGGAAGCTATTGCCCAAGCGAATCGTTATGCTGACACTGATACGGTAAAGAGAGCAGTCGGCACTACACAACTTCATAAGATTGTGGTGGTATACAAAGGAATGGATATGCCGATATGTGAAGAGGTTTAACAGATAGGCTAACAATATGAAAAGATCAATAAAACGTTTGCCCAAACGCACGCAAGAAGAGTTGGCGGTGTTGCAAGAGCTGATATTGTCGAATCTTACGAATGTGCGTATGATTATCTTGTATGGAAGTTATGCACGGGGAAAATATGTTATCTGGGATGAAACATACGACGAACGTGGAGTAACTACTTACTACCAAAGTGATTTGGATATTCTGGTGATATGTGATACGAGAGACGCAAATAAAGCAGAGAGGCATGCGCGCGAGGTGATCGTTCCTAAATATGATACAAGAATGGAAGGAAAGCGGCATCCGGCACCGCCTAATATTATTGTAGAAACTCCAGTGACCATTAATAGAGCTATAAGAAGGAAGCATTATTTCTTTTATGAAATTATAAAAGACGGAATTCTGTTGTATGACAATGGTACGTTTCATATTGGCAAACCTGAAAAGTTGCCGTATCGGGAGATTAAGCAATATGCAGAGGAAGAATATGAAGAATGTTTTCCTTTAGCAGAAGGATTCTTAAGACATGGCGAACTAGCCTATGAAGATGGAGACTATAAATTAGGTTCTTTCTTATTACATCAAGCCTGCGAGCGCTTCTACAAATCATTTACGCTTGTGTATAACGGAATTCGCCCTAAATCTCATGAATTAAAAGTACTGGGAGCGATGGTCAGAAGCTGTTCACGAGGATTTGCTAATGTGTTTCCTACCAATACTTTCGAAGATAATAAAGCATTTGATAAATTATGCAGGGCATATATCGAAGCGCGATACAACCGGCTGTTCACCGTCAACAAAGAGGAATACGAGTATATGCTGGCACGAACAGAGGTACTGCGCGAAGTGACTATCCGAGAATGTGCTGCACGCATAACATATTACGACGAGATGATAGAAAAAGAAGAGAAAGACAAGATATAACCATATATTGTAAAAATGAAGAATTACCCTCATCACAAATAGCTGTAATGAGGGTAATCACGTTAAAAGAGAGTTTCGATACATCTCCTTACTATCAAATTCTTACATGAAGAACTATTTGGTCACCTTGTAAGTTCCACTTCCATACTCCTTTGACTTCATCTCTCCGGGAAGGGTTACGGTAGCGGTAACACCCTTAGGAATGGTGAATTCCCAAATCCAGGTATCTCCTTCGTATTTCCAGGCACTCTTGATGAGTCCGGCGGCGGAACGGTATTCGGCAGTCACGTGTCCTAACCGCTTGTCTGGAATGGGCTTCATAATGATATGTTTGAAGCCGGGGGTGGCAGGATCGGCTGCGATGCCGGCAACGGTTTCCCAAATCCATTCACATACGCATCCATAGGCATAATGATTGAAGCTGTTCATGCCACGCGGTCCCATTCCTTTGTCTATCATATAGCTGTTCCACCGTTCCCAGATGGTGGTGGCTCCATTGTCCACAGAATACAGCCAGCTTGGGTTCTTACGTTGAAAGAGGAGTTCATAGGCAATGTCTTCCATGCCATTCTCCGTGAGGGTGGCCATGAGAATGGATGTGCCCAAGAATCCGGTCTGCAAGCAAAGATCGTGCTGTGCGAAGTTTTCACGCAGGCGGTCTATCATCTTCGCTTTGGCTTCGCCTTCCACAAGCTGGTTCTTTAGGGCAAATAAGGCAGGAGTTTGCATGGTGTTGAGGATGGCGGTTTTGAAGGTGCCGTCCTCGTTGAGGAAGTTCTCTTTGATGTATGCCTTTGCCGAATCGGCCATTTGCTGGTACTTGGCGGCATCGCGACCAGTGGCGGCAGCCATATCCCGCATCATGAAAGCATCTATCACCCAGTAAGAAGCGCTCAAATAGTTCCAATAGCTGACGGCATCAGGAAGCGGGCCTTGGGGAGAGAAAGCGAGTCCGCTACAACTTTCCAGTGGTTCGTAGCTCAACCAGTCGGCCCATTGGTAGTTGCCGTTCTCACCGCAGAGAGTCTCGTGATTATACTTGGTGTCGTTGATGTGGTTCATAAACAGGTCCATGGCGTTCCAGCTCTCTTCAATAATTTGCGTGTCACCGAATTGCTTCCATACCGTCCAGGGCACAATGATTCCGGCATCGGCCCAACCCAAACGCATTTTCTCATCACCGTATTGCGCCAAGGGAGCCACTCCGGGGAATCCGCCCAAACTGTTCTGTGTGTCGCGCATGTCACGCATCCACTTGTGAAAGAACTTCATGGTGTTAGCAAAGAACGTACCGGTTTCTGCAAACACTTGTGTGTCTGCTGTCCAGCCCAGACGCTCGTCACGCTGCGGACAGTCGGTGGGTATAGACAGGTAGTTGGATAGCTGTCCCCAATAAGTGTTGGAGATGAGCTTGTTCACAAGGTCGTTGCCTGTGGTGATAGTGCCGGTCTCCAGTTCCTTTGCGATGGAAGTAACGGGGATGGACTTCAACGACTTGATGGCAACATTCCCAGTGGAAGTTATGGAGACATAGCGGTAACCGAAGAAGGTGCAGTGAGGATAATAGGCCACATAGTTATCTCCGCCAGCAAAGGTGTAATCCAGACGGATACCGGTGTGGGGGATGCGCAGGTTTTCGCGATGGCAGCTTCCTTCCGGACCGTCCATCCCACGAATCTTGGCGCCGTTGCCGTCATTGAGCAGCTCTGCAGGAAGGCAGGTCAGCACCGTTCCCTCGGCAGCTTTGAATACGAAAGAGGGTATGCCGGCGCAATTTTGCCCGAAATCCACCACTAACGTCTCTCCCGGACTTACGGTTATCTCCTTGCCCGATGCGAACTCACGGGCGATAATCACCTTACCGAACTCGTTCTCTTTCGCTCCTTCTATATTCTTCCAAATATATGCTCTGATAGGAGCAAGAGCAAGATCTGTACGCAGATAGACTTCCGCTCCGTCCGAAGGCAGAATGTCGCCAGAAAATTCGGTGTTCTCTTCGGGTATGGAGAGTTTATCCACACATTCGAAGCCCATCGGTTCGCGTGCATCGTACTCTTCTCCGTCAAAGATACCGGCATGTTTCACCGGACCGGCAATTCCGGCTTTCCAGTTTTTAAGATCAGTACCGTAACGCCTCTTGCTTCCGTCAGAAAAAGTCAGTTCCAGTACACCACGGAAGGCACATTTCTTGCCTATCATGCCGTCATATCCTCCGGGAGTTATGATTTTGTCACCCCACCATCCCGGCGTTACCTGTACGGAAAGCATGTTCTCGGCGTTTAGCTTGGTACGGATGATGTCTGTAATATCATAAGTGAAAGAACGTTTGGTCTTGGCATAGTGTGTGAAGCCCGGTTTCAGAAATTCCCCGCCTACGGGTTTCCCATTCACATACAACTCGTAAACTCCCAGTCCAGCGGTCATCCACTTGGCGGAGACAATTTTCTGTTCATTTTTCACGGTGGACACGAACCAACTCGCGCCATCGGCTGCGCGATCGTCGTTATGTCCTTTCACTACAGGAGCGTCTACTGCGGAAATCCATTTGGATTCGTTCCAGGCTGATGCTTCCAATGCGTCAGTACGTTTTCCGACTTCGGTTGCGTTTATCAGTCCGCTATTCGAGAAAAGCGCGAGAATCATTATCGGGATAAGATTCGCAAAACAATGAAGATTCATTTTCATACTTATATGTATTTTTAGTATTAAAAGATTAACTTGGAAATGCTGTTTTAGTTTTACAGGGCTTGCACAACAAAATTACAGAATTATATGATATGACAGACGATTTCTGCATTTTTTTTGACTCAATGATGGTTTCTATTCAATCCGGAGAACTGACTCATAAGTCCGAACTGATTGAACAGACAGCAGAAGCTTTTTACGTTGAATGATCGATTATCGGGCAAAACAATGACATATTGTAAAATAATATAATCAATACACTCATTCAGTATATTGTAGAAATTATTTATTAAAGAAGAAAAGAAGATGCCGGTTATTCATTGCAATCATTCTTTCTTCTTTACACGAAAGCCTCGAAATCGAATAAACTCTATTCAAGTTTTTAATAAATAACAAAGAGGTTTATTATAAACGGTATCCAAGTTTATTATAAACTCTTTTTTGACACTTTCAATACCTAAAATAGAATTATTGCAACAAAAATGGGCAAGAACCTTCACAGTTTCTTGCCCATTCGTTATCCTCGTTATGCAATTCGCATATTAACCTATTGAACTTTATGTAATAAAATTTATATATTTCATTGTTATTTCTTTATCATTATTGACCTCAAATATACAAAATAAAAAGAAGAAAGTCAATAGGGAAAGCGTGGTTATCTGAAAATAAACACGTAAATTTGTGCCTCGAATTAGAAATAACAGTATAAATCACTATAAATAAAAACTTTATCACTATGGAGTACAATTTCAGAGAAATTGAAAAGAAGTGGCAGAAAAGGTGGGTAGAAGAGAAAACCTACCAAGTTACGGAAGATGATTCGAAGCAAAAATTTTATGTACTAAACATGTTTCCTTACCCATCAGGAGCTGGTCTACACGTAGGTCATCCGCTGGGATACATTGCTTCGGATATTTACGCCCGTTACAAACGACTGCAGGGCTTCAATGTACTCAACCCAATGGGATATGACGCTTACGGTCTGCCGGCAGAACAATATGCTATCCAGACCGGACAGCATCCTGCTATCACTACCGTCAACAATATCGACCGCTACCGCGAGCAGTTGGACAAAATAGGTTTCTCTTTCGACTGGAACCGTGAAATCCGTACTTGCGACCCGGAATATTATCATTGGACCCAATGGGCCTTCCAAAAAATGTTCAACAGCTATTATTGTAACGATGAACAGGAAGCCCGTCCTATCGAAGAACTGGAAAAAGCCTTCGCCATCTACGGAAACGAAGGACTCAATGCCGCTTGCAGCGAAGATATCAGCTTTACTGCCGAAGAGTGGAACGCCAAAAGCGAAAAAGAAAAGCAGGAAATCCTGATGAACTATCGTATCGCTTATCTGGGTGAAACAATGGTAAACTGGTGTGCCGAATTAGGAACTGTACTGGCTAACGACGAGGTAGTAGACGGAGTCAGCGAACGTGGCGGTTTTCCTGTTATCCAGAAGAAAATGCGCCAATGGTGTCTGCGTGTATCTGCGTATGCACAACGCTTGCTTGATGGATTGGACACGATCGAATGGACAGATTCTCTGAAAGAAACCCAAAGAAACTGGATCGGACGTTCGGAAGGTGCCGAAGTGCAATTCAAAGTAAAAGACAGTGACCTCGAATTCACTATTTTTACCACTCGTGCAGATACCATGTTCGGTGTTACCTTTATGGTATTGGCTCCGGAAAGTGAATTGGTGGCACAGTTAACGACTCCTGAACAAAAAGCAGAAGTAGACGCCTACCTCGATCGTACCAAAAAACGTACGGAACGTGAACGTATTGCCGACCGTAGTGTTACCGGTGTGTTCAGTGGTTCGTATGCTATTAATCCGTTCACAGGTGAAGCAGTACCTGTATGGATCAGCGATTACGTACTAGCCGGATACGGAACAGGAGCTATTATGGCTGTACCTGCTCATGATAGCCGCGACTATGCATTTGCCAAACATTTCGGATTGGAAATCCGTCCGTTGGTAGAAGGTTGTGACGTTAGCGAAGAAAGTTTCGATGCAAAAGAAGGTATCGTTTGCAACTCTCCGCGTCCGGACGTAACCCCTTACTGTGACCTTTCTTTGAACGGATTGACTATCAAGGAAGCCATTGCAACAACCAAGAAATATGTGAAAGATCATAACTTGGGACGTGTGAAAGTGAACTATCGTTTGCGTGACGCTATCTTCTCACGCCAGCGTTATTGGGGAGAACCGTTCCCTGTCTATTATAAAGACGGAATGCCCTATATGATTGACGAAAGCTGTCTGCCATTGGAGCTTCCGGAAGTAGCTAAATTCCTGCCTACCGAAACAGGCGAACCTCCATTGGGGCACGCTACCAAATGGGCGTGGGATACTGTAAACAAATGTATCACAGAAAACGAGAAGATCGACAATGTTACCATTTTTCCATTAGAATTGAATACAATGCCCGGATTTGCAGGTTCTTCCGCTTACTATCTCCGCTATATGGATCCACGTAACCACAAAGCATTGGTTGACCCGAAAACAGACCAGTACTGGAAGAACGTAGACCTTTACGTAGGTGGTACCGAACATGCTACCGGACATTTGATTTACTCTCGTTTCTGGAATAAATTCCTGCATGATATAAACATTTCCGCTGTAGAAGAACCGTTCCTGAAATTAGTAAATCAAGGCATGATTCAAGGACGAAGCAACTTTGTATACCGTATCAAAGACACCAATACATTTGTTTCTCTGAATCTGAAAGATCAATATGACGTCACTCCGATCCATGTCGATGTAAATATCGTATCCAACGACATTCT
>ERZ824575.3630-NODE-3630-length-10551-cov-2.868045_pt1 | contig 10551 bp, 7 predicted proteins | sample MGYA00519470_ERZ824575 | MGnify/ENA primary metagenome ERZ824575 (study PRJEB31778, sample SAMEA3449170) | human gut metagenome | biome: human gut; feature: human-associated habitat; material: faeces | place: United Kingdom | collected 2010/2012 ...
TCGTAGTCGGCGAACGCCCGGCCGAAAGCCCTGAACAGCGTGTTGAAGTCTGTCTTTTCCAGTGATTTTATCTCCATATGCGTCGGTTTCGGCGGAAAAATGGCCGCCCGGCAAGACTGCGACCGCTCTGTTTCAAAGATAGTGATTTTTACCGATCTCCGCTTCCCGAATTCCGCTTTTTCACCGCGGCTCCGGTCCGTGCGACGGCCGACAACCACGGCAAAAAAAGAGACCGTCTCAAAACGCTGAGACAGTCTCTTTGTCATTCGGTTCTTTGGACCGTATCGCCGCCGGATTATTTTCCGAACTTGGCCTTGATGTTTTCCGTCGCCTTCTTCAGCAGCTCCTCTGGGCAGCAGAGCGTGATGCGGATGTAACGCTTGCCCTCCGAGCCGAAGATGCCGCCCGGAGTCAGGAACACGTCGCACTTGTCCATCACCTCGTCCGAGAATGCGAAGCTGTCACCCTCGTACGACTCCGGCAGTTCGGCCCATACGAACAGTCCCGCCTGATGCTCGCGGTATTTGCATCCCAGCGCGTCGAGCAGCGCGTACGCCTGCTTCTCGCGGCCGTAGTAGATGTCGTTCAGCTCCTTGAACCACTCCTCGCCCAGCGCCAGCGCCGTGTCGGCCGCAGCCTGAATGGGGTAGAACATACCCGAATCCATGTTCGACTTGAACGTGAGGATCGAGTCGATCCACTCCTTCTTGCCTACGACCACGCCCACGCGCCAGCCGGCCATCGAATGGCCTTTCGACAGCGAGTTCATCTCCAGCGCCACGTCGCGCGCGCCTTCGGCCTCCATGATCGAGATCGGGTGTTCGGCGTTGCGGATGAAACTGTACGGGTTGTCGTTCACGATGATTATGTTGTGACGCTTCCCGAAATCCACCAGCTTGGTAAACAATTCCATAGATGCTTTGGCTCCCGTAGGCATATTGGGATAGTTGACCCACATTAACTTTATACGATCGAGCGGTAACGATTCTAATTGCTTGAAGTCGGGTTGCCAATGGTTATTTTCGTCGAGGTCGTAGGTGAAAATTTCGGCTTCGGCCAGTCGGCTGACGGAACTGTATGTGGGGTATCCCGGATTGGGAACCAATACCCCGTCTCCGGCATTGAGAAATGCCAGACTGATGTGCAATATACCCTCTTTGGACCCTATAAGGGGTTGTATTTCTTTTTGAGGATCGAGTGTTACATTGTACCATCTGTTATACCAATCGGCGAAGGCTCGGCGTAGTTCGGGTAGGCCTATGTAAGGTTGGTATCCGTGAACATCAGATTTCCGGCTCTCCGTACACAGGGTTTCAATCGTTTCGGGGTGGGGAGGCCTGTCAGGCCCGCCTATGCCCAGACTGATAATATCCAAACCGCGGGCATTTAGTTCGGCTATTTCTTTCAACTTTTTTGAGAAGTAGTATTCGCTTATGTTATTTACCCGATTAGCGGGTCTGATATTAAAGGGGTTGATTGAATTCTGCATATTCTCCAAGTATTTTAAAGTCTTTTGTTAGAGGTCTTATTGCTTCGAGGGATTGTTTGTATCGAGTGAAATTATCAAATGTAAGGTCTATATAAAATCGGTATTCCCATTCTTTCCCGATAATGGGCATGGACTGTATTTTGGACAAATTGATGTCATAGAAAGAAAGTATGGTGAGTACTTTTGATAAACTGCCTTGTGTATGTGGCAAACTGAAAACAAGTGAAGCTTTGTTTATGCGTTTGCCTGCTATTAAAATTTCACGGTGAGAAGGATCGGCAAGAATTAGAAAACGAGTGAAATTTCGTTTATTGGTTTCGATACCTTCTGCCAAGATATTCATGTTATAGATTTCGGCAGCCAGTTTACCGCAAATGGCAGCATGTCCCGAAAGATGACGGTGTGAAATTTCTTGGGCACTACCGGCCGTATCGTCTTTTTCTACGACTTTCATTTTAGGGTGAGCTTGTAAAAAATCACCGCATTGCATTAATGCCATGGGGTGAGAGTTCACTTCGAGGAGATCGTCCATAGTTTCTCCCGGTAGTGCGGCCAGTACGTGAGAAATACGTAATTTATATTCTCCTATGATACTTAATTCACTTTTTCGTAATAGTTCGTGATTCTGTAAAATGCTGCCTGCAATGGTGTTTTCAATGGCAATGATACCCAATAAAGAACGGTCGTTATTCATGCGGTCGAACATTTCGGGAAATGTCGAGCAGGGAACCGTTTCTATTTCTTCTTCCCCGAAATAAGATCGGGCGGCGGCCTCGTGGTAGCAACCGGCTATGCCTTGTATGGTGACTTTTTTATTCATAAGCAAGATAAATAAAAAATCCCGTTCGTATTGAACGGGATTTTATCATAAGTTTCTTAATTGTTTTCTATTTCTTTTTTTTGCATAAAACCCCGTTTCTATTTTTCTCCAAAATAAAAATAAAAGTAAAAGTAATATGCAAAATCAAAATTCTTCATTGCCTGTCAAATATGAGTTTGATGTTGCAAATGTAATGAAATCATTTTTGAATCCAAACAAATAGTTATATATTTTTGAATAAAACGAGATTTTTTTTATCGCATCGTTTTGTATATGGTATTTGAAACTTGCTTTGTATGTGACGAATAGGAGAAAATTTTGCATAACGGCGATGTCTACGGATTTTTTCGCTATCTTTGTCGTGAATGTAAAGGTAAGTTGAGCCGGGCATGACTAAATAAATTGGTTTCCATCTTCGGTTATACTATCTTTGAAGTACAAATAATTATGTATTTATGGAAACTTCGGAATTAACACTTTTTTCTGCAATGTGTGAGTCTTTTTGTACGGCAGTGGAGAAGGCTCGTGCAGAGGCGATGTCCTTGACCGATATGTATGTGCAGGTGAAATACGACGAACAGTTGTTTTCGGTATTTGATGATACTGAAAGTATATTGGTGCAATCGGTAATTGATGGATTGGACGAGTGGCGAGATTCCAGTGGAGAACGTTCGGATGCTGCGATAATTGCTTTTCTGAGGAAGGTGTTGAGTCATGAAGATGTGAATCATGCTTTGCATTCGCTGGATATTATACCTCCCTTTTCTGTCGTGTTGGTAGATAATGAGATGGAGCCCGTTGCCGATTTGATTACATTGGACGATGAGAATATCTATTTGCACGATGATTTTTGGGAAAAAATGGATAAAGAGCTTGACGATTTTTTTGAACAATTGATGTCCGATACGAAGTAAGGTTGGGTATTGGAGTTCAAAGGAGGCTGCTCTTGCGGAGTGGAAAGTCTTTTCACGATATAGGTAGAAAGAAAAAAATTAATAATAATTTGATTATCGAAAGATAAGCACTAATTTTGCGCTCTCAAATTTGCACGCTTTTTGTGGAAAGTTGAGAATAAATTTGTGAGTCTAATTTAATAAAATCATAAGAATGAACGTTTCGCATCAAAACACTGACAACCTGAATGCCGTGATTTCGATTGAAATTTCAAAGGCTGACTATCAGGAAAAAGTAGACAAATCTCTTCGTGCTTATGGGCAAAAAGCGAATATTCCCGGATTCAGAAAAGGGAAAGTTCCTTTTAGTATGCTCATGAAGATGTTTGGAAAATCGGTTCGAGTTGAAGAAATTAATCGTTTGGTTTCCGAGTCTCTGTACAATTATATTCGTGATAATAAGCTCAATATCTTGGGCGAGCCGATGACCGCAGAAGATATGACTGTCGATTTGGATACACAAGACGATTTCACGTTCCGTTTTGATGTGGCATTAGCCCCCGAATTGAATGTAAAGGTCGATAAAAAAATAAAAGTACCTTACTATACGATTACTGTCGATGATGACATGGTAAAACGTCAGAATGAATCCTTTTTGTCACGTTTCGGTAAACAGATTTCGGTAGATGAGTCTACCGATGAAAGAGACCTTATCAAAGGTTCGATGGTAGAAATGGTAAAAAAAGGGACTCCGGTAGAAGGGGGAATTACGGTCGAAAGTACCATCGTTTCTCCTGCATATTTCAAGAATGACAAGGAAAAAGCTAAATTTGCCGGTGTGAAGAAAGGTGACAAAGTGATGTTCAATCCTTCGAAAAGTTGTGATGCTTCGGTCGCAGAACTGGCCTCTATGTTGAATATCGATAAGGAAAAAGCTGCCAATGTGACATCGAATTTCGAGATGACAGTGACAGATATCACACATTTGCAACCTGCCGAATTGAATCAAGAATTATTTGACAATGTATTCGGTAAAGATGTTGTAAAAACAGAAGAGGAATATTTTGCTAAACTTCGTGAAATGATAGCGCATCAATTGGTTCCTGAAAGCGATTATAAATTTTCGATTGATGCACGTGCTGCGATAGAAAAGGCAGTAGGTGAATTTGATTTGCCCGATGCATTTTTGAAACGTTGGTTGTTGGCTACCGATAAAAATCGTAAAGCTGAAAATATCGATGAGGATTTTGCGAAGATGGTTCCCGATTTGAAATGGCAGTTGATTAAAGAACAAATCGTAAAACAATTCGATATTCATGTCGATGATGCCGATTTGTTGGCTTTGGCAAAACGGGTAGCGGCAAGTCAGTTCGCACAATATGGTATGACAGGTGTTCCCGATGATGTTCTCGAACGTTATGCTAGGGAAATGTTATCGAGCAAAGAGTCTCGTTCGCGTCTTATTGACCAAGCTACGGAGCAGAAGATTCAAACTGCCATTAAGGAGTCTGTAACGCTTACGGACAAAGAAGTGACGATGGATAAATTCCAGAAAATGTTTGAAGTTGCCGAGTAATAAAATCGATATAATTATCGATAGCCCCGAGACGTAATGGCTTCGGGGCTTTTCATTGTTTGAAATCTTCCAATATAGTTAATTGATGCTTGTAGTTCGGTTGATGTATTATTTTTTGTGAAGATATTGGCAAAAAAGACCGGGCAGCAGAATTTTATTTGGGGTATAATTGTTTTTATTTATATCTTTGACTAAAAATAGGGATTAAAAAACAATCTAAAAACGATATAATTATGACTAATGATTTTAGAAAATATGCGGTAAAACATTTGGGTATGAATGGACTTGCCCTTGATCAATATGCGCAGTTTACCAGTAGCTATCTTTCCCCTTCTATTATGGAGGAGCGCCAACTGAATGTAACCCAGATGGACGTGTTTTCGCGTTTAATGATGGACCGTATAATCTTTTTGGGAACTCCTATCGATGTTTATACATCGAATGTTATAGAAGCACAGTTGCTTTATCTCGATTCTGCCGACCCGGGTAAAGATATATCTATTTATTTCAATACTCCCGGAGGGTCGGTATATGCCGGGTTGGGTATCTACGATACCATGCAGTTCATAAGCAGTGATATTTCTACGATCTGTACAGGTATGGCCGCCTCGATGGGCGCTGTATTGTTGGTTGCAGGGACAAAGGGAAAACGTTTTGCTTTGAAACATTCCCGGGTTATGATACATCAACCGATGGGAGGCGCACAAGGTCAGGCTTCGGATATAGAGATTACGGCAAGGGAGATACAGAAACTTAAAAAAGAACTCTATACCATTATAGCCGATCATTCGGGAAACTCGTATGAGCGTGTGGAGAAAGATTCCGATCGTGATTATTGGATGACTGCTCTTGAAGCCAAAGAATACGGTATGATTGACGACGTATTGGTAAAATCTATGAAATAATATTCTAGGAATGGCTAAGGGCGAAAAGTGTAGTTTTTGCGGAAGAGGAGAAAATGAGGTAAGATTATTAATGCCGGGGCGGGACGGTTGTATTTGCGACGAGTGTGCCGAGCAAGCCTATCTCCTTTCCGAAGAATATTTGCATAAAAAGAAAAAAGCGAGTTCCAAATGGACCGTATCCCGAGAGGATTTACCTAAACCGGAAGAGATAAAAACATTTCTCGATCAGTATGTTATCGGGCAGGACGATGCCAAGCGTTATTTGTCGGTTTCGGTCTATAACCATTATAAACGTGTTTTGCAGGTAGCCGATAATGATGATGTTGAGATTGAGAAATCGAATATTATTATGGTCGGCCCTACCGGAACCGGAAAGACCTTATTGGCGAAGACGATTGCTCGTTTATTGAAAGTTCCGTTTACGATTGTCGATGCTACTGTCTTGACCGAGGCCGGTTATGTGGGTGAGGATATCGAAAGCATTTTGACCCGTTTGCTGCAAGTTGCCGATTATGATGTCGAGGCGGCTGAGCGAGGTATTGTGTTTATCGACGAGATCGACAAAATTGCTCGTAAAAGCGATAATCCTTCGATTACCCGTGATGTCAGCGGTGAGGGCGTACAGCAAGGTTTGTTGAAATTATTGGAGGGTTCTATCGTAAATGTTCCGCCGCAAGGCGGGCGTAAACACCCCGAGCAGAAAATGATACCAGTGAATACAAAGAATATTTTGTATATTTGTGGCGGGGCTTTTGACGGAATAGAACGTAAAATCGCCATGAGGTTGAACACCCATGTCGTAGGTTATAATGGAGGTGGTAGCAATGGTCGTATAGATCGGGAAAATCTGTTACAGTATATTGCGCCCCAAGATTTGAAATCGTTTGGTCTTATTCCTGAAATTATAGGACGATTGCCCATTTTAACCTATTTGCAACCTTTGGACAAGGCCGCGCTACGGAGAATTCTGGTAGAGCCTAAGAATTCGATTATCAAACAATATATCAAACTTTTCGAAATGGACGGAGTGAAACTTTCGTTTGATGAGGATATGCTTGATTATGTTGTCGAAAAGGCCGTAGAGTTCAAGTTGGGAGCCCGAGGATTGCGCTCTATTGTCGAAACGATTATGATGGATGCTATGTATGAAACGCCTTCTTCGACAAAAAAGAAATTGCATATAACACGTAGCTATGCAGAAAAGAAGTTAGAAAAAGCAAAACTATTGGCAGTATAAGAAAAAACAGCAAGAAAAAATTTGGTAATTAAGAGGAGTTGTTTATAAATTTGTTTGACCGATAAAGGTCGGCGAATATACATAACGAGAAAGAGAGTAACCGTATGGCAAAAGAAGTAAATTTGACTGAGGAACTGAAAAGGAATTTCGGATTCGATACATTTAAGGGAAATCAGGAAGCGATTATCAGAAATTTGCTTGCCGGGAATGATACATTTGTATTGATGCCTACCGGAGGAGGGAAGTCGCTTTGTTATCAATTGCCGTCGTTGATTCTTGACGGTACTGCGATAGTTATTTCGCCTTTGATTGCATTGATGAAGAATCAGGTCGATGCTATGCGGAATTTCAGTGCCGAAGATGGTGTCGCTCATTTCATAAACTCCTCTTTGAACAAAACTGCGATAGACCAAGTAAAAACCGATATTTTATCGGGGAAAACCAAATTGTTATATGTTGCTCCTGAATCCTTGACGAAGGAAGAAAACATTGATTTTCTTAAACAGGTGAATGTGTCGTTTTATGCGGTAGATGAAGCCCATTGTATTTCGGAATGGGGACATGATTTCCGTCCTGAATATCGACGTATCCGACCTATTATTAATGAGATTGGCGTACGTCCTGTAATAGCTCTTACCGCGACTGCGACTCCGAAAGTCCAGCATGATATACAGAAGAATCTGGGCATGTTGGAAGCTACTGTATTTAAGTCGTCGTTTAATCGTCCTAATCTTTATTATGAGGTTCGCCCGAAAACAGCGAATATCGATAAAGACATTATTAAATATATAAAATCGCAGGAGGGTAAATCGGGTATAATCTATTGTTTGAGTCGAAAGAAAGTAGAAGAACTGGCAGAATTGTTACAGGTAAACGGAATTCGTGCGCTGCCATATCATGCCGGAATGGACTCTGCGACTAGGACTCAGAATCAAGATGCATTCTTGTTGGAGAAAATAGATGTTATCGTTGCCACGATAGCCTTTGGTATGGGGATTGATAAGCCCGATGTCAGGTATGTCATACATTACGATATACCCAAAAGTCTGGAAGGCTATTATCAAGAGACGGGACGAGCCGGTCGAGATGGAGGAGAAGGTCAGTGTATAACTTTTTATATCAATAAAGATTTACAGAAACTCGAAAAATTCATGCAGGGAAAACCCATTGCCGAGCAAGAGATTGGTAAACAGCTTTTGTTAGAAACTGCTGCTTATGCCGAATCTTCTCTTTGTCGTCGCAAGATTTTACTGCATTATTTTGGAGAAGAGTATGAGGAAGATAATTGTGGAAATTGTGATAATTGCCTAAATCCTAAAAAGCAAGTGGAAGCAAAAGATCAACTTTGTGCGGTTCTTGAAACTATTATTGCACTGAAAGAAAAATTTAAAGCCGAATATGTGATAGATGTCTTGTTAGGTAAAGAAACGAGCCAAATACTTTCGTATCAACATGAAGATTTAGAGGTGTTTGGAAGCGGACAGGGTGAAGATGAGCGCACGTGGAACGCCGTCATTCGACAAGCATTGATAGCCGGCTACATAGGTAAAGATATTGAGAATTATGGACTATTGAAGGTAACGAAGGCTGGGCATGCGTTTTTGAAGAATCCGGTTTCGTTTAAGATTGTCAAAGATGTCGATTTTGACGAGGTGGAGGAAGAAGTGCCCATGAAAGGTGGAGCTTCTTGTGCGGTCGATCCCGAGTTATATTCTATTTTGAAAGATTTGCGAAAGAAAATCGCTAAACGATTGGAACTTCCTCCGTATGTGATTTTTCAAGACCCTTCATTAGAAGCTATGGCGACAACCTATCCGATTACAATTGAGGAGTTACAAAATATTCCGGGGGTAGGAGCAGGTAAAGCGAAACGTTACGGAGAAGAATTCGTTAAAGTCATCAAAGCTCATGTGGAAGAAAATGAAATTGAGCGTCCCGAAGATTTAAGGGTGCGTACGGTTGCCAATAAGTCGAAATTGAAAGTATCCATTATTCAGGCCATCGACAGGAAAATTGCACTTGATGAATTGGCCGAGTCGAAGGGCCTTGAATTTGGAGAGTTGCTCGACGAGATAGAGGCGATTGTTTATTCGGGAACGAAAATCAATATCGACTATTTCCTGCACGAGATTATGGATGACGAGCATATCGACGATATTTTTGACTACTTCAAGGAGAGTGAAAGCGATAGTCTCGAAGATGCCATTGAGGAGTTTGGTATGGAGTATAGCGAAGAAGAAATTCGTTTGATACGTATCAAGTTCCTTTCAGAGATGGGAAATTAAAAGCCGAGAAATAATAGTGAAAAAGCGACATTCCGATAATCGGTTGTCGCTTTTTTATTTTAGCTTTTGGGGTGATAAATAATTTAAAAATCTTCATGTATAGATAATAGCTTGCCGAAAAATAATTATCTTTGCATGCAATAAAATTCTAATGAACCCCATTATGTCATTTGTTGCAGAAAAAGTGGTGATGGACGGATTAACTTTTGACGATGTTTTGTTAATCCCCGCTTACTCCGAAGTCCTTCCTCGTAATGTCGAGTTGTCGACGCAGTTTTCACGCAATATCCGATTAAATATTCCATTAGTTTCGGCAGCCATGGATACGGTAACCGAGGCGCAATTGGCTATTGCTATCGCTCGTGAAGGAGGAATTGGAGTCATTCATAAAAATATGAGTATCGAGGCTCAGGCCCGTCAAGTTCATGCTGTTAAACGAGCTGAGAATGGAATGATTTATGACCCTGTGACAATCAAGTGTGGGTCGACGGTGCGCGAAGCGTTGTCTATGATGAGTGAATACCATATAGGAGGGATTCCCGTAGTGGACGATAAAAATCTTTTGGTGGGTATTGTAACGAATCGGGACTTGCGTTTTGAACGCGATTTGGAAAGATTGGTAGACGAGGTAATGACCAAAGACAATTTAGTGACGACTTCACAATCCACCGATTTGCAACAGGCTGCGGATATTCTTCAAAGGCACAAGATAGAGAAGCTCCCGGTTGTCGATAAAGACGGCCATTTGGTAGGGTTGGTTACTTATAAGGATATAACGAAAGCCAAAGATAAACCGTTTGCTTGTAAAGATAAATTAGGTCGGCTGCGTGTGGCTGCGGGGGTCGGTGTTACGGCCGATTCGATGACTCGTGTGGATGCGTTGGTAGAAGCCGGAGTCGATGCTATCGTTATAGATACGGCGCATGGACATTCTAAGGGCGTAATCGGTGTATTGAAAGATATAAAAGCAAAATATCCAGATATCGATGTCGTTGTGGGAAATATTGCGACGGGTGAAGCCGCTAAATTTTTGGTGGAAGCCGGAGCCGACGGAGTGAAAGTAGGTATAGGCCCCGGTTCCATTTGTACGACCCGGGTGATTGCCGGTGTCGGGGTTCCTCAATTATCTGCCGTTTATGACGTGGCGAAAGCATTGAAAGGAACAGGCGTGCCATTGATTGCCGATGGTGGAATTCGTTATTCGGGTGATATTGTAAAAGCATTGGCTGCTGGGGCTTACTCGGTTATGTTGGGCGGTATGCTAGCTGGTGTTGAAGAATCGCCGGGAGAAACGATCATATTCAATGGACGTAAGTATAAGTCATATCGGGGTATGGGATCTCTCG
>ERZ824575.3635-NODE-3635-length-10536-cov-3.996756_pt1 | contig 10536 bp, 10 predicted proteins | sample MGYA00519470_ERZ824575 | MGnify/ENA primary metagenome ERZ824575 (study PRJEB31778, sample SAMEA3449170) | human gut metagenome | biome: human gut; feature: human-associated habitat; material: faeces | place: United Kingdom | collected 2010/2012 ...
CTGCCATCCTCGGTCAGGGCAACGGTCACGGCAGAGTAGGTGCCGTCAGCTTCGCGCCAGATCTTCGGGTCACGGAAGTCGAATTTGCTGTATCCTTCAGGCAAATCTTTCTGGGTCAGCACCGGGTTGCAGGCAGGTTTTTCGTAATCCAATCCATCGCCCACAGCAACGCTCTGGGTCTGAATATCCCGCATTTCACCATTCGGCTGTTTTTCAGAAACCACGCTGGTGTACATTAAGAGCTGACGGCCGTCGTCCATTTCGGTGGCCGAGCCGGAGAAGCAGCCGGGGCCGTTGTCAGACGGAGAATCCGGAGCAATGGCGCAGGGCAGATACTCCCAATGCAGCAAGTCTGTGCTGACCGCGTGTCCCCAGTGCATCGGGCCCCATTGTGTTGCGTAGGGGTTATACTGGTAAAACAGGTGGTATTTCCCATGATAGAAGGAAAAGCCGTTCGGGTCATTCATCCAGCCTACATAAGGGGTCAAGTGGTAGGCAGGGCGCTCTGCCGCAGAAATGGCAGCGCTGTGCTCTTCCTCGTAATCGCGTGCTTTCTGCAAAATTGTATTGCTCATGGATTCCTCCTGGTGTAACTTATTGCTTTGCGTAATAGGCGTCAAGATACTTCTGCATAATTGCCAGATAGTCAGACAATCCGTAGGCTTCCAGTTTGTCGAGGTACTCATTCCACTCAGCATCGGTAGTACCGTTCATGATCCAGTTTGCCTTCTGGGTGTTCATGTAGGTTTGGAGATCTGCCTGAAGGTTGGAAACCTGCTCGGTGTCCTCGGTGCTCATAAAAACATTGGGGTAAACATACTTTTTGTTCATATCCGGGGTGTAAATATCCTTGATCCAGTCCAAACGGTACTGTGCATCGTCCGGGCAGGTGACATAAACGCCGTAGTAATCATCCAGAACCGCCAGAGGACCGCCGACACACTGTGCTTCGCGGACTTCAACGGGGGACGCATCGCCGAGGGGGGCGTGCTTCAGCATCGGCTCGCCCTTATCGTTCGTGGACATTTCAAAGATATTGAAACCGGTTTCATCGCCGTAGGTGCCCCAGTTGTTCTGGGGAGACTGCAGGGGTGCATACATCTGGTCGAGCCAGGCACAAACCAGCGCGGGGTTCGAAGCCTTAGCGGTGACAACACACTTGCCGCGCCCAAAGCCGCTGGTGAAGGAACCGTTCTGCGGGGTGATATTGCGGGTATCGGCAGTCAGTGCGGGCAGGGGTTCCCAATCGGTCAGGTTGTCGATGTTGGCAACATCCCAGCTAAAGCAGACGCCGTAACGACCGGCCTTGCCTTTAGAAACATAGGTGGACCATTCCTGCGTAAAGCATTCGGGGTCAATGAGGTTTTCAGAATACAGCTTGTGCAGCCAGTCAAGACCTTCACGGTAGCCCTGCTGAGTGGCCGCGCAGATAACCTTCAGGTCATCCGTGACGGCAATGTGGCGATCCTTATCGGCATCACCATAGCCCTCACCAAAGCCGTTGATCAGGATACTGGGGTCCTGGTCACCGTTGTTGACAATGCAGGACATCGGGATGATATCACCCTCAATGCCAAACTCACTCTTGATGGCATCCGCGTTGTCGCGGAAAGCAATCAGTACCTGCTCAAATTCATCTACCGTCGTCGGCATCTCCAGACCCAGGAAATCCAGCCACTTCTTGTTGATGAAGCTCATATTTCCCACCGTCTGGATCGCCGTCTTTTCAGAGCCCAACTGCTCGATCCACGGCAGCGCCCAGATATGTCCCTCGGAATCTGTACACATGGTACGGTACTCCGGGTACATCTCAAAAACCTTCTTGAGGTTGGGCATATTGTTGTCGATGTAGTCCTCCAGATTGACAATAACGCCCTGATCTGCGTAGCGCAGCAGGTCACTGTCGCTGAAATCTGCCGTAAAGACAAAATCCGTCAGAGTGCTGGGGTTGGACATATTCAGGGTGATTTTATCGCTCCACTGGTCAGCCTGAATAGCCGTCCAGTCGATATGTACATTGGTGGCTTCCTCAAGACGCTTGAAAATGGTACGGTTGTTCGGATCGGATTCACTGCCGACCGGATAGCTTGTCATACCGGTAAAGGTTACCTGCTCCGCCAGAGGAAACGAAACGGCACCGGTAACATCTACATTGGCACCCGAATCTTTTCCGCCTCCGGCACCGCCGCCGCAGGCGGCCAGCATCATAACAGCGCTCGCCAAGGCGCCCATTTTGAGGAAATTGCAGCGTGAAATCAATTTTTTCATTGCGTTTTTCTCCTTTTTTAATATTGCGGCCGGGAAATCCCGGTCGAGTTTTCCTAACAATCAGCCCTTGACGGAGCCCGCCATAATGCCTGCATCAAAATACTTTTGGAAGAAGGGGTACATGACCAGCAGCGGCAGGCTGGAAATGATAATGGTTGCATACTTGAGCAACTCGGCCATTTTTGCGCGTTCAGCCGTGCTTTGAATATCGGCAATCATACCGGATTCGGGCTGGCTTTGGATCAGGATAGAGCGCAGCACCAACTGCAGGGGCTGTTTGGAGGCACTGTTCAGGTAGATCATCGCGTCAAAATAGCTGTTCCACATAGCGACAAACTGCCAAAGAGCAAGCACCGCCACTACCGGCATACAAACCGGCAGCAAGATATTAAAGAAGTAGCGCATTTCGCTGGCACCATCCACATCGGCTGCCTCACGAAGCTCACGCGGGATTCCCTGATAGTAGGTACGGGCAATGATCATATTCCAGACGCTGAATGCACCCGGCAGGATAACCGCCCACATGGAATCCAGCAGACCGATATTGTTGATGAGCAGGTAGGTAGGGATCAGACCGCCGTTGAAGAACATCGTGATAACGAATAAGGTGTTGAAAAATTTCTTTCCCTTGAAGTCCGGCAGCGACATCGGATAGGCTGCCAGCATCGTTACGGCAACGGAAATGACGGTAAATATAACCGAATAAAGAACAGCGTTTTTGAAGCCGACCCATATCTGTTTGTCCGAGATGACGCGCTCATAGGCATCCAGGCTCCATTTGCTGAAGTCAAAGGAAATGCCCTTGTTTTGCAATGTGACGGGATCCATGAACGAAGCGATCACAATGTAAACCATCGGCACAATAATGGCGATGAGAAACAGAGCCAACAGTGCATAGCCGCAGTAGAGGATGGCTTTGTCTTGTTTGGTATAGATCTGCATTCCAGACTTTTTCTTAGACATAGCGGACACCTCCTTACAAGCCTTGCCCATCGTTCATCTTGGCAACGACTTTGTTTACAGCGATAAGCAATATGACATTGATAACTGTGTTGAACAGACCGACTGCTGTTGAAAAGCTGTAATCACCGTCTAACAGACCTTTTTTATACACATAAGTGGCGATGATTTCTGCCGAATCCAGGTTCAGATCCGTTTGCAGTGCGTAGGCTTTTTCAAAGCCGATGCTCATAATGTTGCCTGCCTGTAGGATGAACTGAATCACGACCATATCCTTGATGGCGGGCCATTCAACGGTTCGTATTTGCTGAATCAGGTTCGCGCCGTCCAGCATGGCGGCTTCTTTCAGCTCCTGGCTGGCGTTGGAAAGCGCGGCTGTGTACATAATGGAGGACCAACCTGCGCCCTGCCAGATTCCGCTGATGATGTAAATCGGGCGGAAAGCCTCCGGCAATGTCATAAAGTTGATGCCGGTATGAAACAGCCCATTTACAGGACCTGTGACAGACAGCAGAACACGCACGATACCGCACAGCACGATCACGGAAATAAAGTTGGGCATATACAGGACAAGCTGTACCTTCTGCTTGATCTTATTGCTTTTAATGCGGTTGAGCAGGAAGGCCAGCAAAATCGGAATGGGGAAGCCCCACAGCAAGCCATAGACGCTCAGTTTCAAGGTGTTGATCAAATACCGCATAAAATCCGGCGAGGACAGGAACCGAGAAAAGTTCTTGAACCCGACCCATTCGCTGCCCCAGATGCCCTTGAACGGGTTGTATTTTTGGAAGGCAATCAGTACGCCGCCCATAGGAATGTAGCGGAATACAAGGGTCAGCAATACAGCCGGCATCAGAAATAGCAGGTAGAGCTGCCAATGACGCTTAATGTACACCCATGTATTATGCAGTTTACGGTCAACCGCCATGACCGCGCTTTGGGGTGCAACTGACTTTGGTTTCATGAATCATTCTCCTCCTTTTTGATTTCATTGTACCGTTTCTTCTTTGTTTTACATTTGCACAACATGTTCTGCTCAGACCCCCTTGAATGGTGCATTTGTAAAACCCTGTGATTTATTTATACCATCACCAATCGCAAAAGTCAATGGCGTTTTCCTCGTTTTTAAGCGAATTACGGTACATTCGTGCAGCTGCACAAAAACCAGTGCGTGCGAATGTGCAATATGCTGATTTGCGTTTTTACATTTGACTAATTTGTGCATATGCACTATACTGGTATCAGAAACGCAGGAATTTCCCGGACGGAGATACCTACAGAATATATTTATTAAAGTACATTTCTTACTTATAGAGTGTACAGAATCGAGGCAGACCATGTCTACCAAAGTCACCATTCAGGATATTGCCAACGAGCTTCAGCTTTCCCGCAATACGGTTTCCAAGGCTATCAATAACACCGGCGTTCTGGCCGATGCCACACGGGAGAAGATCCTGCGCAAGGCTGCCGAAATGGGATACAAGCAGTTTTCCTACCTTCCGGTATTTGATGGGAACAGCAACGCCGGGGATGCTTCCATTCTCCCCGTCGATAAGCGGGAAATTGCCATACTGACAACCCGTTTTTTGAATAACTCCCACTTTGCCGCAATGATGTTGGATCGCTTTCAATCAGAACTGCAGCATCTTCACGCCTGTATGACGATCCACCGCATTTCGCCCGCTGAGCTGGCTGCAAAGGAGCTGCCGTCTTCCTTAAACACAGAGCACACGGCAGGCATCATCTGCTTTGAAGTATTTGACTATGATTACGCCCAGATGCTTTGTACGCTGGGCATTCCGCTTCTTTTCGTGGACACACCCGTGATGGAAATGCGCCCTCCGCTGCAGGCTGATCGGCTGTATATGGAAAACCGTATCGAAATTCAGAACATGATGGCGCAGATGGCACAGCGCGGACGAAAACGTATCGCCTTTGCCGGGGATAAAGAGCACTGCCAGTCTTTTCATGAACGTTACCGTGCTTACAAAGATGCAGCCGAGCATTTTGGTATGGCAACCGACTGGCCGACCTGCGCAACGCAAAAAGCACAGCCAAACTATTCGGAGTATCTGTATCAGTCGCTGCGCGGTTGCCCGACCATGCCGGACGCCTTTATCTGCGCCAATGATTTTATAGCAATGGATCTTATCAACGCCTTGCATCGGCTTGGCTATTCCGTTCCGGATGACATCTGGATTTGCGGATTTGATGACAGCCAAGAGGCATCGTATTTTTCACCTCGGCTGACATCCATTCATATTCACGGGCAAATCATGGGGTATGCCGCCGCCAATCTGCTTATGACCCGTATTGAGGAGCCCTCGCTGAATTATCGGACTGTTTATACGGAAACGAATCTGATCCTGCGTGAATCCACAGGAGATTGAGAGGTACAGTATGCGTGACCTGTGGGATAAGCCGTGGTTTTCTGTGCTGACAAAGCTGACATACAGCGCCTATCTGAACATTTTGTGGCTTATATGCAGCCTGCCGATTTTTACGATTGGCGCCTCCACTACGGCGCTGTTTTACTGCACATTGAAAATGGCTGAGGATCGTGATGAGGGTCTTACCCGTATGTTCTTCCGTGCGTTTCGCAGCAATTTCAAGCCTGCCACAAAGCTGTGGCTTATCCTGCTGGCACTTGGCTGCTTTTTGGGCGTCGACGGCTTCGTGTTGAGCCGCCTTTGGAACACCAGTGCATTCTGGACGATTTTGACAGCGCTGGTGATCGGTGCTGCCGTGCTGTACGCCATTGTACTGCTCTACGCATTTCCCTTGCTGGCACGTTTTGAAAATACGACGCTTGGCATTTTAAGGACCTCCTTTGCCGTCGGAGTTCGCTATTTGTTCTGCACCCTGCTGATGGCGTTCATTTACGCTGTCATGGGGTGGATCACAGTTTGCGTATTCGCGCCCGCCTTTCTTTTGGGAATGGGCTTGTGTGCCATGCTATGTTCTTTCCTCTTGGTAAAAATCATTCATCTTATCGGCGGAGATCCCGATGCGGCAGATGAGGAATCGCACGATGAAGAGCGCTGATCTTGCCACCCTGCGCTCTCTGCATGGGCGCAAAAGATGGGAACACATTTGGGCATACTACAAACTCCCCATCATAGGAGTTTTAATCGTTTTATACATTTTCGGATATGCCGCTTATCGGCATTTCACCAAAAAAGAAGCTGTACTGTACGTTAGCCTTGTGAACATTTCAGCCGGTTCTGATTTGACCGGGCAGCTTACGGACGGCTTTGCCCAAGATGCGCATCTGACAAAAAAGCAGCAGGTCAATCTGCTGACCGGGCTGATTATAAATGAAACTGCCAATGTCGATGAACAATATGTCTATGCCTCTGAGCTGAAGCTGCTGGCTGCTGTCAGCGCACAGCAATTAGATGTTATTCTAATGGACACCGCTGCGCGAGATCAACTGCAAGACGAAGAGTATTTTCTTGACCTGCGTACACTGGATGCAGATTTCAGCAGCTTGGATGAATTGTCTGCCGATGGCGTAACGCTGGATATTTCCGACACGCCCCTCATAGCACAAGCCGGTTTCGAGGAATCCGTTTACCTCGGTGTCATTGCAAATGCACCGCACCCGGAGCGCGCAGCTGCCTATATTCGTTATCTTTTGAAGTAGTAAAGCTGCTTCTTTTTGTTCGATACATTCAGCAAGGAGAGATACACATGGATATTGTAACGATTGGTGAAGTTTTGATCGACCTGACCCAGACCGGCAGGGATGAACGCGGCATTCCGCAGTTTGCGGCAAACCCCGGCGGTGCCCCCGCCAATTTGGCGGTTGCCGCCGCCAAGTTGGGCGCACAGACTACCTTTATCGGCAAGGTGGGCGAGGATGCCTTTGGCCGCTATCTGACCGAGGTTTTGCAGGAAAACAAGGTCGACACCCGCTATATGGTCACCGATGCCGACCACCCTACCACCATGGCCGTTGTTTCGGTGGATGCCTCCGGTGAACGCGATTTCAGCTTTTACCGCAGTGCCAACGCCGATGTGATGCTGAGCAAAGAGGACATCCCGGAGGAAGCCCTGAAAGCAGCCAAAATCGTCCACTTCGGCTCGGTCAGCCTTACCGCCGACCCCGCCCGCACCGCTACGCTGGACGCCGCCGCCCGTGCCAAAAAGCTGGGGGCAATCATCACCTACGACCCCAACTACCGTGCCAACCTTTGGCACAGCGAGGAAGAAGCGATTGCACAAATGAAAGCTCCCCTGCCGCTGGTGGATATTCTGAAGGTTTCGGACGAGGAGCTGCCCCTGCTGACCGGCACCACCGACTGCGAAAACGGCACGGCGCAGCTGGCACAAAACGGCATTCGGCTGATTTTTGTCACCTTGGGTGCAAACGGTGTGTTCTACCGCTTTGGAGAGAAAACCGGTCATGTAGCCGGTGTCCCCTGCAAGGTGGGCGACACCAACGGTGCAGGCGACACCTTCTTTGGGGCAGCGCTGTCCAAGCTGTGCAAGGAGGATTTGAACACCCTGACGGCGGACAAATTGGAAGGCATTCTGGCTTTTGCCAACAAAGCGGCCAGCATCACCACCAGCCGCCGCGGTGCCATCCCCGCCATGCCCACCCTGACAGAAGTGGAGGGCTGACCCATGGCGCAGGAATTTTCCGCACGATTTGCCCGCCATAAGGACGAGCTGGAATGGCTGTTCATGGAATTGTACAACAACCGGGAAGGGCTGGAGGTTCTTGAACGGGAGATGGCAGACGCCTACGACGCCCGCAGCGCCGAGCTGAAGGCGCTGGACAAAGCCCGTGCCGCCGACCCGAACTGGTACAAGCGTGGCAATATGTTCGGCATGACGATGTACACCGACCTGTTTGCCGGAAATTTGAAAGAATTGGCAAAGAAGCTGCCCTATTTCAAGGAGCAAAAGCTGACCTATCTGCACCTGATGCCTTTACTGCAGATGCCCCACCCGCACAACGATGGCGGCTATGCGGTGGAGGATTTCGATACCGTAGACCCGGCTCTCGGCACGAATAAAGACCTCGAAAATCTGACCCGTGAACTGCGCAAGGCCGGCATCAGCCTGTGTCTGGATTTTGTTATGAACCATACCTCTGCTCTTATGCACATTATAAATTCCATAGGCGATGCGGTAGACCCCATGACGACGAGAATTATTCTTGAAAACTGTATAGAATCGGGGATAATACCGTCGGAGGTGGCAAAGCTTATTGCCACGGCGGTATCTGCCAGCGTATTGCAGGCAGTGCCTGTTGAGTACCGCAATACGCTTAGAGCAGCGCTTTTAAAACAGCTGCTGCTCACCCAAATTAAATAATAAGGAGCGATTTTTATGCTATGTGATAAATGCGGAAAAAATAATGCGACAACGCACATTAAACAGATAATAAACGGCGTGGTGACAGAGCGAAACCTTTGCAGCAGCTGTGCCGCGGAAGAGGGGTACTCAAAATTCCCGCACGGTGGGCTTGCCGATATGCTGGCCTCAATGTTCGGGGATATTTCGGGGCTGGGAATAGAATCAAACGAGACCCGCTGCCCTGTTTGCGGCGCAAGATTTTCGGATATTGCCGAAACCGGCAAGGCAGGCTGCGCCGAGTGCTACAAAACCTTTTACAGTGAGCTGCTGCCCTACCTTAAAAGGGTGCACGGCAGCGTAAAGCACATTGGAAAGGTGCCGAACAGCGCACCGCTTGCCGTTAAACCGCAGGAGGAAACGGCTGATACCTTAAGGCTGGAGCTTAACCGCCTTGTAAGCGAGGAACGCTTTGAAGAAGCGGCGGTTGTAAGGGATAAGATAAAGAAACTGGAGGAGACGGAAAATGAGTAGCTGGTATACTTCTCACGCGCCCGAGGACGATATTGCCGTAAGCACGAGAATAAGGCTGGCACGCAATTTATCGGGCTTGCCCTTTCCCGCGAGAATGACCCCCGAGCAGCGCAGAGAGCTTAATTTAAAGGTTAAAAACGCCGTGCTGCAAAGCAACACTCCGTTCGCGAAAAGCCTTAAATATATTGATATGGCGGATGTTCCGCAAACCGAAATTGCGGCGATGGTGGAGCGCCACATAATAAGCCCCGAATTTGCCGAAGAAAACGCCGACCGCGCAATAATTATTTCGGCAGACGAGAGCATAAGTATTATGATAGGCGAGGAAGACCACGTAAGAATACAGGTAATCTTAGGCGGCTTGCAGCTTGAAAAGGCTTACGATACCGCAGAGCAGCTTGATTCGCTGCTTTATAACGAGCTGCACTTTGCCTTTGACCGCAGCTTGGGCTTTTTAACCGAGTGCCCCACCAATTTGGGCACGGGGCTCAGAGCCTCGGTAATGCTGCACCTGCCCGTTACCGAATCGAACGGCGAAATTTCGTCCATTGCCGAAACGGTGGGTAAAATAGGCTTTACCGTTCGCGGAATGTACGGCGAGGGCTCAAAGGCGAGCGCATCAATGTATCAGGTATCTAACCAGATAACCCTTGGCATAAGCGAGAAAAACGCGATAGATAACCTTAAAATAATAACCGCGCAGCTGATTGACAAGGAGCGCAAGGCGAGAAACAGCCTTAACAAAATAAAGCTTGAGGATATGTGTTTCAGGGCGCTCGGCACTTTACAAAACTGCCGCGTATTATCAAGCAAGGAAATGATGGATTTATTATCACGGATTAAACTCGGTGTAAGTATGGGCATAATCAAAAAGGACGTTCTTCCCATAAAGCTGTTTATAGAGGGTCAGCCCAATATGCTGATGAAGAAATACGGGCAGCTTGAACCCGAAGAACGCGATATATACCGCGCCGCCTTTATGCGCGACGCATTAAAATAAAAAACTTAAAAACCCGATAAGGGAGGTATATTTTATGAAATACAATTTTAACGGATTCACTACAAAGGCAAACGAGGCTTTAAATCAGGCTATCGGCTCTGCCGAGCAATTGGGTCACACATATGTGGGCAGCGAGCATTTGCTTTTGGGACTTTTGAAAATAGGCACGGGCGTTGCGGCGGCGGTGCTTAACAAAAACGGAATAACCGCAGAAAATATTGAGGAGCTGATCCGCGCGAATATCGGCTGCGGCACCGTAACAAGGCTTTCGCCCGATTACTTTACGCCGCGCGCAAAGCGGGTTATTGAAACCGCTATGGCGGGCTGCGCCAATATGGGCAAAAAATATGTGGGAACAGAGCACCTGCTCATAGGCATTTTAAGCGAGGGCGATAACTACGCAATACGCTTTATTAACGAGCTGGGCGTGGACGCGGCTGCCGTTACCACCGAGGCGCTTAAAGCCTCTG
>ERZ824575.3637-NODE-3637-length-10525-cov-3.014709_pt1 | contig 10525 bp, 11 predicted proteins | sample MGYA00519470_ERZ824575 | MGnify/ENA primary metagenome ERZ824575 (study PRJEB31778, sample SAMEA3449170) | human gut metagenome | biome: human gut; feature: human-associated habitat; material: faeces | place: United Kingdom | collected 2010/2012 ...
CACTCAGTCCCATGTTCATTACAGGCGCGTTTGCTTCATCCATGCTGCGCTGCCCTCAGGCCGCTATACCGATAGTTTCGGCACAGCTTATAGCCATGCTTGTTTTCTTTATAGCAGCCTTAAAAGCAACGCCCATGCCCGCGCACATTGAAGCGCGTGAGGAAAAAGCAAATGCCGGCGTGCTATTTGCCGCCAGCGTTACGGAAGCCGCAGCCTCGCTCATATCGATATGCGGCATGATAGTATTCTTTTCCGTTTTGATGCGCATGCTGGAAATAACCGGCCTGTTGAGCATAATCGCTTGGCCGCTCAAGCAGCTTATACTGCTGCTCGGCGGTGCCAGCCAGGCGGCTGAAGTGATGATATGCGCCGCGGTGGAAGCCGCGACCGGCGCTAACCGCATAGCTGATGCTGCGCTCAGCTTACGGGAAGCCACGGCGCTTGCCGCGTTCGCGTTCTCTTTCGGCGGGCTTTGCATAATGGCGCAGAGCATGATATTCATGCGTATAGATATAAAGAAGTATCTGATATGCAAGCTGGCGCAGGGCATGCTTGCCGCGCTGATAGCGTATCTGTTGTTCCCTCTCTGCTGCAATGGTGCGCAAAGCGTTACCGCAGAGCCGGAAATGCTGGAGACATTAGGGCAAAACAGCCTTTCCGCCCTTGCTATACTTGCCTGCTCGATGGCGGCAATGGGCGCGGTAATGCTTATCTGCGCCGCAAAAGCAAGGTTGGAAAGGCTGAAAAACGCCGGTATTGAGCGGGATTAGAGCAGTATTACTCCTGCTTTCTCCGCTTCTTCCATGGTATGCTTATCCCATATGGAGGACTGCACTTCGCCGATGTGCGCCTTTTCAAGCATGAACATGCAAAGGCGGGACTGGCCTATACCTCCGCCTATAGTGAGCGGCAGTTCGCCGTTGAGCAGCGCCTTATGGAACGGCAGCTCCGCACGTTCCTCGCAATGCGCCGCAGCAAGCTGTTTTTTCATTGATTCCTCATCAACCCTTATGCCCATGCTGGATATTTCAAATTCGCTGTCCAGCACGCTGTTATATAGTATTATGTCGCCGTTGAGTTCCCAATCGTCGTAGTCGGGTGCGCGGCCGTCGTGCGGTTCGCCGTTTGAAAGCACACCGCCTATTTTTTCAACGAATATGGTGCCGTGTTCCTTGGCAAAAAGGTATTCTCGCTCCTTGGCAGTCTTATCCGGATACATATCCAGCAACTCTTGGCTGGTTACGAACGTTACTTCGCGGTTCATCTGCGCATTAAGCACAGGATACTTCGCCTGCACAACGGCCAGCGTATAGCCAACTGCTTCCACTATTGAACGTACCGTGCGCTCAAGATACGCCCTGTTCCTATCCTGTCTGGTTATCACCTTTTCCCAGTCCCACTGGTCAACGTATATTGAATGCAGATTATCCAGCCTTTCATCCCTGCGGATAGCGTTCATGTCCGTGTAAAGGCCGCGTCCCTCATGAAAATCATAACGCTTCAGCGCATAACGCTTCCATTTTGCCAGCGAATGCACAACCTCTGCATCCCTCCCTGTTGCGGGCGCATCAAAGCGTACAGGGCGTTCCACGCCGTTAAGGTTATCGTTCAGACCCGTATCCGGATATACGAACAGCGGCGCGGATACGCGCTTGAGGTTCAACACGCCCGAAAGCGCTTCCTGAAACGTGGCCTTTATCAGCGCAATAGCATTTTGCGTGTCATAAAGGTTCAACTTGGTTTTGTACCCTTCGGGTATGGTCGTTTGCAGCATTGCCATGGTACTTTATCTCCTTATAAAAAAATAAGCGGCGCTATTCGCGCCGCGGTTTATCATCGTTTATGCGAATTATTCTTCGTCGTCGAAATCATCGTCGTCGAAGTCGATATTCTTCTTTTTCTTTCCAAACAGTTTGCCAAAGAATCCGCCCTTTTCTTCTTCGTCGTCTTCCTCGTCCTCGTATTCGTCCTCTTCCTCGTCATCAATGGGCTTGGACTTCATCTTGGCCGTATGGGTATGCTTCTTGGGCTCTTCGGCTACGGTTTCTTTCTCTGCCGCGTTCGCATTGCCGTTTTCGTTTTCGGCTGCAGGCTCGGCAGAGGGCTGATTATTGGCGTTTGCAGTATTCCTTGCGTCAAGGTCCTTTCGATTTATAGCAACAAGCTGACGGTACTCATTAAGGAAGTTTTCAAGATCCTTAAGAACATCGTCCGCATAGCACTTAGCATTTTCAAATACAAGGCCGGCGTTTGCTTCCGCCTTCTGCGCAAGCAGCTTCGCTCTGCGCTGCGCTTCTTGATATATCTCGTCCTCTGATACAAGCCTTTCGTATTCGCTGCGCGCCTTTTCTATTATATCCGCCGCCTTCTGCTTAGCGTCGGCCACTATCTTTTCGCCGTCGGTCTCAGCCTGGCTCACAACGTCCCTTGCGTGCTCGTCAGCATTGTCTATCATGGACTGCGCATCGACTATAACGCTGTTGGCCCTGCGGATATCCTCCGGTATTGTGACCTTAAGATCTCCCAGCAGATCCATCATTTCTTCAACGTCTATCACGCGCTTGTTCGCTCCGCCTATTTTTGGACGGGGGCTGTTTTCAACCATGTCTTCTATCTGGCCTATAATGGTAAAAATCTGCATATTCTGGATATTATTGCTCATTTTTCTCAACCTTTCCAAGGATGTATTCAGATATTTCATTCGGCACCAGCGCGCCGATATCCGCACCGTATTTCATCAATTCGCGCACCGCGCTTGAGCTTATGTGCACATGCGCCGCATCGCACGCAAGATACACCGTTTGCACCTCCGGCGCAAGGCGCTTGTTAAAGTACTCCATATTGGTCTCGAACTCATAATCGTCATATGAGCGAAGCCCGCGCACTATAAACCCCGCGTCGTGCTTACGCGCGCATTCAACGGTAAGCCCGCTGAAGCTGTCCGCCGCCGCGTTCTTTATCCCCTCCGCCTCTATCACGCGATTTATCAGCATGACCCGTTCCTCATCGCCGAACAGATAATGCTTGGCGGGATTTGGTATAACGCACACGGTAACATGATCGAATATTTCGCATGCCCGCTTGAGTATATCAAGATGCCCAACCGTAAACGGATCGAAGCTTCCCGGGAAAACAGCGTTTTTCATTCTTCTCCTTCCAGCCTGTAAAAGGACAGCGCGGTGTCGCGGTATATTCGCCTGTCATAAAGCACAAGCGCCCCCGTATCCACCGGCGCAATATGCGCATCATGCTCGGCTATTACCATCGCGCCATCATTCAATATGCCCGCTGTACTAAGCTCCTTCAGCGCCTTTTCCATAAGCCCGGCCCTGTACGGCGGGTCAAGGAACACGATATCAAACCTCCTTGCCGAGAGCGAGCGTATGGCCTGGGCAAAGTCTACATTCATGACGACCGACTTCTGCTCAAAGCCAAGCTTTTCAATGTTTGCACGTATCACCTTTACCGCATCGCGTGACATATCGTTGAACGCCGCAAAGCTTGCCCCGCGGCTAAGCGCCTCAAGCCCCAGATTGCCGGATCCTGCAAAAAGGTCAAGCACGGTTTTACCGTAAAGCTGAAACTGTATTATGCCGAAAAGCGATTCCTTCACCCTATCTAGTGTAGGACGGGTATCCATTCCCTTCGGCGCGAGTATAGACCTCCCCTTGCAGGAGCCTGCGATTATGCGCACATAAACCTCCAATAAGGACTTATCCTTAGTATTTTAGCATTATACCATACCAAGTTACAAGCATAAATCCTCTCCGAGGCCAATTTTTTACAAATAATACGCTATTGGGGCCAAAAAATCAAGCGTTGTTTGCCCATATCGACTACTTATATCAAATTGGAATGAATGTATTTCCGTTTTTTATATGGTTGTTTATTCTTCCTGCGCATACCGGGCAGCCGCACTTGGCTTTGCCTGTGCGGGAAAACACCGCCGCCTTCCATACATGCCCATCGCCGCATTTCCACCACACACGCTTATGACTTCCAGGCAACACCATATTTGGTGTAAGGTTCCCGTTAAGTTCTCCGTCCCACTGCGCGGCAATATTCGGATATACCGTTGCAAGATCATTAAACCCGCTCAATACGCGTTTCCCGGCGCAATATGGGCATGCTGAATTCTGAGTTGTCCGCGCCGCTATTACAGCCTGCCATTCATGCCCCGCTTTGCATCGCCATCATACTTTTTTGTTGCTATATGCTGTTACCATGTTTGGCATAAGGTTGCCGTTTCGCTGCGTGTTCCATTCCTCCGCTATTTTCGGATACATTGTACTTAAATCATTTATGCCGCTTTGCACGCTTTTCCCTGCACAAATTGGGCATCCATTCCCATTGGTGCGGCTTATTATCCTTGCCCGCCATGAATGTCCATTTTCGCAGCTCCACCATACATAGCGGCTGCTCCCCGGCAGCACGTTGCTCGGGCGTAAACTTCCATTTTTATCATTATCCCATTGCGCCGCTATATCGGGCATTAATGTGGCAAGGTCGTTGTTTCCGCTGCATAAGGATCGCTGTGCACAAAACGGGCATTTTGCCCCGCCGAACCTTACGCGCACCTCACTTTGCCATGAGTGTCCCTCGGCACAGCGCCACCATACGCGCTTATGACTGCCAGCCGCCACATTTTCCGCCGTCAGAGGCGCGTTCTTCTCGGCGCCAGCAGACCTTGCTTACCTTCGGCAATGCAGCGATTATACAAGCTGTTCTTTGTACTCATCATATTTTGTTTTTAATTATAGTGTTAAATTCAGCCATATAACTATCGCAATACTGACACAGCGCATCGGGAACAACATTTTGCGATTGCGTTACTGCAATGCAAACCGGACAAAGTATCTTCTTAGCACATGAAGAGCACTTTTCAGGAAGCATCTGTGCTTTTATTGTTTGCTCAAAATCTGTCCAAATCTGTGTAAAGTTTGCTTTTCTTAGCGATGTGCCCAAATGCGGCAGCATTCCGCATGGCAGCATATGCCTTATCTATCATGCATATAGCGCGAACCGGCGCACTCTTATTTACATAAATGCCGGAACTGCCCGCAATTGGACTGCCGTATGCTATGACTCCGCCATGCGTTGGCCGCAATATCACCTTGTCGCCGTTTAGTATTTCTGCGCCGCGCTTATCGTGCCATATGTCTGCCTGCGTGGATTTCCCGCCACCCGAAGGTGCAGAAAACAAATACGCTTCGCCGCCGTATATCACCGCCGATGCATGCACCACTATGCGCCCATACTTCAGCAGCGGCCTTTCCATGGCCAAATACAGCAGCCAATTAGCATTACGCGCAAAGCTTGTCGCAAAGGAAGCGGGTATTGCAATATGAACATCGTCCGCATTGCCGCCTGCCTCCGTGCGCACAACACATTCGCCTTCACTCAGGCGAAAGCGCCGCGTTATGTCCCCCTCGTTTACCGCGTAATCGTTCATGCCGCTCACATGAACCGTTATTGTGCAATCTTTCCTCCCGCCGGATTGCGCCGCCATGAGCGGCCGGAAGCTCTCCGGCAAGTTCAGCGATATAGGAGACCTGATCTCAAGCACCAGGCCCCCTATCGTCATGTTATACCTGTAATCTCTTCGCTCCACTGTCAGGACGTGAACGCCGTCTGGACGTTGCTGTGGTAGCAAGTCGTGTCCCAACCTTTGATTGGGCCTTCACCGGGAACTGAAATGGTGCAAGCCCCCTCAACCGTAAAATATCCCATTTCAATCAAGCTTTTCATGTCATCAGGGTCAGCGTTGCACCCAACTGCCATAGGCTGGTCTATCATATGTTTTGCCGTAGCAAAAGCCGTATTTCAGCTTGCCTGCCGCGTTGTGCTCTTTGCCGTAACGCGCCTCCCAGCGTCCATCCTTCCGTTTGAATATGTTTTCACCTTTAGCCGTACTTGGATTCCTCCTAACAACGCTTTTGCGGACTGCTCATCCGACTGCGCAGCAGTTCGCATTTTTACCGTTAATTATGAGTTTTGGCACCATAAGTCAATATGCATAAGTGATTACGACGCGAAAAAATGGCAAAACGTAACGCTGAACTATTGCAAAAGCCGCCTATTTGTTGTAAAATTTTCTATATTTAAGAGTATGCAGATTTATCCTTTATGGAAGAACTCAGCGAAAAGTGCAAGCAATATTCAAACCGCATGTGATTATTTAACAATAAAAAGGCATCCGTCGTTTGTTTGACAGATGCCTTTTGTTATGTACTTTTTATGCGGTTTTATGCTTCCTCATGCGCCACTTTGCCGTTTACCAGCGTGAGCACGCAGCGGGAGCGGAAATCGAACGGATGACCGCTGAACACGGCTATGTCCGCATCCTTGCCTACTTCTATGGAGCCTACCCTGTCCGCTATGCCGGTTATCTTGGCCGCGTTTATGGTTATGGCCTTGAGCGCGCCTTCCTCGCTTGCGCCTTCGCGCACGGCAACGGCCGTGCATATGGGCAGATACTGTTCAGGTGTAACGGGGTGATCGGTCATCATTGCGTATTCTATACCCGCCTGCTCCAGCACCTTAGGTGCTTTGAAGGAAAGGTTCTTCAGTTCTATCTTGCTGCGGTCGGTAAGCAGCGGCCCAACTATTATGCCTTCGCAGTCCTCGCTGAGTGCCTCTTTAAGCTTATCGGTTATAAGATATCCTTCCGTGCAATGGTCAAGCGTGTAGCGCAGCTTAAATTCGCGGCATATGCGTATGGCGGTAAGTATATCATCCGCACGGTGCGCATGTATCTTCATGGGCAGTTCGCGGCGTATCACGCGCGCCAGTATCTCCTTGCCAAGATTTCTTTCGGGCATCTTTTCGGGGTCCGCTTTGCCCCTTTCAAGCTTTTCGTTGTATTCCTGCGCCTCTATCAGCGCCTTGCGCATAAGGGCGGCCGTAGCCATTCTGGTAGACGGTGTCTGGTTCTTCCCATTATATACCCGCTTGGGGTTTTCGCCAAAGGCTGCCTTTACGGCTACGGGAAAGCGCAGTACCATGTCATCTACACTGTCGCCATACGTCTTTATCGCCACGAACTGTCCGCCTATAACGTTCGCGCTGCCGGGGCCCGTCACGCAGGTGGTCACGCCGCCCGCAGCCGCTTCCTCAAAGCAGCGGTCGTATGGGTTTATGGCGTCGATCGCCCTAAGCTCTGGAGTTATGGGGTTGGTGCATTCATTCCCGTCCGCGCCTTCAAAGCCCATCGCGTCCTCCCACATGCCTATGTGGCAATGCGGATCAACTATGCCGGGCATAACGGTCATGCCGGTAACGTCGCGCACTTCCGCATCGCTCTACGAAAGGCTCTGGCCCACGGCGACTATTTTGCCGTTTTCTATAGCCACGTCGCCCACGAACGCCGGGCCTGCCATTGTCATCACGTTTCCGTTTTTCAATAAGAGCATTTTTCTTTTCCTCCTTGAATTTGTTTGTTTATTCAAACAATTTGTTTACCGTTTGTTCAACCGCGTCCGTAACATCCCGCGCCATAAGCATTCGCTCATTCAGCAGCCGCATGGCCTCGTCCGCGCTTGCGCCCAATGTATATGCCCCCGCGCACGCCGCATTAAAGGATTCAAGACCTTGGCTCAGCATGGCAAGCGTTATGCCGCTGAGCACATCCCCGCTGCCGCCCTTTGCAAGGCCGCTGTTGCCGTTTGTATTCAGGGCAATGCGCCCATCGTGGCAGGCTATAACGCTTCGGTATGATTTGAGCAGCACCGTGCAGCCCCACCGTTCGGCATATCTCGCGGCCACATCCGCCTGATTTTCTTTTATGTATGCCGTACTCAGCCCCGTAAGCCGCGCCATTTCGCCTATGTGCGGCGTAAGCACGGCCTTATCGTGCAGCATATTTGCAATATTCTCTATGCGGGAAAGCGCATTCAGCCCATCCGCATCTATCACGATCGGCTTTTTTGCCGCAAGCGCAAGCCGCACCGTGTTTTCAACCCCGCTGTCCTTACCCATGCCGGGGCCTACGCATATGGCGCTCGCTTCGGCAATATACGGCGCTATGAAGCCTTCGTCAAGCTCATTCCATTTCTCGCCGCCGAACGCAATGCACATGCATTCAGGCACACTGTAAAACGCCTGCCGCGCCCCGTTCGGCACAATGGCCTTCAGCGTACCGACGCCGGAGCGCAGCGCTGCGGCTGCGCACATTAGCGCAGCCCCGCTCATCAGTTCGCTGCCAGCGATTATAAGCGCGCGGCCGTTATCTCCCTTATTAGTGGTCGGCTTTCTTTCGCCTATCAATGCCTTTATCTTTTCAAACGTTAGCTGTTCCATTTTTTATTCGCCGTCATCATCATCGCGTAGGAGAAATCCACATCATCGGCATTATTGTATATCGTCTCCAGCGCGCACTTTGCCGCGTCATAGCCAAAGCCGCGCCCCATAAGCCGGCGCGTAACGCGCTGCTTACGCTCGTGTTCTTCAAGCGAGGCAAACTGCGCATTGAACTTCTTCGCCACTGTGAGCGCATTCTCCTGCTCCGTCTCGGGCGTTACAGCCTCAAGCGCGGCGTTTATAACATCCTTTGAAAGCTTATGCGCATATAGCTGTGTCCAAAGCTTTTTTCTGCTTATTGGCTTTGTAGCAAGGCGGGTAGTGATAAAATCCGCCGCATATTTTTCGTCGTCAAGATATTTCAGCTCTATAAGCCTGCTTATAACCTGATTCACTTCGTATTCGCCATAGTTTAGCGAATCAAGCTTTTCCTCAACCTCGCGCACGGTGCGCGCCCTGTCTGAAAGGTAATCAAGCGCCGCATCCATGGGTGAACTTGCAAGCCTGTTTTTCTTCATAAAAAATTCCTCCGCCGCCTTATCGTGGCCGTATTGCTATCTTTAATCATAATAAGCAAACGGCATTTTAGCAATACTAAACTTGCCCAATGATTCGCGGCACAGTAAAAATTGCCGCCGTCATTCGGCAAAAAAGATCTTGATTCAGGAGGAAAAAACATGACCCTTGACCAAAACGGCAATCCCCGGGCACAGGGCGCGGGGATGGACACGAAAAACCTGGGCATAATCCAGGACCAGATGCACCACGAAGCGCTTGCTTATAAAAAGTGCCGCGTATGCTCCGAATGGCTAAGCGATCAAACGCTTAAAGACATAGCCAACCGCGCAGCGCAGCACCACAAGCAGCATTTCGACTCGCTGGACAACTATCTGCGCAGCCATAGCTAAGAAGGAGGAACCACGCATGAACAGCACGTTTAATTCCCGCCCCAACATGAGTGAACAGGAGATTTTGAGTGATCTCCTTTCAAGCGAAAAACAGCTGGTAAAAGAATACGCCAGCGACATAAGCGAATCCTCCTGCGCAAATTTGAGGGGTTTGCTTGCGAACAACCTTGTTGAATGCTCCACTGATCAGCTTGCCATATTCGAGCAGATGAATCAGCGCGGCTTCTACAAAACCAAGCAGGCCCCGCAAAGCGATATCACAACCGCCAAGCAGGATATGGATACGCTCAGGCAGCAGACCGGTTTCTGAAATTAGGATCAGCGCCGCCTTGCGCGGCAAAAGATACCCCCCGAGCCACTATCGGCACGGGGGATATTTCAATTCATTTCATATGCGCTTCCATCTTGCGCCGCCGGGTATATCCGTTATCTCTATGCCCTGCGCTTTAAGCTCATCGCGTATGCGGTCGGCCTCGGCAAAGTTCTTTGCCTTCTTCGCTTCGTAACGCGCCTGTATCTTCGCCGTCACTTCGGCGTCCTCGCTGCCATCCTCAGCCAAAATGCTGTATACGCCGGCCGTGGGCTTTGCAGCCGCCGCGGCGCGCTTGCGTACCTCATCAGCCTTCTTTATAAGGTCAAGGCTCAGCACCTTGTCAAAATCATCCAGCAAGAACAGCTTCGTGGCATCGTTGGTCTTATATTTAAGCACATCGTAAAGCGCGGTAACGGCAAGGGACGTATTAAGGTCGTTGCCAAGGGCTGCGTTGAACCTTTCCCTCAGCGCCGCCACGGCTTCGTTATCTATTTCGCCGCCGTCGTTCTTCAGCGCCGCAACCTTTGCAATAAGCTTTTGGTACGTTCCCGCGGCGTTATCAAGGTTTTCCCATGTAAACACAAGGTTGCGCCTGTAATGGCTCTGCAGGCAGAACAGGCGATAGCACAGCGGGTCGTAACCCTTTTCCTCAAGCAGGGATACGGTAAGGAACTCTCCCTTTGATTTGGACATTTTTCCGCTTGCGGTATTCAGATGCATAACGTGCATCCAATATTTGCACCACGGGTGGCCGATATAGCTTTCGGACTGCGCTATTTCGTTGGTGTGGTGCGGGAAGGCATTGTCTATGCCGCCGCAATGTATGTCAAGGTATTCGCCCAGATATTTCAGCGATATGCCCGTGCATTCAATATGCCAGCCGGGGTAGCCCGTTCCCCACGGGGAATCCCACTTGAGCGCCTGATCCTCAAACTTGGATTTGGTGAACCACAGCACAAAGTCATTCTTATTGCGCTTGTTGGTGTCCTCCTCCACGCCTTCGCGC
>ERZ824575.3645-NODE-3645-length-10509-cov-7.999617_pt1 | contig 10509 bp, 9 predicted proteins | sample MGYA00519470_ERZ824575 | MGnify/ENA primary metagenome ERZ824575 (study PRJEB31778, sample SAMEA3449170) | human gut metagenome | biome: human gut; feature: human-associated habitat; material: faeces | place: United Kingdom | collected 2010/2012 ...
ATGTCTCCGGAGAGATGCTGGGAGCCATGTATGCGGTACGGTTTGCCTTAAACAGCGGCTTTACAGCCATCGAGATCCGCTACGACTATGAAGGAATCGAGAAATGGGTCACCGGTGCCTGGAAAAGTAAGAATGATCTGACGAAAAAATATGCACAGACCATGCTGGGCTGGGGACAGAAGATTCAGATCCGCTTTACCAAAGTACCGGCTCATTCGAAGGTAAAATACAACGAGCTGGCAGATGAGACCGCAAAGCTGGGTGTGGCAAACGGAAACGGTATTCCCAAAGTCAAAAGTCTCAGTGACTTCGAAGCGGCAGACGGTGTGGAAGCGTGAAAACATATACTTGCGGCCGTGTGTCTGTAGCCCGGAAGTTAAGGGCTTCGGAAAGGAATGAGGAATAGAATGCGTCTGAATAAATATCTGGCACAGTGCGGTGTATGTTCCCGAAGAGATGCGGATAAGCTGATCGAACAGGGAAAAGTACTGGTCAACGGTCAGGTGGCCGGAATGGGACAACAGGTGGAAGAAACGGACACCGTGCAGGTGGGTAAGAAGATTCTGCAGGGAAAACAGACACAGAAGGTACTGGCATTTTACAAGCCGGTGGGAGTGACCTGCACGGAGAGAGATCCTCATGCAGAGAAAAAGATCATGGATATGATCCGCTATCCGGAACGGCTGACCTATGCGGGACGTCTGGACAAAGATTCCGAAGGCCTGATCCTGCTCACCAATGATGGAGATCTGATCAATGCCATGATGCGGGGCGCCAACCGTCATGAAAAAGAATATATCGTAAAGACAGATAGGGAAATAACACCCGATTTTTTGGAGAAAATGGCGAAAGGTATTTATCTGAAAGATCTGGACATCACTACCAGAGAATGTGAGATGGAACAGATCGGAAAATTTACCTTCCGTATCGTTTTGACTCAGGGAGTCAACAGACAGATCCGGCGGATGTGTGAAGCCTGTGGATACCGGGTAAAAGCGCTGAAAAGAATCCGGATCATGAACATTCTGCTGGGGGATCTGAAGCCGGGAAAGTGGCGCGAGGTCACCGGAGAAGAGCTGGAACAGCTTCAAAGAGACACCGGAATGTTAAATCGCAATTAAATATATAAAGGCAGGAATACAAGATGCAGTCTTCCAAAATAGACCGGATCAAAGATCTGGTAGAACAACTGAATGCAGCTTCCGAAAGCTATTACGCCAAGGATCAGGAGATCATGAGCAACTACGAATACGACAAGCTCTATGATGAACTGGTGGAACTGGAAAAAGAGACAGGCGTTACCCTGGCCAACAGTCCTACGGTAAACGTAGGCTACGAAGCGGTGGATGAGCTTCCCAAGGAGCGCCATGAGAGTCCTATGCTGTCTCTGGGCAAGACGAAAAGCCGGGAAGAACTGCGGGACTGGCTGCAAGGCAATCCTGCAATTCTCAGCTGGAAACTGGACGGGCTGACCATTGTATTGACGTATCGTGAAGGAAAACTTGCAAAAGCGGTTACCCGTGGCAACGGCGAGATCGGTGAGGTCATTACAAATAACGCCCGTACTTTTAAGAATCTTCCGCTGAATATTTCCTATACCGGAGAACTGATCCTGCGGGGAGAAGCGGTGATCACCTACAGTGATTTTGAGAAGATCAACGGGGAGATCGCAGATGCAGAGGCAAAATACAAGAATCCCCGAAATCTGTGCAGCGGCTCTGTGAGGCAGCTCAACAATGAGATCACGGCCAGACGGAATGTCCGCTTTTTTGCTTTTACGCTGGTAAAGGCGGATGGTGTAGATTTTCATGATTCCAAGGAAGCCCAGTTTGCTTTTTTGCAGGAGCAGGGCTTTGCAGTGGTGGAACATGTGGCAGTAACGGAAGAGAACATTTTATCTGCCATTGAAGATTTTGAACACAAGATCGAGCACTACGATATTCCTTCCGACGGTCTGGTACTTACTTATGAAAGTATCAGCTACGGACAGTCCCTGGGCAGAACCGCGAAGTTCCCCAGAGATTCCATTGCTTTCAAATGGGCGGATGAACTGCGGGAGACTACATTAAAAGAGGTCGAGTGGAGCGCCAGCCGTACCGGTCTGATCAATCCGGTAGCTATTTTTGAGCCGGTGGAACTGGAAGGCACAACGGTGAGCCGCGCTTCCGTGCATAATATCAGTATCATGAGATCCCTCAGACTGGGAATCGGAGACCATATCACGGTCTATAAGGCCAACATGATCATTCCCCAGATCGCTGAGAATCTGACAGGCAGTGATAATGTGGAGATTCCAAAGGTGTGTCCGGTGTGCGGACAGCCCACGGAGATCCGACAGATGAATGAGGTACAGTCTCTGTACTGCACCAATGAGAAATGCCCGGCCAAGGAGATCAAATCCTACACTCTGTTCGTCAGCAGAGATGCGCTGAATATTGACGGACTCTCCGAGGCAACATTGGAGAAGCTGATCGATCAGGGCTTTATCCATGAATATGCGGATCTGTTCCGGCTGGACCGTTACAAGGAGGTCATTACCGGAATGGAAGGATTCGGAGAAAAATCCTATCAGAATATGATGGACAGTATCGAGACTGCAAGACATACCACGCTGCCCCGGTTGATCTACGGACTGGGGATCGCAGGAATCGGCGTGGCCAATGCCAAGGTGCTGTGCCGGTATTTTGATTACGATCTGGAACGAATGCAGGCAGCGGACGAAGAAACACTGAGTGCCATTCCCGGTGTGGGAGAGGTGCTGGCATCTACATTTACGGATTATATGCGGGATGCGGAAAATCTGGAGAAAATAGCTCATCTGAAGGAAATCCTGACGATAGAGACACCACAGATCGATGAGAGTGCACAGACACTGGCAGGAATGTCCTTCGTGGTGACGGGAAGCCTGAACCATTATGCCAGCCGGAATGATCTGAAAGAGGTCATTGAGGAAAAAGGCGGCAAGGTGACCGGAAGTGTCACCGGCAAGACCACCTGCCTGATCAACAATGATATTACCTCTACATCATCGAAAAATAAAAAAGCAAAAGAATTACAGGTTCCCATTCTGACAGAAGAGGAATTTCTGAGAACCTATAATATTCCTTACGAGGAATAAGCAAGAAAGACCCGGAGGAAAATAAAATGCCTATCAAAACACAAAATGATCTGCCTGCCAAAGAGATACTGGAAAATGAAAATATATTCGTCATGGACGAATTTCGTGCGGTACATCAGGACATGCGTCCCCTGCAGGTACTGATCCTGAACAATATGCCGGTAAAGCAGGATACGGAGCTGCAGCTGCTGCGGGCGTTGTCCAATACACCGCTGCAGGTGGATGTCACTTTCATGAACACCAAGACCCATGTGTCACTGAATACTCCGGCCAGCCATCTGAACAAGTTTTACACTACCTTTGATGAGATCAGGGATCGTAGATTCGATGGACTGATCGTTACCGGAGCACCGGTGGAGGATATTACCTTCGAGGAAGTGGATTACTGGGAGGAGACCTGCCAGATCCTGGACTGGGCGGAGACCCATGTGACCTCCACCTTACATATCTGCTGGGCGGCACAGGCCGGATTTTATCATTATTACGGAATCAACAAGAGACAATTGTCCCAGAAGCTGTTCGGTGTCTATGCGCATAAGGTATCCAACCGGAAAGTTCCGTTGGTCCGGGGATTTGATGATATTTTCATGGCTCCGCACAGCCGTCATACCGAGACACCATCGGAGGCCATTCATGCCTGTAAGGATCTGACGATCCTGGCAGAATCGGAGAAGGCCGGCGTATTCCTGGCAATGGCGGAAGAGGGCAAAAAGATTTTTGTAGCGGGCCATCCGGAATATGACCGTTATACACTGAACAACGAATATCATAGAGATCTGGACAAAGGACTGCCCATTCAGATCCCCTATAATTATTACCCGGACGATGACCCGGAGCAGAGACCTCTGTTACAGTGGAGATCTCATTGTAACAACCTTTACAGCAACTGGCTCAATTATTATGTATACCAGACAACACCATATGACTTAACGGAAATTCGATAATTTCGATAGAAACAGGACGATGGTCATGGAGAATGGAAAAAAGAAAGGAAGCAGAAGATGAATCAGACACTGACAAGAAAACAATTTGATATTTTATCGATACTGGCAGAGGAAAAAGGTACTTTATCCCAGAGACAGCTGGGAGAAAAGAGCGGACACTCTCTGGGAACGGTCAACCGTGTCATGCAGGAACTGACCGAATTACAGTATGTGACAGAGGGAGAGATCACAGGTGCCGGAATCTCCGCACTGGAGCCTTACCGTGCAAAGCGCGCCATCTTTATTGCAGCTGGATTCGGCAGCCGGCTGGTGCCCATTACCTTTAACACCCCGAAACCACTGGTGCGTGTGCATGGACAGCGTATTATTGACGGACTGATCGATGCCTGTCTGGATGTCGGGATTAATGAAATCTATATTGTCCGGGGGTATCTGGCAGAGCAGTTTGATCAGCTGCTGTACAAATATCCCATGATCAGATTCCTGGAAAATCCGGTTTACAATGAAGCTAACAATATTTCCTCCGCCATGGTGGCAAGATATATGCTTTCCAATGCCTATGTATTTGAGGCGGATCTGCTGATCTCCAATCCGCAGATCATTAAAAAATATCATTATACCTCCGATTTTCTGGCAATAAAAAAGGACAGAACCGATGACTGGTGCTTCACGGTAAAAGACGGAGTCATTGTAGAAGAGAAAGTCGGCGGCCTGGATTGCTGGCAGATGGTGGGCATCTCTTACTGGAACGAAGAAGACGGACATAAGCTGTCAGATGATATCAAGATGACCTACGAACAGCCCGGCGGCAAGGAGCGTTACTGGGAACAGGTACCCCTGGTATTCTGCCAGAAGCATTATAAGGTAGAAGTACGTGAATGCCGGGAAAATGACATTATCGAGATCGATACTTTCCGGGAGCTGAAAGCCATCGACAAGACGTATGATGTTTAAAGAAAAATAAGTATTGCTATTTTGTGCGAATGGTATTATTATATGTTCATATTTAACACAAAGTGTCTGCGAATGGAACGCAGACATTTTGTGTACTTATTTTAGCCGAAAACCTATGAAAACCGTTCAAAGAATTAAAAAATATCATACATAAATGAACGATTGGAAAAAGAACGCGAACAAAAAAAGGAGGAATCCCATAATGGAGCAGTTGATACAAAAACCCGTCAAAAGAAATATTTTATTGAATCCCGGACCGTCTACCACCACAGATACCGTAAAATATGCACAGGTCGTGCCGGACATCTGTCCCAGAGAAAAAGAATTCGGCGGACTGATGAAGGGACTCAGAGAAGACCTGGTGAAAATCGTGCATGGGGATTTGGAAAAGTATACCAGTGTCCTGTTCTGTGGATCCGGCACCATCAATATTGATGCCTGCATCAGTTCTCTGCTGCCGGAGGGCGGAAAAGTACTGGTGGTGGATAACGGAGCCTACAGCACCAGAGCTGTGGAAGTATGCCAGTATTACGGACTTCCCTATATTGATCTGAAATTCCCGGTGGATGAACTGCCCGACTTAGAAAAAGTGGAGCAGACCCTGAGGGAGAACCCTGACATTGCCCTGGTACATACCACTCATAATGAGACCGGTACCGGAATCCTGAATCCCATCCGCGAGATCGGAGCCCTTGCTCATAAATATCATGCTACCTTTACCGTGGATACCACATCCACCTACGCTATGCGTCCCATTAACATCGAGCAGGATAACATCGACTTCTGCATGGCATCCGCACAGAAGGGTCTCATGGCCATGACGGGACTATCCTTTGTGGTAGGCAGCCGGGCAATTCTGGAGGCTTCGAAGGAATATCCGAAACGTTCCTATTACTGCAACCTGTATCAACAGTATGATTTCTTCCAGAGGACCGGAGAAATGCATTTTACCCCGCCGGTACAGACCATTTACGCCACGATCCAGGCATTGAAGGAATACTGGGCGGAGGGCGAGGAAGCCAAGTGGGCGAGACATACGAGAGTCTTTGAGGCCATTCATGAAGGACTGGATGCACTGGGATTCCACGATGTGATCCGCAGAGAATGGCAGTCGGGACTGGTTGTGTCTGTGAAGTATCCCGATGATCCAAACTGGAATTTTGAAAAAGTACATGATTATTGCTATGAGCGGGGATTTACCATTTACCCCGGCAAAATCTCTACTACCAATACCTTCCGCCTGTGTGCACTGGGTGCGATTGACAGACCGGATATCGAAGCCTTTTTCAAAGTGTTCAGAGAAGCACTGGAAGTCAATAAAATTCAGATTCCGGCAAAATATAAGGAGGCATAGGATCAAATGAAGCGAGTATATACCTGTTTCTGTACGGATGTCATTCATGAGGGGCACCGCAATATCATCAGAGAAGCCGGGAAATACGGCGAACTGACCATCGGCGTCTTAAGTGATGCGGCAATGATCCGTTTTAACCGTTTTCCCACCATCAGCTTCGAGGAGCGTATGCAGTTAGTAAAAGATATCCCGGAAGTCAGCAATGTGGTCGTGCAGGATGATGTAATGTATGATAAGGTCATTGAAGAATTGCGCCCCGACTACGTGATCCATGGGGATAATTGGCAGGAGGGTGCTTTGAAGGCTATCCGTGACAACGTGGAAGGACTGCTGAAGACATACGGCGGTGAGATCATAGATGTCCCTTATACATATAATGAAGAAGTAAAAAGAATTGATACGAGGATCAAGGAAAAGCTGGCCATGCCGGAATACCGCAGAAAACGTCTGCGTCAGCTGATCGAGATCCGTCCCATTGTCAAAGCACTGGAGGTTCACAGCGGCCTGACCGGACTGATCGCAGAGAAGACCATCGTGGAGCATGATGGTGAGCTGGACCAGTTCGACGCCATGTGGATCAGCTCTCTGTGCGATTCCACGGCGAAGGGCAAGCCGGATATCGAGCTGGTGGACATGACTTCCCGTTTCCGTACCATTGATGACGTGACGGAAGTGACCACGAAACCCATTATTTTTGACGGAGATACCGGCGGACTGACGGAGCATTTCGTATACACAGTGAGAACACTGGAAAAAATGGGTGTTTCCGCCATCATTATTGAGGACAAGACCGGACTTAAGAAAAATTCCCTCTTCGGAAACGATGTGGTGCAGACTCAGGACAGCATCGAGAACTTCAGTGCCAAGATCGCAGCCGGCAAAAAGGCACAGCTGACAGATGATTTCATGATCATTGCCAGAATCGAAAGCCTGATCTTAGAGCGAGGCATGGAAGATGCACTGAACCGTGCCAGAGCTTTCGTAGCAGCGGGAGCGGATGGCATCATGATCCACAGCCGTAAGAAATCCCCGGATGAGATTCTGGAATTCTGTGATAAATTCCGGGCAGAGGATTCGAAGACACCTATCGTGGTGGTGCCGTCTTCCTTTAACAGCATTACGGAAAACGAACTGGCCGCCCACGGCGTCAATATCGTGATCTATGCGAACCAGCTGACCAGAAGTGCCTTCCCCGCCATGCAGCAGACCGCCGAGGACATCCTGCGGTATCACAGGGCACAGGAAGTGGACAGCAGACTGATGCCGATCAAAGATATTATAACTTTAATAGACGAAATTTAACTGACAGGGGCAGGAAAGGAATACTTACATGAAAGCAGAAAACTTTGCGAAAATTTTAAATGCGGACTTTTATACCGGGGTACCGGATTCCCAGCTGAAAGCCCTCTGCAATTACCTGATGCACACCTATGGGATCGATCCGAAGCATCATGTGATCGCGGCCAACGAGGGAAACTGCACGGCACTGGCCGCCGGCTATCATCTGGCTACCGGCAAAGTCCCGGTAGTATACATGCAGAACAGCGGAGAAGGCAATATCATCAACCCCGTGGCATCCCTGCTGAACGATAAAGTCTATGCCATCCCCATGATCTTCGTCATCGGCTGGCGCGGTGAGCCGGGGATCCACGACGAACCCCAGCATATCTACCAGGGTGAAGTGACCCTGAAATTGCTGGAGGATATGGGAATCCGCTATTTTGTCATCGGAAAAGACACAACGGAAGAGGAAGTAAGTGCTGCCATGCAGGAGTTCCGCAAGGAGCTGGATCGTGGTGAGGATGTAGCGTTCGTGATCCGGAAGGGTGCCCTCAGTTATGAGGAAAAGGTGGAGTACCGCAACGACAATCCCATGATCCGGGAAGAGATCATCCGCCACATCGTGCAGGCTTCCGGCGAGGATCCCATTGTCAGCACCACGGGCAAAGCCAGCAGAGAACTGTTCGAGATCAGAGAACATAACGGACAGAGCCACAAGTATGATTTCCTGACCGTAGGTTCCATGGGACACAGCAGCAGTATCGCCCTGGGGGTGGCAGTACAGAAGCCCGGGACGAAGGTATGGTGCGTGGACGGTGACGGCGCAGTGCTGATGCACATGGGTTCCATGGCGGTACTGGGCAGTACGGCACCTGAAAATATGGTACACATCGTCATCAATAACGGTGCCCATGAGACCGTAGGCGGCATGCCCACCGTGGCAGCAAATATCGATCTAGTCTCCATTGCAAAAGCCTGTGGCTATCCCCATGCAGTATCCGTTACCACCTATGAGGAACTGGACCGGGAACTGACCGCTGCAAAAGAGAGAGAGACCCTGACCTTTATCGAAGTAAAATGTGGCATCGGCGCAAGGGAAGATCTCGGAAGACCCACCACCACGGCACTGGAGAACAAGCAGAACTTTATGGAGTATCTGAAAAATCTGGGTTAAATTTTGTTGACAGTAGTAAAAAAGAAATGTAATATAACAGATATAGAAAAGTCATGTCAAATAATGCTCTAGGATGTAAGTTTCTCAGAAGATGAGTAGAACAAATTCCTGGGGCATTTTTTACTAGTGAAAGTCAGATTGTGTACTGGCACGATTAAAAGGGGCAAAAATGGGAAACTTACAATATCGGAAGGTCACGAGAGAAGTGGAAAATACTTCTTTTACATGTGGTGTTCCATCCATAGATGAATATGTGAAAAATTCATATTATCCTACCATAGTACAGCAGGCATATGGTTATAGCATTAGTGGCAGGGGGATTGTTCTTGGATATTATATGATAATGTTCCGAGAGATAGAATTAGATGATTTTCCGCCGGAGATAGCAGACTATGATCCGGAAATTAAGGACCGGAAAGTATCGGCTGTTCATATTCGCTATATAGCAATAGATGAAAAATATCAACATAATAGGATTGGTACGGCTGCAATTCAGACAATAATAAAAAGTGTGAAGATGTTGGCAGCTAACTGGCCAATTCGGGTAATTACGATAGATGCCAGAGAAGATCTGGTTACATGGTATGAAAAACTTGGCTTTCGTAAAATGGTTTATAATACACCGGGCCAGGATGGCATTACGGTTTCAATGTTTTTGGATTGTATGCAGAAAAAAGATGAATTTATGGAATACATAGACAGTATATATGAATAGGAGGGAAAATATATGAATGGTGAAAGAGTTGGAGACATTGTACTACATGGCAACGATGCCATTCGATTTGCGTATATGCTTTATCACCCGACGGAAGAGGAATTATTATACAACAGGAGCGTTCTGGAACGGATTGATAATAATATTACAATCACGGAAAGAGATAATGGGTATGATGCGGAAATTAAGGATCTGGATTTAAACTTTTTAGAAGAAAAGCCACAATGCAGTCTGGATAACATAGAGGTTACATGGACGATCAATATTCAAAAAGAAGAATTTTTCTATTCAAACAGCAGTAATGAAAATCAGGTGCAGATGGTAGTGGATACGCAGAAAACACCGATATATGAAAAAACAACAAGTGATGGAATGAGCTTGGTGGCTGCATAGGAGGAAATATGGAAAGTGCATTTCAGTTTAGTAATCCATCATTGACAAAAATGGAATTTTGTATCAACGAAGATTTTGAAAACAGCTGGGATAAAGAAGTAAAGATTGCAGTGAACATGGGAATTCAGATTGACAGAAGTTCAACTGATAACAATGCAAGAGTCAGTCTGACCCTGGAAATTGGAAAAAAGGATTCATCAGATCCGTTCTATGTGTGTGCAACAGAAATGGCGGAATTCAGATGGCCGGATAGTCTGAATTTGGAAATGGTAGAAAAATTGCTGAATCAAAATGCTCCTTCCTTGCTGCTAGGGTATTTAAGACCTATTATTTCGCAGATTACGGCAGCATCGCCGTATAATGCCTATAATTTACCATTTATAGATTTTTCAGAGAAATAAGATGATGTATCGTGCACTTTTTGCACAGTTATTTTTCATAAAAGAATGAAAATTTATCTATATAAAAGGCTGCCTGTATGGTAAAATACATACCATACAAGCAGCTTTTCATATATTACAAAAGCAGAAAGAATGAGGGAGTACATATGGAAATTAACATTGGTATTATCGCAAT
>ERZ824575.3647-NODE-3647-length-10496-cov-2.673020_pt1 | contig 10496 bp, 7 predicted proteins | sample MGYA00519470_ERZ824575 | MGnify/ENA primary metagenome ERZ824575 (study PRJEB31778, sample SAMEA3449170) | human gut metagenome | biome: human gut; feature: human-associated habitat; material: faeces | place: United Kingdom | collected 2010/2012 ...
GAAATTCCCGCCACAGTCAAGGCCATGGAGCATGTCGCCACAGGTACGCGCTGGCTGGGCGGCCTCGCCCTGTTCGGCGTCATCGGCGTTTTTCTCAAGCAGCTCGTCCTGCCTTCGGATCGTGAACACGGCCCCGAAAACGCGCACGACGACAACAGCCGTAACGATCAAGGAGGTCAGGCATGATCCGCCGTCACTCCATCTGGGGTATTTTTCTGCACTGGGGCAATGCCGTGTGCTGGCTTTTTCTGCTCTTTTCGGGTTTCGCCCTTCTGGTCAATCCGGAAATGAGCCCCGTGGGCGAATGGTGGACATCCGCATGGTCGACCCTGTTCGGCGGTCTGTATCCGCTGCTCAGCGCGCATGTAGCCGTCGGCATGGCATGGATCGCGCTGTGTCTCGTCTTCGTCATTCTGCGGGGACGCAAGGAAGCTCTGCCGTTCATGAAGGAAATCACTTCCCTTCATCCGGCTTCCGACATGACGTGGTGCATGCGCAAGGGACTGCGTCTTACCATAGGCGAAAAGGTCATGCGCCGCATGGGCATGGATCCCGCGCTGCCCCCGCAGGGCTTCTATAACGCCGGCCAGAAACTTGCCGCCATTGCTGCCGTAGTCAGCAGTTTCGGCCTGATCGTGACCGGCTGCATCATGGTGTTTGCCGGAACGCACGCGGGTACGGAAGAACTGCTGCGCTGGAGCATGCTCATTCACTTCTGCTGTGCGGGCATCATTGTCCTGCCGATCCATATCTACATGGCCGCCCTGGCTCCGGGCGAAGGCCCGGCTCTGCGCTCCATGTTCACAGGCTTTGTCCCCGAGGATTTTGTTCGCCGCCATAACCCGCTGTGGTTCAAGAAGCTGAAGGGCAACTGATTCAGTATCGGCAATCGCCGTGAAAACGCCCCTTCCGTCATACGGAAGGGGCGTTTTCATACCTGTCAGGGAACCGCTGATGTACTCAGCAAATGAATCATCGCCATGGGAAATGCGCGCAGACCAGCTCGGTTAACGGGAAAAGTGAATTTTTCTTCCTTGCAACTTGCGGGCACTCTTGCTCAGCAATCCCGCAGGGAAACACGCTTTGCATTTCCTCAAGACGTTTTGCTCGACTTGCAGAGCGTTTCAAACACGAAATGCTCTTGAATCACGCCTGCCCTGAAACCGATCTGCGTTTCAGATGCGCGCGCAGGGTGGTGTAATGAATGCCGAGAAGCGCCGCGGCACCTTCCGGCCCGGTCAGGCGACCGCCCGTCTTTTCCAGAACGGCGTCGATATAGCGCGAGCTGAGTTCCTCCAGAGTGGGCCAGCCCTGAAACAGATCTGGATGACTGTACTTCTTTTGTCCGACTTCCGGCAAATCAAAGTGCAGCTCACCTGCGGCGGAGCCGGAACGAGAATTGATGAGCGCTCTCTCCACCACATGTTCAAGTTCGCGCACATTACCCGGCCAGTGATACAGATACAGCCTGTCCTCCTCGACATGCGAGAGTTTCGGCGGCAGATGGAGCTTCATCCTTTTTGCCTTGCTGCCGATAAAATATTCCGTGAGCGTTCTGATATCCGCCCTGCGCTGACGGAGCGGCGGAACGGAAATGGGATATACAGCCAGGCGATAATACAAATCCTGCCGAAAGCTCCCCTCGGCAACCATTCGTTCAAGATTCCGGTTGGTGGCGGCCACCAGACGCAGATCCACGGAAATCTGCCGGGGGTTGCCCACACGCATGATGGTCCGGCTGTCGAGCACACGCAGCAGCTTCACCTGGGCCGACTGAGGCAGTTCCCCTACCTCATCAAGAAACAGCGTGCCGCCTGCCGCAAGTTCAAAGTAGCCTACACGCGTGGCATGCGCTCCCGTAAACGCCCCCTTTTCATGACCGAACAGTTCGCTGTCCACAAGATTTTCCGCTATCGCCCCGCAGTTCACGCGCACAAAGGGTCCCTTGCAGCGAGGCGAAAGCTCATGTACGGCTTCAGCTACGCCTTCCTTGCCGGTTCCCGTCTCCCCCGTAATCAGCACCGTACTCTCCGTGGGAGCCACTCTGACCACGGCCTCACGCACAGCCGCCAGCCCCTCGCAGCGTTTCAGACCGGCGTATCCTGTTCCCGATTCCTCACCTGCTGCGGGACTGCTTTCCATGTACGCAAACTTGTCCTGAAGTTCATCGCCCAGTGGACGAATCAGTTGCTTTCATGGTTAAATGCACTCCGCCTGTTGCTCCAGAAATTGATCAGAAAAACATAGATGCCGCGCCGGAACAAGGGGAGTCTCAACAGTGAGGCATGTTCAAGAAAGGGGAGATGACAACCGGGCATATCCCGGTACAGCTTCTCCTTGTATTGTTCCAGGTCCCCCACAAGCAGAGGGCCTGAAAGATGTCCAGGTTCAATGAACGGCACGGATCTTCCGGGCAGCCTGTATACAACTCCTCCGTATTCGTATCGGAAATAGGCACAAAAACGCTGAGATCCGTGGCCGCGCACATGATGTTGATGCGCACCACGGGCATGCTTTCCTGCAGGAGATTCAGCAGAAAGCGCATGGCGCTTTCCAGCCCGTTCATCCGGTAGAGTATGCGGCAGGAGAATCCTCCTCCCTCAAAGAAATCACTTCCCATGTTCTTCCGCCTTGCTGCGGCTCTGTTTTTAAATCCCGGGGTAATGACGTGCCGGCCCAGGTTAGCAGGAAAGTCATTTAAAATATAGTGATTCACTATCATACAATATTGCATTTAACAACATATATATCCACCATTTGATCGTAATATATTGATTTCTATCTATATATATTTTGGCATATTTCTGGCAATAACAAGATGTCGCTTCATGCGGAAAACGGCACGATCCCGCATTGATCTTTCAGGAGGATTTCATGAACAGCATTAAAAAGCTGCTTGAACCGGGCCGCATCGGGAATCTGGAACTTAAAAACCGCGTCATCTATTCGGCCATGGATCTGCGCTCTACCGACAGACAGGGCCATATCAGCGAGGAGGCCGCCCTTTCCCTTATTGAACGCGCAAGACACGGCGTCGGGCTGGTCAGCCTGCCCGGCGTCTATCCTTACCAGCAGGAAGGCGCCCCCCACGGCAAGACCATTTCACTCCAGAGCGACGATTTTATTCCCCAGTTCATTCCCATTGTAAAAAAGGTACATGAGCTGGACGCCAGAATCATGGTGCAGATCGTCGCGCGCGGCACCCGTATTGAAGGCACCAATACGGCCGCCGGCCCCAGTCCGGTGCGTTTCGGATACACGTCCATCATTCCGCGCGAGCTGACGGCGGAAGAAATTCGTGAACATGTTTCCCAGTTCGGCGACGCCGCGCGGCGCGCCCGTGAGGCGGGTATAGACGCTGTGGAAATCCATGCCTGCACCGGCAAGCTGATCTCCATGTTCCTTTCGCCGTACAGCAACCGCCGTACGGTTGAATACGGCGGCAATACGGAAAACCGCACCCGTTTTTTGCGCGAAATCATCGCGGACATGCGGGCCAAGGCCGGAACCGATTACCCGCTCTCCGTCCGGCTTACGGTGGACGAAATGGTTCCCGGCGGGATAGACTTGGAGGAAGGCGTGCGCATTGCAAAGCTCATTGCCCCTCTGGTGGACTCCGTACAGCCTTCCGTGGGAACGCAGGAACGCATGTGGAACATTTCCTGCTGTTATTTCTTTCCGCCCGCTTATCTGCTGCCCACTACCGAGGCGATCAAAAAGGTCAGCCCCGTTCCGGTCATTGCCATGGCCAAGCTCGGCGAGCCGCTCACCGCGGAAAAAGCACTGGTGGAAGGGCAGGCGGACTTCATTTCTCTGGGCCGCCCTCTGCTTACCGATGCCCGCTGGCTGGAAAAGGCTGCGGCCGGGGATTTCGCCTCCATCCGCCGTTGCATCGGATGCGTGAACTGCTTCACTTTTAACGAGCGCAGGGAAATTCAGCCTGCCCGTGTGAGCTGTACGGTCAATCCTGAAGTCCTGCGTGAAACGGAATATGATATTCCGGCCAAAGCCGCTGTCTCCAGACGCGTGACCGTGGTCGGCGGGGGGCTGGCGGGTATGGAATGCGCCCGTGTACTCGCCCTGCGCGGACATAAGGTCAATCTGTATGAAAAATCCCCCGCACTGGGCGGACAGTGGATCATAGCCGCCCATGCCCCCTACAAGCACGAAGAAAAAACCTACATTCCCTGGCTCGCGCGCGAGCTGGAAAAAAACGGCGTCACCGTTCACCTGAACACGAAGGTAACTGCCGCCATGCTGAAGGAATCAGCTCAGGACGAAATCATCCTTGCCACAGGCGCGGTTCCGCGTTCACTTCCCCTTGAGCTTCCCCAGCCCGGCCCCAGTCTGGTTCAGGGCAACGATATCATCATGGACCGCGCAAGGGCCGGTCATCGCGTAGTTATCATCGGAGGCCGTTATGTGGGGATGGAGTGCGCCGTCAAGCTGGCCGGGGATGGACATCATGTTTCCGTGGTTGACGCAGCGGCCATAGGGCATGACACCAACCCGCGTATCCTCGGCCTGTACCGCAATCTCATGGTGGAAAAAGGCGTCTATCTCTATCCCGACTCACCGGTGCTGCGCTTCATGAACTACGGCGTGGATATAGCCCACCTGAACAGCATGCTCAGCCTGAAGGCCGATACCATTGTTCTTGCCGTGGGAACCCGGCCGGTTAACGATCTCGGACCGGAACTGGATGCTCTCGGCCTGAAATACCGCCTCATAGGAGACTGCAGGCGCATCGGCGATGCACTTTACGCCACGCGGGACGGAGCAGAGGCGGCTTTTGCCGTCTGAAACCGCAAATCGCTTTTTACCTCCCGTTCCTGATTTGCGGACATCACGCGGCATTTCCGGAGCCGCACCGCAACATCAGTCTGAATATCAACCCCAATATCAGGAGGCCGCATGGCATTTGAACATCTTTTCACGCCGGGTAAAATCGGCAAGCTTGATATACCGAACAGGTTCATTCAGTCTCCGGTGCAGAGCAGAGGCGGCGACGACGATGGATACGTCACCTCCGAACTCATAGCCTTTCACCGCGCCCGCAGCCATGACGGAAAGGGCCCCGGACTGGTCATCGCCCAGCAGACCTTCGCATGGCCCGCCGTCAGGCTGGCGAGGGGCCTGGCACTGTGGGACGACAAATACATCGAGAAAATGGCCGCCCTTGCCTCCGCCATCAGGAAAGGCGGCTCCAGAGCCGTGCTTCAGCTCGGAGGTTCCGGCTCCCGTCTGGCAGGCATAGAAATGGCCCCCTCTCCCGTGATCGGATCATGGAACATGAAACGCCCGCGCGAAATCAGCCGCGAGGAAATGATGCACTGCCTCAGGTGCTATGCCGAAGCCGGACGCCGCGTTTATGAGGCCGGCTTTGAGGGCATCTCCCTGCACGGCAGTGCAGGCAAGTACATGTGTCAGTTCCTTTCCCCCTGGAGCAACCGCCGGACGGACGAATTCGGCGGCAGCGCGAAAAACCGCGTACGCTATGTCAACATGATCATCAGCGCCATCAAGGAACGTACCAGCGCGGATTTTCCCGTCATACTCCGCATGCCCTGCGCCGAACACACCGAGGGCGGCCTTACCATTGAACAGGGTATCGAACAGATCTCCCTGCTTTCCGAAGGCGGGGTTGACGCCTTTCTGCTCAGCACCGGAGGGCAGGAAAGTCTGTGGAGCGATTGTCCGCCCTATTGCGTGCCTGAGATCCCTGGCCTGGAAGATTTCTCCGCTGTCAAGAAGGCTCTGCCGGATGTTGCCGTCATCGCCAACTGTGGCATTCACGATCCGTTCAAGGCCGAACATATCCTCGCAGCCGGGCAGGCTGATTTTATCGGCATCTGCCGTCCTCTGCTGGCTGATCCCGATTATGTGGACAAGGTCAGACACAGCCGGCTCGAAGATATCCGCCCCTGCCTGCGCTGCAACAACTGTCAGACGTGGGAGGCACGCCCCGCTCTGGCCGGACGCGGCATGTGCTGCACGGTAAATCCCGCTCTCATGGTCGAAGAAAGCATGACGTCTCACCCCGCCTGCGCCCTGAAAAGCATTGTCGTGGCAGGGGGAGGTCTGGCGGGCATGTCCGCCGCCGCCACTCTGGCCGAGCGCGGTCATCAGGTCATACTGCATGAAAAAAGCGGCGAGCTGGGCGGCCAGTGGCTGGCTGCCTCAGCCGGCGAGGACAAGGCGGCCTTCCGTACCCTCACCGCCGGACTTGTCCGCCGCATGGAAAAGGCCGGTGTGGACATCCGTCTGAACTCCGCTCCGGACAAGAACGCCATCCTCTCCGAAAAGCCGGATGTCGTGATTCTCGCCACCGGGGCGCATCCCCGCGACTTGAGCGGCGTGGATATTCTGCCCTCGCCGGAACAGAACGGCATCGCCAGGCTTTTCGGCATCGACGTACTGCGCGGCGCGCGCGTGCCCGGCAGGAAGGCCGTAGTGGTCGGGGGCCGGTATATCGGTATGGAGTGCGCCGTCAGACTGGCAGAGCAGGGATATGAAACATCTCTGGTGGAAATGAACGAAATCGGACGCGGAGTCATCCTGCGCATCCGGGGCATAATGTTCCGGCGCATGATGGAAGCGGGAGTAAGGCTCTTCCCTTCATCTTCCGTGTTCCGCCTCACCCGGCATCAGGTGGAAATCGCCCACGGAGGCTCCGTCTTCCCGATTGACGCGGATGCCGTGATTCTCGCCATCGGCACCGTGCCGGACAAGTCGCTTCAGGAACATGACTTCGGCGTTCCCACCCATGTCATCGGAGACTGCAGGCGCATCGGAGACGCGCGCGACGCCGTTGCGCAGGGTACGGAACTGGGCCTTCTCCTCTAGAACGTTTTGCTCTTGAAAATATCTGCCGGCCAGCCCTTGTGTTCTGGCCCGCAGGTTCACGCCTCCGGCGGCGCGGCGGAGACCCGCCCCGCTCGACTCCGAGAGCATTTTCAAGACGGACATGCTCCGACAACTCAAAGGAAAACGAACATGCCTCCAGTCATAGACAGAAACAAGTGCGTCGGCTGCGGCACCTGCGCGGATATCTGCAATTCGCATATCTTCGTGCATGACCGTGCCGTGGACAGGGTTCCCCAGGTCAGATTTCCCGACGAGTGCTGGCACTGCGATTCCTGCGTCATCGACTGCCCGAAGGGCGCCATTGCCCTGCGCATTCCCCTGCCCTGCACGCTGCTGCATGTGAATGCGGCCACACTTCATGCAAAGGAGCACAGGCAATGATTCCGATACGAAAGACTCTTGAAGCCGATGTCGTCATCGCGGGCGGAGGCATCGGCGGGGCCATGGCCGCCATCTCCGCGAGGGAAGCCGGCGCGGAGCGCGTTGTCGTGCTGGAAAAATGCAACGTGCGCCGCTCCGGGTCCGGGGCCACGGGCAATGATCATTTCAGCTGCTATATCCCCGAAGTCCACGGCCCGGACATCGAGCCCGTGCTCAGGGAAGCCATGGGGAGCCTGATCGGCCAGAACAAGGACCCCGGCATGATCCGCCTTCACCTTGAGGAAAGTTTCGACATCGTCAGAAAATGGGAAGCGTGGGGCATCAACATGCGCCCGCTGGGCAAGTGGAATTTCCAGGGGCACGCCCTGCCCGGCAGGCCCCGCGTCTTCCTCAAGTTCGACGGACGCAAACAGAAAGCCGTGCTGGCCGAGCAGATGAAAAAGCACGGCGTGCAGGTGTTCAACCACCACCCCGTGGTGGAACTGGCCAGGGTTGACGGACGCATCGCCGGGGCGCTGGCGCTGGACATCAGCACGCCCGAACCGGGTTTTGCGCTGGTAAAAAGTCCCAACGTCATCGTTTCCACCGGCCTGACGCACCGCCTGTACACCAATGCCGCCACACCCTCGCGCATGTTCAACACCTCCCACTGTCCCAACTGCGCGGGCGGGCAGGCTCTCGGCTGGCGCGCGGGCGCGAAAATGGTGAACATGGAGATCCCCTATACCCACGCGGGAATCAAATACTTCCAGCGCGCGGGCAAGGCCACCTGGATCGGGGTATACAGATATCCCGACGGACGCCCCCTCGGCCCCTTTGTGACCAGCCCCGACGCCGAATACGGCGACGTGACCGCCGATATCTGGAATACGGCGTTCTCCGATGTCATGCACAACGGCAGCGGACCGGCGTATCTGGACTGTTCCGAATGCACGCCGGACATGCTCGCCTACATGCGTCAGGCCATGTTTGACGAAGGTCTTTCCGCCCTTATCCACTATATGGATGACAAGGGCATTGATCCCGGCAGGCATGCCGTGGAGTGCATGCGCTATGAACCCACGCTGCACGGGCGCGGACTGGATGTGGACAGGGACGGCCGCACGTCCGTGCCGGGCCTGTACGCGGCGGGCGATCTGGTGGGCAACGCGGGCTGCGGTCTCGGGCTGGCCGCATGGCTCGGCTGGCGCGCGGGCAGGGCCGCGGCGGGGGATATCCCCGCCGTCTCCGGCTTTCCGTCTGACTCGACGGAAAATCTGGCCTCCGTGCCTTCCGTCAGAACAAAAATGGAGCAGCTCTCCGCCTTCGCGGAACGCGAAGGCGGCCCGGACTGGCAGGAGGCCAACAGCGCCCTCAACCAGATCATGGACGACTACGCCCCGGCCGGCCCCTACAAGGTACGTTCGGAAAGCCTGCTCCGCGCGGGGCTGGCCTACCTTGCCCAACTGCGCGCGGAAACGCTCGCCACGCTCCACACCTCCTGCTCGCATACGCTCATGCGCGCCGCCGAGGTGCTGGACCTCTTCGACTGTGCCGAAGCCGTCTTCCATGCCGCTCTGGAACGCAGGGAAACTCGCGCCGCTCACCGGCGCTCCGACTATACCTTCACCAATCCTCTCCTGGCAGACAGAATGCTCGACGTTTTCCTCGCGGAAGACGGGAAGGTAGCGACAGCGTGGAGAGACAAGAAAGTCTGAAGCGTTTTGAATTGAAAAATCTCCCCGTCAGCCCCCTCTGTATGCCACAGGTTTCATCCGAAACCGGATGTAACGCACCGGACAGAGGGGAGCTGCGGCGCTCCCGGCTGTAAGCGCTGAACGCCTTGCGGATAAATCTTGAACAGAAAACAAGGGGGCCATGTTCAACACACGCCTTTTCCGAAACAGTACATTCCATATTTAAAACCAGCCGCTTTCCGTATCCACAAGCGACCAGGCGGCATAACACATCCCCACGCGGAGGCACCTCATGAGCGCCGCGCTCAGCAAAAACACTCCCAAATCATATCTGCATCTGGGCATCATGCTTGCCATCATGTGCATCTTCCGACTGCCTGTACCTCCGGAAGGACTGACTGCCGAAGGTATGGCCGTCATCGGCATCTTTTTCGCCGTACTGTACGGGTGGCTCTTTCTCGACATCGTCTGGCCTTCTCTGCTGGGGCTTGTTGCCCTTGGGCTGGCCACAAACGAACCCATGACCAAGGTTATCGGCAGCGCCTTCGGCAACTCAACCGTGCTGCTCATCCTGCTCTTCTGCATGGTGGCCAGCATCATCAACGCGGCAGGCATCGCCGAATGGATGGCGCGCAAAATCATCAGTCTGCCCATTGTGCGGGGCCGTCCCTACATGCTGATACTCATGCTTGCGGCGGCCATGAGTGTCCTTGCCACCATGCTTACCATGACCGCAGCCGTGGTGGTCGGCTTTCCTCTTATTAAAGAAGTATGCAAACAGTATGGTTACAAGCCCGGCGACACCTTCCCCGTCATGCTTTTCGTCGCCATGTTCTACATAGCGGATGTCGCCTTCATGATGCTGCCCTTCAAGGCTCTCCCCGCCGTGGTCTTCGGCGTATACTCCCAGCTCAGCGACGGGCACGTCATCAACTACACCGCCTATGTCGGCATTTGCGCCATCCAGCTTGTTCTGGCCGTTCTGTTCATGCTGTTTCTGTTCCGCTTCATTCTCAGGCCGGATGTTTCCAGAATTGTGAACGGCAGTGCGGACATGAGCTTCAATGAATCGCTGAATTCCTACCAGAAAACCATTCTGTATTCGTTCTGCGTGCTTCTCGTTCTGCTGCTCCTGCCCAATATTGCTCCCGCCGACTGGGCTCCCGCAGCCTTTCTGAACAGGTTGACCACCAATGGCCTGCTGATTGCCTACATCGGTTTCTACCTGCTGCTCAACTTCAAGGAAGGCATCAATATCAAGGCAATCATGTCCAGATCAGTTGCCTGGCCAGCCATATTTCTGGTTATCTCCGTCCTGAAAATCACCGCCGCCTTCAACTCCACCGGCGTCACCCACTGGCTGGGAGAACTGTGCAAACCCCTCCTGCAGGGCTACAGCGAATATGCTCTGATTTTCATTGTCGTTGTCATTACCACTATCGCAACCCAGCTTACCAACAATACCGCCGTGGCTGCCACCTTCGCTCCCATAGCCTACAGTCTGGCGCTGGCCAACGGCAGCATGGATCCGCAGTCCATCCTTACCTGCCTTACTCTGACCTGTACATCCGA
>ERZ824575.3652-NODE-3652-length-10487-cov-3.280387_pt1 | contig 10487 bp, 10 predicted proteins | sample MGYA00519470_ERZ824575 | MGnify/ENA primary metagenome ERZ824575 (study PRJEB31778, sample SAMEA3449170) | human gut metagenome | biome: human gut; feature: human-associated habitat; material: faeces | place: United Kingdom | collected 2010/2012 ...
ATTTGATAACATTTGCGTTTGAATATCTGCGGTAAATTCGCTTTGCGTCCGAAATATATAAGGCAGTACGGATTCGCCTGACTGCATTACATCCGCGCCTTGATCGCTGAGATCAGGATATCGCCGGCGACGACGCGGTCCTCGGCGGCGAAGCCGGTTTCAAAGTTGTCCGAGTACAGAACCTGGCTGCTGGGCGGGAATTCTTCGTCTCCGGCGTAGACCATGATCTGCATCCGGTAGCCGCCCAAAAAGTCAAACTGGAAGCCCGCATCGCCGTGCGGGAGGCGGATCGCGCCCATCTTCTCGCAGGCTGCGGCGAATTTGGCGACCTTTGTGCCGAAGGTGAACGCCGCGCGGGTCAGGACGCGGCCGGTATACGGCCCGATGTACATCTCGCCCCACGGCATTTCGCGGAACGTCTTGTACCCGCCGGACGGCTCCGCCGCGCGGCCTTCGAGCAGGAAGCGCAGCAGAAACGTCTGGCACGGCAGGCTTCTGAGCGCGAACGCAGCTTCGTCTTCGGACGAAATGGCGTATTTCGGCCACGCGATCTGATACGCTGTACCCAATAACGTCACGGTGAACCGGCCGTTTTCAAACGGCACGCCGCAGCGCGCTGCCGCCTCCTGCGGGTCGAGCGAAGCGAATTTTTCCTCATAATGGGCAAACGGGACTTCTTCCTTGTTGTTCTGTACCTGCATAAAACTTACTCCTGAATGCTCGACGGGAACAGCTCCCGGCTGGTGTGCGGCAGGAAACACGCCGCGACGAATTCATCCATATATCTGGGATTCGTGGAAAGCTCCATATAGGTCATGTTGGACGCCAGCTCGTCGACCTTGTCGACTGCGCAGTCCGACCGCGCCATGGCGTAGGCGCCGGAGAGCGACGTGTTGCCCAGATACTCGAACAGTTCCCGGTCGATATCCGGCAGCATGCCGATGCGCACGGCGTTTTCCATGTTGATGCCGGAGCCGATGCCGCCCGCGACATACACATGCGACAAAACGCTCACGTCCATGTCAAGACTGGAAAGCATAATATTGATGGCGGAGAAAATGGCGGCCTTCGCGCGGATGAACGAGTCGATATCCACTTCCGTGATGGAAATTTCGCGGCCCGTCTCCGATTCCGCCGGTGTGGCGAGGATATACCGGCCCATGCCGTGCTCGTCGTGCGCGACGCGTTTGCCCTCGCGGACGAACTGGCCTTTCGAGGAAATAATAGAGGTGCGGTAAAGCTCGGCGATGACATCAATGATGCCGGAGCCGCAGATGCCGACGGGCTTCTGGCCCTCCGGGCCGACGATGCCGAGCGTCGGCTCCATCGTATCCTTGTCGATCTTCACGGATTCGACCGCGCCGTCCGTCGCGCGCATACCGCAGGAGATATCGCCGCCCTCAAACGCCGGGCCTGCGGAGCAGGCGCAGGACATCATGAAATCGCGGTTGCCGAAGACCAGCTCGCCGTTCGTGCCGAGGTCGATGAACAGCGAAAATTCGTCCTTGTCCCAGATGAGGCTTGTGAACGCGCCCGCGGTGATATCGCCGCCGACATACGAGCCGATGTTCGGGGCCAGCAGAATTTCCGCGTCCGGGTTGGCCGGGAAGCCGAGATCCTTGGCCGTCATGCCGCGCCACTGGAAAAACGTCGGGATATACGGCTCCATGCGCACGGGGTTCGCGTCGACGCCGAGCAGCAGATGGTTCATCGTGGTGTTGGAGGCGATGCAGACGCGGAAAATGCGCGAGACGGGGACGCCCGCCGATTTGCACATCGCCGCGACGAGCGGCAGCAGCGTTTCCTTCAAAATCGCGTCCTGCAGCCGCTTGACGCCGCCGGGCTTGCCCTGCTCAACGATGCGGTTGATGACATCCGCACCGTAGCGGATCTGACCGTTGCCCGCAGAGGCCTTCGCCGTCAGCGTGCCGGTCTTCAGATCCATGAGCACGCCCGTGACGGTCGTGGTGCCGATATCGATGGCGCAGCCGTAGAGCGGCGCGTCCTCTTTTTCGGATACGTCCATGATGGTCAGCACGCCGTCCGTCAGCGTGCCGGTGATCTGTACCTTGAAATTGGCCTCGCGCAGCGTTTTTGCAAGCTTTTTGACCGTGTGATAGGTGAGCCTGACCTCCGTGCAGCCGTCGAATGCGTCCTGCGCGAAGCGCGCAAGCCGCTCGGTGTCGGGCATGGTGTCGTCGAGCGTCGGCTCGTCCAGCGTAAAAACCGCCTGCACAAAGTCGTTTGCAAAGTCCACGCCTGCGGCCTGCACGTCCTGCTGCAGCTGGTTGAAGATCGCGATCTCCTCGCCGGAGGACAGGTCTGCCGTCTTCATGCGGCTCTGATAGGCCGAGGCGATATCGGGGACGAGCACGGTAATATCTCCGGCAGGCTTCGTCGAGCAGCTCAGCCGCCAGCCTGCGGCATAGTCCTCGTCGGAGATGTGACCGGTCTGCACGCCGGTGACCTCGCCGGAAACGAGCTTGACGCGGCACTTGCCGCACGAGCCGTTGCCGTTGCAGGGCGCGTCGATGGCGACGTTGGCCGATTTCGCGGCCTCCAGAATGGTGCTGCCGGGCGCGGCGGAGAATTTGACCTCCTGCGCACCGTTTTCGAATTGGAAGGTGATTTCGTACATGCTGTCTGGGTTCCTTTCCGTCAAAAGTGTGGAAACCGCCGCCGGCGGAATACGCGAAGTGCATCTCCGCCGCCCCCTGCGTGGTATTCATGCTCTATACTATAAACAAATCCCGCTCTGCGGTCAAGCCCCGCGCGGGAGCAAAAACTTTTTGTACAATTTTCAGAAACTGTCAAAGAATTGTGCGCCATAGACAAATGCGCCGCGTTTTGCGGTGTGGAAACTATTGATTCATCCAAAGAAGTGTGGTAAGCTGAGGCTGGCAGAATTTGATGCAGCAAACTGACAAGGAGGACGAAAACATGAAAAAATTCATCAACCAGGTCGAGCTTGTAGAGGATCAGATGATCCAGGGCATGGTCAAGGCATATCCGCAGTATGTGCGCAAGCTGGACTGCGGCAACGTGGTCGTGCGGACGGAAAAGAAGGAAGGGAAGGTCGCGCTGATCTCCGGCGGCGGCTCCGGCCACGAACCGGCGCACGGCGGCTACGTCGGCACGGGTATGCTGGATGCGGCGGTCGCGGGCGCAGTCTTCACCTCGCCCACGCCGGATCAGATCTATGAGGGCATCAAGGCCATCGCGACCGACAAGGGCGTGCTGATGGTCATCAAAAACTATACCGGCGACGTGATGAACTTTGAAATGGCCGGTGAAATGGCGCAGATGGACGACATTAAGGTCGCGCAGGTCGTCGTCGATGACGATGTCGCCGTGGACGGCAGCCTCTATACCGTCGGCCGCCGCGGCGTGGCGGGCACGGTCTTTGTCCACAAGATCGCGGGTGCAAAGGCAGAAGAGGGAGCTGAGCTTGAAGAGGTCCAGCGCGTGGCGCAGAAGGTCATTGACAACGTGCGCACCATGGGCGTCGCCATCCGTCCCTGCACAGTCCCGGCGGCGGGCAAGCCCGGCTTCGAGCTTGGCGAGGACGAGATGGAGGTCGGCATCGGCATCCACGGCGAGCCCGGCACGCACAAGGAACCGCTCCGCCCGGCAGACGAGATCGTCGATCATATTCTGGGCAAGATCCTCGCCGATATCGACTATACCGGCCATGAGGTCGCCGTCATGGTCAACTCCTCCGGCGCAACGCCGCTGATGGAGCTGTTTATCATCAACAATCATGTCGCCGACGTGCTGGCCGCGAAGGACATCAAGGTCTATAAGACCTTCGTGGGCGAATATATGACGTCGCTTGAAATGGAGGGCTTCTCCGTGTCCCTGCTGCGTCTGGACGACGAGCTGAAGGCCCTTCTGGACGCGCACGCGGACACCATCGCCTTCAAGGCATAACCCCAAACGCAAAGGAGAACTACTATGGTCAATCAGGAACAGGTGCTGGAGATCCTGCACGCCATCGGCGAAAAGATCTCCGAGGAAAAGCTTTTTCTCACGGAACTTGACAACGTCATCGGCGACGGCGATCACGGCATCAATCTGGCGCGGGGCTTTGCCGAGGTCGAGAAGAAGCGCCCGATGATGGAGGGCAAGGACATCGGCACGATGCTCAAAACTGTCGGCATGGCCCTTGTGTCCACGGTCGGCGGAGCCTCCGGCCCGCTGTACGGAACGGCGTTCATGCAGGCGGGCAAGGCCCTTGCCGGAAAGACAGAGCTGGACGCGCAGGATCTGGTCACGATCCTGGACGCGTTCGTCGCGGGCGTGCAGCTGCGCGGCAAGTCCGTGGCCGGAGAAAAGACGATGCTGGACGCCATGATTCCCGCGCGTGATGCGGTAAAAGCGGCGCTGGACGCGGGAAAGAGCGCGAAGGAGGCGCTGTCCGACGGCGTGGCCGCTGCGGAGCAGGGCGTCGAGTACACCAAGACCATCATCGCCACCAAGGGCCGCGCAAGCTATCTCGGTGAACGCAGTCTCGGCCATCAGGACCCCGGCGCAACGTCGTTCACCACGATGCTGCGCGTCGTGGCCGAGCACGTGTGAGGTGCGGGCCATGGTCGGATTTGTGATCGTTTCGCACAGCGAAACACTGGCAAACGGCGTGGTCGAGCTGACAAAAATGATGGCCGACGGCGTGCCCATCCGTGCCGCCGGCGGTCTGGACGGCGGCGGCTTCGGCACGAGCTATGAAAAAATTTCGAACGCCATTGACGAAATTTACTCAGACGACGGCGTGATCGTGCTCATGGACATGGGCTCGGCGGTCATGACGGCGGAAATGGTGCTCGAGGCCATGCCGGAGCGGAAGCTCGTCCTGGCCGACTGCCCGCTGGTCGAGGGCGCGGTCGCCGCGACCGTCAGCGCCATCGCCGGCAGCAGCCTCGACCAGATCATGGACGAGCTTGCCGACGTGCGGGAGCTGAAAAAGCTGTCGTGATAAAAAGAAGCAGCATGAAATGCGCACCTGTTTTGTAGCATTTTCTGGAAATCCGGCGCAAAATGGACACAGCAGACTTTCATTGTTTCACAAGGAGCCGATATGAAAGAATTTCAATACACCATTCAAGACCCCATGGGCTTTCATGCGCGGCCTGCGGGCGCGCTTGTGCGCGCGGCAAAGGCGTATACAAGCAAAATTACGATCTCCTGCGGGGAAAAATCCGCGCAGCTGACGCGGCTGATGGCCGTGATGGGCCTCGGCATCAAGCAGGGTCAGACCGTCACCGTCACCATCGACGGCTCCGACGAGGACAAGGCGTTTGAGGAGCTGCAGACGCAGTTCCGCGAAAACGCCTGAGGACGCCGCCATGCAGGTATTCTCAGGGCTTCCCATTTCCCAGGGCCTTGCCGCCGGAAAAATCGTCTTTCTCGGCGCGCAGAAGGCCGCCGTCCGGCAGGCAGTCTCCCCGCAGGAGGAACAGCTGCGCTTTGAAAGCGCACAGCGGCAGGCTGTGGACGCGCTCGGCGCGCTCTATGAAAAGGCCAGAGCGGAGCTTGGTGAGAAGGACGCGGAAATTTTCTCCGTCCACCAGCTCATGGCCGAGGACGAAGACTTTACAGACCTTGTTTCGGAAGCAATTGCGGACGGCGCGGAGGCATCCGAGGCTGTCCGGCAGGCGGGGGAGCAGTGCGCGGCCATATTTTCCGCCATGGACGACGACTATATGCGTGAACGCGCCGCCGATGTGCGGGACATCGCCGCCCGCATCTGCCGCATTTTAAACGGCGAGGCGGAGCAGACCATCACCGAGCCCTGCCTCATCGCCGCCGAGGAGCTGACCCCCAGCCAGACCGTGCAGTTCCCGCGCGAATTCGTGCGCGGGATGCTGACCGCGCGCGGCGCGTCGAATTCCCACACAGGCATTCTGGCGCGGACGCTCGGCGTTCCGGCTGTCTCGCAGCTGCCCGTGTCGGCGGAGCTGCACGGGCGCACGGCGGTTCTGGACGGCTTCTCCGGGACGCTGACGCTCGACCCGGACGAACAGACGTTGGCCGAAGCAGCGGCGAAGATCGCCGCGCAGCAGGCGCAGCGCGAAGCGCTCCGGCAGCTGATCTCCGCCCCGAGCGTCACGCGGGACGGACATTCTGTCCGCCTTTACGCCAATATTGCGGGCACGGACGATCTGCCGCTGCTGCGGGAAAGCGGCGCGGAGGGTGTCGGGCTGCTCAGAAGCGAGTTTCTGTATCTGGGCCGCAGCACGTACCCGACCGAGGACGAGCTGTTTGAAAGCTACAAAACGGTCGTGCAGGCCATGGATGGCCGAGAGGTCATCATCCGCACGCTGGATATCGGCGCGGACAAGCAGGTCGGTTATTTTGATATGCCGCCGGAGGACAACCCCGCGCTCGGCCTGCGGGCCATCCGCCTGTGCCTGACGCGGCCCATCCTGTTCCAGACGCAGCTGTGCGCCATTCTGCGCGCGTCGCGCTATGGAAACGTCGGGATCATGTTCCCGATGGTGACCGGCCCGGACGAGCTGCACCGGCTGAAGCAGGCGCTGGCCGATGCGGAGGATGTGCTCATTGCGCGCGGCGAACGCTTCGGCCCATACCGCGTCGGCGTGATGATCGAGACGCCTGCCGCCGTGTTCATGAGCGGCGAGCTTGCGGGCGAGGTCGACTTCTTCTCCATCGGCACGAACGATCTGACGCAGTATCTGCTGGCCATGGACCGGCAGAACCCGAATCTGGCCCCGTTCTGCGACCCGCACCACCCGGCCGTTTTGCGCGCGATCCGGCAGACCGTCGAAAGCGCGCATCAGGCGGGGTGCACCGTCGGCATCTGCGGTGAGCTTGCCGCAGACGAAGCGCTGACCGAAGCGTTCTTGCGTCTGGGCGTGGACGAGCTTTCCGTCGCCCCGTCCCGCATTCTCCCGCTGCGGGAGAAGATCCGCAGTCTGACGCTCGGATAGCGCGAATACACAATTATCGCCGGTACCGTCTTACAGCGGTGCCGGCGATGCTGTTTTCACTCCCGCACCTGCCGCTGCTCCAGCGTGATGCGGATGGCAGTGCCGTGGTCGGGGACGGAGGAGGCGGTGATGGTGTGGCCGAGGCGTTTGCAGATCGTGCGGCAGAGGTAGAGGCCGAGGCCGCTGGCCTTCTGGTCGCCGCGGCCGTTGTAGCCGGTGTAGCCCTTTTCAAAGATGCGCGGCAGATCCTCCGGCGCGATGCCGATGCCCGTGTCGCGGATGCAGAGCGTTTTCGGCGCCTCGAGCGTGATGGACACCGACCCGCTGCGGGTATACTTGAGCGCGTTGGAGAGCACCTGCTCGATGACGAACAGCAGCCACTTCTCATCCGTGACGCACGCCGCGTTCAAAGGCTCATAGCAGAGCTTCAGCTTCCGCGTGATGAACTCCCCGGCAAAGCGCCGCACGGCCTGCCGGACGATCGCGTCGAGATCGCAGGTGCGCAGCACAAAGTCGCTGCCGCCGTCCGTCAGCCGCAGATAGACCATGACCATCTCGACATACTGCTCGGCGCGGGAAAGCTCCTGTAAAAGCCGCCTCGCCTGCGGCGTGTCCTCCTGCTGCAGGCATAAGCGCATGGAGGCGATGGGCGTTTTGATCTGGTGCGCCCAGAGCGTATAATAGTCGAGCATATCCTGATACTGCGCGTTCATGCGCGTCTCGAGCGCCTGCTGCTGCGCGCACAGCGCCTGCACCAGCGCGCGGTAGTCCTCCTCCGGGACGGTGTGCGCTGCCGGGAGCGTCTCGGGAAGCGTGGGCAGCTGGCAAAGGATCAGCCGCAGCGTCTCATGCCGCGCTTTGACCCGCCGGAAATCCAGCAGCAAAACCGCAAGCCCCAGAATGACACACAGCGCCGACGGATACCACACCGCAGCCAGCGGCAGGTGGTACAGCGCAAACGAGACGATAAAAATGACCGCGAACAGGAAAAACGCGACGATCTTCCCCGCTTTTCCGCGCAGATACTGTAAAAATAACCGCATACTCACTCCACTAAGTAACCTGCGCCGACGCGCGTGGCGATAAAGCCTGCAAGTCCCGCGCCGTCCAGCTTTTTGCGCAGGCGGGCCATGTTGACCGAAAGCGTGTTCTCATCGACGAAGCTGTCCGTCTGCCACAGCGCCTCCATCAGCCTCTCGCGGCTGACGATTTTGCCCTTTTCCTTCAGAAGCGTCCACAGAATGCGGTACTCGTTCTTGCTGAGCGGCAGCTTTTCGCCGTTTACGAGCAGGGACTGGCCACCCGTCTGCAAGACCGCGCCCCGGTGGGACAAAACAGGCTCCGCGGGCGCAAAATCATACGTCCGGCGCAGAAGCGCCTGCACCTTCGCCGTCAGCACGTCCAGATCGAAGGGCTTGGCGATGAAATCATCCGCGCCCATGTTCATGGCCATGACGATGTTCATATTCTCCGACGCGGAAGAGAGGAACACGACCGGAACGCGCGAAACGGCGCGGATCTGCGTGCACCAGTGATAGCCGTTGAAAAACGGGAGCGAGATATCCAGCAGCACGAGCTGCGGGTCAAAGGCTGTGAATTCCTCCATGACGGCGCGGAAATTCTGCACGCACCGCGCGTCCAGCTCCCACTGCCGCAGATGCGCGCAGACGGCCTGCGCGATGCCGGGGTCGTCCTCGACCAGCAAAATACGGTACATCCGTCCGCCTCCCGAGCCTCTTTTTCTCTCAGTATAGCACACCCGGCGTCCAGCCGCAAGAAAAGGTCATTTTCCTCTTTCTTTATTGGAAGAAATCGTGTATACTATTTTTGATTTTACGCTTCTTCCGAAATGGGGGATTTTTAATATGGAACAGGAAGACAAGAATTTGCAGGCACAGCCGTCCGAAACGCAGGAAAAGCCGGAAAAGCAGCCGCTTCCCAAGGGCTATGAGGCGTATCTGAGCCTGTTCGATCTGGTGCGGATGCTGGCGGTCATCACGCTGGTCTTCGTATTCTTTTTCCGTCTGAACGGCGTGAGCGGCAGCTCGATGTACCCCACGCTGGTCGACAAGGACTATCTGGTGCTGGAGAGCAATTTCCTCTACCGGGACGCGAAGCAGGGCGATATCGTCGTTTTGTATACGCCGCCGTTTTCCGAGAATGACGAGCTGCTGGTCAAGCGCGTCATCGCGGTCGGCGGGCAGACGGTCGATATCGATTTCAATGCCGGCGTCGTCTACGTCGACGGGCAGGCGCTCGACGAGCGCTATACCTTCGAGCCGACGTACCTGAGCTACGCCGAATACGGCAAGGCGCTCGACTATCCGGTCACCGTGCCGGAGGGCGAGCTGTTTGTCATGGGCGACAACCGCAACCATTCGGAGGACAGCCGGTTCTCCGACGTCGGCTGTGTGAAAAAAGAGGCTGTTTTGGGAAAGGTCCTGCTCGTGGTCTTCCCCGGACGGCAGACGAATGAATTTGGAGCCGTGACCGGCGGGCGCAGCTGGCACAGATTCGGAGCGGTATCATGAAGCAGGAAGACACGAACCGGAGTACCATGAATATCCAGTGGTACCCCGGCCACATGACCAAGACGCGCCGGATGATCGAGGAGGATGTGAAGCTCGTCGACGCCGTGTGCGAAATTCTCGACGCGCGCATCCCGATTGCCAGCCGCAACCCGGATATCGACGCGATCTGCGGCAATAAGCCGCGCATGATCGTCCTGAACCGCATCGACATGGCAGACCCTGCGCTGACGAAAAAATGGGCAGAGCACTTCCGTGCGAAGGGCTATGCCGTTCTGCAGACTGACTGCAAGACGAAAAAGGGCATTTCCGGCTTCGTCCCGGCGGTGCGCACGCTGCTGGCGGAAAAGCTGGCGCGGTACGCGGAAAAGGGACAGGTGGGACGGCCCCTGAAGCTCATGGTCGTCGGCATTCCGAATGTGGGAAAATCGACGTTCATCAACCAGATCGCCGGGCACAAGGGCGCGAAGGCCGAAAACCGCCCCGGCGTCACGCGAGGCAAACAGTGGATCACGGTCGATCAGGGGCTTTTGCTTCTGGACACGCCGGGCATTCTGTGGCCGAAGTTCGAAGACCCGGAGGTCGGGATGCGCCTTGCCTACACGGGCGCCGTCAAGGAGGACGTGATCGACACCGAGACGCTGGCCTGCCATTTTATCGCGCTGCTGGCAAAGTATTACCCGCAAACGCTTTCCGAGCGCTATAAGCTCGAAGCGCCGGAGGGTGCGGACGGATACGAGCTTTTGCAGCTGGCCGGGAAAAAGCGCGGCTATCTCGTCTCCGGCGGCGAGGTCAACACCGAGCGCATGGCAAAGGCGCTCATGGACGATTACAGAAGCGGCAAGCTTGGCAAGCTGACGCTCGAAAGCCCGGAGGACATGCAATGAGACAGGAAGAACCGATGGATCTTTGGGTGTATGAACGCGAAGCGTTCGACGCAGGCATCAAACTGGTGTGCGGCGTGGACGAGGCCGGGCGCGGGCCGCTGGCCGGGCCGGTATGTGCGGCGGCG
>ERZ824575.3661-NODE-3661-length-10464-cov-2.763666_pt1 | contig 10464 bp, 9 predicted proteins | sample MGYA00519470_ERZ824575 | MGnify/ENA primary metagenome ERZ824575 (study PRJEB31778, sample SAMEA3449170) | human gut metagenome | biome: human gut; feature: human-associated habitat; material: faeces | place: United Kingdom | collected 2010/2012 ...
CTGCATCGGCTTGGACCCCCGAACAGCGGTTCTGACGTCCAATTTTATCGGCGACGCACTGGAAATCTGCCGGGAGCTCGGCTTTTCGGGCGCGCTTCTGGTCGGGCACATTGGAAAGCTTGTCAAGCTCTCGGGCGGCATGTGGAACACACACTCCAAATACGGCGACTGCCGCATGGAGCTCATCGCGGCGCATGCCGCCGCCCTTGGCCTCCCGCCCGCGCGCGTGGAGGAGGTGCTGGACTGCGCGACGTGTGACGATGCGCTCCGCATCCTGAAAGAAGAACAGTTATATGACGCGGTGCTGGCCCGCCTCGCGGAGCGCATCGAGTTTCATCTTGCGCACAAGTGCGGCGAGATGGCCGCCGGCGCGATCGTATTTTCCAAAGAATATGGCCTCCTGTGCCGGACCAGCCGCGCGCAGGAGCTGCTGGGAACCATTATGGAGGGATAACTATGGTACATTTTGTCGGCGCCGGGAGCGGCGCACCGGACCTCATCACCGTGCGCGGCGCGCGGCTGCTCGGCGAGGCGGACGTCGTCATCTATGCCGGGTCGCTCGTCAATCCAGCGCTGCTGGACGCTACGAAGCCGGGCTGTGAGATCCACGACAGCGCGAAAATGACGCTGGAGGAGGTCATTGCCGTCATCCGTCAGGCCGAGGCCGAGGGCAAGACCACTGTCCGTCTCCATACCGGCGACTCGAGCATCTATGGCACTGTGCGGGAGCAGTTTGACGCGCTGGAAAAGCTGGGCATCGACTATGATGTCTGCCCCGGCGTCAGCGCCTTCTGCGGGGCCGCCGCGGCGCTCCGCGCGGAATATACGCTCCCGAACGTCAGCCAAACGGTCATCATCACGCGCGCACCCGGCCGCACACCCGTTCCCACCCGCGAGTCCATCCGCGCCCTCGCGGCCCACCACGCCACCATGGTCCTCTTCCTCAGTACGTCGCTGACAAAGCAGCTTCAGGCCGACCTGCTCGCGGGCGGCTACGAGGCGGAAACGCCGGCCGCCGTCGTTTACAAGGCGACGTGGCCAGAGGAGAAGATCTTCCGCTGCACCGTCGGCACGCTGCACGATACTGTCACGGCCAACGGCCTGACGAAGACGTCGCTGATCGTGGTCGGCGGCTGCCTCGGGGGCGACTATCTCCGTTCGCTGCTCTACGACCCCTCGTTCACGACCGAATTCCGCGAGGCCACAAAATGAACATTGCGATTTTCGCTTACAGCCGTACTGGATGCAAAACGGCGCGGCGTATCTGTATGGCGCTGCCGGAGGCGGAAACGCTTTGTTATGCGGTGCCGCGGCTGGCGGAGCCGGGATTTCTGCCGCTTGAAAAAGCGGTCTATGGCGCGGCGTTTTCGGAAATGGACGCGCTGATCTTTGTCGGTGCGGCAGGGATCGCGGTGCGGGAGATCGCGCCGTATGTCCGCGACAAACGGACGGATCCGGCGGTGCTCGGCCTCGACGAGCGGGCGAATTTCGTCATTCCGCTGCTCTCCGGGCACATCGGCGGGGCCAATGCGCTCGCCCGCAGGCTTGCCGCAGCGCTCGGCGCGACCGCCGTCGTCACCACGGCGACGGACGTGAACGGCAAATTTTCTGTCGACACCTGGGCGGCGGAGCACGGCTGCGCAATCTCCGATATGGGGGGCGCCAAACAGATTTCAGCGGAAATTTTAGAGCATTCTGTTCCGGTTTGCAGCGATTTTCCGATTCAAGGTCCGCTGCCGGACGGGCTGGTTTTGGGCGAGTCCGGCGAGCTCGGCATCTATGTCGGTTATCGGTGTTCTGCACCGTTTCTGCACACGCTGCGCCTTGTGCCGCGCGTGCTGCGCGTTGGAGTCGGCTGCCGGAAGGGCATCTCGAGGGAAGCCGTCGAGGCAGCTATTCAAACGGCGTTTGCGAGCCATGACTTAGATTTGAATGCGGTGAAGGGCGTCTATTCCATCGACTTAAAGCGGCAGGAGGCGGGGCTGCTCGCCGCCTGCGAAGAGCATGGCTGGTCCGCGACATTCTATACAGCGGAAGAATTGCGGGCTGTGACGGGGGAGTTCACCGAATCTCCCTTTGTGCAGGGGGTGACAGGCATCGGCAACGTCTGCGAACGGGCGGCGATGCTGGGCGCGGAGCGGCTTCTGGTTCGGAAGTGTGCGGGAAACGGCGTGACCATTGCGGTCTCGGCGGAAACATGGGAGGTAGACTTTGGGTAAGGTATTTATCGTGGGCATCGGCCCCGGAAATGAGGAAAACAGGACTATTCGTGCCGACCGGGCGCTGGAAGCGTGTGATGTGATCGCCGGTTACCCGGTCTATGTCGATCTGGTGAAGGACCGCTATCCCGGCAAGGAGCTGGTCTCCACGCCGATGACGCAGGAGGCCAGGCGCTGCCAGATGGCGCTCGACCTCGCGAAGAGCGGGAAAACCGTGGCGCTCGTCTGCTCCGGCGACAGCGGGATCTACGGCATGGCCGCGCTGGTCTATGAGCTGCGCGGCGAGAACAGCGAGCCGGAGGTCGAGGTCGTCCCCGGGCTGACCGCCGCGTGCAGCGGCGGCGCGGTGCTCGGTGCGCCGCTGACGCATGATTTCGCGGTCATCAGTCTGTCCGATCGGCTGACGCCCTGGGAGACCATTGAAGACCGGCTGCGCTGCGCGGCGGAGGGCAACTTTGCCATTGCGATCTACAACCCGGCGAGCCACGGCCGCCCTGACCACTTAAAGCGCGCGTGTGACATTTTACTGCGTGTCCTGCCGGAGGAGCGGCTCTGCGGCATTGTCCGCAACATCGGACGTGAGGGGCAGAGCAGCCGCATTCTGACGCTCGGCGAACTGCAAGCGGCGGATGTCGATATGTTCTGCACCGTGTTTGTTGGAAATTCGTCCACAAAGGTCGTAAACGGCGCGCTCATCACGCCGAGAGGATACCGGAATGTATAAAATTTGCGTGTTCGGCGGCACGACCGAGGGCCGCGAACTGGTGGAATTTCTGAATGCGCAGCCGTGCGAGGTCACGGCCTGTGTGGCCACGGAATATGGACAGGCGCTGCTGCCCGAGGCAGAGCGGCTGACCGTTTCGGCCCGCCGGCTGCCGGCCGATGAGATCAAGGCGCTCTTGACGGACAGACATTTTGACCTCGTGATCGACGCGACGCACCCCTACGCGGCGTCGATCACGAAGAGCATCGCCCGCGCGTGCGCCGAGACCGGTGTGGAGCGCTGGCGGCTGCTGCGCGGCGCGTCGGATGCGCCGGAGGATGCCGTTTTTGTCGAAAGCACCGAAAAAGCGATCGAATTTTTGGATCAAACAGAGGGGAACATCCTGCTCACCACCGGGAGCAAGGAATTGAAAGCATACAGTCAGATCAAGGACTTTGCGGAGCGCGTCTATGCGCGCGTGCTGCCGCTGGAGGACTCGCTCGTGCTTTGCAGTGAGGCGGGCGTCAAGGCGGCGCATATTCTGGCAATGCAGGGGCCATTCTCGGAGGAGATGAACACGGCGATGCTGCGCGCCATCGGCGCAAAATGGCTGGTGACGAAGGACGGCGGGGCCGCGGGCGGCTTCGCGGAAAAGGCGGCAGCCGCCGCGAAGACCGGCGTGCGCCTTCTGGTCATCGGACGGCCCGCAGAGGCGGACGGGATCGGACTTTCAGAGACGATCGCGAGACTCTGTGCGCGGTTTTCGTTTGGGCGCGTGCCGCATGTTTGCGTTGTGGGCATTGGGCCCGGCAGCGAGGCGGCGCAGACGGGCGAGGTCCGTGCAGCGATCGAGCATACGGACTGCCTGATCGGCGCGGCACGGATGCTGGAGGTAGCGGCCCGGCCCGGTCAGCTTCTTGATCTTGTCCAGGCGGTAAACCAGCGTGTCGCGGCGGCCATTGCGGCGCACCCGGAATGTTCGAATTTTACGGTCCTGATGTCCGGGGATACGGGATTTTTCAGCGGCACGAAGAAACTGCTCCCGCTGCTGCCGAATTGTCATGTCCGCGTGTTGCCGGGGTTGAGCTCGATGAGCTATCTCTGCGCGCGGCTCGGGAAGCGCTATGAGGAGGCCGTGCCGGTCAGCCTGCATGGGCGGGAACACGACATCGCGGCCGATGTGCGCGCACAGGAAACGGTCTTCGCGCTCGTCGGCGGCGAGGGCGGCATGGCGAAGCTCTGCGCGCGGCTCGTGGATGCGGGCCTTGGCGCGGTGCGCGTCAGCGTCGGCGAGCGGCTGAGCTACCCGGACGAGAAGATCACCTGCGGGACGGCGGCAGAGCTGGCATCGCGGGAATTTGACAAGCTCAGCGTGGCGCTGATCGAAAATCCGGCCCCGGATGCGGTCGTGACGCACGGGCTGCCCGACGAGGTATTTTTGCGGGAGATGGATCCGGCGCACGTTGTGCCGATGACAAAAAGCGAGGTGCGTGCCGTCTGCCTTTCCAAGCTGGCGCTGACGGAGCGCGCGGTCTGCTGGGATGTCGGCGCGGGCACCGGTTCGGTCTCCATTGAGATGGCTTTGCGGGCGAAGCGCGGACGCGTGTACGCCGTGGAACGACAGGAAGATGCGCTGGCGCTGCTGGCGCGCAACAAGGCGGCGTTTTCCGCCGGGAATCTGGAGATTGTCTCCGGGACGGCCCCGGCGGCGTGCGAGGCGCTCCCGGCGCCGACGCATGTGTTCCTCGGCGGGACCGCGGGAAATTTGAACGGGATATTGGACGTCGCGCTGCGGAAGAATCCGCACGTCCGCATCGTGGCGACGGCGGTGACGCTGGAGTCTGTGGGGGCGCTGGCGGCGCGCATGGCGGACTTTGAAAAGGTGGAATGCGTCAGCCTGCAGGCGGCCCGTGCGCGGACGGCCGGAAGCTATCACCTGATGCAGGGACAGAACCCTGTGTATATTTTCACAATGCAAAACAGGAGGGAACAGGCATGAAATGGTCCCTATTCGCACTTTGCATCGGATTTTGCATCGATCTGCTGATCGGTGATCCGCACGGCCTGCCGCATCCGGTGGCCGCGATCGGACATCTCATCTCACTGCTGGAACGGCTGTTCCGCCGCCTTTTTCCGAAGACGCCCGGCGGCGAGCGGGCCGCCGGAGCCTGTATCTGGATCCTGACGGCACTGATCGCTGCGGCCCTTCCGGCGCTGCTCCTCTGGGGCTGCGCGCGCGTGAGCGTCTGGCTGCGGCTGGCGGTGGAGAGCGTGATGTGCGGACAGATCCTCGCGGCGAAGTCGCTGCGGGACGAGAGCATGAAGGTCTATGCGGCGCTGAAGCATGGGAGTCTGGACGAGGCCAGACAGGCCGTGTCCATGATCGTCGGACGCGACGTGGCGCGGCTGGATGCGCGCGGCGTGATGCGCGCGGCGGTGGAGACCGTGGCGGAGAACACGTCGGACGGCGTGATCGCGCCAATGCTGTTTCTGGCGATCGGCGGCGCGCCGCTCGGCTTTTTCTACAAGGCCGTGAACACGATGGATTCGATGCTTGGCTATGTGGAGCCGCCGTACAAGGACATCGGACTTGTGCCCGCGCGGATGGACGATGTGTTCAATTTTATCCCCGCGCGGCTGTCGGCGCTGCTGATGCTGGCGGCGGGGGCGCTGCTGCAGCTGGATGTGAAAAACGGCTGGAAGATCTTCCGCCGGGATCGCTGCAAGCATGCGAGCCCGAACTCGGCGCAGACGGAATCGGTCTGCGCAGGACTGCTGGGGCTGCGGCTGGCGGGCGATGCGTGGTACCACGGGGTGCTGCACAAGAAGGACTATATCGGCGACGCGAAGCGGGAGATCGAACTGGAGGACATCCCGCGCGCGGGGCGGCTGATGTATCTGACGGCGGTTCTGGCGCTCGTGGTGTTCGGCGCGGGGAAAGCGCTGTTGATCGTTCTGTGAATTTTGAGGAAATGCGATGCTTTATGGAGTCAAAAACCCGCATGGCGGGGACCGATACGGCGATGGGATCGCGCTCGACTTTTCGGCGAACGTGAGTCCGCTCGGCACGCCGAAGTGTGTGACCGAGGCGATCGAACGGGGCCTGCCTGAGCTCTACCGCTATCCCGATCCCTACTGCCGGGCACTTGTGCAGGCGATTGCGCGCTATGAAGGGGTGCCGGGAGAATTCATTCTCTGCGGGAACGGCGCGTCTGAGCTCATCTACGCCTATTGCGAGGCCGTGCGGCCAGGGCGCGCGATGGAGCTCGCGCCGACATTTTCGGAGTATTCGCTGGCTTTGCAGCGGAGGGGCTGCGGGGTCGTGCGCTTTGCGCTCAGTCAGGAGGAAAAGTTTGACTTGCAGGAGCGCTTTCTGGCGCGTCTTGCGCGCGAAAAGATCGATGCGCTGTTCCTCTGCAACCCGAACAACCCGACGGGACGGCTCATTGCGGACGATTTGCTGGAAGAAATTCTGCGCATCTGCCGCGAGAAAAATATCGCGCTTTTTGTCGACGAGTGCTTTTTGAGCCTGTCGGACGGCGGCGTTGATCTGACGCCGTCCCTATCTGACTTCCCGCAGCTTTTTATCCTCAAGGCCTTTACGAAGAGCTTTGGCATGGCGGGGCTGCGGCTGGGATATGGCCTGAGCGCGGACGAGGCATTGCTGCGGAAGATGTCGGCGGCGGTGCCGCCGTGGAATGTCTCGACGCTTGCACAGGCGGCGGGCGTCGCCGCGCTGGGCGATGCGGAGTTTCTGGAGAAAAACCGAACCATCATCCGAGCGGAGCGCCCGTGGCTCGAGGAAAAACTGAGGAAATTCGGCTTTTGGGTGTGCCCATCGCAGGTGAATTACATCTTATTCCGTGGCGATGCGGGCTTGACGGAACAGCTGCGAGCGCGCGGCGTTGCGATCCGCGACTGCGCAAATTTCGAGGGCCTGACATCCGGCTGGTATCGCGTCGCGGTCCGGCAGTACGAGGAAAACGAACAGCTTATCGCGGCAATCAGAAGCGTGGGAAAGGAGTGAGCGCATGGCAAAAACTATCATGATCCAGGGGACGATGTCCAACGCGGGCAAGAGTCTGCTGGCCGCGGGGCTCTGCCGCGTTTTGAAGCAGGACGGCTATCGCGTTGCCCCGTTCAAGAGCCAGAACATGGCGCTCAACTCGTTCATCACGAAAGATGGCGGCGAGATGGGGCGCGCGCAGGTGGTGCAGGCTGAGGCCGCGGGCATCGAGCCGGATGTGCGCATGAATCCGATTTTACTGAAGCCGACGACGGACGTCGGCAGTCAGGTCATCGTGAACGGACGCGTACAGGGCAATATGCCCGCGATGGAATACTATCGCAGAAAGCGCGACTTTATCCCCGCGGTGATGGAGGCCTATGAGAGCTTGGCACGCGAGTACGACGTCATCGTCATCGAGGGCGCGGGCAGCCCCGCGGAAATCAATTTGCAGGAAAACGACATCGTCAACATGGGTCTTGCCCGCATGGTGGATGCGCCGGTGCTGCTGGTGGGCGACATCGACCGCGGCGGCGTGTTCGCCCAGCTCTACGGCACGGTCGCGCTGCAAAGTGAAGAGGACAGAAGGCGCATCAAGGGCGTTGTTGTCAACAAATTCCGCGGTGACCGCGCCATTCTGGAACCGGGGCTCAAAACGCTTGAGGAGCTCTGCGGCGTACCCGTGGCGGGCGTTGTGCCATACCTCCATGTCGACATCGACGACGAGGATAGCTTGAGCGAACGCTTCGGGCGGGATAAGGAGCCGCGGCTCATCGACATTGCGGTCATCCGCCTGCCGCGCATTTCGAACTTTACGGATTTTTCGCCGTTTGAGCGCTACGAGAATGTCTCGCTCCGCTATGTGGAGCGGGCGCGGGACCTGCGCGCGCCGGATATGATCGTGATTCCCGGTACGAAGAGTACGATCGCCGACCTCCAATGGCTCCGCCAGAGCGGGCTGGAGGCGTCGATCCAAAAGGCCGCGAGCGGCGGCACACTGGTTTTCGGCGTCTGCGGCGGCTATCAGATGCTGGGGCGGCACATTTCCGACCCCGAACAGGTCGAGGCCGCGGGCGTGACGGAGATCGACGGAATGGGCCTTCTGCCGCTCGAAACAGTATTTCAGGGCGAAAAGGTGCAGACGCAGACAAACGGCGTCTTCTCCGGCGTCGCGGGACTGCTCTCTGAGCTGAACGGCAAGCGCTACGCGGGCTACGAGATCCACATGGGCCGCAGCGAAGAAGCGCGCGGCGCGCTCTTCAGCATGGGCAATGTCTACGGCAGCTATGTCCACGGTATTTTCGATGAACAAGAGGTCGCCGACACGATCTTAACAGCGCTGTGCACGAAAAAGGGCGTTTCCTTTGAATCGCTCGGCACCTTTGACGCGAGGGCCTACAAGGAGCGGCAGTATGATCTGCTGGCAGACGCGGTGCGCGCGGGGCTCGATATGCCGCTCATCTACCGCATTTTGAATCGGGAGGTGTGAGCATGCAGGGGCTGATTCACCTGTACTGCGGCGACGGCAAGGGCAAGACGACCGCGGCGGTCGGACTGAGCGTCCGCGCGGCGGGCGCTGGAAAGCGCGTGCTGTTTGCGCAGTTTTTGAAGGACGGCAGCTCGTCGGAACTGAACGTCCTGCGCGCGCTGCAAAATGTTGAGGTCGCGTGCTGCACGCAGAACTTCGGCTTTTTCAAGGCGATGGACGGGCAGACGAAAGCGGCGGCGCAAAAGGCCTATTCCGCGCTGCTGGAAGACGTGATGCGAAAGAGCGCGGACGGCGTCGATCTGTTCGTGCTCGACGAGGCGGTCGCCGCCTGCAACCACGGCTTGATCGAAGAGGCAACGCTGATCGACTTTCTGCGCGGTAGACCAAAAGCGCTTGAAGTCGTGCTGACGGGGCGAGATCCGTCGCAGCATTTGCTGGACGCCGCCGACTATGTGACGGAGATGCGAAAGCGCAAGCACCCGTTTGACCGAGGAATCGCGGCGCGGCGCGGCGTCGAATTTTAAGAAGGGAAGAGCCATGCAGAAGGAATTGGACGCGCTCGTGCGCGTAGTCGCGCCGCTCGATCGCAGCGCGATGACGGCGGCGGAAGCGTATCAGGCGCGGCTCGCCAAGCCCCCCGGCAGCCTCGGGCGGCTCGAAGAGATCTCCATCCAGCTTGCGGGGATCACAGGGCGGGTGCACAATGCGCTCAATAAAAAGCAGCTGCTCGTCTTCGCTGCGGACAACGGCGTGGTGGCCGAGGGCGTTTCCAGCGCGCCGCAGTCCGTGACGAAGCAGCAGACCATTAACCTGATGCGGGGCAAGACGGGAGCTGCGGTGCTGGCAAAGCACTTTGGCTGCGGCTTGACCATGTGCGATGTCGGCGTGAATGCCGATATTTACGAGAGCACCGTTTTGAACCGCAAGATCGCCTACGGCACGCAAAATATCTGCACCGGCCCCGCGATGACGCGGGAGCAAACCTTACAGGCCATCCTGACCGGCGCAGAGATCGCGAGGACGGTCGACGCGGACGTGATCGGTGTCGGCGAAATGGGCATCGGCAACACGACGACCTCTTCGGCGGTGCTGGCCGTGCTGCTGGGAGCGGACGTCGAGGCCGTGACGGGCCGCGGCGGCGGTATCACGGAGGAGAGCTTTCGCAAAAAGAAAGCGGTCATCCGCACCGCCATTGAGGTAAATCGGCCGGACAGGGACGACGTTGTCGGCGTCCTTTCCAAGGTCGGCGGCTTTGACCTCGCGGCGATGTGCGGCGCATTTTTGGGCGCGGCGGCGGCACGCCGGCCGGCGGTCATCGACGGCCTCATTTCCACCGCGGCGGCGCTGTGCGCCGTCAGGCTGTGCCCGAATGTGCGCGGCTACCTGGTGCCGAGCCACGCCTCGTTTGAGATCGGCTACCGCCTCGCGATGGAGGCGATGGATCTGCGCCCGCTGTTTGACCTCGGCATGCGATTGGGCGAGGGGAGCGGCTGTCCGCTCGCCTTTCAGGTGCTCGACGCCGCCTGCGCCGTTATGAACAACATGGCGAGCTTTGACGAGGCGGGCATCAACGACGACTATCTGGAAGAAATTCGGCAGGGCGACCAGTTCACGCCCTGAGAGAAAGGAGGGCACATGGGAACGCTGATTTTGGTTGCGGGCGAGAATGGCAGCGGCAAGAGCCGCTGCGCGGAGAACATCGTTGCGCAAACGACAGGCAGGCGCTACTATATCGCCACCATGCAGCCCTGCTCGGAGGAAAATCTGCGGCGCGTGGAAAAGCACCGCCGGCAGCGCAGGGACTTGCGTTTTACAACGCTTGAGCTGCCGCATCGAGTCGGCGCGGCAGCAGTCGAAAACGGGAGCGTCGTGCTGCTTGAGGACGTGTCGAACCTGTTGGCGAACGCGATGTTCGAGCGCGGCGGGAACGAAGAGAGCGTATACGAGGATATTGAGGCGCTGCTTTCACGCTGCCGTATTCTTGTCGCGGTGACGATCACGGGGCTGTGCGAGGACGGCTATGACGGTGAAACGGCGGCCTATATCC
>ERZ824575.3664-NODE-3664-length-10460-cov-3.175493_pt1 | contig 10460 bp, 4 predicted proteins | sample MGYA00519470_ERZ824575 | MGnify/ENA primary metagenome ERZ824575 (study PRJEB31778, sample SAMEA3449170) | human gut metagenome | biome: human gut; feature: human-associated habitat; material: faeces | place: United Kingdom | collected 2010/2012 ...
ATCTGAATCGGCAGGGAGAAGTATTGCTGCCACTCAAAGGTGGGAAATGGAAAGGCTGCTTTCATGTACCAAGGGGATTATTTCAATGCTGGAAAGTACTGGAAGAGTTACGAGAAACAAATGAAATTATACATCCATGAAAATCAAATATCTAACATATAATACATTCTTATTTTTATTACCCTGATATGAACAGACAATACTTCTATATAATACTTACAATTTTTCTTTTTACAAGTTGTAGAAAGGATACTGGATCAAGTAACCCAGTATTAGAACAGATGTGCCAGAGATTATTTCCTCAACATGCAGATTCTTTTGAATTTGAATTACTAAATGACTCAAACCAGATGGATCGTTTTATACTAGAATCGGCACACAAGAAAATTTGCATAAAAGGAAATAATAATAATTCTTTGGCCGTAGGTCTTAACCATTATCTGAAATATTACTGCCATACGAATGTATCTTGGTATGCCTCTGATAGCATTGATATGCCCGAAGAGTTACCAGTAATTCCTCAACCAATATCTATCCGTTCTAAGTGTGACAATCGTTTCTTCTTGAACTACTGTACATTTGGATATACAATGCCTTATTGGAAATGGTCTGATTGGGAAAGGTTGATTGACTGGATGGCATTAAATGGAATTACGATGCCATTAGCTATCAGTGGACAAGAGACAGTATGGTATAAGGTCTGGAGCAAATTAGGATTAAACGATGAACAAATACGTTCATATTTCACAGGACCTGCGCACTTGCCCTGGCATCGTATGTCTAATGTCGATTATTGGCAAAGTCCCCTGCCGAAATCATGGTTGGAGCAACAAGAAGTATTACAGAAACAAATATTAAAGAGGGAACGCGACTTTAATATGACCCCTGTTTTACCTGCATTTTCTGGGCACGTACCTAAAGAACTTAAAGCAATCTATCCAGATGCCAAAATTCACGAAATGAGTCAATGGGGAGGATATGATTCAAAATATCGCAGTCATTTTATAGAACCAATGGACTCTCTGTTCAACATCATTCAAAAAATGTATTTGGAAGAGCAGACGGCAATATATGGCACAGATCATATTTATGGAATTGATCCTTTTAATGAGGTTGATTCTCCAAATTGGAATGAAGATTTCCTGGCAAAGGTTTCTAAGAAGATATATGAGTCCATTTATCAAGTAGATGCTGAGGCTAAGTGGTTGCAAATGACATGGATGTTTTACCATGATCAAAAGAAATGGACACAACCCAGAACCCGTTCTTTCCTGGAGGCTGTGCCAGATGACAAACTCATACTGTTGGATTACTATTGTGACAGTACAGAAATATGGAGGAATACGGAAATGTACTACGGAAAACCATATATGTGGTGCTACTTAGGCAATTTTGGTGGAAACTCCATGATGGTCGGAAATCTGGATGATGTTGATGTCAAAATTGAAAAACTCTTTGTAGAAGGTGGTGAGAATGTATATGGCCTAGGAGCTACCTTGGAAGGCTTCGATGTGAATCCTTTTATGTATGAATTTGTATTTGACCAGGCATGGGATTATCCGTTAACAACTGATCAATGGATTCAAAACTGGGCAAAATGCAGAGGGGGAAATCAAGATAGACATATTCTGAAAGCATGGGATTCATTACATAAAAAAATATATAAAAAGTATGCAACAGCAGGGCAAGCCGTTTTAATGAATGCACGTCCAATGTTAGTGGGCACAGATAGTTGGAATACCTATCCGGACATCACTTACAACAATCGTGACTTATGGGATATTTGGACAGAAATGTTGAAAGCCAGTCATATAAACAATACTGGATATCGATTTGATGTAATAAATGTAGGACGGCAAGTATTAGGAAATCTCTTTTCCTCGTTTAGAGATCATTTCACTCAATGTTATTCAGAAAAAGACATAGATGGAATGAAGAAATGGGCCGATCAAATGGATGCACTATTGATAGATACAGACCGTCTGTTATCCTGTGAAACCAATTTCTCAATCGGTAAGTGGATTGACGATGCACGTTCTTTTGGAAAAACAGAAGCTGAAAAAGAATATTATGAGGAAAATGCACGTTGTATCCTGACAGTATGGGGACAAAAGGCAACCCAGTTAAATGACTATGCAAACAGGGGCTGGGGTGGATTAACTTACAGTTATTATCGTGAACGTTGGAAGCGCTTTACAACAGAAGTAATAACCGCTTCATTATCCGGCCAGAAGTTTGATGAAAAACAATTTTATCAATCAATTACTGACTTCGAATATGAGTGGACATTATCCAAAGAGCACCATCCTATAATTTCTGGAGAGAACCCGATATTGTTGGCCAAGACATTATCTGAGAAATATATGCAATATTTTTATTAAGTACATACCTCAAAATAATTATAAATTATAAAACAAAACAGCCTATGAATATAATACCGAACTTATAATTAAGGAAATTATCAAATCTAAAGAAGAAAAAAATACAGAATTACTTAACTTTAAATTATTAATGTATGATGTCGGACTTACGAAAAAACATTTTTTCAATTAAAATCTGGACTGTTACGACATTCTGTTTATTATCACTAGTAAACATGAACGCCAGTAATACTCTCGCTCATTCTTTACAAAAAGATGAGATCAAAGAAGTAAAGGACAATCCTGGCAAGAAAGTAACAGGAAAAGTCTTGGATGAATTTGGAGAACCTATTCCCAGTGCATCAATATTGGTAGAAGGACGTTCAAGGGGAGTTATCACTGACTTGGACGGAACATTTGTGATAGAAGTCTTGCCAACAGATAAACTAGTCGTTTCTTTTCTTGGAATGGAAACGCAGACTATTTTGGTGGGTAAGCAAACAAATATCGTAGTTAAAATGCAACCCCAAACAGCAGAACTTGACGAAGTTACCGTAGTAGCATATGGTAAACAGCGAAAAGCAAGCGTTATTGGTGCCATCAATACAGTTTCGATGAATGAGCTGAAAATGCCTGTTGCTAAATTGAGTTCCGGTTTGGCCGGACAGTTGGCTGGTATAGTTGTCATGCAGCGTTCAGGTGAACCGGGTGCAGGTGCTGATTTTTGGATTCGGGGTATCAATACTTTCGGTGCAGGCAACAAACCTTTAGTGCTGGTTGATGGAGTAGAACGTAGTATGGACCTTGTAGATGTTGAGGATATCGCTTCTTTCTCTATTCTGAAAGACGGTATCGCAACAGCATTATATGGAGTGCGTGGAGCCAATGGTATTGTACTTATCACGACAAAACGTGGAACCGAATCAGCACCTAAGATTAATGCACGCGTAGAATATGGTTTTACCAATCCAGTACGTATGCCCGAATTGGCTAATACGGAACAATGGATCAATTATTATAATGATATTACTTTGGAATCATCCGGACGCTTGGCTATACAACCTGAAGAAAAAGCAAAATACCTGAATAATACAGATCCGGATCTTTACCCGAATGTAGATTGGATGCAAACATTGTTTAAAGACTTCTCCAACACCACACGCGTGAATATCAACGTTACCGGGGGATCTCCTAAAATACGTTATTATGTAGGCGGCTCCTTTTATTCGGAAGGCAGTGTATTCAATATTTCGGATAAAGACCGCTACGATGCTTCAATGCGCTATAACAAGTTTAGTTTTCGTTCAAATATTGATATCAATGTAACTTCATCTACTGAGCTGAGTCTCTCACTGTCCAATCAATATGAGACCAAGAACCGTCCTTATGGTTCACTATCAGATTTGTATGCTTATATGATCCGAACTTCTCCGATAGCTACTCCTACTATTTATTCAGATGGCACTTTAGCTAAACCAAGTACGGGTACCAATCCTTATAACAGCCTGAATAACTCTGGGTACTCGCAGGATTTCTTCAACAATGCGCAATCACTTATTTCGCTTACACAGGATTTCTCAAAAATGGTAACTCCGGGATTAAAAGCCAATGTTAAGTTCTCATGGGACGCCTACAATGCGCATACACTAAACCGCATTGTAACACCATCTACCTACTATGCAACAGGACGTGATGAAGAAGGAAATCTTGACTTTGTAAGGAGTACTGAAGGTAGTGATTATATGAAACTCACACGGACGAATTCGGGCACACGTACTATCAACTTTGAAGCCTCAGCCAATTACGACCGCCTCTTTGGAGAAAAGCACCGTGTTGGAGCCTTGTTTCTTTTTAGTATGCGTAACTATACAGACAATTTCCCGGGTAATTATGTAGACGCTTTTGCCCACAAAAACATCGGTATTGCCGGTAGAGCTACTTATTCATATTACGACCGTTATTTTGCTGAATTTAACTTCGGATACAATGGCTCTGAGAATTTCGCACCTGACAAACGTTTTGGTTTCTTTCCCTCTTTTGCTATAGGATATATGCTAAGCAACGAAGCTTTCTGGGATCCGTTGCGTTCTACTATCCACCTGTTGAAAATCAAAGGTTCGTATGGAGAAATAGGTAATGACCAGATTGGCGGAAACAGACGTTTTGCATTCAACTCCACCATGAAAGAAGGACAATACGGCTATATTTTCGGAACGAATCCCGGTAGTGGAAGTATCGTAGGTATTTCTACAGGTATTCCGGGAAACCTGAATGTTTCATGGGAGAAAGCTCAAAAAGCGAATGTGGGACTGGAACTTGGCTTATTTGACCAGCTTAAATTCCAACTTGATTATTTTTATGAAAAGCGTACCGGTATCTATATTCAGCAAGAAAGTGTTCCTTCAATCGTCGGTCTCAATGAAACCCAGTATGTGAATCTTGGAGAAATGAAGAATCAAGGTTTCGATGGTTCTATGGAGTATGAACAACGATTTAATGACTGGTATGTCTCTGCCCGTGCCAATTTCACTTACAATCGAAATAAAAAGTTGTATGATGATAAACCGACTCCTATATGGCCCTACCAAAGTGAAGCTGGATTTGCCTATCGTCAGCAACGCGGTCTTATAGCTCTAGGTCTTTTTGAGTCAGAAGAAGATATAGCCAATAGCCCCAAACAAAACTTTGGAAACGTTCGTCCTGGTGATATTAAATATAAAGACATCAATGGTGATAACGTTATCGACGCATACGATAAGGTAGCGATTGGCTATACGGACGTACCGGAAATAAATTATGGATTTGGTATTAGTCTGGGCTGGAAAGGATTTGACGCTTCTCTGTTTATGCAGGGAGTAGGAAATGTGACTCGTATTATCGGTGGAGACGCTCTTTATGGTGCCTCTGATAATATAGAGCGTTTAGGACAGATTTACGCAGATGTAGCCGAAAAACGTTGGACAACCAGCAATCCTAATCCTAATGCTACTTATCCACGGCTTTCTATGAGCAAGGTAGAGAATAATCTTCAACCCTCCACCTACTGGCAACGTAATATGAGTTTTCTTCGTTTGAAAAATGTGGAGATAGGATATACCCTTCCGAAGCATATTTATAAACGTCTGGGCATGTCATCAATTCGTGTTTATGCACAGGGTGTCAACCTTTTGACATTCAGCAAATTCAAATTGTGGGATCCCGAACTCGATTCCAACTATGGAAATATATATCCTCAGATGAGAACAATCACCTTAGGTCTTAATCTTAACTTTTAAAGTATATTAGAACTATGAATAAAAAGATACGAATTTTAGGAATATTCCTATACTTCACCGTTGCATTCAGCTTTGTATCATGCAACGATTATCTGGATGTGACTTTGCTCGACCAGCTTACACAAGACGAAACCTTTAGTAAGCGTGTCTCTACCGAACAGTATTTAGCGCATGTTTATAGCTACTTGCCACGGGAATATGAATATCTGGAAGAAGGAAGCGCAGTTCCCCGTAGTGATGAAGCCATGTTCTCCTGGTATCAGTGGGTCAACTACCTCTCTTTCAATAATGGATCATGGGGACCTTCTACTCCAAACTATAATATTTGGAAAGCAAAGTATACAGGCATAAAACAAGCTAGTATATTCATGAACCATGTTGACGAATGTTTGGAGATTGACTCTGAAACGAGACGTATAATGAAAGCAGAAGCACGTTTTCTGCGAGCTTATTATTACTTTGAACTATTCCGTCAATATGGTCCTGTGTATATCTGGGGAGACATCGAATCGGATGAACTTATAAAACCGGAAACGATAGACCGTCATACAGTTGATGAAAACGTAAATTTCATAGCTGAAGAATATGATAAGGCTATTGCAGAACTTCCTGCAGAGATCAGCGATTTCACAAAATGGGCAGGACGTATCACCAAGGGAGCGGCAATGGCTGCCAAAGCGCGCTTAATGCTCTATGCCGCCAGTCCATTGTATAATGGATGCGATCTTTATAAAGGACAAATGAAGAATCTGTATGGTGATTTCCTTTTTCCACAAAGTCCCGATCCTCAAAAATGGGAAAAAGCCGCTAAAGCTGCCAAAGACGTTATAGATATGAACATCTATGAATTGTACAAAGACCAGACTGAAGCAGACCCTTTACTGCGTGCCATCAAATCTTATCAAGGAGTTCTTTTTGAAGAGTGGAATAAAGAGACGATCTGGGGTGCCTGGGGACGTAATCCTACTAATACTGGACTCGGAGCTATAGGTTTCTATCTGTATAGCCGGTGCATGCCTCCTAGAGTTTGTGAATTGGGTGTCGGTGGTTTCTGCCCGTCTCTGAAATTAGTAGATACTTATCCGATGGCTAAATCCGGAAGATATCCTGTTACCGGATATGACAATAACGGGAATCCTGTAATTGATGAGCAATCGGGATATACAAATACCGGTTTTACAGAAAATTTCAAGCAGCCGGGAGTCAGTTTTGCACCTGGATTTAAAGCGCATAATAGCTGTGTCGGACGTGACGCCCGTTTTTATGCTTCTGTATTTCCAAATGGTTTTTATTGGATCAATCAATATAAAGGCATAAAACAAGTTACCTTTTTTACGGGAGGATCGTCCTCGTACTTAGAATCCGGAGATTGTGTCAAAGTCGGATATATGTGGAGACGCCCACTCGATCCTGCTCTTAATACAGAAAGTGGCAGTTGGGGAACCGTATTCTGGCCCTATTTCCGTTTGGCCGAAATATATCTTGACTATGCTGAAGCTTGCAATGAGAAGCCCGAACGCAATGAAACGGAAGCATTGAAGTATATTAACCTTGTTCGCGAACGTTCCGGTTTAAATGCCCTCGAAACAGCGTATCCGGAAGTGAAAGGCAATAAGGATTTGTTGCGGATGCTGATTCAAAAGGAACGCATGGTAGAATTAGCCTTTGAGGGACACCGATATTATGATGCCCGTCGCTGGATGATTGCTCAACAAGAGTTTCCCGGACCGGAATATTCTCTTAATTTATTGGCCACTTCATACGAAGATTCTTGGTCGCGGACATCAAATGTTTGGAAAGGTGGTCCTCGGGTATTTGAGCCTAAGCATTATTTCTTCCCTATCAATCAAGAACAATTGAGTGAAATGAAGAATATTACTCAGAATTACGGATGGTAAATATATGTAATGGATATAAATATGAAAAAACATAAGACAATACAATTCATAGTTGCTGCACTTTTTATTGCATCGGCATGTACTGATGATCGTGATAATCTCATGGTTAATGATCAAATCGGACTATTGCATTCTACCTATACAGAAACGGAGATATTCCGTGGTATGGATACCCCCTATCAATTATTTGTTATCAAAAGTGGGAAAGGAAAGCAGGAGACAGAAGTTTCCATTTCTGTTGACGAGACTGTTCTTCAGAGTTATAATACGGATAATGGAACATCGATCCAATTATTACCTTCCGATTGTTATACCATTCTTCAGCCTGCTCTGCGTCTCAACGATTCCGACTATCGGAAAGCTTTTGATATTAAATGGAATGCCGACCGTCTATCCGATCTTCTTTCTACGGGAAAGGAATATGGCTTGCCCATACAAATGAGTGTGGTGCAAAATTTTATCTCTGCAGATGATGAGCGACTAAAAACCATTATTGTACCTACTATTAAGGAACCTTATTTGCAAATGGATGTTCCTGGTATGAGTCCGGTTACTGATTTTATGCCGACTTTCGGCGATTTGAATGAAAGAGAACTGTTCGTAAAGATAAGAACTAATTATTCTAATGACGAAGATATTTCATTTCAGATTGAAGTCGATCCTCAGTTAGTCATTGATTATAATACCGCTCATGGCACGGCTTATAAAATGTTGCCGGAGAGTTCCTTTACTGTAGATAATAAAGGAGTTATATTAACAGGCATGAAGGAAACATTCATTAAAATTAAATACCACAAGAAAGGGTTAATACCGGAAGAGGGTACTTATTTATTTGGTGACTATGTACTTCCACTACGCATTACTTCCGTTTCAAAATATGGTATAAGTCCTGATGCTGCGTCCAAACTGTACACAGTTAAATTCCAACCGGACCCAATAGACAAGAAAGGATGGAGTGTTATAGATTTCAACAACTGTTGTACCCAAGACGGCGGATGGTATCTGAATATGGGATGGGGAGTGGAATCATTGATAGACAATAATCCTGGCACACAATGGCTATGCCGATGGGATGTAAAAGAGCCCTTGCCCTATTACTTTGTATTTGACATGGGGAAAGAATATACATTATTCAGATTTGGATTTGCTAACCCTGTTGCACCAGCAGCACACGTTTGGGCAGGCACATCGAAAGCCGGTTATGTAGAAGCTAGTATTGATAACGAGAATTGGGTTAAATTAAAAGACTGGACTTCTCCCAAAATCGGAGAACCCAACGTTAATATGGATGTTCCTGCGACACAAGCCCGATACATTCGTTTTGTAATAACTGATACCTATCCGACTTATGACGGGCTGAGAGTTAGTCTTGGTGAAGTTTATGCTTGGGGTATGTAACTAAAAACATGAAAATTATGAACTATTTCTCACTATATCTAAAAGGATTGATATGTTTCTGTCTGTTATTTATTACTATGGATAGTCATGCGCTATCCATAGATAAAGGATATAGACAGAATAAAATAAAAGATCTGGCACTTATTTACCAGGGAGGAGTGCATCGTATTGACTGGACTTCGGATCAATTTCTCCCCTATGTGGTACATCAGTTTGCAGATGGACATAAAGACTGGTTATTTGACGGATTCTTGTTTTTGGAGTTCACAGATGGGAAAGGCTGTGGCTTTGCAACACGCTACTCAGATAAAAATGCAAGAAAAAAAGAATGGCTATGGTTATTAGATCGTCTTTTTGAAGATGGTAAAGCGCTGTCTGCCTTAGATCGATGTATCGGAACACAGATTAAAGAAATCGGAAAACCGGATTTTACTCATCAGATAGTACTATGTCTTCCGGAAGTTCTTCCCGGACAAAAAGATTGGGGAGAAGTGGATGGTGAGCCAATGGACTTTTCCAGACAAGAGGATCAGGTGAAGGCCACCCGTTGGTATATCGATGAGTTAATGAAGCGATTCAAACAGGCAAAATACAAACATCTGAAATTATCCGGTTTCTACTGGCTGGCAGAGGATATTGATTTCACCAAAGATCTGTCAGTTCCATTAAGTAAGTATATTCATTCGAAGAACAAAACATTTTGTTGGATTCCGTATTGGCAGGCAAAAGGCTACAACCAATGGAGAGAATTAGGCTTTGATATCGCTTATCAACAACCGAACCACTTTTTTAAAGCCTCTATTCCCGATAAAAGACTGGAAGAAGCATGTCAATCTGCCGCCACTCTGAACATGGGGATGGAACTTGAATTTGACGAAAGAGCATTGTTTGATGCCAAGGACTCGTTTTATAATCGTCTGGTAGCGTATATTGATCATTTTGAAAGACAACAAGCCTTCCGTACATCTGCAATGGCCTATTATAGTGGCAATCATGCAGTTCTTGATATGTATAAATCAACAAACCCGAAAGATCATGAAGTCATGGACAGACTGGCTAATCTGATTGTATCAAGACGTGGCAAGCAAAAAAAAGAATCTCATCAGACCAAAGTTATTGCCCATCGTGGATTCTGGAATACACCCGGATCTGCACAGAACTCGCTAGCGGCTTTAGTGAAAGCTGATTCAATAGGTTGTTATGGTTCGGAATTTGATGTATGGCTGACAGCTGACGATGAATTGATGTTGAATCATGACGGATGGCATGAAGGATACTCTCTGGAGAAAACATCTTCTGACGTGCTACGCACTTTAAAGTTAAGCAATGGAGAGAATATGCCAACTTTAGAGCAGTTCCTTGATAAAGCGAAGAAACTTAAAATACATCTGATACTGGAGATGAAACCCCTCAGTACTCCGGAACGTGAAACGAAAGCCGTTGAAATGATCCTAAAGTTGGTGGAAGAGAAAAAATTGACTCACAGAGTAGAATACATCTCTTTTTCCCGTCATGTGATGTGTGAGTTT
>ERZ824575.3666-NODE-3666-length-10451-cov-2.867930_pt1 | contig 10451 bp, 8 predicted proteins | sample MGYA00519470_ERZ824575 | MGnify/ENA primary metagenome ERZ824575 (study PRJEB31778, sample SAMEA3449170) | human gut metagenome | biome: human gut; feature: human-associated habitat; material: faeces | place: United Kingdom | collected 2010/2012 ...
TGCTTTTACAATTTCGATTGTTTTTCCTTTACATCAAGATCTGGATCTGCGGTCTTTCTTGCCTGTATCTCATCGTATCCGCGCCGGATGCTCACCTTTTTTGTTAATATTTCGTATCGTTACTTCTATTTTTTGCAAAAATCTTGCATATTTTTGCTGGCAGGAGTATAATAAATTGATTTTATAAAATTTTTATAATTTTAATTTTTGTATAACAATTAGATTGGAAAATGGAATGCAGTACACAAGAGAATCCGCAATAGAGCGGCTGTTAAAGAATTACGAACCTTATTACGATATTCACATGATGATCAATGGTGATCAATCCCCGATCACAGCCCGCTGTGATTTTTTTGAGCATTCCGGACAGTATGTCATCTCAAAAAAGGCGGAATTGTGGTCCGCGGACAATGAGGAATTCCTGTATCTCGTGAATGTTCCGCATCTGACGCTGGATCTTTTTGAAAGCTTAAAGAATGAGATCCACGAGGATGGCATGGGCCGGATCCATGTTGGACCAGGCCATATGGCTTCCTATATTACGGCAGTCTTTGTCTGCGATACCTGTGATGAGGACGCAAGGAAAGCCCTAAAAAAATGCCGTATTTACAAAAGTTTTCATTTTTCCCTGCATGGCTGGATGAATTTTCATGCGGCGTTGGTGGAGGTGGCTGACGGGAAGGTCACTTCAAACGCAAGCGGTCACCATGTTGCGAAAATTTTGAAAAAGATATTATATGATACCAGGGGGAAAAGGTCTTAAATCCGATGCAGGCTTGCCTGCAAGAGGTTTTTTGACCTTGGACCCCGCCAAAAACATGAATAAGCAGCCATTTTTCGCAGAAAAATGAGCGGATTATGAATGTTTTTGAGTATTGTGAGAGCACAAAGTGCGGAACAATACGGTATCAAAGGGGTCAAAAACTTTTGACCCCAACATTATTATATTTTAAAAGAAAAGGAGATAGCAACAATGAATTCATTAGTACTTCTCATCGTCTGTGTTGCCATTCTTGGCATCGGCTATGTCTGCTACGGCGGCTGGCTGTGCAAGCAGTGGGGCGTAGGCGAAAGCAAAACAGAGACACCGGCTCATACAATGGCAGACGGTGTTGACTATGTACCGGCAAAAGCTCCGGTTCTGATGGGACATCATTTCTCATCTATCGCTGGTGCAGGCCCTGTAACGGGACCAATCCTTGCCAGTGTGTTCGGATGGGTACCTGTATTCTTATGGATAGTAGTTGGTGGATTGTTCTTCGGAGCAGTACAGGACTTCGGTGCTCTGTACGCATCAGTTAAGAATGAGGGAAAATCCATGGGTATGATTATTGAAAAGTACATTGGTAAGATGGGAAGAAAACTTTTCATGTTATTCTGCTGGTTATTTACCCTTTTGGTAATCGCAGCATTTACAGATATGGTTGCCGGAACCTTCAATGCATATCCGGCAGGTGATGGTAAGGCTGTATATGCTAACGGTGCAGCAGCAACCGTTTCCATGTTATTTATTGGTGTTGCAGTTATCCTTGGTATTATCTTAAAGAAAGCACCAAAGATGAACGAAATCGTAAAAGGTATCGTTGCAATTGCATTAATCGTAGTAATGTTTGCAGTAGGTATGAAACTTCCAATCTATACCAATAAGACCATGTGGATCTACATTATCATGATTTACTTATTCTTGGCATCGGTACTTCCAATGTGGCTTTTGAAGCAGCCTCGTGATTACATGACGACATTTATGTTTATCGGAATGATCGCAGGTGCAGTAATTGGTTTGTTCGTTGCTCATCCGAGCATGAATCTTCCGGTTTACACAGGATTTAATAATGAGACGCTCGGTACGATGTTCCCAATCCTGTTTGTTACCGTTGCCTGTGGTGCGGTTTCCGGATTCCATAGTTTGGTTTCGTCCGGAACATCGTCAAAAACTGTGGAAAATGAAAAAGATATGCTGAAAGTCGGATATGGTGCGATGGTGCTTGAGAGTCTGCTTGCGGTACTGGCACTTTGTGTCGCTGGTGCTGCAGCAAGTGCAGATGGAACACCGGCCGTCGGAACCCCATTCCAGATCTTCAGTCAGGGCGTAGCCGGATTCTTCGAAATGTTTGGCGTTCCGGTATATGTAGCAACCGTATTTATGACAATGTGTGTATCGGCACTTGCACTTACCAGTCTTGATGCTGTAGCACGTATCGGACGAATGAGTTTTCAGGAACTCTTCAGCGTCGATGATATGGAACATGCCGCTCCTTGGAGAAAATTGTTCTGCAATACATACTTTGCTACGATCGTTACGTTGGTATGTGGATTTGTACTTACAAAAATCGGATATGCAAACATCTGGCCATTGTTTGGTTCCGCAAACCAGTTGTTAAGTGCGTTGGTTCTTTTGACACTCTGCGTATTTACGAAGGTGACGGGACGAAGCAACAAGATGCTCTTTCCACCCCTTATCATCATGCTCTGTGTAACATTTACCGCCTTGGTACAGAGATTGATCGCTATGGTAAAAGCCATCGGAGAGGCAGCTTCCACGACAATCCCGGCAGGTGCCACAACCTGGGGCGAGGTATTTATTGCCAATGGATTGCAGCTCATCATTGCTGTGTTACTTATCGTTCTGGGACTTACGATTGTCATCAACTCGATGAAGAGTTATGTCAACAGCAAGAAAAACAGTGAGCAGTAAAAGATATCAATATAAATAAGAAGAAAGTCACTCTCTGTATTTGGGACAGAGGGTGATTTTTTTGTTGTGGGGAGCGGAAAACTGTGATATGCTAAGAGTAACTATTGTTAGCAAGGGGAAAGAAAATGGAAGAACAACAAAAACCACATAAACGAAGAGTACGTTATTCGGGAAAATATCCAAAGAAATTTGAAGAAAAATATAAAGAATTACAGCCGGAAAAATATCAGGATACGATCGCCCATGTGATTCAAAAAGGAAATACGCCGGCAGGAATGCATATTTCCATCATGGTGGAAGAGATTCTTGACTATTTGAAAATTCAGCCGGGGGAGATTGGTTTCGATGCGACGCTTGGCTATGGAGGACATACGAAAGCGATGCTCGGCTGCCTGAACGGACAGGGACATATTTATGCTACAGATGTAGACCCGGAGGAATCCGTAAAGACCAAAGAACGTTTGAAGGCCCTGGGGTATGGGGAGGACATCTTATCAATCCGTCTGCAGAATTTTTGCACCATTGATGAGATTGCGAAAGAAGTCGGGGGATTTGATTTTATCCTTGCCGACCTCGGTGTTTCCTCGATGCAGATTGACAATCCAAAGCGAGGATTTTCCTTTAAAGTGGATGGTCCGCTTGATCTGCGGTTGAATCAGAAAGAGGGAATCAGTGCGGCAGAACGATTAGCAAATATTGGCAAAGATGAACTGGCGGGAATGCTGTATGAAAATTCGGATGAACCGTATTGTGAAGAGCTAGCCAAAGCCATCACGGATGAGATCCGGAGAGGCCATGCCATCGATACAACGACAAAATTGCGGGAGATTATCGAAAAGACGTTGGATTTTCTGCCGGAGAAAGAGAAAAAAGACACGATAAAAAAGACATGCCAGCGTACCTTTCAGGCACTTCGCATCGACGTAAACCACGAGTTTGAAGTGTTGTATGAATTTATGGAAAAACTGCCGGATGCGCTTAAGCCGGGAGGACGTGTTGCGATTCTTACGTTCCATTCGGGCGAGGACAGACTGGTGAAAAAGGCGTTAAAAGAAGGTTACAAAGCGGGAATTTACAGTGAGTATTCCAAGGATGTCATACGCCCTTCGGCAAAAGAATGTGCGCAGAATGGGCGTGCCCGTTCGACGAAAATGCGTTACGCGAGAAAAGGAGATTTGTAAAATGCTGGAAAAAGGCTTATTGATTTACCTATTAATCAATGTTTTGGTCTGTATTTTATATGGGATTGACAAGTGGAAAGCGGTGCATCACAGATGGAGAATACCGGAGTCGACATTGATGCTGTCCGCTGTTTTCGGTGTGTTTGGTGCTTTTATAGGAATGCATTGGTTTCATCATAAGACACACAAACCGAAATTTTATATCGGCGTTCCGGTTATATTTGTGCTGGAATTACTCTGTATTATCGGTCTATTTATATGGAAATAATCGTTATCTTCCAAGGCTGTTGTGACGATATATAATGATAGAAAGAGGGGGATTGTATGCAGATCAAGGAAGCAAGAGGAATTTATCAAAGTCAGATCAAATCTTACAGCAAAACGGCTTCTGAATTGAGACAAAAGCAGAAAGAACTGGAAGAGAAGATCAAAGAAACACCAAACGGAAAAGTAGTTTATGAAAATGAGGCAGTTTCGTTGGAATTGTCGTTAAATGCAATTGAGCAAAAGCAGAATGAATACCGGGATTACATGGAAAAACTGATGGATAAGTGGACCAATGTCGAGATGCTTGTATCGACGGAGCAGCAGACCGATTCCATGAAAGAAGCGACGGAGGAACAGATGAAGATTCTCGAAGTGGCGAGACGTCTCATGAAAGGAGCAAAAGTCCCGCAGGCGGATGAGATGAAACTGATGAAATTTGACAGTGGTTTGTATCAGGTAGCAAAAAGTATTGGCGCTATGGTGCAAAAGGATAAACGCGAAGAATACGATTCCCTCTGGGAGGACGAAGAGGACAAAGAGACGCAGGATCCGAATGAAGTGGCAGATTCTGCAGAGGCACCGGTGGGGGCACCGGATACCGTGTCGGCGGAAATGACGGCAGGCACGGCGGAGTAACGATGAGAAATGGAATAATAAAATATAGAAAAAAATTTGGGGAGCGGATCTATGGCCAAAGGAGTAAATCAAAAACTAAAACTGCTATATCTCATGGATATTCTATTGGAAAAGACGGACGAAAATCATGGGATTACGATGAATGAGATTATTTCATCGCTGGAAAGCTATGATGTTTCGGCAGAGCGGAAAAGTATCTATCGGGATATCGAAGAATTGCAGCGGTATGGCCTGGATGTTCTCTCTTACAATAACGGGAGAACGACGTACTATCATGTCGCCTCCCGTTTGTTTGAAATTGCGGAATTGAAGCTTTTGGTAGATGCGGTTCAGTCGTCGAAATTTATCACGGAAAAGAAATCCCGGGAACTGATCAAGAAACTGGAAAGTTTTGCTAGTAAGTATCAGGCACAGGATCTGCAGCGTCAGGTGTATGTGGACGGCCGCCCCAAGGCCGACAGCCGCACCCTGCTGTACAGCATCGACGCGCTGCACACGGCCATCAGCGCCGGGCGGCTGGTGCAGTTCCGCTACAAGAACAACAGCACCTGGACGGTCAGCCCCTGGCAGCTGGCCTGGGAGGGCGGCTGCTACTACCTCATCGCCTACCAGGATGAAAAGGATCCCGCCAACATCCGCAACTACCGGGTGGACCGCATGTCCTACGTCAAGGTGCTGGACCGCCCCCGCCGGGGCAAGGAGGCCTTTGCCGCCTTCGACCTGCCCAGCTATCTGCGCAAGCATTTCAACATGTTCGGCGGGCCGGAATACCGGGTGACCCTGCGCTGCACCGCCGACCTGGAAGCCGCCATGCGGGACCGCTTCGGGCAGGACACTCTCTTTTTGCCGGAAGCAGACGGGTACTTCCACTTTGATGTCCCGGTCTGCGTGAGCGACCAGTTTTACGGCTGGGTCTGCGGTTTTGGCGGCAAGGTGGAGGTCACCTCCCCCGCCGAGGTACGGCATGGCCTGCACGACATGGTGCAGAAGCTGGCCGAGCAGCACAACTGATCCAGAATCAACGAACCCCCGGCAGGCCGCAGCCTGCCGGGGGTTCGTTCGTTATAAATAATTCTTTCTCATTCGTCAAATTCCAGGTCGCTGGGCAAGATCAGGTCCAGCGGGGCGTTGGGCTCTGCCACAAGGCGGCGGCTCTGGTTGAAGATGGCCTTTTCCAGCGTGTTGCGGGCCAGGCGTCCGTTGCCGGCGGTGCGGCTGTCCAGCGCCTGACGGCGCTTGTAGTAGCCCAGCAGCGGGAAGGTGCAGCTTTCGTCCAGCCGGTAGCCCTTGCCTTTGGCCAGCACGGTGGTAATGTCCAGCAGCTCGTCGGCGGTGTAATCCGGGAATTCCACCTTGTTCGGGAAGCGGCTGGCAAGGCCGCTGTTGGCGGTGAGGAACACTTCCATCTCTTTGGTGTACCCGGCCAGGATCACCACCAGTTCGTCGCGGTGGTCCTCCATGCCCTTCACAAGGGTGTCGATGGCTTCCAGCCCGAAGCTGTCCTGTTCGCCGCGGTACAGGCTGTAGGCCTCGTCGATGAACAGCACACCGCCCAGTGCACTCTGGATGACGCTGTTGGTCAGCGGGGCAGTATGGCCCGTGTAGCGGCCCACCAGGTCGCCGCGGCTCACCTCCACCAGTTGGCCGCCCTTGAGCGCCCCGATGGCCTTGAGGTACTTTGCCACCAGCCGGGCGATGGTGGTCTTGCCGGTGCCGGGGTTGCCGGTGAAGATCATATGCATGGACAGGCTGGCCGTCTTGAACCCGGCGGCGGCGCGGCGCTGCTGCACCTGCAGGTTGTCTGCCAGACCGAACACATAGTCCTTGACCGGGGCAAGGCCCACCAGCGCGTCCAGCTCGGCGCGGATCTCGTCCACAGCACCGGTGTACTCCGTCGGCAGCAGGCTGAACAGGTCTGCCGGGGCGGCCCCGTTCAGGGCAAACTGCAGCCCCTCCGGCACGGCAGTCAGGGCCACGGTGCCGGTAAGGGCCGTATCGGTCTGCAGGCAGTATTCGCTCAGGGCGCGGAAGATGCGGTCACAGCACAGCTTCAGACCGGCCGCGCCCTTCTCCTTGGAGCACTGGGCGGCCACATAGTCCCGCACGTCTGCCCCGGCAGTAAGGGTGAGCCCCAGCCGGGTGCGCACCTTCTGGGCCAGCGCGTTCAGCTCCTGCGCCGCCATAGCGGCCAGATCTTCCCGTGCAAAGGCGGTGGTGGTACACACGTCCCCCACCGCCGAGACAAAGGGCGCACCGAACTTGTCGGCCAGCACCTCCCGGCCCTTGTGGGAGAAGAAGATCAGGTACTTTCCGCAGGGGTCGATGCGGCTCACCGCACCGGGCGCCAGCGCGGTACCGGCATCCACCAGAATGCCCTCCTTGTTGACCAGGTACCGGCTGGACAGCGGTGCGCTGCCCCTGGTGGCAAGGTCGGCGATGGTTTTTAAAAAGCCGGGGTAGCAGCTCTCGTAGTGCTCAAAGATCAGGATCTCGCCGGGGGCGTGCAGAGCGGCATACAGGTCCTGCAAAAACAGCTTTTCGGACCCGGCATCCGGGTACAGGGCCAGATCCAGCACGGCGGTCTTATCGCTCTGCAGCAGGCCGCGGGCTGCCATGATGCGGGCCGTCTCCTCCAGCGCAAAGTGCCGTCCGGTGCCGGGCGCACCGCTCAGCAGGATCACGTTGCGGGCCACCGGGGCCTCGGTGCCCAGAACAAAGGGCCGCCGCATGGCCCGCACCACACCGTCCACAAAGGCGTCCTGCCCCAGCACGGTTTTTTTGACCTCGGTCGCCAGCCCTTCAAAGCTGCCCAGATGCTCCGGCTTCGTGTCGGCGGTGCCTTTGGCCAGCAGGCCGTCATTCTCCATGTCCCGCAGCATCTGACGGCTGTTTTCCAGCGCCGTCTGGGTGTCGGCATCCTGCTTTTTCAGCTGGGCATTCTGCTTTTTCAGCAGCTCGTCCAGCTGTTTCTGCTGCTCCAGAAGGGCCGCGTTCAGGTCCGGCAGTCCCCCGGTCTTTGCCTTTGTGTCCGGCTGCACAGCTCCGGAACCAAATTTCACGCGCCCGCCTGCGCCGAATACGCCGTTCATAAGGGATTCCCAATCGTCGGTATATGCCATTGTGCGGCCCTCCCTGCAGTTTTCTTCCAGTATAGTGTACCCCGGCCCGTTTTGCAAGGGATTTTGCCTCTTGCAAAATCCACGCCGGTTGTTTACACTACAGATGTGTGAATATGCGGAAATCTCGCAAGAAGGAATGAAGAAACCATGGGTACTATGACACCGGCACAGCGCCGCGCCCTGTACGAGAGCGCCCGCTTTGCCCGCGAAACCACCTATAACGGCCCGCTTGGGCCGGAGTACACCCCCGCCGGCACCCGGCTGCAGCTGTGGGCCCCCACCGCGGAGCAGGCCGCGGTGAACCTGTACCGCAAGGGGCACGACAGCCCCTGCATCGGCACGCTGCCGCTGCAGCGCGGCCCGCAGGGCGTATGGAGCATCTGGCTGCCCGGCGACCAGCATGGGCATTACTATACCTTTACGGTCACGGTGGACGGCGTCGCACGGGAGACCGGCGACCCCTACGCCCGCGCTGGCGGCCTGAACGGCCTGCGCAGCATGATCGTGGACCTGGCCCGCACCGCCCCTGCCGGGTGGGAGCGGGACGTGCGCCCGGTGATCCCCCCGGCCCGGCGGTCAGTGTGGGAGGTGAACGTGCGCGATTTTTCGCAGGATGCGGCCAGCGGCGTGCGCCCGGCCTGGCGGGGCAAATTTCTGGCCTTTACCCAGCAGGGCACGACCCTGAGCAGCGACGGCATCCACCCTACCTGCCTGAATTACCTCAAGCGGTTGGGGGTGAGCTATGTCCAGCTCATGCCAATCTTCGATTTTGGCAGCGTGGATGAGAGCCGCCCCCTGACCCGGCAGTATAACTGGGGCTACGACCCCACCAACTTCAATGTGCCCGAGGGCAGCTACTCCACCGACCCCACCCGGGGTGAGGTGCGGGTGCGGGAGTGCAAGCAGATGATCGCGGCCCTCCATGCGGCGGGCATCGGCGTTGTAATGGACGTGGTGTATAACCACATGTATCGTTCCGATAATGTGCTGAACCGGGTGGTGCCCCTCTACTACTTCCGCCAGAACGACGACGGTTCCCTCTCCAACGGCAGCGGCTGCGGCAACGAGTTTGCCTCCGAGCGGCCCATGGCCCGGCGCTATCTCATTGATTCGGTGCTCTACTGGGTACGGGAATATCACATCGACGGCTTCCGGTTTGACCTGATGGGCCTGTATGACGTGGAGACCATGAACCTCCTCCGGGCTGAACTGGACAAGCTGCCCGGCGGGCGGGATATTCTGATGTACGGTGAGCCGTGGCAGGGCGGCTGCAGCGCCCTGCACCGGTACGAGGCCAACAAGAACAACCTGAACATGCTGAACGAGCGTATCGGCATCTTTTGCGACAACACCCGGGATGCCATCAAGGGCGGCTGCTTCGATGCCCGGGAGCCGGGCTATGTGGAGGGCAAGCCCGGGAGTTTCTGGGATATCGGTGCTTCGGTGGCGGCGTGGTGCCGCAGTGAAAAGCTGCCGCCTCACGCCCCGGGGCAGATCATCAGCTACGTTTCGGCCCACGACAACTTCACCCTGTGGGATAAGCTCCTGATGGTGCGCTACGCCCGCCCGGAGTTTGCCGCTGTGGACAAGACCGCCTTGGCCCAGAACCGGCTGGCGGCGGGCATCTACCTGACCAGCATGGGCCTGCCTTTCTGGCAGGCGGGCGAGGAGTTTGCCCGCACCAAGAAGGGGCAGGGCAACAGCTACCACTCCAGCCCGGCCCTCAACCGGCTGGACTGGCACCGGGCCGAACAGTTCCACAGCCTTGTGGATTACTACCGCGGGCTCATTGGTCTGCGGGCGGCGTTCCCCCGGCTGGGCGCGCTGGACAAGGCCAGCCCTGCCGCCATCGAGTTCTTCCCGCTGGAACAGCCTCTTGTGGGCTGGCGGCTCCCCGCCCAGTGGGGCGACGGCGCGGCATGGAGCGCCCTGTGCGTCTACTATAACCCCACCGAGACGGCGCAGGTCGTCACCCTGCCCGGCGGCAGCTGGAAGCTGCTGAGCGACGGCATCTCCTCCAGCCTGTGGCGGGGCAGCAGCCGCATCTGCACCGGCCAGACCGTCCTCCTGCCCCTGAGCGCCACCGTGTTCGGGCAGGTATAAAAATACGGTCTGCCGTTGCTTGACAACCTGCAATCAAAAATCCCCTGACCAGTTCAACGCCGGTCAGGGGATTTTTGATTTATGGATCAGGAAAAAGATTGGGGAGAATCAGGAGTTTTTCTGTGCCTGCTGGGTCTGGGCGTTCTTTTCGCCCAGGGTCAGGCTGACGGTCTGCATCTGGCCTTCCCGGGCCACGGTGATGGAAAGGGTATCACCGGCGGCATGCTGCTGGATCAGGGTGCCAAGGTCGTCCTTCTGGGCGATCTCGGTGCCGTCGATGCTCACGATGCGGTCGCCGGTCTTCAGACCGGCCTTGTCGGCGGGGCCGCCCTTGACCACATCGGCCACATAGATGCCGTAGGCATTGACGCCCAGCTGCTGGGCCGTCTGTGCATCGGTGACAGCCAGATAGGTGATGCCCATGTAGGGACGGCCCGTGACGTAGCCGTT
>ERZ824575.3667-NODE-3667-length-10451-cov-2.776260_pt1 | contig 10451 bp, 8 predicted proteins | sample MGYA00519470_ERZ824575 | MGnify/ENA primary metagenome ERZ824575 (study PRJEB31778, sample SAMEA3449170) | human gut metagenome | biome: human gut; feature: human-associated habitat; material: faeces | place: United Kingdom | collected 2010/2012 ...
GCGGCTTTGCCGCACGAAGGCGCAAGCGGGCCGGCCGTGGATACATGCTGCCTTTGCGGCAACGAACGTTGCCGCCCATGCCGGAGCAAAGGAACACGCCACGCACAGAGCCATCAGCATGATTCTGCAACAGAGCGAGGGGAAAAGAGCGGTTGACACGACGGCGAAGCGGATGGGGCGGCTGCGGATTGAAACATCGCGGGCCTTCCCCGCCTATGCCGGAAACACGCGCTGTTCAAGATGGCGCGCGTCCAGAAGATACAGGGCGTCAAGAAAACGGGAGAGGAAGCTGCCCGGCCCCTCCGCCAGCCTTGCCGCCGCTTCCCCGGCTTCGGCCATGACGGCCATGGCCGCGGCGGCTCCGGCCAGCGGGGTTCCGGCCACGGCCACATGAGCGGCGGTGAGCGCGCTGGCCGAACAGCCCATGCCCGTGACCCGGCTCATGAGGGGCGAACCGCCTCTGACGGCAAGCACGATGTCGCCGTCCGTGATGTAGTCCGTTTCGCCGCTGATGCTGACGACGCAGCCGCTGCGCCGGGCCAGCCCGCGGGCCGCCGCGACGGCTCCCGCGCTGTCTTTCGTGCTGTCCACGCCTCTGGTGGCGGCCTCCAGAGAGGAAAGCCCCTCCGCCGCGGCGAGAGCCAGAATTTCCGAGCCGTTGCCGCGCAGAACGGCCGGCCGCGCGGCGCGCAGAAGATTCCGCGCGGCATCCGTGCGCAGGCGGGACGCTCCGGCTCCCACGGGATCAAGCACGACGGGCACGCCGCGCCGGGCGGCACATTCCCCGGCCAGAAACATGGAGTCCAGCCATGCCTGATCCGGTGTGCCGATGTTGAGCACCAGGGCGGAGGCGACGGCAAGCAGATCGTCCAGTTCTTCCGGGGCGTGCGCCATGAGCGGCGAGGCCCCGGCGGCCAGCAGGACGTTGGCCGATACCTGCATGACCACATAGTTGGTAATGTTATGCACCAGCGGCGCCTTTTCCCGCACGGCAAGAGCGGCGGAAACGACTTCCCGCCGGAACGGGGCGATATCCATGGGGCGCTCCTACCTTACAAGCATGATCACGTCGGTGAGGGGCAGTTTGGGAACCCAGTGAACCCCCGCCTCGTCGTTGTAGTAGGAAAGGCTGCCGTCCGCGTTGGGGCCGGTGAGGCGGCAGTCTTCGTCCGGCGCGCCGAGAGCCAGCACCAGACGGGATTCCATGCCTTCCGGCACGCCCAGGAAGGCGTCCGCCGCGGGCCTGTTGTACGCGCCGATCATGCAGCAGGCCAGCCCGGCGGTGCGCGCGCCGAGATTGATCGTCTGTGCGGCGATGCCGATGTCCATGACGCCGAAATCGTTCAGCCCCCTGGGGGCGACAAGCACGATATACCCGGCGGGGTGGCGGCTTTCGTCCGCGCGTTCCTCCGCGGAGCGTCCGCCCGCCATGTTCAGCAGGGGGAAGAATTCCTTCCGCGCCTCGGGCGAGACGACGAGAGCGTAGCGCAGGGGCTGGAGATTGCGCGCGCTGGGCGAAAGATGGGCCATGTTCACCAGATCGGACAGGATGCCTTCGGTCAGATGCGGGGTATTCCTGAAGTAGCGGCATGTGCGGGAGGCGGCGACAAGTTCGGCAAAGGTCATGAGAAAGCTCCTTGGGTTGGTTTCGGACTTCGTTCCGCGCGGCCGGAAAGGGCTCACGCGCGCGGGCCGGACAGCGCGCCGCAGTCGAGCAGCGCCCGCACGACCCGGCTGACGGGCAGGCCCACCACCGTGGACCATGAACCTTCAATGCGATCGGCAAGGAAGGCCCCTCTGCCCTGGATGCCGTAGGCTCCGGCCTTGTCCAGGGGGTCTCCCGTGGCGGTGTAGGCTTCAAGCAGTCCGCGCGGCCACGGGGCGAAACGGACATGGGCGGCGTCCGCGAACCAGGCGCACGGCGCGCGGTCTTCCGCAGGCCAGAGGCAGCATGCGGTGATGACCGTGTGAACGCGCCCCGCCAGCCGTTCCAGCATGGCCAGAGCGTCGGCGCCGGAGGCGGGCTTGCCCAGAATGTCCCCGTCAAGTACGACTATGGTGTCGGCCGCAAGCACCAGCGGCGCGGCCGCCCGGCCGGGGAATCCTTCCGCGCCGGCCGCGATGCGGGTCCGCACGTTTTCGGCCTTGGAGCGGGCCGCGCGCAGGGCATAGGCGTCCGGGGCCTCGCCGGGCAGGGGGCGCGCCTCTTCCGTGAGCGCGGGCAGCACGCGGAAATCAAGACCGAGATCACGCAGAAAATCCTGACGGCGCGGCGAGGAAGAGGCCAGCACCAGGGGGCGTTTCTGAACAAGGGGACGGGACGGCGCGGATGATGTTCCGTTCCGGAGAGAGGTATGTTCCATGACCGCAAAAGGTACGCCGGGCAGCGGGGATTGTCCAGATCGGGACGGCGGGGAACGGATTCCGGTACAGACGGGCGGCGCGCCGGAGCTTTCCTTCCCGTGGGCCGCGCCCTCGTGGGTGAAGCCCGGCACGGCGGCGGAAAATGCGCGTTTTCTGGCCGGCCGCGTTCCGGAAATCGGGCTGTGCATGTTTGAGGCGGAAAGTTCGGCGCGCATGCCGGAAACCGAGCTTCCGCGCGGGCTGGCCGATCTTCCCCTGCGCTGGCACGCGCATCTGCCTTCCGATCTGCCGGGGCAGCGCGATCTTGCCGCGGGAGCCGGAGCGGCCTCGGCCCAGGGGGCGCGGGCGGCGGAACTGGCGCTTGCGGCATGGCGGCGGGCGGCCTTTCTGCATCCGCGCTTCGGCGTGCTGCACCTGCCCGCTCCGGGCGGAGAAGGGGGATCGCGGGCGGCCTGGCTGGAGGCGTTTTTCCGCGTCTGGCGTTCCGCCGGGGAAAATCCCCGTGATATCGCGCTGGAGAACGTGCGGGGCGCGCCGTTCGGGCTTCCCGGCGCGCCGGAAGGCGCGGATGAGGCGGCCCTGTGTCTGGACATGGCGCACACTCTGGCTTATGGGCAGGAAGGGGACAGCATGCGCCCGGACATTCTGGCGCGGGTGAGGCTGCTCCACTGGTCCGCCCCCGGCCCGGCCGGGCCGGACGGAACGCCGCGTGACAGACATCTGCCCCTGACCGGGCTGACGCCCGTTCAGAAGGACTGGCTGCGCCGCGTCTGGGCGCGGCGGGCGCTTCCGCTGCTTCCGGCGGATGCGGCGCATCTTGTGGAAGTGTTCGACTGGGAAGGCATTCTGCTTTCCCTGCCCGAACTGGGGAGAATTCTCGGCCGCGCCTGAAGCATTTCGCCGTCGGAATGCCCCGCGGAGCCGGGCAGGAATCCCCGCGCCGCCCTCCTGTCCGGTGCTGCCGCAGTTCACTTGCGGCGTCAGGCTCCGGTTTCGGGCGTGAAACCTGCGGGCCGGAAACAGGGGCCGGCCGGAAGATGTTTTCAATCGCAAAACGCCCTGAAGCGGGAGCGCCGGGAGCGAAAAAGGTGGACGTATGGCATATTTCCGCAAACTTTCGTCACGTCTGGCCGAACTGCAGGCCCTGCTCAACCGGGATGACAACTGGATGGTGCTGATCAGCGCCGATCCCGATGCGATTGCCGGGGCCTTCGCCTTCCAGCGGCTGATCAGCAAGCGCGTGCACAGCGTGACCATCGCCCGGATCAACGAGGTGACGCGCCCGGACAATCTGGCCATGCTGCGCTATCTGCGCGTTCCCGTGGTCAAATGGGAACCTTCGCTCGCGCCCGGCTTTCAGCGTTTCGCCATTGTGGATTCCCAGCCGCATCACAGCCCGGCATTTGACGACGTGAACTTTTCGGTGATTATCGATCACCATCCCAAGCCGCCGACGCCGTTCCCCGCGCCGTTTCAGGAAATCAGGCCGGATATCGGCGCCACCAGCACGCTGATGACCGAATTTCTGTACAATGCGGAACTGCGGCCCGGCAGACGGCTGGCCACGGCGCTGCAGTACGGCATCCGCACGGACACCAATACCTTCGGGCGCAACAGCACGGAAGTGGATATCCGCGCCTATCACTACCTGACCCGTTTTGCCGACCCCGCGCTGCTCACCCGGATCATGCGCAGCGAGTACCTGCCGGAATGGCTGCCCTATTTTTCCCGCGCCTTCGTCAATCTGCGCCCCTGCGCCAGCGGGAGCTATACCTGGCTGGGCGTGGCGGAAAGCGCGGATGTTCTGGTGGTGGTGGCGGATTTTTTTCTGCGCGTGCACGGGCTGCGCTGGGTCGTGGTATGCGGGCGCTGCCGCGACACGCTGGTGGCCGTGTTCCGCGGCGGGCTGGGGCGCACGGACGTGGGGCATATCGCGTCGCTGACCTTTGAAGGCGTGGGCAGCGGCGGCGGGCACAGGGCGCTGGCCAGGGCCGAATGCGCCGTGAGGGACGCTGTGGCCGCGGCCCCCGGCGAGACGGAGGAAAGCATGAATTTCGACGTGTTCTGCTTCCGCCGGGTCAGGGAGGCAGCCTCCCGGCACCGGAAGGAGAAGGCGGAAGCGCCGGAAGGCGAGCCTTCCGCGGCGCCGCGGAAGGATTAGGGCATTTCGTCATTGAAATGCCCTGCGGAGCCGGGCGGGGCGGGACTTGTCTCCGCCCTTCCCGGCCGCAATGCGCTTCGCGCCGACGGCCGGGGCCGCCGCGCCCTTCTCCCGTGCCGCCGCAATTCGCCTGCGGCGTGCAGCTCCTGCGGCGGCGTGAAACCTGCGGGCCGGAACACAGGGTTCCGGCCGGCAGATATTTTTGAAAGCAGAACGCTCCAGATGCGTTCAACAGCAGAATGGCCCGGACAAACCAACCGCGATCGTCCCGCGGAAAAAGGGACGATTTCCCCGACACGTTCAGGAGTCTCGCATGGATATCCCTCTTCTTCCCGACATAGCCCGCATGTTCTGTCTTTCCCTCCTTGTGCTGCTGGTCTGCTGCCGGCTCCGGCTGCCCTCCATCGTGGGGCTGCTCATTACCGGCGTGCTGTGCGGTCCCACGGCGTTCGGGCTGGTGGAAAACGTGAAGGCCGTTGAGCTTCTTGCCGAGACAGGCGTGGTCATGCTCATGTTCACCATCGGCCTGGAAATGTCGGGAGCGGAGCTTTCCCGCCTGAAAAAGCCGGTATTTCTCGGCGGAACGGCGCAGGTGGCGGCAACCATCCTCATTTTTCTGCCCGTGAGCCTGCTCAGCGGGCACAGCGCGTCGGAAGGGATTTTCTTCGGCTGCATCGCCGCGCTTTCCTCCACGGCCATCGTGCTGAGTCTGTATCAGCAGAAGGCGCAGTCCGAGTCTCCGCAGGGGCGGCTTTCCCTGGCCGTACTGATCTTTCAGGACCTTGCCATTGTTCCCATGATGCTGCTTGTTCCGCTGCTCTCCGGGCAGCAGAACGCGGGCGCGGCGGAACTGCTGCTTTCCGGCGCGCGCACCGTGGCGATACTGGGCGGCGGCTGGATTCTGGCCAAGCATGTGCTGCCCAGGCTCATGCTCATGATTGTGCGCTCCCGCAGCCGGGAACTGCTGCTTATCGGCACGCTCGGCCTGTGCCTCGCCATTGCCGTCGGCACGGCCTGGCTGGGGCTTTCCCTCTCGCTGGGGGCATTCATGGCCGGGCTGCTGCTGGCGGAGTCGGAATACAGCCTGAGCGTGGTGGAAGGCGTTCTGCCGTTCAAGATGATCTTCACCAGCCTGTTCTTCATTTCCATCGGCATGCTGCTGGATGTGGATTTCGCCTTCACCCATGTGGGTCCGATTCTCCTGCTGGCCCTTGCGCTGCTGCTGTTCAAGACCCTTGCGGCGCTGGCCGCGATGCTGCTTCTGCGGTACCCGCTGCGGGTATGCCTGATGGCGGCCATGAGCATCAGCCAGATCGGGGAATTTTCCTTCGTGCTGGCGCGCAGCGGCGTGGACGCGGGCCTGCTGGACAACCTCGGTTATCAGGTGTTTCTGGCTTCCAGCATCCTGACCATGGTGGCCACGCCGTTCATGATGGGCGCCGCGCCTGCGGCCGCCGGAAAAATTGCGTCGCTTTTCGGCGGGCGCGGATCGCGCGGGGAAGCGGAGCAGGCGGCGGAAAGCTCCGGCGGAGCCGCGGGGGACATGCGGGATCATCTCATGATCATCGGTTTCGGCATCGGCGGCAAACATCTGGCGCGCACGGCCCGCAAGGCGGGAATTCCGTATGTGGTGCTGGAAATGAACCCGGATACCGTGAGCCGCTACAGGGACAGCGAGCCCATTCACCACGGCGACGCCAGCGATCCCATGACGCTGGAGCATTACGGGGTGAAACACGCCCGCGTGCTGGCCGTGGTCATTTCCGACAGCGCCGCCGTGCGCGGGGTGATCGACAGCGCGCACAGGCTCAACCCCGGCCTGAACATCGTGGCCCGCACCCGTTTTGTCAGCGAGGAGGCGGAACTGCGCCGGCTCGGGGCGCAGGCCGTGATTTCGGAGGACTTTGAAACCTCCATCGAGATTTTCGCGCAGGTACTCGGCTATTATCTTGTCCCCCAGCAGACCATAACCGGATTCGTGCGGGAAATACGCGGCGAGCATTACCGCATGGTGCGGGATCTGAACCTGCCCGGGCGGAATTTCTCTCTGGAGGATGCCCGTCTTTCGGATCACGCCGTTTCCGCCCTGCTGGTGGAGCCGGGATCGGCCGCGGCGGGCAGGAGCCTGATGGAACTGGACCTGCGCCGGCTGTATGACGTGACCGTGGTGGGCATCCTGCGCGGGGGACGCACGCTCCCCTCGCCCGGCGGAGAGGACAGGCTGGAAGAGGGGGATACGGCCTATCTTTTCGCTGATGCGGAAAAGCTGGGAAAGGCCGCCGCCCTGTTCAGCGCGGAAGCTGCCGGAGCGGACAGGTAAGGCATGTTCAAATCGAAAATGCTCCCGGAGCGCCGGCATTACTGGCCTTCTTTAAACCAGAGAATGGGTTGTGGCCGGCTCTGCACCTTTTCTCAACGTCCGGCATATCGTGCCCTGCACGACGCAATCATTTTCCATGAGGAAAACCACCCGCACATGATATGCCCGCCTCAGGGCAGACAAGGCAAAAAGCCGCATTCTGCCGACACCTTGCCTGCTGCTTCATCAAAAATTCCCTTGTGGCTTGAGACCTCCCCCCTCAGGGGGAAGTTGACAGGATGGCGAAGCCGATGAATCTTTTCATAACGTCTCACCAGAGGAGAAGAAGTCCATGTATAAAAGTGTCGCATTCCATTTTTCTCGTCAACTATATCTTTATGCTTTTCAACATGGATGACTGGCTTCAGGATCATATGGTCAAGACACACTGCTCCGGCCACCGCGTTGATGCGGGCTCCGGTACGGACACGGCACATGACGCTGCAGGGACAAGCCCTTGTCTGCCGCGCTGTTGTCAGCCGCAGACGCTGAAGAGGCCCTTGAAAAAAACATCCCCGGAACCGTCGCGGTTCCGGGGATGTATGCATGCCGGGAAAGAGAACGTCTCAGAGCGTTTTGCTTTTGAACATATCTGCGGGCCGGGACTCTGTTCCCGGCCCGCAGGTTTCACGCTTCCGCCGGAGCGGCCGCAAGTGAATTGCGGCTGTCCGGCGTCGCGGTTTCAGTCTCGCCCTGCCCGGCTGAAGCAGAGCATTTCATGAGCGAAATGCCCTAGAACGCATAGGTGAAGTTCACCGTTCCCCGGAAGCCGTTATCATAGTCCGAACCCCAGACGTCCTTGTCGAAATCCGTCACCAGATAGGCCAGCAGCAGATTGGCGGTCAGATTCTGATACAGCTTGTAGCTGCTCAGGAAGTCCACTTCCCACGCGGAATCGCTGGTGGTCATGTACGTTGCGGGATTGGCGAGATCCCCCATCATGGCCCTCCGATCGCCGTTGGTGATCCGGTTGGTGTTGTTGGTGCCCTGGAAGTAGGACACGGACAGCGCATGGGTGAGGTCTTCCACAAAGCTGACGTCCTTCACGCCAAGCTGCACGCCCCATGTGCCGGCAGGGTTGCAGTTGTCGATGGTCGCGCCCAGCAGGTCGTTGCCGTCGAAATAGATGCCGGATGCGTCAAAGGCTCCGGCATTGTCCACGGACAGCATGCGTCCGCTCTTCCGGGAGTCCGCGTCATCGCCGGAGGCGTACCAGCCCTTCAGGAAGGGCGTGACGGCGTCGGCCTTCTTCTCCGCGCCGAGGGCGGCGTACCAGCCCCTGCGTTCGGCGTCGCCGTTCGCGTCATTGCCGCTGTAAATGAAGTCGCCCGTAATCGTGAAGGGATCAAACAGGGCCAGTTCGCCGCCGATGCCGGCCCAGTACACGGTGGTGCGGGCCTCATCCGCCGCGCCGTATCCCATCATGTCCAGACTTCCGGGAGCCTTGACGCCGTCTCCGTTGCCGTGCAGCCCGATCATGCCCCAGGGCGTGACCCGGAAGCCTTCCGAAACCACGTCCACGGCCAGATAGGCGAGATCCACGCTGTTATGGGCATGATGCTCCACACCCCACTTGTTCAGGTCGGCGGCGGGACGCAGCCAGCCGACGGTCAGGCCGGTCATTTCGCTGAACGGAATGCTTACCATGATGCCGTCGCTGACATCGTCAAGCACGGGGGAGCCGAAGGTATAGGACGGCGTGGACACCACCTGGCGGCCCATGCGCACCTGCACGTCAGTGGAGGGAATCAGCCAGTCCAGATAGGCCAGACGCGCGGTCACTTCGTTGCCCGGACCGCCCACGCCGTTCTGTCCCCAGTAATAGTAGTTGGCGTTGTCGCCCGCGGTGGCCTGGAGCTGCACGCGGCCGGAGAGGTATTCGCTCGCCGCCAGATCAAAATTGATGCGGACGCGCTGGGCCGCATTGAAGGTTCCCCGGGAGCCGTCCCGGGCATCGCGGTGCTTGTTGAGGGCATCCCTGCCGAACAGGTTGTCGACAAAGGTGAAGGAAGCCAGCCATTCGCCGGAAACCTTCACATCCACGGCGGAAGCGCTGTCGGCGGCGGAGAGGATCATCCCGCCGGCCAGAAGAAGAGTAACGAGCTTTTTCATGACGCCACATCCTTGAAGGAGAGTTTTTGCTGACGCCCCGCGCGAAATGCGCGCGGCGCATACCCTGACCATGCTTCTACTCTCCGCCGGATGATGGGCATATGATATTGTGATGATTTTATTTTCAGGCTCTGTCATGGAATGGTGCCGAACATGTCCCTGACGGGCTGCCTTGCGGCAATGAACATTGCCGCCTGTGCCGGAGCAAAACGATACGCCCCGCGCAACGCTGTCAACTCCATTCCATGCCAGAGCCTGTTTTTGCAAGCCACGCTTCCCCGGCGCGGCGGGCTTCCCCGCCCAGCGTCTCCAGCCAGTCCGGCAGGCAGGACGCGGCGAAGCCCGGCAGCTCGATCCTCCCGTGGTGCAGGAAAAAACGCTCTTCCGCCGCGGGGCGGCCTTCCGCGCCGTAACGCGCGTCGCCCAGCAGGGGATGCCCCAGCGAGGCGGCATGAGCCCGGATCTGATGCCGCGCGCCCTTGAGGATCAGGCATCCGGCCAGCGTGGCTTCCCCGGCAGGCTCCGCGATATCCCGCAGCCGATCGGGAGCGAGGTGCGCCAGCGGCACAATCAGGGTATGTCGGCGGTGATCGGGATGTTCCGCCATTTCCGCCAGCACCCGTTCCCTCCCCTTCAGGATCAGGCGCAGCTTCACCAGCCGTTCGCCTTCCAGCCTTCCCTGAAGCAGAGCCAGATAATGCTTGCGGGTCAGTCCGCCGTCCTGCGCCTCCTTCCAGCGCCTTTCCCCTTCCGCGTCCAGCGCCGCCATGACGATGCCCGAAGTCGCGCAGTCCAGCCGGTTCAGCAGGCGGGCGCACCCCGGAAGCCCCGCCAGCAGAGCCTCCAGACTGGTTCCGGGCTTTCCCGCCAGAGCCTCGCTGTGCATTCCGGCGGGCTTGAACAGCGCGGCCAGCCCGCCCGCCTCCGCTTTCTCCGGGATCAGCACATGCGCCGCGGCGCGGGACAGGAATGTCTCGTCGCCGTCCTCCTCCGGCGCGGCCAGCGTCAGCACATCGCCGGGCCGGGTTCTGTAGGCGGCGGGGCGCGCCCTGCCGTTGACCAGCGCCCGCCCGAGCCCGCACGCGCGGCGTCTGCCGCGCAGTCCCGCGCCCGGCAGAAGCTCCGCCAGAGCCGCGTCCAGTCTCCTGCCGGCGTCACCTTCATCAACCACAATGCTCAGAGGCTCATCCGCCATGCGTTCCTCCCGACGGTCACGCTTCCGCTTCAAAGGGTGTCCCGTTTGTCCGTCAAGCCTACCAACTGCTATGCTGCCTGACAATATGCTGTCCGTGACCCTGAGCAAACGCCTGGGAGACTTTTCCCTGCACATGGAGTTCCGCCTTGCGGAACGCTCCGTCTGCGCGCTGTTCGGCCCTTCCGGTTCCGGCAAGTCGTTCCACATGAACAATGTGGTACGTCAGCTTCTGGAACAGAATACGGATGTGGTCATGGTGG
>ERZ824575.3668-NODE-3668-length-10444-cov-2.625180_pt1 | contig 10444 bp, 11 predicted proteins | sample MGYA00519470_ERZ824575 | MGnify/ENA primary metagenome ERZ824575 (study PRJEB31778, sample SAMEA3449170) | human gut metagenome | biome: human gut; feature: human-associated habitat; material: faeces | place: United Kingdom | collected 2010/2012 ...
GGTTCAGGTCGTAAGCGACCATGCAGTAGCGGTTTTTGCTGTCACCGAGCTGCGAAAGGTAGTCGCCGATGGTCTGGTAGGCTTCGGCGCCGTAGAAGTCGTCGGCGTTGATGACGGCGAACGGCTCGTGCACGGCGTCGGCAGCCATCATCACGGCATGGTTCGTGCCCCACGGCTTGACGCGGCCTTCGGGAACCGAAGCGCCTTCGGGCAGATAGTCCAACTCCTGAAAGACGAACTCGACGGCGATGCGGCCGCCGAAACGCTCGGCCGAAAAGACCTCGCGGAACTCCTTCTCGAAGGAGTGGCGAATGACGAATACGACCTTGCCGAAACCGGCGCGGATCGCGTCGTAAACCGAATAATCGATAATGGCCTCGTTATTGGGGCCGACCCCGTCCATCTGCTTGAGCGAGCCGTAGCGCGAACCCATGCCTGCGGCGAGGACCAGTAATGTAGGTTTTACCATACTTTTTATCTGTTTTTGGCGTTAAAATCAAAACGATTACAAAGTTAAAAAATTCACCGCGTTCCGCAAAGGTTTTCTATGAAATTGGTTATCTTTGCATGGATAATTGCAATGGTTTGATGAAATTTTTAAAGAACATACGGGCATGGCAGCGCAGCTTTTTCCGCAAACGCCGCTTCAACATGCTCAACGCTACGGACAACAGCGAAGAGTGGCACATGCACCTCTCGCCGGCCAGCATCTTCGCAGCATTCGTTTCATTCGCACTGCTGCTCTTTATCCTCATCCTCACGCTGGTGGCGTACAGCCCCGTACTGGAATTCCTGCCGGGCTACCGCACCGAAGCCGACCGCTCGCGCGAAAGTCTGGTACAGAACATCATCCGGCTGGACTCGATGGAGCGCATGATGAACGACATGCTCACCTACAACCAGAACATAGCCCTGATCATGGAGGGCAAGACGCCCGTGGCGCGGGTGCTCGCCAATTCGGACAGCACGCGGGCCACGAAGGTGCTGGTGATGCCCTCGCCCGAAGATTCGGTGCTCAGGGCGCAGATGGAGGGCGACGGCGAGTACGCCGTCACGGGCCGCAGCGGCGGCTCGCGGCGCTCGGTGCGTGAAGCGATCGAGCTGGCGACGCCCGTCGAGGGAATCATAACCGGAAAATTCGACATCCGGCAGGGAAATTTCGGCGTGAAGATCGCCGCAGCGGCAACCGACCGCATAGCAGCCGTGGACGGCGGCACGGTGATCCAGAGCAGCTGGACTCCCGAGCAGGGTTACACCGTCATCATGCAGCACGCCGCAGGCATGCTGTCGATCTACCGCGGCCTCTCACAGTCGCTCGTCGCACCGGGACAGAAGCTCCGCGCCGGAGAACTCATCGGCTACAACGCCGAAGCCCAGAACGGCGAGGTCCCGATGTTCGAATTCGAATTGTGGAACAACGGCAAGCCGGTGGATCCCGAAAGCTATATCGTATTCTGATTCCATGAAACAACGACTTGCCATACTGGGCTCGACCGGTTCGATCGGCGAACAGACGCTCGACATCGTACGCGAGAATCCCGAACGTTTCGAAGCCCGCGTGCTGACGGCAAACAGCCACTGGCAGCGGCTCGCCGAGCAGGCCCGCGAATTCGACGCCGACACGGTGGTCATCGCCGATGAAAAGTGCTACGCCCCGCTGTGCGAGGCCCTGAAAGATACGGACACCAAGGTATTCGCCGGCGAGGAGGCCGTGGCGCAGATCGCTGCGGCACGCGGCACGGAGGTGGTCGTGAACGCCCTGGTGGGATATGCCGGACTGGCCCCGTCGGTGGCGGCCATCGAGGCCGGGAAGAAGCTCGCCCTGGCGAACAAGGAGTCGCTCGTCGTCGCCGGAGCCCTCGTCATGCCGCTGGCCCGCGAGCGGAGAGCCCCGATTCTCCCGATCGACTCGGAACATTCGGCCATCTTCCAGTGTCTTGCGGGCGAGCGGGCCCCCGTGCGGCGGCTGATCATCACCTGCAGCGGCGGAGCCTTCCGCGACCTTCCGCGCGAGGCGCTCGGGAGCGTTACCGCGGAGCAGGCGCTGCACCACCCCCAGTGGAAGATGGGCGCCAAGATCACGATCGACTCCTCGACGCTTGTCAACAAGGGTTTCGAGGTCATCGAGGCCCACTGGCTCTTCGGAACGCCGCCCGAACGGATCGACGTGGTGATGCATCCCCAGTCGATCGTCCACTCGATGGTCGAATTCGAGGACGGCGCCATCAAGGCCCAGCTCGGCACGCCCGACATGCGCATGCCCATCAGCTACGCGCTGATGTATCCCGAGCGGGCCCGCAGATCAGGCGAACGTTTCGACTTCATGGCCCATCCGCAGCTTACGTTCGCCGCGGTGGATCACGACAAGTACCCCGCGCTGGGGATCGCCTACGACTGCCTGCGGCGCGGCGGCACGGCAGCCTGCACGATGAACGGTGCGAACGAGGTGGCCGTGGCGGCCTTCCTCCACGGACAGTGCGCCTGGCTCGACATCGTACGCACGATCGAACATGCACTCAAAACGGCGGACTTCACCCCGAAGCCCTCGCTCGACGACTACGCCCGGGCGGATGCCGAAGCACGCGCCCGCGCCGCGGAATATCTGAAACTGTAATATCCGACTCTTCGAAACGAACATGGATCTCGTAATCAAAATTCTCCAGTTTTTCCTCTGCTTCACCATTCTGGTGGGAATTCACGAACTCGGGCACTTCTTCATGGCCCGCATCTTCCACATCCGCGTCGAGAAGTTCTATATCTTCTTCGACCCCTGGTTCTCGCTCTTCAAGTTCCGGCACAAGGACACGGAATACGGTCTGGGATGGCTGCCGCTGGGCGGTTACGTCAAGATCGCCGGCATGATCGACGAATCGATGGACAAGGAGCAGATGAAACAGGCCCCGAAACCCGACGAATTCCGTGCTAAACCCGCCTGGCAGCGCTTTTTGGTCATGATCGCCGGCGTGGTGATGAATGTCCTGCTGGCCATCGTCATCTATTGCGGCATCTGCTACACCTGGGGCGACACCTACCTCGCCAACGAGGATGCCCGCTGGGGATACAACTTCAACGAGGCGGGACACAAACTCGGATTCCATGACGGAGACCGCATCCTCACGATCGACGGGCAACCCGTGGAAAAGATCCAGGACATCGTAACGGCACTGCTCATCACCGAAGGCGACCGGCAGGTACGCGTCCTGCGCGACGGTGTCGAAACAGACATCTCGCTTCCGCTCGACGATCTGATCGCCATGCGTCAGGAGAAGGGGTACGAAGGGTTCCTCACGCTGCGTTATCCCTTTATCGTGGACAGCATGACCTCGCAGGCGGCCATAGCCGCGCTGCGCCCGGGCGACGAGATCCGTGCCGTGGACGAACTCCGCAACGCCGAATTCCCCGAGTATCAGAAATACATCGCCTCGAAGGCCGGCGACAGCGTACACCTCGAGGTGCTGCGCGGGGACAACACGCTGCAGATCGCCCTCCCCGTATCCGACGAAGGGGTGATCGGCGTCATCTCCAGCAACCAAATCTACACCCCCCGCACGCAGAAATACACCTTCTGGGAGTCCATACCCGCCGGAATACACCGCACCGGCGAGATGCTCTCCTCCTACTGGGAGCAGCTCAAGCTCATCGTGCAGCCCAAGACGAAGATGTACGAGGAACTCGGCGGATTCATCGCCATAGGCAGCATCTTCCCCTCGGAGTGGAACTGGCAGGATTTCTGGATCAAGACCGCCTTCCTCTCGATCATCCTCGCCGTGATGAACATCATCCCCATCCCGGGGCTCGACGGCGGACACGCCATATTCACCTTCTGGGAGATGATTACCCGCCGCAAGGTGAGTGAAAAGGTACTCGAGATGGCCCAGTATGTCGGGATGTTCATCCTGCTCATGCTGCTTCTCTATGCCAACGGAAACGACATATACCGCTTCTTCATCAAATAGCAGGGCCATGACCGAACTGGAAAAGATGCTTGCAGGCGAGACCTACGACTTCACGGCTCCCGACGTGGCCGAAAGCCTCCGGCGCCGCCGCGTGAATCTCGCCCGGTTCAACGCCACCTCGTTCGACGACCCGCACTACGAGGAGGCGCTCTCGGCACTGATCCCCCACCGGGCTCCGACGGCCCGGATCATGCCGCCGTTCTACTGCGACCACGGACATCCGATCCATTTGGGCGAGGGGGTCTTCATCAACGCCAACTGCACGTTCCTCGACGGCGGCGGCATCACGACCGGCGCCCATACGCTCATCGGCCCCAACTGCCAGCTGTACACGCCCCAGCATCCGATGGACTACCGCGAGCGCCGCAAACCCATTGAGGTCGGACGCCCGATCACCATCGGCGAAGACTGCTGGCTCGGCGGCGGCGTGATCGTCTGCCCGGGAGTCCGGATCGGCGCCCGCTCGATCATCGCCGCAGGAAGTGTGGTCGTGCACGACATTCCGGAGGATTCGCTCGCGGCGGGAAATCCCGCCGTCGTGAAACGACGCCTCCGAGGACCGGCCGGTCCTCCGTCGGCCACCTAATGTCAAACGAAAACAAACAGGACGAAAGCATGGAAACGAAACAGGCAACAAATACGATGACACAGGCCGAACGGCTCGAGGCATGCGCCTCAACGCTGCGCCGCCACGGATTCGACGTAACAGTCGTACGGGACGAGAAGGAGGCGTTCGAGCGGATGCGCGACGTCGTGGAGGCCGAGATGCCGCAACTGGTGTCGTTCGGAGACTCGATGACGATGCGCGCCACGGGAATCATCGAATGGCTGCGCAACGACCCGCGCTGGACGCTGCTCGACGGATTCGACGCCTCGATGCCCCGGCCCGAGCGGCTCGAAATACGCCGCAAGGCCCTCCTGTCGGACCTCTTCATCACGGGAATCAACGCCGTAACGATGGAAGGTACGCTCCACTGGCTCGACATGGTCGGGAACCGCATCGCCCCCGTCGCCTTCGGACCCCGCAAGGTGGTGCTCGTCGCCGGAAGCAACAAGATCGTCGCAAACCGCGAAGAGGCCGAAGAGCGTATCCGACGGATTGCCGCCCCGCAGAACATCGCCCGCCACGAAGGTTTCCGGACACCGTGCGCCAAGACCGGCGTCTGCATGGACTGCAACTCCCCGGACCGCATCTGCAACACGCGGATGGAGATGTTGCGGTGCCATCCGAAGGGACGCATACATATCGTACTTATCGACAAGGAATTGGGATTGTGAAAGAGATGAAAAGCGTGTTTTTCCTGCTGGCGGTGCTGCTTCTGGCAGCCTGCGGAGAGTCCACCGTGGTTTTCTACACGGTGCATTACCCCGTTGTTCTGGTCGAGGCCGAAGTAACCCTCGACGGAGGCAGCGGCTCCGGAGAGGACGACGGAACCACCCCCGACGACGGGACATCATCCGACGATGAAACCGCTCCGGATGACGGAACGGAAGGGAGCGGCACGGACACCACGAACGAAACAAGGACAGAGAGCGATGGCACGGAGGATCCACTTGTACAGGAGATCGAGGCGGCGATCGTCGCAGCGGCGCCCGTACAGGCCGGAGGCGGCTACACGCTCTACTTCTCGCAATACAACGGCGGCAGGGCCCGTATCGTCCGCAACCCCGAGGCGGAGCCCGTAATGGGTTTGTTCGGCAAGGAGCCCGCAAAGAGCCAGTTCGAAGTGATCTTCGACGGAGAGGACTATATCTGCAAGACCAGTTCCTACAACGACGGGACGGAGGTGCGGAAAACCGTACTGGAGATCGATCTGACGGAGTCCTTCCAGGCACTCTACCCGACAGCCGGCATCACGCGGGCCGTGCGCAGGGAGTACACCTCGACAACAGCAAACTGACAAGGAGATGGCAAAGGTCAAGAAAGCCTATTTCTGCAAGAATTGCGGGTTCGAAGCCCCCAAATGGCTGGGCAAATGCCCCTCGTGCGGCGAGTGGAATACCTTCACGGAGGAGATCATCGCCCGTGAAAGCGGCTCGGTGCCGGCCGTGGCGGCCGGATCGCTGCCTGCGGCCAGGCCGCAGCCCGTGCGCGAGATCCGCGAAAGCGAGCACCGCCGTATCGATATCGGCAACACGGAGGTGAACCGCGTGCTCGGAGGCGGCATGGTCCCCGGATCGCTTATCCTGCTCGGCGGAGAGCCCGGAATCGGGAAATCAACCCTCTCGCTGCAGATCGCACTGGCAGACAACGGGCTGAAGACCCTCTATGTCTCGGGCGAGGAGTCGGCCGAACAGATCAAGATGCGCGCCCTGCGCATCGGCATCGGAAACGATGACTGCATGATCTATCCCGAAACGCTGCTTGAGAACATCGTGGCGCAGATTGCCGAGCAGAAGCCCGATCTGGTCGTCATCGACTCGATACAGACCATCTACACCGACCTGCTGGACTCCTCGGCGGGAAGCGTCTCACAGATCCGCGAATGTGCCGCGACGCTGCTCAAGTACGCCAAGACGACCGGCACGTCGATCCTCATCATCGGCCACATCACCAAGGACGGCACGATTGCCGGGCCGAAGATCCTCGAGCATATCGTCGATGTCGTCCTGCAGTTCGAGGGCGACAGCAACAACATCTACCGCATCCTGCGCGGCATCAAGAACCGTTTCGGCGCGACGTTCGAGATCGGTGTGTTCGAGATGCTCGAAGGGGGATTGCGGGGCGTGGACAACCCCTCGGAGATTCTGCTCACGCACTACGAGGAACCGTTGAGCGGCATCGCCGTGGGGGCCGCGGCCGACGGCGTACGCCCCTACCTGATCGAGGTGCAGGCGCTGGTGAGCGGCGCGGCGTACGGAACGCCGCAGCGCACGGCAACGGGATTCGACACGCGGCGCATGAACATGCTGCTTGCCGTACTCGAGAAGCGTCTCGGCATGAAGATGTTCCAGAAGGATGTCTTCCTCAACTTCGCCGGAGGATTCAAGGTCGCCGATCCGGGACTGGATCTGGCCGTCGTCGCCGCGGTGATCTCCTCCTACTACGACCGGCCCATCACCGAAGGGGTCTGCTGTGCGGGAGAGGTCGGGCTTTGGGGCGAGGTGCGGCCGGCGCCGCGCACCGAACAGCGCATCAGCGAAGCGGCCCGTCTGGGATTCCGCAAGATCATCGTCTCGGGGTACCTCTCCAAGGAGGCCCGACGTCCGAAGGGCATCGAGATCGTCCCGATCACGGGCATTGACCAGCTGCCCCGGGCCCTCTTCGTGGAATAGTATTTGCTGCTTCCGGCACGGGAAGGGAGATTGCGGAGCACGGAATGCTCCGACGACAAACGCCCGCCCGGGAGTGTCATGAATGATTTCGACAAGATCATCTGGAGAGAGACCCTGACCCTCGTGGAGTTCTTCGCCACATGGAGCGGTCCCAGCCTGGCGCTGGATCCGGTAATCAACCGCTTCCGCAGGGAGATGAACCACCGTGCGGATGTCTACCGCATCGACGTGGATGACGAGCAGCTGCGCGACGTTGTCCGCCGCCACCGCATCACCCGCATTCCGGCCCTCATCTTCTTCCGTCGCGGAGAGATGCTCGGCCGGCATGACGGACCGCTGACCTACGACCGTCTGACAAAAATGCTCGACGAGATCGAACGGACCGAAGGGATCCGGGAGCCCGCAGAACTTTCACAGGTTCAGATTTCCAGCTGCCAGGAGAACTCCTCGCGCAGGTAATTTTCGGCGGGAAGGTCTCCCACGGAGCCGGCAGCGCGAAGAACCGCCTGCCGGTTTTCTTCGTTACAGGAGGCGATACGGACCAGAAGCGCCACGGCGCCACGGGCGATCAGCAGCGCCTGCTCCCTCGTGCAGGTTCCGTCCGCAGATTCCGCCCGCTCGGCAGCCCGGTGCAGGGTCTCCAGCGCCCGGCCGATCCATGCCGGATCGGGCCCGGTGAAACGCGAAGCTGCCATCAAAGCGGCATATTGCAGGCTCCACGGCATGTCGGGAGCCGTCCACCGTTCGAAGAGATTCGGAAAGTCGGGCACGCGGTGCAACAGGGCGAAGGCGGCCTCCTCGGCCAGCTCGCTGTTGACGATACCTTCGCCCCAGAACGGATACTCCGTCTCGGTCAGTCGTGCGGGCTCGGCGATATGGTAGGCCGCAAGGCGCAGTTCGCGCACGTCCTGCAGGGCCAGGTATTTCGCAAATTCGTAGTCGGGCGCTTCGGCGCGCGCCAGCATGCGCAGCGTCGGAAGGCTCACGCCGTAATTCAGGCCATAGGGCGTGCCGACAGGGCACATGGCGTCGGCCACGGCGCCGTTGCGCTCGCGGCGCATGGCCCCGAGCAGCGCCGTCATGCGGGTGGTAGGATTCATCATCGGGCTATTTGCGACGCGGAAGGGCAACGCGAACCGTACGTCCGAACTCGAAGAGCGGCAGCACGGCACGGGCATACTCCTGACCGCCGGCGATCACCGTACAGGTGGAGGGATCGGCCACGCGGCACATCACGACACTCGACTCCTTCGGCCCAGCCTCCACGGAGCAGGAGGTATTGCCCGAAGGCTCGATCTGCAGCACGACCATGTCGCCCGAGAGATCGTTCTCGGGAAGAAGGCCTGCTGCCGGACTGAAACGGCAAAAGATATACTGCTTCTTGTCGGCCGAAGGATAGACCAGATAGCGGTACCCGGCGGTTGTGCGGACCTGCTTGCCCAGGAACAGTTCGAGGTACTCCTGTTCGAGACGGTCGATTTCGTTCAGCGCGGACTTCAGTCCCTCGCCGAAGACATGTTCGCCAGCCTCGCCCGTAATGAGTTCCAGGCGGTGGCGGCGCAGGGCGAAGATCTGCTCGGCGGCGCTCCGGGCGGCATCCTCCAGGGAAAGAATCGTCATCGAGGTGCGGTCGGGCTGCAGGGCGGCAAAGGCCTCGTCCGAAGAGGCGTGCGACAGAACCTGCGATGTGGCCGAAGCCGGGGCCGGGGCCTCATAGACGGCATCGCCGGCCAGGGCGATGCGCGCATCGGCAATGCGCCACGTCGTCTTGTCCGTAAGAGGAGCACGCACGCCGAGGTATTTCTGCGCATAGGGTCCGCAGAGGACCGCCGTACGCTCGACCGTCAGATCGACGGCAACAACCGACCGGGGCATATTGACCGAGATGCCCGAAGCACTCTCCGTGGCGCCCTCGGGCACGATATAGGGATTTTGCGCCGTAGCGGCAGCGCCGCAGCACAGCAGAAGCAGAGTCAAAAGGCGGAATTTCATACGCGGTTCATTTGATATACGGAAAACAAATGTACGTTTTTTTCGCTTGCGGTCAAAATTTCAGGTAAAAATCGCGCGTCAGTGCCCGGTATTCCGGGGTATAGCACTCGTGTTCGCCCGTGCCGATGATCAGTTCGGTCCGCTCGAAGCCGGCGGCCGCGGCCGCCGCGGGACGCATCAGCTCCAGCAGGCTCCGCTTGGCCGGATGGCGCGGCGTGGTCCGCACGTCGGTGCGGCGCACGGGCTGCAGCCGTCCGGCACAGACTTCCAGAAACCGCCCGGCCTCCTGCATGGGAAGGATCAGCGCAAAACGGCCCGCAGGGGTCAGCAGCCGCAGCACGGCATCGCACAACTCCTCGAAGGTGAGGTGCACGGCATGGCGTGCGGCCGTGCGGCCCGCATCGGGGCAGGTGAGCGAATCGACGAAAAAGGGGGGATTCGAGACGATGAGATCGAACGGCGCGTCGTAGAAGGCCTGGACGGCACAGGTATGGAACGTCAGGCGGTCTCCCCACGGTGAGGCGGCGGCATTTTCGCGGGCCTGCTCCACGGAGTCGATATCAACTCCCGCAATGCAGGCTCCGGGAAGGCGCTGCGCCAGCATCAGGGCGATAAGGCCCGTGCCGGTGCCGATATCGAGGACCCACCGGTCGGCGGCGGAGGTCGAGACCCATGCCCCGAGAAGCACGCCGTCGGTGCCGACCTTCATCGGACAGCGGTCCTGGCGGATGGTGAACTGTTTGAAACGGAACATGGGTCAAAATTTCAGGGCGCCGTCGATACCGGCGCCGAACAGGGAAAAATCGTAACGTGCAGGGTCTTCGGCATCGAACGTGCGGAGCGCAGCGGTAAGCTCCTCAACGGCCCGCCAGTCGTTCTGCCGGCGCATGAGAAGTCCCAGAGCCCGCGCCGTGCGGCCCACATGCAGGTCCAGGGGAAGGCGCAGCGCCGACATCGGGATCCGCTGCCAGAGGCCGAAATCGACACCCCGGTCGTCGCGGCGCACCATCCACCGCAGATACATGCACAGCCGCTTGCAGGCCGCGCCGCGCTCGACGGACGAAACATGCTTCTCGCAGCGCGGAGCGTGCTCCCCGGCGAAAAACTCGCGCCGGAAGTCGGCCAGCACGGCGGGCATGCTCTGCGCGGCCTCATAGCGCGTCTCGAAGAAATTCCCGATGCCGCCGTGACGCTCCTCCATACGCCGCAGGGCCAGCACG
>ERZ824575.3669-NODE-3669-length-10443-cov-3.051309_pt1 | contig 10443 bp, 10 predicted proteins | sample MGYA00519470_ERZ824575 | MGnify/ENA primary metagenome ERZ824575 (study PRJEB31778, sample SAMEA3449170) | human gut metagenome | biome: human gut; feature: human-associated habitat; material: faeces | place: United Kingdom | collected 2010/2012 ...
CGCCGCCGGCCTGCAGCTCCACGCGCGAAATCTCGCCGGTGTAGGAGTCGTCAACCGCCAGCGTTCCGTTGGAGGAAACGTAAAATGTGACATCGAGTGCCTGCGTTCCGCCGCCTGTTCCGGAATGGTTCCAAGGGTCTTTGCGGGGGTCAGACAGCGCAGAACGGTTTCATTTTCCCTTCCGAAGGGCGTCTGGCTTTCGGTCGTCCGGCAGCTTTTGAAATTAAGAGCGCCGGTGTTCTTTTCATAGTCGGCAAGGGTGGTGAAATCGGAGGCGGCCGATTCGCTTGTGGCGGTGCTTCCGGAAGTGGTAATGCCGGAGGAGCAGGAAACCAAAGAACAGCAGATCAAGCAGACCGCCATGAGAAAGCAGGCGTTTCTGGTGATGTTTTTCATAGAATTTCTCCTTTTTGATTTTTCTTCGGCTTATGCGGTTTACGATAGATGGGTTCCGCCTTCTCCTATCCGGATAGATGGGTCGCTTCTGAAAATTTCAACATCAATCCGGATACCGGAACACGGCCAGATACCAATCGTCGGAAAGATGTTGGATATACTCCGAACCGTCGGGATTGGTGATGGACCGCAATACATCACGGGGCTTCTGTCCGGGCGAATAGACCACGGCATAGAGCTGACTGCCGCTGAAAATAAACATTCCGTTTCGGACAATGACATCACACATACCAAGACCGCTCTTTGTATCAAGGAAAAGGCTGTTGAGTTTTCTCCATGTGGCATAGGTTTCCTGGGAGCAGGGGACAGTTTTTACATAGGTGCTCCCGATTTTGGGAAAAATCCGAACATTAAAGTTTGTTGCAGGGTATGAGGGACTAATACTCGATCTTTCGATATTGCTGTTATTCAAATCGGCGTCTTCGCAAATCTGCTGTATGATTTTTGCCATTTCTTCAAAGGATTGCTTGTTGTTTTTAAAATCCACATCAAAGTTGTACATTTGGTAGTGGAAGTAGTTGGCTACATGGATAACCAAAGGCGTCAAAAGGGCAAGAACCGCTACGGTGATGGCGATTACCGTAAGGATGCGCTTGCGACGCTTTTTGGGGGTTGTTTCACTTCGTGCTGTTTCATTGCTCATGGTTTCGTTGTTCATATTATAAACCTCTGCAGAAGCCCACGGCTCTGCCCTCGATCTGGATCTCGTTCAACTGTGGCCCGGCATAGATCATGGGCGGGCAGACGGCGGCGTTGTCGGCCAGCAGCATAACAGTGTCGCCCTGCCGGTGAAAATGCTTTAAGGTGGCCTCATCGCCGATCCGCACGGCGGCGATCTCGCCCTGCTCTACCTCGGGCTGGCAGCGGATGCAGACGATGTCACCATCGCAGATGGTGGGGGCCATGCTGCTGCCGTGGCAGGTCAGGGCAAAATCCGCGTGCCACGCGGCGGGCACCCCGATATAGCACTCGATGTTCTGCTCGGCGGTGATGGGGGTGCCGCAGGCGATGGAGCCCACCAGCGGCACCATGGCCATGGCGGGCAGCGGCTCAAAGCCCGGCGGCGGGCAAGGCACGTCCAGCCCCAGCAGATAGGCCGGGGTGGTCTCCAGTGCCGCGGCCAGCTCTTCCAGCTTTGCCTGCGGGATGTCGTTGACCCCTTTTTCCAGCTTGGTGATGGAGGATTTGGAGCGGTATCCCATGCGCTGGGCCAGCTGCTCCTGCGAGAGGCCCAGTTCTTCGCGCCGCAGCCGGACGCGGGTGGAAAGTTCGGACATAGACGCCTCCGTTCAAAAACGAATGGTTGTGCGGTGAAATGGGTGCTTCTGGAGGCAGTATACCAGAAAAGTGGGCGAAAATCAACTTTTTTCGCGCGATTTTTGAAAATCGGTTGACAGACAATCAACTTGCGACTATACTACAACCAAAGATTGTTGAGCGACGTGAAACCGACAAAAAAGGAGCGGAGAACATGGCCAATACCAGACTGATCGAAGAATACATCCGCGACAGCGGCTACAAGCTGCGGCATGTGGCCCGCGCGCTGAACATCAGCGAGAGCGCGCTGCACAGCAAACTGCAGGGGCAGACCCAGTTCAAACTGAACGAAGCCGAAAATCTGTCGGCGATGCTGGGAATGACGATGTCGGAGCGGGATGCCTGCTTTTTTGACACCCAGAACCGCTATGAGCGCAGCCTGGCCGCTGCAGAAAGGAGAAAGCCGAAATGACAAAACAACAGCGTGATGCCACCCGCAGCGCCCTGCTGGCCTATGGCCGGCGGCAGTGGGCGCGGTCGCCGGTGAACCGCCGGTGGGAAAAGGCCATTGAGGACAGCATGGCCTATTACAAGGAAGCGGATCCCATCCGGGCCGATCTGCTGCAACTGCGCTATCTGCAGCACCGCAAGGAGGCCGACGTGCTGGAACAGCTGCACATCGGCCGCACGACCTACCAGAAAGCGGAACTGGATCTGCTGAGCACCATTGCGGTGTATGCCGCCCAGAATGGTGCCTTCAACTGAAGAGATGCTGATAAAATCCCATTGATTTCCGCAGCAGGAAGTCGGTGGGATTTTTGCGTCGGAAGAAAACTGCCGCGACCCGGCCAATGGAGCGGACCCATAAAAACATGCCTCGTAATATCCAAAAAATACAATAAAATGTTGAAAATGACTGAAATAGTTGCTATAATGACGATGCGGATAAAAAGAGAACATGATATAGCATAATAACCCGCTTCCTGCATTTGCGGGATTGCTCCAATGATTTAGCACAATGAGGGATTTTCCCCGCATTTGCGGGGGTAACAGAAGAAAAACAGAGTAAAAAATCGCTGAAAAACGTGAAAGTCCTGTTTATGGGATGACATGTCTGTTATTCTTTGCTTATCAGAAAATCACCGGCTGCCAATGGGAACGATGCTTTGGAGGTAGAACGATGAAACGACCGGAACGATCCTGCAAGGTACGGCGTTTTGCAGGCAAAACAGACCCGGACAACAGCAGTCTGTGGCTGCCGCTCTGGATGCATCTGCGGGACACAGCAGGCATTATGCGGTTTCTGGTGCAGCAGTGGCTGCCGGAAAGTGTGCGGCGGAATCTGGACCTGGACGAGGAACTGCTGACCCGGACTGTCGTTTTTCTGGGGTGGGTCCACGATATCGGGAAAATCACGCTGGCCTTTGCCGGCCCGATCATGAGCCTGCTGCCGGAGGCAAAACAGCGGTTGGAGGAGGATACCGAGCTCCGCTGGAACGAGCAGAAAAAGAAATTTTCCCACCATGCGCTGGCCGGGGAGGCGATCCTGCGGGAGCTGGGCTGCCCGGAAGGGTTGGCCTCGGTCGTGGGGGCACACCACGGCAAGCCGCAGGAGGCAAATAATGTTCTGGACCAGCTGGAGGATGGAGTGTACGAAACAAATTACTGGCCCAAAGGACGGAAAACATTCTGGTGGAGCTGCTGGCAGGAATTGTTCGATCACGCCCTGCAGGAAAGCGGATTTTCTGACGTGAAAGAGCTGCCGGAGCTGTCGGTCCCGACGGAACTCCTTCTGACCGGCCTGCTCATCATGGCGGACTGGATCGCCAGCAATCCCCGGTATTTCCCGCTGATCCCGGTAGAGGAACTGGGCGACGAGAGCCTTTATCCGGCCCGCGTGGAACGGGCATGGCAGAAATTCGCGCCGACCCTTCCCTGGGAAGTGCAGGAGGCCGCGGCGGACCCGGCGGAGTTCCGGGAGCGGTTCGGCTTTTTTCCGAACGAAGTGCAGCAGGCTATGCTGGAGGCTGTGAACAACGCACAGGAACCGGGCATTTTTATTCTGGAAGCCCAGATGGGCGTGGGCAAAACCGAGGCCGCGCTGGCAGCGGCGGAGGTTCTGGCACAGCGCTGCGGGGAGGGCGGCATCTTCTTTGGTCTGCCGACCCAGGCCACCGCCAACGGCATTTTTGAGCGGCTGCTGGACTGGGCGCAGAAACAGTCGGATGGGCTGGAACACTCCATCCGGCTGGCGCACGGCATGGCGCAGCTGAATGCGGACTATTTGAAATTGCAGCAGGAGCCGGTGCCGGTGGAGGATGACGCCGACGACCCGGAGGAACGGGTGATGGTGCACCAGTGGTTTCAGGGCAGCAAACAGGCGCTTCTGGCCAACTTTGTCATTGGCACGGTGGATCAGCTGCTGATGGCGGCCTTGCAGCAGAAGCATGTGATGCTGCGGCATCTCGGCCTGGCGGGCAAGGTGGTGGTGATCGACGAGTGTCATGCTTACGACGCCTACATGAACTGTTATCTGGACCGGGCACTGAACTGGCTGGGAGAGTACCGGGTGCCGGTGATCCTGCTTTCGGCCACACTGCCCGCCAAGCGGCGCACCGAACTTGTGACCGCATATCTCAACCGGAAAACGCTGCCGGATGCACCCTGGAAAACCTGCCGCGGCTACCCGCTGCTGACCTGGACGGACGGAGACCAGGTGCAGCAAACCGGCATTCCGCTGCACACACCGCCGCGCCGGGTGACGATGGAATCCATGACGGAGGAACATTTGCCGGAAACGCTGCAGAACGCGCTGCGGGAGGGTGGCTGTGCAGGCGTGATCGTCAACACGGTGCGGAAAGCGCAGGACCTTGCGGCCCGCCTGCGAGAAGAGCTGCCGGAATTTGAAGTGCTTGTGTTCCACGCACAGTTCCTGATGCCTGACCGCGCCGAAAAGGAACAACGCCTGATGGAGCGCATCGGCAAGCGCTCGACCCCAGCGCAGCGCGACCGGCTGATCGTGGTGGGTACGCAGGTGCTCGAGCAGTCACTGGATATCGATTTCGATTATATGATTACGGAACTGTGCCCGATGGACCTGCTGCTGCAGCGTATCGGACGGCTGCACCGGCATCCGGGCCGGGCGCGTCCGCAGCCGGTGCAGGAAGCCCGCTGTGCAGTGCTGGACACCGGGACCGAGGAATTTGACGAGGGCAGTGCAGCCATCTATGGCGAATGGCTGCTCGGACGTACCCGGAAGCTGTTGCCGCAGGAAGTGCAGCTGCCTGCGGATATCGCCCGGCTGGTGCAGGACACCTATGGCTGGGAGCCGGACTGTCTGCCCACAGACCCGCAGAGCACGGCGGCACGGGGAACGTATGAGCTGGAACAGGCCAAGAAGCAGCGCAGCGCCAAGGCCTTTGCCATTTCGTCGCCGAGAGCATGCGGTGATGCGCTGGACGACTGGATGAATGAGGTCGGGGCGACCAGCGACGCCGGTGCCCGTGCCGCTGTGCGCGACGGCGACCCGTCCATTGAAGTGCTGGTCATGATGCAGGACGGCGCAGGCAATGTCCGCTTCCTGCCCGGAGAGGGAGAAGCGGCCGGGCCCTGTGTGGCGGTGGACCAGCCCCCGCAGCCGGAAGAAGCCTTGCAGATCGCGCGGCAGAGGCTGCGTCTGCCGGGGTATTTCAGCAAACGATGGAGCGTGCAGCAAACCATTGACGCGCTGGAAGCCGAGATCCGGAAGCATTTTGCGGCATGGCAGCTCTCCCCGCTGCTGCGCGGGGAACTGGTCCTGCTGCTGGACGAGCGCCGCACGGCACACCTTGCCGGGCAGGTGCTGCACTACGACCGTAAGAACGGCCTGACCTATCAGAAGGAGGATGAGGATGGAGACGATGAAGTTTAACCTGCTGCGGGAACCGTGGGTCCGGGTGCGGACACAGGATGGTACCATACGGACAGTTTCGCTGACCGACGCACTGCTCCATGCACATGCGTATGTGGACCTTGCGGGCGAGATGCCCACACAGGACGCCGCCATGCTGCGGCTGCTGCTGGCGGTGCTGCACACGGTGTTCTCCCGCGTGGATGGGAACGGTGTACCGGCACCGTTTGAAGAACCCCGGGATGCTCTGCAGCGCTGGGGCGAATTGTGGCAGTTGGGGCACTTCCCGGAACAGCCGATCCGGGATTACCTGGACAAATGGCAGGACCGTTTCTGGCTGTTCCACCCGGAGCGCCCCTTCTGGCAGGTGCCGGAAGCGAAGATCGGCAGTCCATTCGGAGCGAAAAAGCTGAACGGAGAAGTGTTTGAAAGCGAGAATAAAACCAGCCTGTTTTCTGCCTGTGCGGGAACAGGAAAGGAAAGCATGGACTACCCGCAGGCTGCACGATGGCTTGTGTCTTTAAACAATTATGACGATGCGGCGGCTAAGAAAAAGGCAAAAGACCGGCCGCTGCCGTCGATGGGGCCGGGGTGGCTCGGCCGGATCGGTGTGATCTATGTAAAAGGCAGCAATCTGTTTGAAACACTGATGCGGAACCTGATGTTCCTGCAAGATGGCGGAGAGCTCTGGGAACCGGATGTTCCGTGTTGGGAGCTTGAGGATGCAAGAAGCGGCGAACGAACTGAGGTGGCATGCCCGGATAACTTTGCGGAGCTGATGACGACGCAGTTTCGACGGATCCTTCTGGAACGGAAGGAAAACAAAGTTGTGGGCTATACGGTCTTGGGAGGAGACTTCTTTGATTCCACGAATGCATTTGCAGAACCGATGACGCTCTGGAATAAAAAAGAGGACAAAAAGACAGGGCTGGTGTATTACGATCCGCGGAAACATGAGATGGGAAAACAGCTCTGGCGGGAGTTTTCCGCTATCAGTGATAGGGGCGGCCATAAACCCGGCGTGATCTGGTGGAATACCTATTTGCAGGGCCGGAAATTGCTGAGCAGAAAAGAAATTCTACAGGTTTGTGCAGTTGGGGTGGAATACGGAGCGCAAAGTGCCTCCATGAAAGATTGTTACACGGATGCGATTTCGATGAATCTTGAACTGCTAAATGAATTGGGCCGTACATGGCAGATCTGTGTTGACGATGAGGTGAACAACTGTGAGCAGGCTGCATGGATCGTGGGTCGTCTGGCACAGAACCTGGCCCTTGCGGCAGGGGACAAGAACGACACCGGTGCCGAAGCCGCCCGCGCGCAGTTCTATTTTGCGGTCGATCAGCCGTTCCGGCGGTGGCTGCAGAGCATTGACCCGGAGACGGATGAACCGGTCGAGAAGGCGGCCGAGTGGCAGGTGCAGGCATACCGGCTTGCGGCAGAATTGGGCAAGCAGATGGTGGAGCAAGCGGGGACCGCTGCATTCATCGGGCATCGCGTTCCGGATAAAAAGAATCCGGAAAAGAGTTATCTGTATACAGCGCCCAAGGCCTACAACAGCTTTCTGTATGATTTGCGGAAGCTGTACCCGAAACAGGATGAAGGAGGGACAGAATGAAAACCAATGAGGTGAAAGCCTGCGTGACCCGGCAGCTGCGTCGGCTGCAAGTTCTGCCGGAGCCGCAGAGACGGGCCGAGCTTGCCGAGCTGCGCCGGGGCGTGGGGCGTCAGCCCGGAGACCTGCCTGCGTTGTGGGGCGCTCTGCTGGCCGACATGCCGGAGCAGCTGCAGGGCAGCAATGGCCCGTCAAAGGCGGAATGGGCCGTCTATACGGCGTTGACCCTGTTTGCCCTGCATCAGCAGGGGGAAGCCGGTGTTTCCATGAACCAGCCGGGCAGAACACTGGGCGGTGCAGTGCGGCAGCTGGCCGGAAAAACGGCTGCCGGGCAGGACTGGACCGAGAGCAGTGTGCTCCGGCGGTTCAACGCGCTGGCAACGGCGGATTCCATGCCGGAAGTCTCGCACCACCTGCGCGGGATGATCCAGCTGCTGCGGCGGGAAGGAATCCCGCTGGATTATCCGCAGCTGGCCGAGGATCTGTATCAATACCAGTTTGTGGACGGTGCGCCGAATGTCCGTTTGCGGTGGGGCCGGGACCTTTATGCGAGCCCCACGGAGAAAACCAAAGAGAACGAAAAGGAGAATTGAGATGGATACCAAACGCCTGTATGTTGATTTTCATGTTCTGCAGACCGTGCCGCCCAGCTGCGTCAACCGCGACGACACCGGCAGCCCCAAGACCGCTGTCTATGGCGGGGCCGTCCGTGCCCGGGTGTCCTCGCAGGCGTGGAAGCACGCCATGCGCGTGATGTTCACTGAGGAAATGAGTGGCGAGGTGGAGATTGGCAAGCGCACGTTAAGGGCAATTGACCTTGTAGCGGATGAACTGGCTGAACTGCTTCCCGGACAGGATCGGAAAAAACTGGAAAAGATGTCCCAGGATGCGTTGAAAAGGGCTGGAATTACCTTCAAAAAAAGCGATAAAAAGGATGGGGAAAAGAGCGATAACACCTCTGCATTGCTGTTGATTGGAAAGGCACAGGCCACGGCGCTGGCAAAACTGGCTGTAGAAAACTGCAAGGACGATAGTGCCTATGAGGATGCATTGAATGAAAATCCGACCGTGGACATGGTGCTGTTTGGCCGGATGGTTGCCAAGGCACCTTCGCTGAACTACGACGCTGCCGCACAGGTGGCCCACAGCATCTCCACCCACACCGTGCAGAACGAGTTCGACTATTTCACCGCCGTGGACGACTGTGCCCCGGAGGACAACGCCGGTGCCGGGCATCTGGGCACGGTGGAATACAATTCTGCCACCCTGTACCGCTATGCGACGGTCAATGTTCTGGAGCTGGTGCGCACGCTGGGCGCAGAGCAGGCGGCACAGACGGTCCGGGCGTTCGGTGAGGCGTTCATCCGCTCCATGCCCACCGGCAAGCAGAACAGCTTTGCCAACCGCACCCTGCCGGATGCCGTTTACATCACCCTGCGGCAGGACCAGCCGGTGAACCTCTGCGGTGCCTTTGAAAAGCCGGTGCGCAAGAGCGAAGAAGGCTATGCAGAACCGTCCAAGATGGCGCTGAAACAGTATGCAAAGGAACTCTACAATACCTTTGCAGAGGCACCGGAGCAGAGCTTTACGGTGGGTACCGGGCTGGAAGAACTGGCACAGCCCATGCCGCTGAACACCATGCTGGCGGCACTGGAAAAGGCCGTAGAGGAGAAGCTGTCCGGGAATGAGGTGTGACCATGGCAACCTTATTGCTTCGGCTGGCTGCACCCCTGCAGGCCTGGGGTTCGGACTCCAAGTTTGAGACCCGCAAGACCGACCGGGAACCCACCAAGAGCGGCGTGGTCGGCCTGTTGGCGGCGGCGCTGGGGCTGCGCCGGGACGACACGGAGGGCCTTGCCCGGCTGAACGGCCTGCGCTTTGCCGTGCGGGCGGATCAGGAGGGCAGCCTGCTGGTGGATTTTCACACCGCCAAAAGCCGGGACACCTCCTATGTGACCTACCGCCACTATCTGCAGGACGCCGTTTTTCTGGCAGGGCTGGAAAGCGGGGACGAAGCTCTGCTGCGGGAGCTGGAAGCGGCTCTGCGGCACCCGGTCTACCCGCTGTATCTGGGGCGGCGCTCCTGCCCGCCCACCCTGCCGCTCTGTCTGGGCATCCGGCAGGGGAGCCTGCTGGACATCCTCCGGACGGAACCCATGCAGGGACGAAAACCGGAAACAGGGAAGCTGCGCATCGTGGCCGACGCCGACCCGGCAGACCCTGCAGCAGTGCCCCGGCAGGATCTGCCGGTGTCCTTCAGCCCGGTGCACCGGCAGTACGGGTTCCGCCCGGTGCGGGAATGGCGGCTGGACCGGCCGGAAATGCCGGAACCGACGGAGCACGACCCCATGGCGGAATTGCAGAATTGAGGTGAGATGCAATGTATTTGTCCCGCGCAGAACTTGACCCCGCCCGCCGCAGTACCATGATCGCGCTGACTTCTCCACAGAAGTTCCACGGCGCAGTGGAAAACTCGTTCTCCGGCGAACGACGGCGCAGGCTGTGGCGGCTGGACAGCCTGAACGGAAAACTGTATCTGCTGCTGCTCAGCGAGGAGCTCCCCGACCTGACCGGACTGTGTGCGCAGTTCGGGACGGGTGCCGCACCGGAAACGCGCCGCTACGAGCCGCTGCTGGAACGGGTGACCCCGGGCAGCTGCTGGCAGTTCCGCCTGACGGCAAACCCGACCCGCACCCGGAAAGACCCGGCGGACCCGCTGGCGCGGGGTGCCCTGAAGCCCTGCTATCTGGAAGCGGAGCAGGAACAGTGGCTGCTGGAGCAGGCCGGGAAGCACGGCTTTGCCCTGACGGAGGGCGCTTTTCAGGTGACCCGGAAACAGACCTGTCACTTCCGGAAGAACGGAAAGCGGCCGGTCACATTGCTGGCGGTGACCTATGAGGGCATCCTGCAGGTGACCGACCCGGAAGCGTTCCGGGAGATGCTGTGTCAGGGCATTGGCCGCGGCAAAGCCTACGGCCTTGGCCTGATGACCATCCTGCACGGAGGAAGCAGCCATGGATGATGTGCCGGGCATGATCCGCCCTGATCTGCAGGCGCTGCCGCAGGTCCGGGACCGGGTGACCTTTCTGCACCTGGAACACTGCACGCTGGGCCGTCAGGACGGTGCCATCACGGTGACGGATGAAAAGGGTATCGTTCAGATCCCGGCGGCGGGCATTTCGGTGCTGCTGCTCGGCCCCGGCCCCCGTGTGACCCACCGTGCATG
>ERZ824575.3673-NODE-3673-length-10438-cov-2.762304_pt1 | contig 10438 bp, 6 predicted proteins | sample MGYA00519470_ERZ824575 | MGnify/ENA primary metagenome ERZ824575 (study PRJEB31778, sample SAMEA3449170) | human gut metagenome | biome: human gut; feature: human-associated habitat; material: faeces | place: United Kingdom | collected 2010/2012 ...
TTACAAATATGTCTGACAGAAAATCAAGACAAGCCTTAAGAAAAGTAAAAGATAAGAACAAAGATGCAATAATAGTAGCAACAGGTTGTTATGCTCAAAGTTCAAAAGAAGAACTAGAGAAGATGCCTGAAATTGATGTTGTACTTGGAAACGAAGAAAAAAGAGATATAGTAAAATATGTAGAAAAATATTTTGGACAAAATCAAAAATTAACAGCAGTTCAAGATATATCAGTCCAAAAAGAATTTGAAGATATGGGACAAATTTCATATACTGAAAAAATAAGAGCAGTAATAAAAGTACAAGATGGATGTAACCAATTTTGCTCATATTGTATAATTCCATATGCAAGAGGAAGAGTGCGCAGTAGAAAAATAGATAGTATAATAAAAGAAATAGAACAAATTGCACAAAAAGGAATAAAAGAAGTAATTTGCATTCCGCAAGTAAGAAATTTGGAAGATGAACTAGTGCGGGCCTGTAATATAAAAAATATTGTGGATTTGACTAAGAGTCTTACAAAAGCAGATTATAAAAGGGATTTAATTAATTGTAGTAATTTAAGTGACAGATTAAAAAAATGTAAATTTGATATAACAAAAATATGGGCAGAAATTCCAAAAAACAATTTTAAAAAATATGGAAATGATTCCGAAAAGATAAAAATCAAGTCAAAGAAATAGTTATAGGAAAAGAAGCGCTACTTCCAGCAGTGTCATTCTTGTGTAAATGACATTACCGGAAGTGGCGCTTCTTTTTGTTGGACTGTATGATTAATGTAACGTGGGAATATGTTTATTGTGACGGTCAGATTGATTTCGATATGATTCAAGGCGAAGATAAAAGAAAGACGGTTCTTCGGATTGATCTTGATAATGCCGATGTGATCGCACCGATGGATTCAGAGCGGATGGCAGGATATCGTCACTTGCAGACGAAGAAGTTTTATTCCCTACAGCCGGATGCAAAAACATATGGTGTTGTGATTCGCTCGGAGGGAAAAGAAGAAAAACTTGTTCTTGAATTTGAGCCAAATGAAAAGATGATGGATTTGATCTTGAACAAATATCCGAAAAAAGCCGAAAAATAGGAAATAAGAAAAAGCTTGTCATATAGTGTATGGCGAGCTTTTTTTGCGGCTTGTTGTTAGGGGGAGGGCTTGGTCATGCCGGAGAGGGGATATTAGAGTTGTTGACTGGCGTCAACAAAGTCCCCTTCCCCAACAAGGAAGCGCCCCTTCGCATACGCTCAGCGGCAAGTCGTCGGGGACATTAGAGTTGTTGACTGGCGTCAACAAAGTCCCCTCCTCAAAAATAGTAAGCTTGCCATAATTTTGAAAAAAAGGTATGGTAAATTATAGAAAAATAAATATGATCAGGAGGATGAGATGAATTTTCCGGGTAAAGAAAAACTGAAAAAAAAATGGAATAACTATAGAAAACCTTCTATGTACGAGAAGGGGTATCGTGATGAATTCGATCAGGGGTATGAAAAGGAAAAAGACTCCTATCAGAGGTATCAGTCTGTCATAAAGAGAAAAATTGAGGTAGAAAGCGATATTGCATACGAGAAAGGTTTAGCGGTAGAGAGCCGCGAACGAGATCAGGAATTGACAAAGCAGTTAAAAGAAAATAAATATTTGTTTGAGGAGCCATGTGTGATTTTGAATCCGTATGGAAGGACTCCGCTTTGTGCGTATGTGATGTTTTGGACGGAGGAACCTTGTGCAGTACAGTTTACGGTAAAAGGAAAGACAAAAGAGGCAGATATCTGCGAGAAGATTGTCACACTTGAAAATTGGCACAGAGTGCCGGTATATGGATTGTATCCGGAGATGGAGAATGAAGTAAAACTGGAAATTATTGACAAAAACGAAACGGTCATTGCGGAAAAGAAACTTATGATACTAACAGACAAGTTACCGGACTCTATGAATGATCTGGTGCAGGTAAAGAAAAAGACAGAGAAATCTGCGATGAAACTAATTTTAGCAGTAGGAAAAAGTATGCCATATCCGGCTGCCTTTGATGAACAGGGAGACATTCGCTATATGATGCGGTTCCGACCGCGTGGCTATGGATTTTTTCCGGTAGCAAATGACCGTTTTATTGTGATGGAGCGGCAGACCCTTCTTCCTACACAGTTGATTCCACATTCTACGCAGATGTATGAGATGGATTATTTGGGAAGAGTGTACCGGACGTATTATGTTCCCAATGGCATACACCACGATGTGTGTGAAATGACTCCGGGCGGCAACCTACTAGTTGCTAGTAATTCCCAGTGCGGACATGTTGAGGATTGCATCGCAGAAGTGAACCGCGAAACCGGGAAAATAGAGAAAGTGCTGGATATGCGGGAGATTTTTGGCACCGCGTACCGGGATCGGACCAATTGGGTGCATATCAATTCCCTGGATTATGACAGCAGTAAAAAGCAGGTTTATTTTTCGGCGAGAAATATTCATACGATTGGCTGCATTGATTGGAAAAAGGACAAGCTTAAATGGATATTGGGTGAGAAAAATATGTGGAAAGAACGTCCTTTTTCGAAAAAACTTCTTTCGACGCCGGAAAACATGCCATGGCATTTTCAGCAGCATTCAGCCAAATTGATCCGGGAAAACCTGGATGGAAGAGAAGACACGATCCATATTATGATCTTTGACAATCATTGGCATGTGCGAAGAAAAAATAAGTTTTTTGACAACGATGAGCAATCTTATGTTACAATATATACGATAGATGAAAAAAAGAAAAAAGCGTGGATTGAAAAACGTTTTGGCGGGATTAAGTCAAAGATTACATCCAATGGAATCTTGTGTGCTGAGAAGAGACGGCTATTTTATATGGGCGGATTTTTGGCATATCCGGAGAACTATGACAACCGTGGTGGCTATATATATGAATTTGATTATGACACCGGCAGTGTATTGAATGAATATTCCCTGCGATATTATTTCTTCCGAGCATATGAACTGCGGATGAATATGCAGGATCTGTCGAAGGCGATGGATCTGTATGAAGAGCCTTGTGTTGGCTGGCTGCAGCCATTTGAAAGATGGGAAGAACCGGTCAGCCGTCCCGAGAAAAAGACATCGGAGGCACCGATACAATGCAAGCAGGAGAGAATCCGACTTCGTTTAGAAGATCAGAATCTTCAGATAAAATCCAGAGATCATTTGATCGAGCAGGTTGTCGTAAAGGGCAAGCGGAATACGTATCAAAAAGATTTCCGTAATCCGCCGAGAGAGCAGGATCTTGCCGCCGAAATGGAATATTATGTGTCAATTCCGTTATACAATTTGTCAGACGATACGTATGAAGTATACGTTCGTTTTGGTGGAGAATTGTACGACAGTGGAGAGGCATTTACAATCCACAGCCGGAGATAGAAGGAGTAAATGAAGTGAGAAGACGATGTGTTCCCTTAGGGATCATAGCAGGTCTGGGAGTATTGATGTTATTGTTGCTGCCGGTGCAGGCACAGGCAAAGCGGAGAAGTGTGCAGGCAAATAGTGTCAGTACCTTGGAGCAGGCAACGAAGAAATTGGAAAAAACCGGTGGAATCATATGGCTGGGAAATCGGACATACCGCTTGAAAAAGAGCATAATGATTCCCTCCAATGTTACTATACGAGGCCGGAAGAAAACAGTGATTGACGGTTCGATGTTAAAAGGCAGAACGGCATTTGTGACAAAAGATTCGAAAGAAGTCCATGTACGTTGGATCCATTTTACGAAAATGCAGAAAGGAAGTGCAGTTAAGGGCATCCGAAGCCGGAATATGCGGATTACAGATTGTTCGTTTACCGGTGGAGATTATGGCGTTTCCTTTGAAGGCTGTTACCGCCCGATTGTAAGCAGCAATACATTTACCAAACTGGGGCAGCCAATTCGGTTTACCATTTCCAAAAAGACAGTAAAAAAGAGAGCCGGGAGGCGCATTATTAAGCGGACGGTCATTACAAAAAACAGTATCACCGCAAAGCGCATCGCACAGATGAAAAAGAATACGGTGAAAAAAGTAACGCATTATTATGTGACATTTTCCAACGATGGAAAGAAACAAAAGCGGCTGTTTTATTACCGGGATAAGTCGGATAATAATCTGTATCTGCGGCCGGAGACGCGTCCTTATCGTGAGCGGTATACCGATGAAGACACCTACCGTGGAAATACGAAAGGGTATTATCAACTGCGTTCTTATATGGAACAGTTGGAATATTGCGGCGGCGGAACATTGACTTTGAAAAAAGGAACATATTATATCAGTAATGCGGTGTGCATTCCGTCAAATGTAAAAATTGTGTTTGAGGACGGTGTTGTGATCAAAAAGACCAAAGCTATTTACCAGACAGAACTCGATAACCATAAAGTTATCTTTATCTTTGTGCCGCCTTCCAAGGAAAAGAAAAAAGAGTCGGTAAGCGGTTACGGCGGAACGCATGATGTGACAATGACAGGCATCGGAAATGTCGTGATCGACTGCAATAACAAACTGCCGGGGCGCGGTATGGATATGGGGCACTGCCGGAATATTGTCATAGAAAATCTGACATTTCATAATCAATATGGCTCGCATTATATTGAACTCAATTCATCACAGAATGTCATTGTAAGAAATTGTAATTTTTGGAAATTCCGCGATTATAAAGGCGATACATACAAAGAGGCCATCAATATTGACGGAACGGATTATGCGGTTAATGGGTTTAATCATGTGTGGTCAAAGCATGATAAAACGGTGTGCCAAAATATCGAAATTACAAACTGTAAATTTACAGATCTTGGGACAGCCATCGGGTCACATACATATGTTGCCAATCAAGGACAGCAGTGTTACCATACGAACATTCGCATTACCAATAACGTATTCTTCGGCTCGACAAACTGTGCGATCCGGGCTCTGAATTGGAAAAATGTGTTAATCGCAGACAACTCATTCCGAGATATCGGTATTCAAAATGGGGCGAAAAATTTCTCTATTTTTATGGGGGGAGTTATTGATGCAACTGTCACAAGAAATGCTTTCGCCAATGTGTATGTGCCGGTTACGATACGGCAGCAGATTCAGTATGAATTGGAGCGAAAAGCCGGATATCCGATCAGTGAATGCCAGATTACCGATAAAAACTGGGAAGATCTGCTGCGTACCAATGTAATTTATGGTGCCGTATTTAAGGCAGCAGTGCGGTATACCAAAGATTTACAGCTGACCGATAAAACTTTAAAATATTTTTATGAATAAAAAGAAAATGACATATTTTGAGAGTAACATAAAAATAGTAGAAGATTTAAAGAAAGGTGAGAACTCTATGAAACGAAAAATTGTTATCGCTGGTGCGGTAATTGCGTGCGCGGCAGCATGTCAGTTTGTCAATGCAGATGCGGCACAGGCGGCGAAGAAATATACCATCAGCAAAACGACGAAACCATGCACCAGTGCATACATAAGGAACAAGGGATACAATGCCAAATCCAAAAACTACTTTACGATTAAATCGTATCTTGAAAAATTGAAAAAGCAGGGTGGTGGTACCCTTGTTTTGAAAAAAGGAACTTACAAAATATGTTCGACATTGACGGTGCCAAGCAATGTAACCATTCAGTTAAAAAATGGTGTTGTGCTGAAAAAGACGGACAAGACAGGAAGCAAGTCATTGAAGGCCGGAAAAGTGATGTTCAAACTGACAAGTGCGAAAGCCAAAGATTACAAAGGTACGAAAAAAGTTGTGATCACAAGTAATAAAAAGGCTACGATCGACCTTGGCAAAGTAAAGAATGCAGTTGCAATCGATATGGGACATAATTACAATGTTTCGATATCGAATTTGAAATTCCGCAATAAAAATGCGGGAACATACATTAATATCGCCGGAAGCCGTACGGTGAAAGTGACAAATTGTACATTCCAGGGTAATGCCGCTTATACCGGAGGAAGTTATCAGGCAGCGGTACTGATCAATGCGTATGGCAGAACTCCTTGTAAGACGGTAAAGGTAACCGGAAATACTTTTACAAATCTTGAAAATGGTATCCGTACGACCAAATACAAAAAGCAGGTCTATTCGGAGGGCGTTTCCATTCAAAATAATAAATTCAAAAATATGACGGTTAGTGCTGTGACCGGAAAAATGTGGACGGGTGCAGCAATTACCGGAAATACGATTTATCGCAGTGATGCCAGTAAAGGGACCGCATTTGCGTTCCAGTTGTACAGCATGACTGAGCCGGAAATTTCCAAAAACAAGATTGATAAGTGCCGCACACCGATTTATTTTGGAAGAGCTTCGAAAATTGACAATTCCATCTCGGAAGCAAAGATTTCTTCGATGGAAAATAATACGGTAACGGATGCCGTGGTTTACTATGTCATTCAGAAGCATGACTCAGAGACAAGATTGTTGTATTTTAAAGACAAAAATGATAAAGATTTCCGCATTACACCGGAGACGACACCATATCGTGGACATTACGAGACGGCATCCGGATATACGGCAAACAGCGGACAGGCTAAGACATATTATGTATTCCGCTCGTATATGGAGCAGTTAGAGTATACCGGCGGCGGTACGATCACGGTAGCAGCCGGAACGTATACATTGAGCCATTCTGTCTGCATTCCATCCAATGTAACGGTAAACTTTGAAGATGGCGTAAAGATTCAGAAAGTAAAAGCGATAAATACCAACCTGGCAACGAACAAAACGATGTTTGAACTGGTGCCACCTTCCAAAGAAGGCGTGAAAAATTCAGTAGGCGGATACAACGGTTCCCAGAATGTAACGCTGCAGGGAAATGGAAGCACAATCTTTGATTGTGCCTATACGCTGAACGCTATGGCAGTTGTTATGGGACATGCTCAGAATATCAACATCCGCAATATTGCATTTACGAACGAAAATGGTTCGCATTTTATCGAACTAAATTCGTCAAAAAATGTCACAGTTGAAAATTGTTCCTTTACGGACTTTAAGATTTATAATAATAAGAGTCATAAAGAGGCAATTAACGTTGACACGACAGACTCTAACAACAATGGATTTAATTATGAGTGGTCCAATCATGACCGCACCGCATGTGATACGGTTATGATCAATAACTGTATGTTTACAAATATAGGTGTAGCTGTAGGAAGCCATACGTATTCCGTAGCTATGAATGATGTAAATACCCAGGTTTACCATGAAAATATCACGATTCAGAACTGTAAAGTAAGTCAGACTTACAATGCCGGTATTCGAATGCTTAACTGGCGTAATGCAGTCATTAATAACAATGAATTTTTAGGTATTCAAGGATTGGAAGACAACAAAGGATACAACTATACCTGTATTCTTGTGAAAGGTGCTGTAAATCCTACGATTACGAAAAATACGTTTGAAAAAGCGGGAATGAAGAAAAATTATGCAGTTGTCATTTATGAGAAGACGCAGCCGGCAGTAGATGGTGCGATTGCAGCCGGATATGCCGATACCTATAGTGTGCTGAGTGAAGAAAACCGAGCGGATCTTCGTGACAATACGGTAAAAGGTTTGTGTTATAAGAGATTCCTTACGAAGTATGCGGATGGCACTAACGATCTGTATACGGAAGATGGTACTACAAAGAATCCAAACAATCTGTTTAACAATTCAAACAGTGCTGTGGATGGAGACAATGCGACGATTCCGGACGATGGAAAAGAAGATGCAACCGAATAAAATTATCAATACTTAACGAAAAAGTGGGGTTGTCGATTGACAATCCCACTTTCGTACGTTATAATGAAACGATGAGAGATCGTGCCGTTGTGTGTGGCACGCGGCACAGGTAAGATGCTCCGGCAGGGAGCAAAGAATGGAGGAAGTCATGGCTGAAGTAAAAAAGAATATTCTGACAGAAGAAGGATTGAAAGCACTGGAGTCAGAATTACAGGATTTGAAAGTAAATCGTCGTAAAGAAGTTGCACAGAAGATCAAAGAGGCGAGAGAACAGGGAGACCTTTCCGAGAACGCCGAGTATGATGCAGCAAAAGAAGAGCAGAGAGATATCGAACTTCGAATCGAAGAGATAGATAAAATTTTGAAAAATGCGGAACTGGTTACCGATGATGACATTGATTCCAGCGTAATCAGCATTGGATGTACCGTAAAGATCAAAGATTTGGAATATGATGAAGAGATGGAGTACAAACTGGTTGGTTCGACAGAGGCAAACAGTCTGAAAGGAAAAATCTCCAACGAGTCACCGGTTGGAAAAGCATTGATCGGTGCGAAAAAGGGACATACTGTTATGGTTGAGACCCCAGCCGGCTTATTGAAATATAAAATTCTTGAGATTACGAAGAACTAATTGGAGGATAGAGAAGTGGCAGAAGATATAAATCAGTTGTTAAAGGTCAGAAGAGAAAAACTGGCAAATTTGATCGAAGCAGGAAAGAATCCGTTTGAGATCACAAAGTGTGATGTAACACACCACTCAATGGATATTAAAGATAATTATGACGAAATGGAAGGAAAGACAGTAACTATCGCCGGACGTATGATGTTTAAACGTGTGATGGGAAAAGCTTCTTTCTGTAACGTGCAGGACCTGAAAGGAAGCATTCAGGCATATGTAGCGCGTGACAATATCGGAGAAGATTCTTACAAAGATTTCAAAAAGTATGATGTCGGTGATCTTCTTTCGGTCACAGGTGAAGTGTTTAAGACAAAGACCGGAGAAATCTCCATTCATGCGACAGATGTAGTTCTTTTGTCAAAGAGTCTTCAGATCCTTCCGGAAAAATTTCACGGTTTGACGGACACGGACATCCGTTATCGTCAGCGTTATGTGGATCTGATCATGAATCAGGACGTAAAAGAGACATTTATCAAACGTTCCAAGATTCTTCGCGAGATCCGTAACTTCCTTGCAGACAGAGATTTCATGGAAGTGGAGACTCCGATGCTTGTAGCCAATGCCGGTGGAGCAGCAGCCCGCCCATTTGAGACACATTACAATGCACTCGACGAAGACGTAAAACTTCGTATTTCTCTGGAATTGTATTTGAAACGATTGATCGTCGGCGGTTTGGAGCGTGTATTTGAAATCGGCCGTGTATTCCGTAATGAAGGTGTTGACACCAGACATAATCCGGAATTTACCCTGATGGAGCTGTATCAGGCATTTACCGATTATCACGGCATGATGGATCTGGCAGAAAACCTGTACCGTTACGTTGCGCAGGAGGTTCTGGGCACAACACAGATTCCCTACGGCGAGTATGTTCTGGATCTGGGCAAGCCCTTTGAACGCATCACCATGCTGGATGCTGTTAAGAAATATGCAGGTGTGGATTTCAACGAAATCCATTCCGATGAAGAGGCAAAAGCGGTTGCGAGAGAACATCACATTGAATTCGAAGAGCGCCATAAGAAGGGCGATATCCTGAGCCTGTTCTTCGAAGAATATGCAGAAGCTCATCTGATTCAGCCTACTTTTGTTATGGATCATCCGGTAGAAATTTCTCCTCTGACCAAGAGAAAGCCGGAGAATCCGGATTATGTAGAGCGTTTCGAGCTGTTTATGAACGGCTGGGAAATGGCAAACGCTTATTCTGAATTAAACGACCCTATCGACCAGAGAGCACGTTTCAAGGCACAGGAAGAACTGCTTTCCCAGGGCGATGAAGAAGCAAATACAACGGACGAAGACTTTATGAACGCACTGGAGATCGGTATGCCTCCTACGGGCGGCATCGGTTTTGGTATCGACAGAATGGTAATGCTGCTGACCAACTCTCCTGCGATCAGAGACGTATTACTGTTCCCGACCATGAAGAGTCAGGGCGCAGCGAAAAATGCCGCAAATAACGCAGCACAGGCTGCACCGGCAAAGGCTGCTGCAGCCGATCTGGCGGAGAAGGTTGATTTCTCCAACGTGAAGATCGAGCCGATCTTTGAAGAAATGGTAGATTTTGATACCTTTGCAAAATCAGATTTTCGTGCAGTAAAGATCCTGGCTTGTGAAGCAGTTCCGAAATCCAAGAAGCTTCTGAAGTTCACATTGGATGACGGAGAACGCAAGGATCGCGTGATCTTAAGCGGTATTCACGAGTATTACGAGCCGGAAGAGCTGGTTGGCAAGACAGCAATCGCTATCGTGAACCTGGCGCCGAGAAAGATGATGGGAATCGATTCCGAAGGTATGCTGATCTCAGCAGTACACGAGGAAGACGGTCATGAGGGACTGAACCTTTTGATGGTAAATGACAGAATCCCGGCAGGTGCAAAGCTGTACTAAGATGAGAAACAAAGCCTTGCGGCGGTGTGCGCTTGCAAGCACCGGCATAAGGCGAAAAATGCATGGAGACGGCAAAGCCGTTGGATTTTGGAGAAAAATGAGTGGGCAATCAAAAAGAACCAGAGGCAAAGAACTCTTGGTGAGCTGTTCTTTTTCCTTGTTGATGAAAG
>ERZ824575.3679-NODE-3679-length-10427-cov-4.013787_pt1 | contig 10427 bp, 8 predicted proteins | sample MGYA00519470_ERZ824575 | MGnify/ENA primary metagenome ERZ824575 (study PRJEB31778, sample SAMEA3449170) | human gut metagenome | biome: human gut; feature: human-associated habitat; material: faeces | place: United Kingdom | collected 2010/2012 ...
TCTCAAGAAGTCCGGCTCTTGCTCCGCCGATTCCAAGACCATATGCAAGTGCAAGATCCCATGCCTTTCCGGTAGCATCCTGCTCAACAGCGATCAGACAAGGAGTTCCCTTACCAGCCTGATACTCAGAACGTACTGTATGTCCTGGTGCCTTAGGTGCGATCATTGTAACATCGACATCCTTTGGTGGCTTGATGCATCCGAAATGGATATTGAAACCATGTGCGAACATTAACATGTTACCTGGCTCAAGGTTTGGCTCGATATCTTTCTTGTACATATCAGCCTGTAATTCATCGTTAATCAGAATCATGATAATATCAGCTTTTTTAGCAGCTTCTGCTGCAACGTATACCTTAAATCCCTGCTCTTCGGCTTTCTTCCAGGACTTGCTTCCCTCATAAAGACCGATAATGACGTTGCATCCGGACTCCTTTAAGTTTAATGCATGTGCATGTCCCTGGCTACCATAGCCGATGATTGCGATTGTCTTTCCATCCAGTAATGAAAGGTTACAATCTTCCTGATAAAAAATTCTTGCTTCTGACATATCATTGTCCTCCTAAATATGTATACTCTTATATAAAAAAATATTTTTAATAAGTAGCCGTAACTAATCCAAAAAACGGACATCCGACGATCCACGGGTAAGTCCCGTAATTCCGGTACGTGCAAGTTCCAGAATTTCATATCCATCCAGCAGATCTAAAAAGGCATCCAGTTTATCCTGATGTCCTACCAGCTGAATTACCATGGAATCGTTTGTGACATCTACGATCTTTCCATGAAAAATCTCTGTCACATTCATAATCGGCTGACGCTCGTTATCCTTTGCGCGGATCTTTACAAGAATCAGCTCCCGGGTAACAGAAAGTCCCGGTTCCAGTTTTTTGATATCCAACACATCTTCCAGTTTCAGTAACTGTTTCTCGATCTGATCCAGAATAAGTTCATCGCCACTGGCAACAATTGTAATTCTGGTATATTTCGGATCTGCAGTCACACCGGATGAAAAACTGTCAATATTATATCCGCGGCGACTGAACAATCCGGATATCCGGCTCGTCACGCCTGGGTTATTTTCCACTAAAAGCGATAACGCCTGTCTTCTCATATCTCGAAAACCTTCTACTTTCTTTGTGTTGTTTAGATCATAATACTATAATCTGTGTTTGTCAAGCACTATTTTTATTATAACTTCCAGTTATATTATGAATAACTCCCATCTATCAGAATGGGACTTTAAAAGTGAAACATATGGGAATAAAGAAAGGTTCCGATTCCCACCCCCAGTAAAATGATCACAATAATTTTCATAAGAAGCGCGATCACACTGCAGATCACACCCGCAAGAGCCATTCCTCTGCTGCTGCCGTACTTGGGTTTCTGTAATGCGATAATTCCAAGAATCAGACCGGCAGCTGCGACAAGAAATGTCAGCCATTTTCCTCCGGCACAGCATGCCAGCAGAATGGCAACAATCCCAAGGATCATTGAAGCAATTCCAAGCCCGTTTGCACCTTCGTCCATATTCTGCGGTGTTCCGCCATAGGTATACGGATTATCCGGATTTGTAGGTGTTCCACAATATCCGCACATGACAGAATCATCGGGAATCTCTCTTCCACATTTTCTACAATACATGATTTCTCCTTTGTTCTAATATAATGTTTTGATCGCACCGTTGTAATACTGCAGGATCTTTAAGGCATCCGTCAGATCTACTTTCCCGTCGCGGTTTACATCCGCTGCGTTTTTCTCCGCACTGGTAAACGTCTTTGTATTATTGTAATACTGAATGACGTACAATACATCGATCAGATTGATTTTTCCGTCCCCGCTGACATCTCCCAGTGTATGCTGCTGATCTGTGATCGTCACACTCGATGTCGCCGAATTGTAGGAAAAAATATCCCCCTGCTGATCTTCCACAGACTCAATGGCAACCGTAACATCCGTACTGATTCCGTTGTTGGAATAGGCTGTCATTCCATTGGCAAGCTGAAAATCAATATACATCAGATTTCCCGAAGTATTTACATCTGCTGCTGCCGTATATTCTGTCGTAAGATACCCTCCATAGGAAGACATATTGTAATCACTCTGCGTAAGTGTCGACTGTACTTCAGGTGCCAGTGTCACAGACTGGAATGCAAGAATATTTTTATTGTATGAAATTCCAAGTTTGATCTTGTTGAATCCGTCATTTCTGGAAAAATATACCGGAACGGAAATATGCCCGTTTCCCTTTACGATTCCAAGGGAAAGTGTCACGGTCTTTGCCTGGGAATTCGTCAGTGTCAGTTTCTGCGTTTTCAGTTCCACATCCGATCCGTTTGTGCGAAGATAAGATGGACTGAAGGTAATGTCAGTCTTTATGACCGGTTTTGCCGAGGTAAATTTTAATGTTGCAATCGATGATCCCGATACTTTTACCGGATCTGCAATCTGTGCGGTAGTATTTCCTGCCGCATCCTTTTTATAATAATCCACGGACAGAAAATGTGTGTACCCATTATAAGAAGCCTTCCACTCTCCGTTATTGTCTGTCTTTCCGGATGTGGTGCCCCCGTCAACAACTACCGTAACCGAAGTAAATACTGAATTGTCATAAGTCAGGTATCCTCCGAATCCGGAAGTCTCCGCATTGACAGAAAATGTCACATCAAATGACTGTCCCGCATTTAAATTGATGGAGTCACTGGCAGTCTTCATTTCCAGCGAACCTGCAGTGGTTCCTGCCGCATACACATCTGACGGCTCCACACCAGTTCCCGCAATAAACATACATGCAAGCATGATTCCGGCTATTAATTTCTTTGCTTTTCTCATAAGAATTCCCCCACTTATATGTGTTTTGATCCTTTGTAACTCATTCTATGTCTTATCCTACCATTCTCTGTAGCAAAAGGCAAGAAGTAACAAAGCTGGAAATTTTTCTCTTCTGCGGTAATTTTAAGAAACAACAATTTTTAACACGACCGGAAATTCAGAATAAAAACCGGAGGTCTTCACATGCAGACCTTCTGCGTCCGTTTTCCATTCCGGGGATTTTTCATATCCAAGAACTTCTACCTGTCTGATAATCCCATGGAATTCCGGGAGATTCTGGTCACTGCTTTCTGCCAGAGACTGAACGCAAAAGTTTCCATCCTGCGGGCACTTTAACGCAATGGCATAAATATTTCCATGATTCACTGTAAAACGGTAATCCTGCGGCGTATAGACCATCTCTTTCTGATCTGAGAACTGTCCCTCCTGCATCTTTGTCGGACCTTCGGACGATTTTCTCCATACCTTTGCTCCATGGATGGCTTCCCGGTTCACCACCATCCAGTCCGCCAGATCCCGGAGAATCTTTTTATCTCCTTCCGGAAGCGTGCCATCCGCCTTCGGTCCGACATTTAATAAAAGATTTCCGTTTTTACTTACCACATCCACCAGCGTACAGATGATTTCTTGACTTGTTTTATAGATCAGTGTATCCGTATAGCACCAAGAATTTCTTGCAATTGCGGTATCTGTCTGCCACGGATACGGTTTTGCCTCCGCAAAGCCGCCACGTTCCATTTCTACAATTCCACTGCCAAACGCCATCGCATCATGCTTGTAACAGATGGCAACATTCGTCCCCCATTCCGCTCCGCAATTATAATAAAACGCGGCAAGTTTCTTTAAATAGGGCTTAAATGCCTCATGCTGGACCCACCAGTCAAAATACAACAGGCGCGGACGGTAATTAAGGATAAGTTCTGCCGTCCGTGCCAGCCAGTCATCGAGAAACTCTTCTGTCGGATACGGTCTGGAATACAGGTCCTCCGGATCTGCCTCCGGCATGGATGGCCAGTAAAAATCCCCTTTTTTCAGTGGTTCATGGATATCACTGTCAAACGTTTTTCCATTTCCGAGGAAAAACCAGTGTTCCGCACGGTGGGAAGATGTACAGAAATGAATTCCCCGCTTTTTTGCTTCCTCTTTCAGTTCCCCGAGAACATCCCGTTTCGGTCCCATGTCGACCGCGTTCCAATCGGAAAGATCACTCCGGTACATCTGAAATCCATCATGATGTTCCGCTACCGGAAACACATAACCGGCTCCTGCCGCCTGAAACAGTTCCATCCACTCCGCCGGGCAAAAATGTTCAGCCCGAAACATCGGAATAAAATCCTTATACCCGAAGTTCTTCTGCAATCCATAAGTTTTTCTGTGATGCTCATATGCCGGCATTCCTTCTTTGTACATGTTGCGCGGATACCACTCATTGGAATTTGCCGGAACACTGTAAACACCCCAGTGTATAAAAATACCGAGTTTTTCTTTCGCCAGCCACTGCGGCATCTGCGCTTCACACAGCGATGCCCATGAAGCCTCATAAGGTCCCCTAGCAATCTTTTCTTCTACCTTCTGTAAAATTTCCTTTTCCCGTTGTGCAATTCTCATCCATCATTCTCCTTAACCGTTCGATTGCCGGATAATTATTGGGATTGATCTGCTCTTTCGGTGGGAGTTCTTCCATACGGAAAAAACAAAGTTTTTCTACTTCCTCCTGCTGGCAGATGATCTGTCCGGAAAATTTCCGGCATAAAAAGATCTCTTCTGCGGCATAAATTTCATCCCCGTTTGGATAGACATAATGTACTTCTTCTCCGGAGACATTCATAAAGTGTTCGAGGTTTCCGCAGATCAGTCCTGTTTCCTCCCGTACTTCCCGTCTGGCACAGTCTTTGAAGCTCTCCCCGAGTTCCATAGAACCCCCGGGATATCCCCATAACCCGTTGTCTGCACGTTTCTGCAGAAGCAACTCCCTTTTTTCATTCAAAAGCAGCACTCCTGCACAGGTCATAATCAACGGCCGATGACCTACCTGTTTTCTCAATTCCAATATATATCCCATATGTTTTGTTCTCTCTTTCTTTTTTCTGTCTCCATCATAGCATGGGAAAAGAAAAAAGAAAACCGCGCATCTTTTCAGATGCACGGCATTTGCTGCTTATATCGTAATATCCTGTGTCAACTGGATATCCTGCAGGGAGCTTCCGACATAAATGCGGTAATCCCCATGTTTTAATCTCCATGTTCCGGCAGCTTCATCATAATGCATGAAATCTTCCATCGTGATTTTCAAAAGCACGGTCTTGGTTTCCCTCGGACGAAGACAGATTTTTTCAAATGCCTTCAGTTCCTTCACCGGGTTTTCCGGAGAAACCGTCTTCTCTCCAAGATACAACTGAACCGTCTCTTTTCCCTCCAGTGCTCCTACATTGCGCACCTGAAGCTGTACATCAAATCCATTGGCACGCGCTTTGGACGGAATTTCCTCAATTTTTAAATTATCATAGGTAAAGTCTGTATAAGACAATCCATGTCCGAAACAAAACTGTACCGGAATCCGGTTCTTTTCGTAATAACGGTATCCCACGAAGATGCCTTCTGCATAGGTCTGTGTCAAATGTGCATTCATATGTTTCTTCTCTTCGTCTGTCAGAGGTCTTCCCGGGAAATACGCTTCTTTCCGGAAACATTCCGGAATCTCTTCCGGAAGCGTTTCTGCAAGTTTTCCGGAAGGATTTACTGCACCAAACAATACCTCTGCAAGCGCAGTGCCTCCTTCCATACCGCTGTAACTCATCCAAACAATTGCCTTTGCCCTGTCCGCCCATGGTTTCATGGAAACCGGACTTCCGGCAAGCATTACAATTGTCATATCCGGTCGAACCTCAAGAAGCTCTGTAATCAGCCGGTCCTGTCCGTATGGCAGGGTTAAATCCGCACGGTCCTGTCCTTCCAGATCCTGATCATGATTTAAACCACCCACATAAATGACATGCTTATATTCTTTTGCCAGTTCCACAGCTTCTTTCCGCAGACGTGCACTGTCCTCGGTTTCCTTTGCTGTCTCAGCCGCCGCTTTGCTTGCATCAAGGCTGTCTTCCTGCCAGTTATGATCGCTTTCCTTTTTTGCCGGAATATCATATCCTCTGGCATAACGGACTTCGCAGTTTCCACCGAGAAACTTGCTGATTCCAAGCAGTGGTGTAATCTCATACAAAGCTTTAATCTCCGCACTTCCGCCACCCATAGCCTGTGAAATCACTGCATTCTGCCCAATGACAAGAACTTTATCGATTGCAGGATCAAGCGGAAGTTTCCGGTCTTCATTTTTTAACAGTGTGATCGATTCTCTTGCTACTTTTAAAACTTCAAAACGGTGTTTTGCCGTATTATAACTTCCCGCTTTCCGGTTCTTGTTCTTCTGAACCAGAATTTTCTTTTTTCCATCAGAATCCGGTACTTCTGTCAGTTCAATCATATGCAGACGTACCATCATCCGCAGAATATTGCGCACTTTTTCGTCCACACAGGCCTCATCTATATGCCCTTTTCGGATTTCGCTGATCAGCGGATTCGCAAGAAAATAGTCATCAAAATCACTGGTTACCGACATTTCGATATCAAGCGGTCCCTCTGCGGTCCCCTTTGTTGTATGTACGGCTCCCCAGTCAGAGATAATGGTTCCGTCAAATCCCCATTCTTTGCGCAGTACGGTTCCCATAATATCTTTGTTTTCACAGACATGTGTTCCGCGGATCAGATTATAAGAGCCCATGATCGACTTTGCACCCGCTTTTTGTACAACCGCCTGAAATGCCGGGAAATAAATTTCACGCATTGTACGCTCATCCGCTTCCACATTTACCCAGAGCCGTTCGGTTTCCTGATTGTTCATTGCAAAATGCTTTACACATGCTGCCACATCAGACGTCTCGATTCCACGAACTATCGGAACGGCAAGTTCACTGGTCAGTCTTGGATCTTCACTGATATATTCAAAATTTCTTCCGCATGCAGGTGTTCTTTTGATATTAATACCCGGAGCAAGAATCACATCTTTGCCTCTTCCGCGTGCTTCTTCTCCCAACACTTTTCCTGCATTGCGTGCAAGTTTGCGGTTCCATGTCATCGCAATCGCACTGTTGCTCGGACAATATGTCACATAATCATCTGGTGTTCCGACCGGCATCCACTGATCATTGACAAACTCGCTGCGCACACCCATCGGTCCATCGGACATCTTTAAAGGGGGAATATGAATTCTTTCCACCCCCGCGGTGCGAAACAGACCCGCACCGTGGATCATGCCGGTTTTCTCTTCCAGTGTCATTTCCTTGATCAGAAGACAGATCCGGTTTTCCAATACTTTATCCATCAATTTTTCCTCTTACCTGATTTTACTGTATACACTCTATGTGGCTCTCACAGTCACGAAGAATGGTGTTTTTATTTTCTTTGGATGCCTTTGCGCCCTTCACATCTAAAATGCCGGTATTAACCAGTTCTACGGTAAACGGCTTTTTGCTGTCGCAGTCGATCACAAGCTTATCCTCTATGCGTTTTACCACAATGGAAGCCACTTTATTCTGATCCATATCGTAGATTTCAGCAGCTGCCTCATCCTGTACATCATATACACGGAATGTCACCTGATCGGCATAATCATACTCTGGTCCCTCTTCGCTGTTTCCAAGCGGAAGTACCGTATTCGGACGTACCATCAGCGGAATCTCCGTATAAGCATATGTGCGGGTATACCAGTCTCCGCCTTCCTGCTGCCTGCCGGTGAAGAAATCGGTCCATATGCCGTTCTCCTTTGGCAGATAGTATTCTCCAATTCCCTCATCGTTAAAGATTGGAGCAACTAGTAAGCTGTCGCCGAGCATATACTGCTTATCCAGATAATTGCACATTTTATCATTTGTGTAAGAAAGAACCATCGCACGCATGCTTGGAATTCCCTCGTTATGTGCTGTCAGCGCGGTCTTCCACAGGTATGGCATCAGACGTGCTTTCAGGCGTACAAAGCTGCGCAGCACATCCACGGCCTCATCGTCATAAGCCCACGGCACACGGTATGATGTACTTCCATGCAGACGGCTGTGAGAAGAAAGCAGACCAAACGCACACCATCTCTTATAGACATCCGCGGTAGAAGTGTTTTCAAATCCGCCGATATCATGGCTCCAGAACCCAAATCCGGAAAGCTGTAAGGATAATCCGCCACGCAGACTTTCTTCCATGGATTCATAATCAGACCAGCAGTCTCCGCCCCAGTGTACCGGGAATTTCTGTCCACCTGCGGTAGCAGATCTCGCAAACAGTACTGCCTCATCTTTTCCTTTCTTTTTCTCAAGAACTTCAAATACAGCTTCATTATATAAATAGGTATAATAATTGTGCATTTTTTCCGGATTTTTCTTGTCATAGTAAACGCAATCGGTTGGAATTCTCTCACCAAAATCTGTCTTGAAACAATCCACACCCATATCAACCAATGCTTCGAGTTTCTTCTGATACCATTTCTTTGCCTCCGGGTTGGTAAAGTCGACGATTGCCATGCCCGGCTGCCACATGTCCCACTGCCATACAGAACCGTCCGGACGCTTCAGGAAATATCCGCCTTCCATGCCCTCGTCAAACATCACGGATTCCTGTGCAATATACGGATTAATCCATACACAGATCTTTAATCCCTTTGCTTTCATACGGGAAAGCATCCCCTCCGGGTCCGGGAATACACGCTCATCCCACAGGAAATCGGTCCAGTGGAAATCTTTCATCCAGAAGCAGTCAAAATGGAATACTTTAAGCGGAATTCCACGATCGAGCATACCATCGATAAAGCTCATAACTGTTTTTTCATCATAGTTTGTCGTAAAGGATGTGGAAAGCCAGAGGCCAAATGTCCAGGCCGGAGGAAGTGCCGGTTTTCCGGTCAGATCCGTATAGCGGCGCAGAACATCCTTCAGATCCGGTCCGTTAAAGAAGAAATAATCCAGACTCTCTCCCGGCACAGAAAATTCTACTTTTGTGACCGCTTCCGTTGCCACTTCAAATGATACTTTCTCGGTATGGTTGACAAACACACCATATCCCTTGTTTGAAATATAAAACGGAATATTTTTATAAGACTGATCGGTGGAGGTACCGCCATCTTCATTCCAGATATCTATGGACTGACCGTTTCTGGTAAATGCGGCAAAGCGCTCACCAAGACCGTAGATCAGCTCTCCCACACCTAAAGAAAGCTGCTGTCTCATATAGGCATCCTTATCTGCGCTCTTTACATAAGCATCACCCTTCCAGTCCGTCTTCATATAGGCAAGATCACGCCATGCACTGGTACTGAGCTTCTTATCCCCATTATAGTAAGTCATGGACCAGTTCTCTTTGGTAATAACCAGTTTTGCATTTCCGCTTTTTACAACAATCTTCTCATCATCTTCGGTGGCATCAATTGCTGTCTGTTTGGGAAGATTTAATGCAAACTGTGGTCCATCCTGAATTGCGCCCTTATAATGATACGTCTTTACACGGATTACTTCCGGCATCGGAGTGGTAATTTCAACCGTAAGATTGATTCCGCCCAATGTATCTCCTCTGTGATTAATCTTATGTGTCGGTGCACAGAGCACTACTTTATCTTTTTCAATTTTTGTAAAATAAACTTCTGCCGGTGAAAAGCAGGCGCAGCCTTCTTTCTGCAGCCAGCATCCATTACTGAATTTCATATCTTATTTTCCTCTCTTTCCCTTCGCCATACGAATGTTTTATTTTCCCTTATCCACACTATACAAAATTTATCCGTGCTTTCCTACTAGAAATTTTAGACGTAATTTACTATAATATTTATAGAATTTGCCAGACGGTATTATCCCTTAATTTTATAACAAAGGATATTTTATGAAACTACATATTAATAAAATACATGATACACATTCTGTCAGAAGTCAGCTGCTTCGTATTTTTCTGCTGGCAGGCATCCACGACAGCCTTCACGCGGTCATCGTCGCCGATGTTGCCCGGGTTGATGCGGATCTTATCCACGCCCACATCGGCGCAGGCAATGGCAGCCTTGTAGTCGAAGTGGATGTCTGCCACGATGGGGATATTCACGGCGTTCTTGACGGCCTCGATGCACTTGGCGTCTGCCGCGCTGGGACAGGTCACGCGCAAAATCTGACAGCCTGCCGCTTCGCAGCGCTTTGCCTGCGCCACATTGCCCTCGATGTCCTCCACCGGGACGTTCAGCATGGTCTGCACGGCAATGGGATTCTTGCCGCCGATGGTCACATTTCCGATCTTCACTTCACGTTTCAGCTGCCGCATGGTTTTACCCCTTTCAAATTGCTCCGGTCACGAGCCGGACGATGTCATTGTACGTTGCAAAGAGCATCAGGCCGAACAGCAGCGCAAAGGCTGCGACGGTCAGACTGCTCTGGATTTTTTCCGGCACTGCATGGCCGGTGATTGCCTCGATGAGCAGGAAGACGATCTTTCCGCCGTCCAGCGCCGGGAACGGCAGCAGATTGAGGACGCCGAGGTTGATGGTGATGAGCGCCAGCAGCTCGAAAACATCCTCCCAGCCGTAG
>ERZ824575.3682-NODE-3682-length-10417-cov-2.953870_pt1 | contig 10417 bp, 7 predicted proteins | sample MGYA00519470_ERZ824575 | MGnify/ENA primary metagenome ERZ824575 (study PRJEB31778, sample SAMEA3449170) | human gut metagenome | biome: human gut; feature: human-associated habitat; material: faeces | place: United Kingdom | collected 2010/2012 ...
CGGCGGCTATGCGGCAATAGCGCCCATGCTTGAGGGTCCGGCAAACCCCGGCGTATTCAACGTGCCCAATACCGAGCTTCTGCCCTATGCCTGCTTCGGCGTGCTGATAGCCGGCCTGATGTACGTCATCCTTGCCGCCTGCTTCAAGATTTTCGGCATGAAGAAAGTTATGCGCTTCTTCCCGCCCATCGTGGTAGGCCCCATCATAATCTGCATCGGTCTCACCCTTTCATCTTCCGCCATCAATAACTGCAATACCAACTGGCTCATAGCGCTGCTTGCCATCGCGGTCGTAATAATCTGCAACATTTGGGGCAAGGGCATGATAAAGATAATCCCCATACTGCTCGGCTTCCTTGTGTCCTACATTGTGGCTGCCATCTGCGGCGAAGTTGACTTCACCCCCGTTAAGGAGGCCGCCTGGATAGGCCTGCCCTTCCAGATGCAGAATACCGTAATAGGTCTGCTCTCCAAGCCGGACCTTGATACCGGCCTGCTCGTGACCTCTATCTTCACCATAGCGCCCCTTTCCCTCGCCACCATGGTTGAGCATATCGGCGACATTTGCGCCATATCCTCCACCTGCGAACGCAACTTCATAACCGACCCCGGCCTGCACCGCACCCTGCTGGGCGATGGCCTGGCCACCTCCCTCGCCGCCCTGTTCGGCGCCCCTGCCAACACCACTTACGGCGAAAACACCGGCGTGCTTGCACTCAGCAAGGTTTATGACCCCTTCGTAATCCGCATAGCGGCAGTGCTTGCCATAGTGTTCAGCTTCTGCCCCAAGTTTGCGGCTCTCATCCGCATAATGCCTGCGGCTACCATCGGCGGCGTATCAATGGTTCTTTACGGCATGATATCCGCGGTCGGTGTGCGCAACGTGGTTGAAAACAAGGTTGACTTCACCAAGTCCCGCAACGTTATAATCGCGGCAATAATAATGGTGCTTGCGCTCGGCATATCCAACTCCGACGCCGGCTGCGTGACCATAGGCAGCATCAGCCTCTCCGGTCTGGCTGTTGCCAGCATAGTGGGCATACTGCTTAACGCCATACTTCCCGGCAAGGACTACGAGTTCGGCAAGGATGAGCAGGGCGATACCAGCGTAAACTTCAAGGTCTGATAAAGTCCAACATCAAGCTAAAGCGGCTTCCCGATAAGCAGGAGGCCGCTTGTTTTATTGTCCAGTCTTAAGTCCGCTTGCTTTTTATTGCGTTGATCAGCTTTAATCCGTCGCTCTCCTCGCCCTTTATCTCTCCCAAGAAATAGCGAAACGGCAGAACGGATGTAAGAAATATAAAAATATTGCTTATAAGCGCGTAGTTTATAAAATATTCTATCGCGCTTGATAGGATAATATCCGAATCGAACGCCATGCCGCCGAATCGCAAAAGCAACAGCACCGCAACCGATATGAAGGATAAAATCGGGCCGCCCGAAAGCGTGGATATAAGCTTTGCTTTTGAATCCACGGTATTCCCGGCGACGATGAATTCGCCGTCAAACACAAGCAATTTAACAGTCAGCCTTTTTGTTTTAAGCAGTCTTTTCCCCGAGCCTACCCGTATATGCCAATGCCTGTTCAGCGTCGAAAGCATATAGCCCAGCGCATGTCCAAGCTCATGCATGAATATGGCCATGAAGGACAGAAGCCACAGCGCACATACTAAAACAACCGTTTCTATTATTACAGCAATCATTTTCGGCATATATTTATCCTCCTTCAGCCCGTAATCCACTCCTTTATTAAAGCATAGCAGAAATATGTATAATAATCCAGATTTTATTAAAGCTTATTCGAACTTACTTGCGGAATTTACGGGCATACAAAAAGCGGAAGCTTTATGCTTCCGCCTGTTGCTTTTGTTCCTTATGCGTTCAGCTTACCGCGTTTTCTTCCGGCAATAATGCTTTGCCCCTGCCGTATACCGGCGCGGATGTGCCGTCTATAACGCCCTTTGTTATTTCGCAGCTTTTTACATCCGGCATCGAGGGTACGTCGTACATTATGTCCATCATGGCGTTTTCCAGTATGGCGCGCAATCCACGTGCGCCGGTTTTGCGCTCTATCGCCATGTGAGCAACCTCTCTCAGCGCATCCTCGTCGAAGTTAAGCTCCACCCCGTCCATTTCAAACAGCCGCTTATACTGCCGCGCCAATGCGTTCTTGGGCTTTGTCAATATGTCCATAAGCGCGTTTTCGTCAAGCTGCTCCAGCGTAACGATTATTGGCACGCGGCCTATGAATTCCGGTATCAGGCCATATTTGAGCAAATCCTCGGGCAGTATCTTTTTCAGTATCTCGCCCACGTTCTTCTCCGTTTGGCTGGATACCTCCGCGCCGAAACCAAGCAGCTTCTTCGCCGTGCGTCGGGAAATGATATCCTCTATCCCCGCGAACGCACCGCCGCAGATAAACAGTATTTTAGACGTATTTATCTGTATAAACTCCTGATGCGGATGCTTGCGCCCGCCCTGCGGCGGCACGCTTGCAACGGTGCCTTCGATTATTTTCAGCAGCGCCTGCTGAACGCCTTCCCCGCTTACGTCCCGCGTGATGGATGGATTCTCGCTCTTGCGGGCAATTTTGTCTATCTCATCGATATACACTATGCCCTTTTCAGCGCGGGAAACGTCAAAGTCCGCCGCCTGAATAAGCTTGAGCAATATATTCTCCACATCCTCGCCAACGTAGCCGGCCTCGGTAAGGCTTGTAGCGTCGGCCACGGCAAACGGCACCTGCAGCACACGCGCCAGCGTTTCCGCAAGCAGTGTTTTGCCGCTGCCCGTAGGCCCAAGCATGACAATATTGCTCTTTTGCAGTTCAACATCGCCCTTGGAATCGTCCGCATTTATGCGCTTATAGTGATTATATACGGCCACGGCAAGTGCGCGCTTTGCGTCCGCCTGACCGACCACGTATTGATCCAATACGTCAACTATGTCCTTGGGCTTGGGCAGCTCCTTCAGTTCCTCGGGTTCTTCGGGATAATCGTCGTCTATAATATCCTTGCACAGTTCTATGCAGTCAGAGCATATGTATACGCCCGGCCCGGCTATTATACGGCTGACCTCGTCCTGAGATTTGCCGCAGAAGGAGCATTTGATCGTTCCATTGTCGTCACTTTTTGGCATCAATTTACCTCCTTGGAGGGATTATCTCGTCGATCAGCCCATATTTTAGTGCTTCCTCGGCGGTCATATAATGATCGCGTTCGGTATCCAGCGCTATCTGTTCAACGGTTTGGCCCGTGCGTTCAGCCAGTATCTTATTCATCTTTTCCCTGGTCTTTATCAGCTGCTCCGCGTGTATGGCAACTTCCGTCGCCTGTCCGCGTGCACCGCCAAGGGGCTGATGAATAAGTATTTCGCCGTTGGGCAGCGCGCGGCGCTTGCCCTTCGCACCCGCTGCCAGCAGGAATGCGCCCATGCTTGCCGCCATGCCAATGCATATCGTCGATACATCGCAGCGGATATACTGCATGGTGTCATATATCGCCATGCCGGCGGTTATGCTTCCGCCGGGGCTATTTATATACAGGCTTATGTCCTTATCCGGGTCATCCGCCTCAAGGAAAAGCATCTGCGCAACGATAAGGTTAGCCTCGTCGTCCGTCACTTCCCCGCCAAGGAATATTATCCTGTCTTTAAGCAGCCTTGAGTAAATGTCGTATGAACGTTCACCCTTATTGGTCTGCTCTATTACCATAGGTATAAGGCCCATTTTTTGCGCCTCCTTTATGTTATTGTCAGCGCGTTTGTGCGCTTATTTCTCCACTGCGCTGTCGCAAAGCATCTCCAGCGTCTTGTCAAGCACGGCCTGATCTTCGAAGTATGCCTTGTCGTCCTCGCTCAGCTTTTCTTTGAATTCCGCCGCCCTGTCGCCAAACTGAGCGCAGTATTCGTCCAGCTTCTTTTCAACGGCTTCGGGATCGGCCTTTATATCCTCCGCCTTTACTATGGCATCCAGCACCAGCTGGGTCTTAACGCGGCGTTCCGCGTCGCCCTTCATCTCGGCCTTCATGGCGTCCATAGTGGTTCCGGTGAATTTGCAGTAATCTTCAAGCGATATGCCCTGCATGCTGAGACGATAGCGGATATCGTTGAGCATACGGTCCATCTGGCGCTCTATCATCACTTCGGGAATGTCAACGGTCGCGTTCTCAACGGCCTTGGCCACCACCTCGTTCTCCTTGTTTATCTTGGCTTCCTGCTTGGCCTTTTCTTCCAGCTCTTCCTTCTTATGGGCGCGGAACTGCTCCATGGTGTCGAAATCGGACACATCCTTGGCCAGCTCGTCGTCTATTTCGGGCAGCTCCTTGGTGCGGATGGCGTGTACCTTAACGTGGAACACGGCGTCCTTGCCCTTGAGCTCGTCGCTGTGGTATTCATCGGGGAACTTAACGTTAAGATCCTTCTCCTCGCCAACATTCATGCCTACCATCTGCTCTTCAAAGCCGGGTATGAACATGCCGCTGCCGATGGTCAGCTGCTGATGCTCTGCCGTGCCGCCGTCGAACTTAACGCCGTCCACTGTGCCGCTGTAATCAAGCTCAACTTCGTCGCCGTTTTCAACGGGGCGCTCAACGTCTATCATGCGGGCGACCTTCTCGCGCTCGCGCTCGATCTCGGCGTCCACCATTTCATCCGTAACATTATACTCTTGCTTTGCCACTTCTATACCCTTATACTGGCCCAAAGTGACCTCGGGCATAACGGTAACAACAGCCTCAAACTCCACATCCTTGCCCTTTTCGGCGCTGAGAATGGTTATTTCCGGCCTGTCTACGGGCTTAACATCGTGCTCCTTAACGGCGGCTTCGTAAACCGCAGGATACGCTATATCAAACGCATCGTCCACAAATACATACCAACCGTAGGTCTTTTCGATAACGCCCTTGGGCGCATGTCCCTTGCGGAAGCCGGGTATCGCGATGGTCTTGCGCAGCTTAAGATACGCGCTGTCTATCGCCTTTTCAAAATCCGCAGCGGGAATGCTCATAGTGAGCTTCACCTGGTTGCCCTCAAGCTTTTCAAAACTTGCCATAATATCCTCCGAACAATAAATAATCGTTGCCAAACAGGCGGACATACCGCCGTCAGTATAGCTTATCACAACCCAATGCCTTTTGCAAACATAGTTTGTGCCAAAATGCGCCTTTTTTCATTATGTTTACAGTTTTGCTCATTGACTTTTTTCTATTCGGGTAATATAATTCAGGTAACCTAATTTGCAAAATTAGATATAGACGTTTCAATTAACAGAATATGTAGAAATGCTGTACATCATGTGAAAGGAGAGCGTACGATATGAAGCAGATACTTCGCGCCAAGATATACGGCGATTCCATAATGAAAGGCACCATACTTGATGCCGGATACCGCTACCATGCCATAATGAACGAATATTTGATAAGGCTGTATGAGCGTTTCGGCATAGAGGCTGAAAACCGCGCCCGCTTCGGCATAACTGTGAAGCGTGGGCACAGCATACTGCTGCGCGATATTGACGAAGGATTAGATTGCGAGCTGGCGCTCGTCGAATTCGGCGGGAACGACAGCGACTTCAAATGGAGTGAAATAAGCATGGAGCCGGATAAGGAGCACCTGCCGCTGACCAGCATAGCCGATTTTAAGCAGAACATAGCCGCCATGACAGAGGAACTGCGCGCGCAAGGCGTGCAGCCTATTATGATGACTCTGCCGCCAATAGAGCCGAACAGGTATCTGGACTTTGTTTCGCGCAACGGCAACAGCCGCGAAAACATACTGAAATGGCTGGGTTATGTTGAAAAGATATACGAAACGCATAAGTCCTATTCAGATGCCGTGGCAGAAATAGCGCAGGAGCGCATTGTGCCGCTGGTGGACGTGCGCAGCGCCTTCCCTTCCGGCAATGCGCTTGGCGAATACATGTGCATAGACGGCGTGCATCCTGACAAGAAGGGCTATCAGCTTATAGCGGACAGCTTTGCTTCATTCTTTGAAAAAGCGTTAGCGTAACCGAATTTATTTTCCATTCTTTGGCGCATATCATGTATGCGCCTTTTTGCCATACTATCGTCAGATTGATTTTTATATTCGTGGCGAAAGGCGGGCAAAACAACAGATGGAAATAGCAATATGGATAGCGGTGCAGGCGGCTATGTTCGGCCTGGTATGGTGGTTTGTATCCTCCCGGCGTGCAAAGGCGGAAGGAACGATAAAGCGCCGTCCCACAGAACGCGCGCGTGAGGAAAACACAGAGCTCAGGCAGCTTAGGGCAATGCGGGCAAAGTCGCTGAATATGCCGCTGAGCGAAAAGGCGCGGCCCACACGCATGGAGGACATAGTAGGCCAGCAGGAGGGCATACGCGCACTGCGCGCGGCAATGTGCGGCCCAAACCCGCAGCATGTGCTTATATACGGCCCGCCGGGCATAGGCAAAACCTGCGCGGCAAGGCTTGTTTTGGAGGAGGCGAAGCGGCGCGCGGATTCGCCGTTCAATGCGGATTCAAAGTTCATTGAGCTTGACGCGACCTGCATCCGCTTTGACGAAAGGAGCATTGCCGATCCGCTCATCGGTTCCGTGCACGACCCTATCTATCAGGGCGCGGGGCCGCTCGGCGCGCAGGGCATACCCCAGCCCAAGCCCGGCGCGGTCACAAAGGCGCATTGCGGCGTGCTGTTTTTGGATGAAATAGGCGAACTGCACCCCGTGCAGATGAACAAGCTGCTGAAAGTGCTTGAGGACAGGCGCGTATTCTTCGAAAGCGCATATTATTCGCCGGATAATACAGCCATCCCGCAGCACATACATGATATTTTTGCGCACGGTCTGCCCGCTGATTTCCGCCTGATAGGCGCAACAACGCGCAGTCCGGAGGATATCCCCGCGGCGCTGAGATCCCGCTGCGTGGAGCTGTTTTTCAATCAACTTGGGCAGGAGGAGCTGGAAACGATAGCAAGCGACGCGGCAAAGCGGCTTGGCTTCGGCATAGACAGCGACGCCGTATGCGAATGCGCGCGGTACAGCGGCGGCGGACGCGACGCCGTGAATATGATTCAGCTTGCTGCGGGCGCCGCACTTGAGGAAGGCCGCGGCGATATAGTGACGGACGACATACAATGGGTCGCGCGAACATGTCACCATGCGCGCCGCACATACGGCGAAATACGGCGCGAAAGCGCGGCGGGCGTATGCGCCGGACTTGCCGTAACGGGCAGCGGCGGCGGTGTAAGCATAGAAATAGAATGTACGGCGCGCCGCGTATGCGCAGGTCAGGGCAAGCTTAGGCTGCTTGGCATGGTTGAAGAAGAGGAGATAGACCTCCGTTCAAGGAAGCTGCGCCGCAAGGGTACTGCTCTCGTGAGCGCACAGAACGCAGCACTGTGCTTCATGACGCGCTTTGGGCTGGACATAAGCGATTATGACATAACGTTCAACGTGCCCGGCGGCATACCAATGGACGGGCCGAGCGCGGGCATTGCCATCACGACGGCGCTGCTCTCGGCGCTGACGGACCGCCCGGTGCGCCACGACGTCGCCATGACCGGCGAGGTCACGCTGCGCGGGCGCGTCATGCCCATCGGCGGGCTGCGGGAGAAGACCATGGGCGCGCTGCGCGCCGGCATCCGCACCGTCATCCTTCCGAAGGAGAATGAAAAGGACCTCGACGAGATCGATCCGAACGTGCGCGCAAAGCTGCGCTTTGTGCCGGTGGAGACGGTGGACGCCGTGTTCGCCGAAGCGCTGGTCTATCCCGAGGCGGCTCCCGCCGCGCGGCTCGACACCGTGCTGCCGGGGGCTGTGGAGGGCGGTAAGCTGCCCGCGCTGCGGGTCTGAAAATCAACAGAAGCGGAGTGACCCCTTATGGCGATCAACTTCAACAAGGCGGAATTTATCCTGAGCGCGACCGTGCCCGCGCAGTTCGTCCATGACGGACTGCCGCAGGTCGCGTTCGCGGGACGCTCGAACGTCGGCAAATCGAGCGTCATCAACCGCGTGGTGAACCGCAAAAATTTTGCCCGCGTCGGCGCGAGTCCCGGCAAAACGACGCAGATCAACTACTTCAAAATCGACGGCAGGCTCTACCTCGTCGATCTGCCCGGCTACGGCTACGCGAAGGTCTCCAAGGCCGAGCGCGACCGCTGGGGCCGCCTGATGGAGAACTACTTCCAGAGCGCGGGGCTTATTGCCCTCGGCGTGCTGATCGTCGATGCCCGCCACAAGCCGACAGCGGACGACGTGACGATGCGCGAGTGGTTCCGGGGAAGCGGCTGCCCGATGGTGGTCGTGGCGAACAAGCTCGACAAGCTCAAAAGGAGCGAGATCGAGCCGAACCTCGCGCTCATCCGCGAGACGCTTGACCTCGGGCCGGACGACGTGCTCGTGCCGTTTTCCGCCGAGAAGGGCGAGGGCAAGGACGCGCTTATCACCGCCCTTGCCGGGCATCTCAAACGATAAAAGGAAGGTCTTCCCGCGGAGGCGCAGGGGAGACCTTCTGAATTTGAAGAAAGGGTCATGCATGGAGAGAAAGCATTACCGCATCATTGCGTTGGATATGGACGGAACGCTCCTGACATCGGACAAGACCATTGCCCCGGACACTGTGCGCGATATCCGCGCGGCAAGCGAGCGCGGCATTCATGTGGTGTACTGCACGGGCCGCGCCGTGCCGGAGCTGAAGCTGTATTTTGATATGGTGCCGATGATGCGCTACGCTGTGTGCAGCACGGGCGCGCTTGTCTATGACCGCGTGGAAAAGCACTGCATTGACCGCCGCCCGGTCAAATCGGAACTGGCTGCTGCGTTGGCGGAGACTGCAAAACGGTATCGCGCGATGCCGCATATCCTCACGGACGACGAGATCATTGTTGCCGCAGACGATGTAACGCATATGAAGGACTTTCACGCGGGGATCTATCAGCCTATGTTTGAGAGGATCACGCGCAAGGTCGCTGATATGGCTGAGGAGGCACGGCATCTTACATCCATCGGCAAGGTGAACATTTACTTCCGCTCATCGGAGGATTGCCATGCGTGCATAACCAAACATCATGCCCTGGTCGCCTGCGCCGCCGACCTGGTCGTTGGTGCCCAGTGCGATATCGGGGCTCTGGCCGTCCACATTGGAGATGACGGCGCAGGGCGTCACGAAGGGCAGCGGCCTGAGGGCGCTTGCGGACTATCTGCATATCCCGATGGCGCAGACCGTCGGCATCGGCGACTCCGATAACGACCGCGCGATGCTGCACGACGCCGGCCTGTCCGTTGCGATGGGCAATGCACAGGCGGATATCAAAGCGCAGTGCGATCTGATCACAGAGGACAACGACCACAACGGCGTGGGCGAGGCGATCCGCCGCATTTTGGAGCTTTAACGCAGGCGCGCAAGAAGAAAAAAAGAGAACGGCATTGCATTCCGCAGGCGCGGCGTGCAATGCCGTTTTTTACAGTTTCTTAACTTTCTGCTCTTATTTCTTAACTTTCACTTTGCTTTTGAGAAAACTATACTGGAATTACCGATCCATACGTTGCATTCGCACAGACAATTTTCCGGCAGAAAGAGGTCCTTTCATGAATACATATCGCGCAGGCATCGACATTGGCTCCACCACCGTGAAGCTCGTCCTTCTGGACGAGGAGGGAAAGCTGCTCTTCGGCGAGTACCGGCGGCATTGCGCGCACACGCAGGAGGCGCTTTCGGCGCTTCTGCGCGAGGCGCGCGAGCAGGTGGGGGACCGTGCCCTGCGGGCAAAGATCACCGGCTCGGGCGCCATTAATCTCGCCAAGGCGCTCGGCATCCCATTCGTGCAGGAGGTCGTGGCTGTCGCGGACGCGCTGCGGCGCGAGGCTCCGCAGACCGATGTGGCCATCGAGCTCGGCGGCGAGGACGCGAAGATCATCTACTTCGGTACGACGCTTGAGGAGCGCATGAACGGCGTCTGCGCCGGCGGCACCGGCTCGTTCATCGACCAGATGGCCGCCCTGCTGCAGACCGATGCCTCGGGTCTCGACCGCGAGGCCGCGCACTATCAGCAGATCTACCCCATCGCCGCGCGCTGCGGCGTGTTCGCCAAGACGGACATCCAGCCCCTCATCAACGAGGGGGCGACCAAGGCGGACCTTGCCGCATCCATCTTTCAGGCAGTCGTCAACCAGACCATCTCGGGCCTTGCCTGCGGCAAGCCGATCCGCGGCCACGTCGCGTTCCTCGGCGGACCGCTGCACTTCCTGCCGCAGCTCAAGGCGGCGTTCATTCGCACGCTGAAGCTCACGGACGAGACCGCCATCGACCCGCCGAACTCGCACCTTTTCGCCGCGATGGGTGCGGCGCTCGACGAAACGGCGTGTGAGGCGCTGCCCATTGCCTCGCTCATTGACCGGCTCACGGGCGGCGTGGAGATGGCCTTCGAGCTCCACCGCCTGCCG
>ERZ824575.3683-NODE-3683-length-10415-cov-11.816602_pt1 | contig 10415 bp, 8 predicted proteins | sample MGYA00519470_ERZ824575 | MGnify/ENA primary metagenome ERZ824575 (study PRJEB31778, sample SAMEA3449170) | human gut metagenome | biome: human gut; feature: human-associated habitat; material: faeces | place: United Kingdom | collected 2010/2012 ...
TCTTGCCGCTCATGTTCACGGGGGAGCCGTGGGTCAGGTGGCCGCCCTGGGACAGATCCATGCCCATGACAGTGTCACCGAGGTTCAGCAGCGCAAAGTAAACCGCCAGGTTCGCCTGTGCGCCGGAGTGGGGCTGCACGTTGGCGTACTTGGCACCGAACAGCTTGCAGGCGCGGTCAATAGCGATCTGTTCCACCTGGTCCACGTACTGGCAGCCGCCGTAGTAGCGGTGGCCGGGGTAGCCTTCGGCGTATTTGTTGGTCAGCACGCTGCCCATGGCCGCCATCACGGCAGGGGAGACGATGTTCTCGCTGGCGATCAGCTCAATGTTCTGGCGCTGGCGGCCCAGCTCGCGGTTCATGGCCGCGCCCAGCTCGGGGTCATAGCTTTCCACATAGCCGATGGTGTCAATGATGTCCTTGTACATACTGCTTTCCCTCCTATTATATCTGCCAACGGCGGAAAACGGACACGGGCGGATATGGAATCCGCCCCTACGGTAGGGGCGCATTCTATATGCGCCCGTCGTTTCCACCGCCGAACATTTCCCTTACAGCGTCCCCTTTGTCGATAACACGCCGTCGATCCGCGCATCCTTGCGGGTGGCAGCGTCCAGGGCTTTGGCAAAGGCTTTGAACATGGCCTCCAACTTGTGGTGGTCGTTCTCGCCGTACAGCACTTTCAAATGCAGATTCATCATGGCGCTGTACGATACCGCGTAGAAAAACTCACGCGCCATCTGGGTGTCCATGCCGCCGCAGCTCTGCCCGGCAAAGGCAGCATCGTACACAAAGTAGGGCCGCCCGCCCAGATCCACGGCGCAGAGCGCCAGCGTCTCATCCATGGGCAAAAGGCAACTGCCGTACCGCACAAGACCTGCCTTGTCGCCGAGGGCCTCCTTGATGGCGGTGCCCAGCGCAATGCCGATATCCTCGATCGTGTGGTGGCAGTCGACGTCCAGGTCGCCGTGGCAGGTCACGCTCAAATCAAACAGGCCGTGGCGGGCAAAGCCGTCCAGCATATGGTCAAAAAAGCCGATGCCGGTGTGCAGGTCTGCCTTGCCGGTGCCGTCCAGGTCGATGGTCAGCGTGATCTGCGTCTCCCGCGTGTTGCGGGTCACAGTCGCGGTGCGTGCCATGAAAAATTCCCCCTCTTTAGTGCGTTAAACTAAATATAGCACGCCAGACAAAAAGCGTCAACGGAAAATTGCAGATAACTTACTTTTATAAAAATCACTGCAATATTTACGAAATCGCAACACATTTTCCTGCGGCAAACGTTACAATAGAAACAAGAGTTAAAATTGTCTTTTTTGAAAGGACAAACACCACCATGGCAAAAATGATCGGAATTGATCTGGGCACCACCAACAGCTGTGTGGCGGTGGTCGAAGGCGGCAAACCGGTCGTCATCCCCAATGCCGAGGGCCAGCGCACAACGCCCTCGGTCGTGGCCTTTACCAAAGCGGGGGAGCGGCTGGTCGGCGAGCCTGCCAAGCGGCAGGCTGTGACCAATGCCCCCCGCACCGTGACCAGCGTCAAGCGGCTGATGGGCAGCGAGACCCGCGTGCCCATCGATGGCAAGTGCTACACGCCGCAGGAGCTGAGCGCGCTTATCCTGCAAAAACTGAAAACCGACGCCGAGGCCTACCTGGGCGAGAGCGTCACCGAGGCGGTCATCACTGTGCCCGCCTACTTTAACGATGCCCAGCGCCAGGCCACCAAGGACGCCGGGCGCATTGCGGGGCTGAATGTGCGCCGCATCGTCAACGAGCCGACGGCCGCCGCGCTGGCCTACGGCCTGGACAATGGCCGCGCCCAGACCGTCATGGTCTACGACCTGGGCGGCGGCACGTTTGACGTGTCGCTCATCCGCATTGGCGACGGCATCGTGCAGGTGCTGGCCACCTGCGGTGACAATTTCCTCGGCGGCGATGACTTTGACGAGCGCATCATGAACTGGCTGGCCGAGCAGTGCAAAACCGAGCACGGCGTTGACCTGACGAATGACCGCGTGGCGATGCAGCGCCTGCGGGAAGAAGCCGAAAAAGCAAAAAAAGAACTTTCCAGCGCGAAACAAACGGATATCAACCTGCCGTTTATCACCACGACCGCCGAGGGTGCGCTGCATTTGCAGACGACACTGACCCGTGCCAAGTTCGAGGAACTGTGCGCCGATCTGATCGAGCGGACGGCCCTGCCGGTGCGCAACGCTTTGAGCGACGCGCACATTTCGGCCAGCGACCTGGACCAGGTCTTGCTGGTGGGCGGCTCGACCCGCATCCCCGCCGTGCAGGCAAAAGTCATGCGGATGACCGGGCTGGAACCGTCCAAATCCCTGAACCCCGACGAATGTGTTGCCATGGGCGCAGCCTTGCAGGCCGGGCGGCTGGGCGGCGAAATGCTGGCCGGCCCTGGCGAGGGCCTGCTGCTGATGGATGTGACTCCGCTGACCCTCTCGATCGAGACCGTCGGCGGCGTGGCGACACATCTGATCGAGCGCAACTCAACGATCCCGACGCGGTTCAGCAAGGTATTCACCACCGCCGCGCCGTTTCAGAACACCGTGCAAATCAAGGTTCTGCAGGGCGAACGCGAGTTCGCCAAGGACAATAAGCTGTTGGGCACCTTTACCCTGCGAGGCATCAAGCGTGCCTGGGCGGGTGTGCCGAAAATTGAGGTGACGTTCGACATCGACGCCAACGGCATTGTCAAGGTCAAGGCCCGCGACATGGACACCGGCAAGCAGCAGAGCATCACGATCTCCGGAACCTCGAATTTGAGCGAGGAGGAGATCACCCGCGCCATGCGCAACGCCGCTGCCTTTGCCGGGCAGGACAAGGAGCGCAAGGCCGCCCTGGAGGCCCTGAACGCGGGCGAGGCCGCGCTCTACCGCGTGAACACAGCGCTGGGCAGCAAGGTCGGCAAGGCGCTGGACCGCGAGACGCGCGGAAAAATCAAGGACGCAGAACGCGCGTTGGAGCGCGTATTACGCCATAAAAAAGCCGATAAGCTCACCCCGGCGGATGTGACCGCCATCAACGCCGCCCGGGAGGCGCTCTCCACCGTCGCCGCGCCATTGGTGGCGCAGTGGGAGAGTGAAAAATGATTTTGCCTTCCCCTTTTGGGGGAAGGTGGCTCGAAGAGCCGGATGAGGGGCGGATTTGCCATGACTGCCCGATAATGGGCTGCATTGGCACGCTTGCCCCGCATCAGTCTGCTTCGCGGACAGCTTCCCTCTCGGGGGAAGCCTTTTTTGTTGCATAGGGAATTTTTTTGTGCTATACTAGCCAACATAGCACTTTAGTAGGTTAAAGGGGAAATGGAAAGTTGAAAACGTTCAAATACGCCTTTGTGCGCTCTGTGCCCATCATGGCGGGGTACATCGTGCTGGGGCTGGGCTTTGGCGTGCTGCTGCAAAGCAAGGGTTACGGCGCGGGCTGGGCGCTGGCCATGGGCGGCCTGATCTATGCGGGCAGTATGCAGTGATCGATTTATTGGCGGGCGGCGCGTCGCTGATCTCGGCGGCGCTCATGACGCTGATGGTCAACGCGCGGCATCTATTTTATGGTATTTCGATGTTGGAACGTTATAAAAATACCGGCGCGGCTAAGCCGTACCTGATTTTTGCCCTGACTGATGAGACTTACTCCGTTGTGTGCAGCGGCGACGCGCCCGAGGGCGTTGACCAGAGCAGATACTTTTTCTGGGTGTCGCTGCTGGATCAGTTTTACTGGGTTGTGGGCTGCGTGGCGGGGGCGCTGCTGGGCAGCGTGCTTCCCTTTGATACCACCGGCATCGATTTTTCCATGACCGCGCTGTTCCTCGTCGTCATGACCGAGCAGTGGAAGGCAAGCAGGGATCACACCCCCGCGCTGGTGGGGCTGGGCGTCTCGCTGGTCTGCCTTTTGATTTTCGGCAGCAGCAATTTCCTGATCCCCTCCATGCTGGGCATTACGGCGGCTTTGACGCTGCTGCGTAAAGTTACCGAGAAAAAGGAGGCCGACCATGCCGTTTGATGTACACGGTGCGCTGCTTGTGGCGGTGGTCGCGGGCGTGACGGCGCTGATACGTTTTTTGCCCTTTGTGGTGTTCGGCGGCGGGCGGCCCACACCAAGGTTTATTGTCTACCTCGCGGGTGTGCTGCCCTGCGCCATCATGGCGATGCTGGTGGTCTACTGCCTGCGCGGCGTGGACCTGCTCGGCCCGACCCATGGCCTGCCGGAACTTATTGCCGCCGCCGCGGTGGTAGGGCTGCATTTGTGGAAGAAGAATACATTGTTGAGCATCGCCGCAGGCACGGCGCTGTATATGGTGCTGGTGCAGGTGGTGTTTGTGTAACGCGCTGTAGAGGGCGATGCCTTCCCCCTTAGGGGAAACCTTTATAAAAAAGCCGAGGCTTTCATGCCCCGGCTTTTTTCTTGCGGTTATCGTTGAGTTGGTGCGCCCGGGCGATGAGCCGGGTGCGGTTGAAGAACAGAATGCCCACAAAACTGAACAGCACCACGCCCACCAGCACGGTCAGCATCCAGTTTCCCTCCAGGATAAAGCTGCCGGCCGCGCAGGTCAGCAGGGTGGGAAAGGGCAGGCTGATGAAGATGGCCGCCAAAAACTGCTTGGGGCGCATCCCGGCGTTGGCGGCGGCGTAGGGGATGATGCCGTTGGGCAGCCCCGGCGTGATGAACGCCAGAATCGTGTAAAACCAGGGGTCCTTGCTGCTGCGCACGCTGTCCAGCAGCTTCGCAGCCTTGGGGGTGTCGGCGACAAGGCGGCGGATGACCGGCACGAGCTGCCGTGCAATGAGGTAGACGCTCATGTTGGCGACGGCGGAGGCCGAGAAGCTCGTCAGAAAGCCCATCCACGGGCCGTAGGCCAGCCCTGCCGCCAGCTGCACCGGCATGGCCGGAATGACGAGCGACAGCACCTGCACGACGGCCAGGAACCACAGCGTCAGAAAGCTGCGCAGCCGCCCCTGGCTGGCCAGGTATTCGCTCAGCGCCTGCTCATCCCCGGCAGAAAACGCGGACCAGAGCCCGGGCAGCAGCAGGCGGAACGTCTCCACGATGAGCAGCACCGTGACCAGCACCACCGCCGCCACGACCAGCATCGCCAGCCGCTTTTCTCTTTTATTGGCATGTTCGGACATGAAATAGTATCTCCTTGTGGTTAAAAAACAGAGAATACTATACCAAAAACAGCGGAGAAAAGCAAGAAAATTTTGGGGCCCCTTCGCTGGTCATGTGTAGGGAAGGGATTCATCCCTCCCGTGAACGCTGCGGCAGCCGTGAACGACCCGGGAGAGTCAAGACCCTCCCCTACAAACCGACACTCACGGCTGCTTTGTAGGGAGCGGTCTTGACCGCTCCGGGGCGATTACGGCGGACGGGTGTTTGTGGGCAGGCCCCGGGCCGGGCATGCCCGGCCCCTACTGTGCGCAAAAAAATCCCGGTGCACACTTGCACCGGGAAAATACCGATCTTATCGCTTCTCCAGCGGAACGTACTCCTGCGGCTTGCCGAGGTACTTGTAGGCGGGGCGGATGATGCGGTTCGCGAACTCGACCTCCTCGACGCGGTGGGCGCACCAGCCGGGCACACGGGCAATCGCAAACAGCGGGGTGTACAGGTCCTCGCTGATGCCGAGCATACGGTAGATCAGGCCGCTGAACAGGTCCACGTTGGCGCAGACCTTCTTCGGGCCGTGCTTTTCCTCGGCAAAGACCTGCGGGGCCAGGCGCTCAATGCTGCACAGCAGCTCGTACTCCTCGTCGTAGCCCTTCTTGTAGGCCAGGCTCTTGGCGTGGGTTTTCAAAATCTGCGCACGGGGGTCGCTCATCGTGTAGACGGCGTGGCCCATGCCGTAGATCAGGCCGCTGCCGTCGCCGCGCTCCTTGCGGAGGATCTTGCGCAGGAACTCGCGGACCTCGTCGTCGTTGGACGGATCCTCGACATTTTCCAGAATGTAATCCAGCTGGTGCATGACCTTCAGGTTCGCGCCGCCGTGCTTGGGGCCCTTCAGCGCGCCGATGGCCGAGCTGATGGCCGCATAGGTGTCCGTGCCTGAGCTGGACAGCACGCGGCAGGTGAAGGTCGAGCAGTTGCCGCCGCCGTGGTCCGCGTGGACGAGCAGGCAGAGGTCGAGCAGACGCGCTTCCTCGTGGGTGAACTTCTGGTCGGCGCGGTAGGTGCTCAAAATATGTTCCGCCGTGCTCTGGCCCTCGGTGGGCAGGTGGAAGTACATGCTGGACCGGTCATAGACGCGGCGCTTGATCTGGTAGGCGTTCACCATCATCGTGGGCAGCTCGGCGATCAGGTTGATGCTCTGGCGCAGGATGTTGGGCAGACTGTTGTCCTCGGCGTGCTCGTCGTAGCTGTACATGGCCAGCACGCTTCGTGCCATCTTGTTCATCAGGTTCGGCGACGGCGAATTTAAGATCATGTCGTCGGCAAAGCCCTGGGGCAGCTCGCGGTGGTGCTCCAGCAGCTTGCGGAACTTGGCGTACTGCTCCTGCGTGGGCAGGGAGCCGAACAGCAGCAGCCAGATGACCTCCTCAAACATGAAGCGGTCATGGGCGTCGGCCTCGGCGGCCAGCGTGTCAATGTCGATGCCGCGGTAGACCAGGCGGCCCGGAATGGGCACGATGGTGCCGTCCTCCTTCTTATCATAGCCGATAACGTTGGAAACGTTCGTGATGCCGGCCAGCACGCCGGTGCCGTCCAGATTGCGCAGGCCGCGCTTGACGCCCATCTGATCCGCCAGATGCGGGTCAAGGGTGGCGTTGTGTTCCAGATATTCGTGGCAGAGCAGCTCAAGCTCATCCGGCTCCAGGGCCGGGACGTCCGGGTAATACATCATGCGTACCCCTCTCTTTGACCAATTTTATATACTTTGCATACTTATACAGGCGCATATCACTGCTGGCTTCCCTTACCAATATGCCTGATAGATTGATTTTATAGCATTTCCGCAAATTCGTCAAGAAAAACTTAAAATTTTTCTAAATTTTTCAGGAGAATGCTTTAAAAAATTAAGCTGGCGGCCAAAAATGTGCCTATTGTGTAAAAATGCGGATTGACAACCGGCCCTAAACCGGGTAGTATGTTAGGTATACCGCAGAAAATGCAGAGTAAGACAGGGAAAGGGGAAAAGTACTATTTATGAAAGCAGTTCTGATTCCGGGCGACGGCATTGGCCGTGAAATTGCCGAGAGCGTCCGCGAGGTATCCGCCGCACTGAACACCGGCATTGAATGGCAGGAGTTTGCTGCCGGTGCCGAGTACGCCGCCGAGAGCGGCGAGCTGATCGCCCCCGGCACGCTGGATGCCATTGAGGAATGCGGCTGGGCGCTGAAGGGCCCCACCGCGACCCCCATTGGCAAGGGCTTCCGCAGCATCAACGTCCAGTTGCGTCAACGCTTTTCCACCTACGCAAACCTGCGTCCTGTGCACACGCTGCCGGGCGTACCCACCCGCTTTGACAACGTCGACCTCGTCATTGTGCGCGAGAACACTGAGGATCTGTACAAGGGCATCGAGTATATGGTCAATGACGAGATGGCCAACGGCGTGAAGCTCATCACCCGCCCTGCGTGTGAAAAAATCTGCCGCTTTGCCTTTGACTATGCCCGCAAAAACGGCCGCAAAAAGGTCACGGCCGTGCATAAGGCCAACATCATGAAGCTGACCGACGGCCTGTTCCTGCGCACCTTCCGCGAGGTCGCCGCGGAGTACCCCGAGATCACCGCGGACGACTGCATCATCGACGCTTTGTGCATGAAGCTGGTGCAGAAGCCCGAGCAGTTCGACGTGCTCGTCGCGCCGAACCTCTACGGCGATATTATCAGTGACCTGTGCGCCGGTCTCGTCGGCGGCCTGGGCTTTGCGCCCAGCGCCAACATCGGCGACAGCACCCGCATCTATGAGGCCGTCCACGGCTCTGCCCCCGACATTGCCGGGCAGGACAAGGCTAACCCCAGCGCTATCCTGATGGCCTTTGCCATGATGCTGAACGACCTTGGCGAGACTGACAAGGCCGCCAAGCTCAATGCCGCCATCCTGGCCCAGGTCGAGGAGGGCAAGGTCGTCACTGCCGACATCGGCGGCACCGCGGGAACGAAGGAGTTTACCCAGGCAATCATCAGCCGACTGGCAGAGTGAGCGGTGCTCAAATAATAAAGAATAAATAAAAAATAATAAATGCGGTGGATCGCGTCGCTGGCGCTCCGCTCAAAAAAATGTACATCGTAGGGGCGCATTCTATATGCGCCCGCAAGGCGGCTGCCTGCGTCCGGGCGGATATGGAATCCGCCCCTACGTTTTTGTTTTCGACCAACGGGAGAAAACTCCACAATCTTTATTATTTATTATTTTTTATTTCTTATTTGCAAAAACGGAGGTTTTCCCATGAAGCTGCACGACACCGGCGTATACCTTGTAAACGGCGTGCCTCAGACTTCCGCCCCGGCGGGCGTCACCGAGGCAGACGCCAAAAAAGGCACCATCGCCTACGGCATTTTGAAGGCCCATAATACCGGCGACTCCATGCAGGACCTGCGCATGAAGTTCGACTCGATGACCAGCCACGACATCACCTATGTCGGCATCATCCAGACGGCCCGCGCGTCCGGCATGACGGAGTTCCCGCTGCCCTACGTCATGACGAACTGCCACAACAGCCTCTGCGCTGTCGGCGGCACCATCAACGAGGACGACCACCAGTTTGCCCTGTCCGCCGCCCACAAATACGGCGGCATCTATGTTCCGCCGAACATGGCCGTCATCCACAGCTACAACCGCGAGATGATGTCCGGCTGCGGGCGGATGATCCTGGGCTCTGACTCCCACACCCGCTACGGCGCCCTCGGCACGATGGCCGTCGGCGAGGGCGGCGGCGAGCTGGCCAAGCAGCTCGTGGGCCGCACCTACGATATGAGCTATCCCGGGGTCGTTGCCATCTACCTGACCGGCAAGCCCGCTCCGGGCGTCGGCCCGCACGACGTCGCGCTGGCACTGGTTGCCGCGACCTACGCCAACGGCTATGTGAAGAACAAGGTCATGGAGTTCGTCGGCCCCGGCGTGGCAAACCTGAGTGCCGACTACCGCAACGGCATCGACGTCATGACCACCGAGACGACCTGCTGGTCCTCCATCTGGCAGACCGACGATACCACGAAGGAATATTTTGTGCAGCATGGCCGCCCCGAGGCTTATAAGGAATTGAAGCCCGCCGACGTGGCCTACTACGACGGCTGCATTGAGCTGGACCTCTCCACCGTCGAGTGCATGATCGCGCTGCCGATGCACCCCAGCTATGCCTACCCGATCCGCGAGCTGAAGGCCAACGCCAAAGAGATCCTGCAGGCGGCGCAGGACCAGGCCAACAGGCAGTTGGGCGGCAAGGTCGAGATGGACCTCGTCGGCAAGATCTGCGACGATGGCCGCATCTACGTTGACCAGGGCGTTGTGGCCGGCTGCTCCGGCGGCACGTATGAAAATATCTGCGCCGTGGCGGACATCATCAAAGGCAAGAGCTGCGGCAACGGTGAGTTCAAGTTCAGCGTCTACCCCGACAGCATGCCGACCTATCTGGAGCTGGTCAAAAACGGCGCTGTGGCGGACATTGTCTCCGCCGGCGGCATCTTCCGCGAGTGCTTCTGCGGCCCCTGCTTCGGCGCGGGCGACACCCCGGCCAACGGCGAGTTCTCCATCCGCCACACGACCCGCAACTTCCCGAACCGCGAGGGCTCCAAGCCCGGCGAGGGCCAGATCAGCGCCGTCGCCCTGATGGACGCCCGCTCCATTGCGGCCACCGCGGCCAACGGCGGCTACCTGACCGCCGCCAGCGAGCTGACCGACGTGGAGTACACCGTGCCCGACTACCACTTTGAGCAGGGGGTCTACGACAAGCGCGTCTACAACGGCTGGGGTCATCCGGAGCCGGACTACGTGCTGAAATTCGGCCCGAACATCAAGGACTGGCCCGAGCAGCCCGCCCTGACCGACGACCTGCTGGTCAAAATTGTCAGCTACATCACCGACCCCGTCACGACGACGGACGAGCTGATCCCGTCGGGCGAGACGTCGTCCTTCCGCTCCAACCCGCTGCGGCTGGCAGAGTTCACCCTCTCCCGCAAGGATCCGGCCTACGTGCCGAACGCCAAGGCCGTGAAGGCGCTGGACGAACAGCGCAAGGCAGGTGAGCTGCCCGCCGAGGTTGCGCGTGTCTACGACGATTTGAAGAAGCTGGGCTACGCGCCCGACGCGGCCAACACCAACATTGGCTCGGCCATTTTTGCCAACAAGCCCGGCGACGGCTCCGCCCGTGAGCAGGCCGCCAGCTGCCAGCGCGTGCTGGGCGGCGCGGCCAACTTTGCCTGCGAGTACGCCACCAAGCGCTACCGCTCCAACTGCATCAACT
>ERZ824575.3686-NODE-3686-length-10405-cov-2.670435_pt1 | contig 10405 bp, 9 predicted proteins | sample MGYA00519470_ERZ824575 | MGnify/ENA primary metagenome ERZ824575 (study PRJEB31778, sample SAMEA3449170) | human gut metagenome | biome: human gut; feature: human-associated habitat; material: faeces | place: United Kingdom | collected 2010/2012 ...
CTTTCTGTTAGATAGCGCGCATTGGCGTTCCATAGCAAAATCTCCTGCACATATAGATAAGCCATACCTTCTGGTATATGATTTTGATAATAGCTACGCCGTTAAAGCAATTGCTGAAAAAGTGGCTTCAGAGCATGGCTTGAAGATATATTCGGTATTTGATTTGCCATATGCGGAGCGTTGCTTCACATTATGCGGCCCAGAGGAGTTTTTAGGCTTGATACAAGGGGCATCATACGTCCTATCAAACTCGTTCCACGCGACGGCATTCTCTGTAATATTCGAAAAAGAATTTGCTGTTGTAGAGCGCACAGAGAAGATAAATACACGTATGCGCGATTTTACAGCTATGCTGGGGCTGTCCGACCATATGATAAATAATGAAAAAGATATCCCTTGTAATGCCGATTGGAACGAAGTTGAACGCCTGCTGTCTGATGAAATCATGCATTCAAAGGCGTATATTGATAAAGTTTTGAATGGCGGGGGAAGATGATAGATAAAGTTTCGGTTGCTGATTGCACGCTTTGTGGGGCATGTATCAACGCATGTCCAACTGATGCAATTAGGCTCAAAAAGCAATATTTGGATTTTTGCTATCCAGATATTGATGCAGACTTGTGCATTAACTGTAACAAATGCGAGCTGTCATGCCCTATTTTAGGAGAAAAAAGCAAACCTGAAAATGGGTTTCCTATAGCATTTGCAGCCAAAAGCAAGAATGATGAGGTTCGCATACGGAGCAGCTCCGGTGGAGCGTTCTATGAGTTTGCGGATAAGATGCTAAAAGATGGCGGCTATGTATGCGGCGCAGTATTTGACGAAGGATTCCACGTTAAGCACATCGTATCAAATTCTAAGAATGATGTTTATCGTATGATGGGCTCCAAGTATGCCCAAAGCGATATGGGGTATTGCTATCGAGAAATCAAAGATGTGCTGGAAAAGGGACACAAGGTGCTGTTCAGCGGTTGCCCTTGCCAGGTCGCAGGACTGCGCACATTTCTTGGAAAAGAGTATCGGAATCTGCTTCTTGTAGAACTGATTTGCCATGGGATTCCAAGCGATCAGATGTTGCAAGTCTACATTCGTATGCAAGAAAAGAAGTATGGTGCAAAGCTCAAACGGATGGAATTTCGTAATAAGACAAAGGGTTGGCACAATAGTGCTGTGCGGATGGAGTTTGAAAACGGAAAGATTTACGCAGAGCCTATGACGATTGATGCGTTCATGCAAGGCTACTTTCGGGGAGTCTCGTTAAAGAAAAGCTGTTTTTCCTGCCAGTTTCGCAACTTCGCAAGCGGAAGCGACCTGACAATTGGAGATTTTTGGGGAGCTGAAATTGAAATGTCGCATATTGACGATAACAAGGGGCTTTCAGTTGTAATCTCCAATTCTCAAAAAGGAACAGTTTTTCTTGAGAAAACAATGACATCTTGCGTCCCAGTTAAGATGGACAATATTCTGAAGTATAATCAAGCACTTGTAAGGCCATTTAGCATCGGGGAACAAAGAACGGTATTTTATAAGTATGCCACTGAGAAAGGCGCTGAAAAAGCAATTGAGCAGTTTTTTCATGAAAAGTTACTTCAAAAGATAAAGCGTAAGAGCAGATTTACCTTACGTTGCGTGTGGTATATTATAAGGGGCAAGGAAAAGCCTCTGTACTAAAAGCTGGAGACTTGGTTGATGGGAAATAGTCGTTTGAAAAATTCGGCCCTTAATTTGGCAACAGGTTTAATGGGTAGAGCACTTACAATTGTTCTTAATTTCGCAGTAAGAACATTCTTCATTCATTGTCTTAATGAAGCGTATCTTAGTGTAAATGGGCTATATAGCAATATCCTGACCGTACTTTCCCTTGCCGAATTGGGATTTGGCTCTGCTATAGTCTATCATATGTACGAGCCGATGGCGACACATAATTATCAAAAGGTTGTAGGGCTTCTTCAATTTTTCAAAAAAGTATATTTTGCTGTAGGGATAGCAATAGTAGCTTTGGGCCTTTGCGTTATTCCTTTTATGGATGTGATTATAAAAGACAAACCTGATGTTCCATTGCTAACGCTATATTATGTGATTTTTCTCTTTAACTCTGGCCTATCATATTGTTTCGCTGCCTATAAAGGAACTCTTTTTTTGGCAGATCAAAGGGATTATGTGAAAACAAATGCCCAAAATGTAGCATCGATAATTCAAGCAACTCTACAAGTCTTGCTTCTGCTCCTGTTTAGAACGTATTTGGTGTATCTTTTAGTTCAGCTTGCAGGAACTGTTTTCGTGAATGCTTATATAGCGCATTTGGCTGATAAAAAATATCCAGAGGTTTCAAAATATAAGAATGAACAGTTGAATGATGGTGAAAAACAACAGCTATTAAAAGATGCAGGAGCTCTTTTCCTCACAAAAGTTGGTCATGTTACGCTGAACGGAACTGACAATATTATTATTTCCGCCGTCGTCGGCGTTTTGTGGGTTGGACGGCTTTCAAACTACACGCTCATATGCGATTCCGTTACAAGTGTGCTTTGTCAGATAACAGCGGCTATCACAGGAAGCCTTGGAAATTTCTTTGCAACGGAAGATAAGCACGCTGGATATTTGCTATTTAGAAAAATTGAGTTTTTGAATTTTTGGCTGTATGGGTTCAGCTTTATTGCGCTGGTCACATTGTTAGATCCGTTTGTACAGATATGGGCTGGTGGCCGATTTGTGCTGGGACTTCCCATATCTATTGCCATTGCAATCAACTTCTTTGTGGCAGGCTATATGAACACGCTTTGGGTGTTCCGTTCAACATTGGGACTGTTTAAGCAAGGAAAGTTCAGGCCAATTCTTGTGGCAATTCTGAATATAGTCCTCTCAATCGTTCTTGGGAAACTGTGGGGTGTTTTTGGCGTTCTGTTTGCTACATTTCTGTCACGGGCATCAATTAGTTTGTGGTATGACCCGATCATAATCCATAAATATGGTTTTGGTGTTTCGGCTAAGCCATTCTTTACGCGGTATACCAAACGTATATTGCTGCTTTCAGTTATACTGGTGCTATTACTCTGGGCGCGTAGACTGGTTTTTAGCACAGAAATTACAGTGCTAAACTTTATTGCAATGGCGGCTATTGTAACTATATTTACCAATATTGTGTTCTGGTTGTTCTATCATGGATGTGAGGAATATAGTTATTTCAAGATGATATTCAGAGAAAGAGTAATTGCGCCAATTAAACGCAAATTAACATAATGCTTCACTTCATATACACACAACCTCTTAGCAGGGTAATCATTGCAATGGCAATAGCCATTGCTATATGGGGATATGCACGAACGAAGCTTTATGGTAAAAGATGGAACATTGCTAATGCACTACTGGCTTGCGGTATGGTGGTGGTAATACTCAGCATAACCATATTTGGCCGTACGGCCGGAGAACGTATTCTTATTCTAAAGCCGTTTGCATCGCTAACGGTTGCAAGAACGCAAAGCGAAGCCTACCGCGAGCTCCTGATGAACATCTTTCTCTTTTTCCCACTTGGCTTGACGCTATCCAACGCATTGCCGCAAAGATGGGGGAGATGGCGGAGGATAGGCATTACAGTGGTAACGGGATTATTGCTCAGTGCGGGCATTGAATACATACAGTATCGCTTTGCATTAGGCGTGGCAGAGACAGACGATGTGATCTGCAACACGCTTGGTACGTTTATCGGGTCAATCTCGCTGCTTATTGCGCACGGTATTAAAAAGTACAAAGAAAAGGCTATAAAGCATGACTCTAACAAAACCTGAAACACAATTCCTAAACATAGCCAAAGCAGCCATATCAGGCACAGAGATATCGACTGATGCCGTGGATTGGCCTGCAATATTCACGCTGTCCAACCAGCAGAAGCTGCTGCCTATAATATTCGAAGCGGTTAGGCAGACTGATGCTGCCAGGGAGAATGCCGCCCTGTTTGCCGCTGTTAAGCAGCAGGTCATAAGTCAGGTATTGAACCAAATCGTCCGGTCGGCTGAATTTGCAGATTTATACAAAAGACTTCGCGTGGCAGGATTACATCCTGTCTTGGTGAAGGGCGCGCTATGCAGTCGCTTGTATCCGCTGAAAGATCACCGCATCAGCGCGGATGATGATATATATGTGCAGGATAGCGAGTTCTTAGATTGCCATGAACAATTGCTTGCGGAAGAGCTGACCACCGATACCCCGGCAGACGAACTGCCCACGTCGGACGAGGTTTCTTACCTGAAGGAAGGCAGTCCGCTTTATATTGAGATGCATCGTCACCTGTTTGATTCATCTGAAGATGCTCATGATGAGCTAAATCATTTTTTTGCGGACATTCAGCCTATAGAGATGGCTGGATTCTTGGCCATGCCGCCATACGAGCATTTGCTTTATTTGATATTGCACGCCTATAAGCATTTTGTAAGTTGCGGCATTGGCTTGCGGCAGTTCTGTGATATCGGCCTTTGGGCGAAAGCATATCACGAGCAAATAGACTGGCAGAGGCTGTACGACCAGTGTGCCAGCGTCCACGCGGCAACATTTGCGACAGCAGCATTCAAAATTGCACGCGGCTATCTCGGTATCAAATTTGATTTGCCCGCGCCGTGGGAAGCTTCCATCGATGTGGAACCTCTGCTGCATGATACACTCTGCGGCGGAGTCTATGGCTCAAATGACTATACACGCCTGCATTCTTCTACTGTTACGCTGAACGCCGTTAAGGCAAGCCGTGCGGGTGAGAAAAGCAGCGTGCTGAGTTCAATCTTCCCTAAAAAAGAATACCTTGAGCGAAGGTACCCATACTTAAAGAAGCATCCGTATTTACTGCCAATCGCATGGATACAGCGCATTGTAAACTACGCGATGGAGAAGCGGGCAAGCGCAGATAACAGTGCGGCGGGGGCGATTAAGCTCGCGAAGGAGCGTATTGAGCTGATGAGGCTGTATGATATAATAGACTGACATAGAAAAAGCATATAGGGATAATAAAGCTGTCCGATTGGCGTCGGGCAGCTTTTTTGTACTTAATACACAAAATATGAATGAATATAGATAGTACTTTCTTATTTATATTCTAATAACTGGATAGAGAGAATTTAGATGGTTGACTTTTTATATCGACAATGGTAAAGTTATAGACAACTAAACGAGTTCGCGGTTGTTTTTCGGCACAACCAAGTATATATAAAGAAATACCCTGCTGGCCGATATCTGATTATTAGAGCCATGTATATGGTGCGGCAGATCAAAATTGATTTGACCTACCGTTATACATTATCAAACAAACGAGAAACGAACCAAAGTAGACCTGCATACCTAAAAGGTATAGACAGGAGCGTTAACAGAGCAAGACAAACCGAAGAACGCGACTTGCGCCTATCATCGGGCGTATGTGACTATATAATATATGATTTGCCATATCAGATGGCAGAAAAATAAATAGAAGAAAAAGGAGTCGCTTATGAAGAAGTATTTCTCGCTTCTGATCGCAGTTCTGATGATTTCCGCAATTATTTGCGGCTGTTCGCAGAACACAGACCAACCCAGCAACGGCAGTAATGATGAACCCGTTGTGTTCCGCATGCTATACGATGTAGAGAATACAACACTTAACTACCTTGCCAGCGGCAAAGAGCTTGAACATGCCGTGGCGTGCAACATGGTGGATGGGCTTGTAGAGTTCGATAACCATTCAAACATAGTTCCTGCTATGGCGGAATCTTGGACCACAAGCGATGACGGTTTGGTTTGGACGTTCAAAATCAGGCAGGGCCAGAAATGGTACGATAACACCGGCTAAGAAATAGCGGATGTAACAGCAAACGACTGGGTAAACGGGTTGAAACTCGTATGCGATCCCAAGACGGACTCCGGTACTTATGATCAGGTGAAGGTAATAAAGGGAGCCGAGGCATACTTCAATGCTCTTGCTGCGGGCAATGAGGCAAACTTTGATGATGTTGGCGTAAAAGCAATCGATACATACACGCTGGAATACACGCTGGAAAGGCCCACGCCTTACTTCCTTGGCGGTTTGGCATATGCGTGCTGGCTGCCTGTATATGGGCCTTTGGTGGATTCACTTGTAACTGAAACCGGCAATGACTTTGGCACATCGATAGATAAAATATACAGCTGCGGCGCGTTTATACTCACTGAGTGGGAACCGCAGGTCAAGCAAACATTTGTAAAGAACACCAACAACTGGGATGCAGATCGCGTATATCTTGCCAGAATTGAAAAGACATATAACGCTGAAGCCGCAACGCTTGCGCCGACAATGGTTCTGCGCGACGAAATAGACTTTGCTAAGATAAGCAATGATATCTTGGATGATTGGAAGACCAACAACATCAATTATCTTTCAAAGAGCAGGGAAGACGCCATGTGGCATTACTTCTATGCATTCAACTTCCGCCCCACCTATCCGGATGAGTATAAACCGGAAGACTGGATGCGCTGCGTTATGAATAGCAACTTCCGCCATGCGATAATGAGCGCACTGGACAGAGAATTTGTTGTACAGAGCGCTGTTGACCAGGAAAGCTATAAGTCGCTTATTCAGCACAGCATAACTCCGGCCGGTTCGTGCTACACCGATAAGGGCGTAGACTTTGCTGATATGCCTGCGTTTGACGGCATAGACGCCAACTTCTATAACCCTGATAAGGCCAATGAATACAAGGCAAAGGCAATGGAGGAACTGAGCGCAAAGGGCGTTACGTTCCCCGTTACGATGCTTATATCTTACCAGAGCGGTGACAAGGAGTGCGTTATAGTTAAACAGCAGCTTGAAAAGGCACTCGGTACGGACTTTGTAAAGCTTGAACTGTGGGCAGGTCCTTCCGAAAACTTCCTCTCCGAAACCAGAAGCGCCGGCAAGTATAGCTTCATGCGTGTGCGCTGGGGCGCCGACTATATTGACCCGCAGACATGGACTGACCCCTTCGGTGGTTCTACAAATGCTGAGACCGGTCTGGAAGCCGGCAACACATATAACAGGTGGAACCTCATTTTGGACGATGAACTGTTCCATAATAACTTTACCGCTATTTCTACCAACAGCATAGGCAATTTCGCAGATGAATTTATAGCATCGGACGACTTCAAAGAAGTGCGTGCTATTCTGGAAGAGTATTATGCGCTGGTTGACGCCGGCATACAGGAAGGCGTGGACCTTACCAAACGCTTCGAAAACTTTGCCAAGGCGGAGGCTCTCCTTATAAACAATGCGCTGATTGTGCCTTGCTATATTGGCCCTGCAAATTATCAGGTTACCAAGCTTAATATTTACGAAGGCGCATATGCGGCCTGCGGCTACACTAAGCTGATGTACAAGGGGATGCATTTGCAGGATCACTTTATCTCTATGGAAGAATATGAGACAAACCTGAAGGATTGGACCGACGGCAAATATTGATTTAATGAAGTTTTCTATTCTACTAAGATGGCATAAAGACGGATGAAGAACTGCGTCCGGGTGTACGTGTAAAGGCGGGCATCCGGACGCGGATGCAGGAGGATAGATGGTAAAATACATCGGTAAACGTTTAGCACGTTCTATCATAACGCTTGTAATCATAGTGTCGATAGTATTTGTGCTGATGCGCAAAATGCCCATAACGGGCTATTTCCCCAATTATGACCACATGTCGCCTGAGCAGATACAAAACAGTCTGCATCAAATGGGCTTGGATAAGCCCGTAGCGGAGCAGTTGTTCATATTCCTGAAAAATGTGGTGACAAAAGGCAGTCTCGGTATATCATATGTTTATCGCAATCAGGTGCCTGTAACGGACGTGCTTGCACCGAAGATCCCATTGAGTCTTAAATTGGGTGTGCTGGCGCTGCTTGTTGCGCTTATGATTGGCTTGCCGCTCGGTACGATAATGGCACAGCACAAGGGAAGAATCGTTGATAAAATCGGTACAGGCTTTATTGTTCTTATACAGGCGGTGCCGGCAGCGGTGTATTTTTTGTTCATACAAATTTATGGTACAGAGCTGCTAAATCTGCCGCTTATGTTCAAAGAAGCTGACGCAAAGACATGGATACTGCCTGTATTCTCGCTGGCGCTTCCGAATATATCGTATTATGCAATGTGGCTCAGGCGCTATATGGTTGATGAGAGCACAAAGGACTATGTTAAGCTTGCAAAGATAAAGGGCTTTTCCGAAAGAAAGATAATGTTCAAGCATGTGTTCAGGAATGCCTTTGTACCTCTGGGACAGTATTTGCCCACAACGTTTTTGAACACTGTTGTCGGCTCAATTTATATAGAATCGCTCTATTCCGTGCCCGGCATGGGCGGATTGCTTGTGGACGTGGTAAAAAGGCAGGATAACAGCATGGTTCAGGCAATAGTCATTCTGTTCGCCTCGGTTGGCATAATCGGGTTAATAGTAGGCGACATAATGATGACGCTGCTTGACCCGCGCATAAGCTTCGCAGGCAGGAAGGGAGTAAGGTGAGCATATGGGAATGAGATTTAAGAACCCTCGCGTTGGTCAGCTTGAAAACAGCGTAAGTGAAGCGATACGCACTAAGCTTAGCGATGAAGAAGCGTTCAAACTGGTTCCATTTGATGAAAATGCGGTAGAACGAACAGGCTATTCCAATTATTCGTACTGGCGCAGCACGTTCCGTGCGTTCAGAAAGAATACGCTGGCCATAGCTTTGTTTTGCATAGTGCTTGGCATACTTATATTCACGTTCATACAGCCGTATTTGCCTAATCAGCTTGATTCATTCCAATCGAATATAGACCCTAAATCAGGCGCGATATTCAGAAACCTTGAACCAGGTACTGAGGTCACACTTGAAAACGGTAAGCTGTTCAAGTTCATTCTCGGCACAAACGAGCTTGGGCAAGACCTGTGGTCAAGGCTGTGGGGCGCGACCAGAACTTCGCTGCTTATTGGTGTAGCTGTTGCATGTATAGAAGCTATAATCGGCATAGCGGCAGGCGTGCTGTGGGGCTATGTCCGGCAGACCGATGTTATATTTACCGAACTTTACAATATCCTTGATAACGTGCCATCGTCATTGGTGCTGATACTTGTATCATATATAATGAAGCCATCCGTGGGAACATTGCTGCTGGCCATGAGCCTTACCAGATGGATAGGTATGGCGCGCTTCATACGCAACCAGATTATCATTATCCGCGACAGAGAATACAATCTTGCCTCACGCTGCCTTGGCACCGGTACGCTGACAATAATATTCAGAAATCTGCTGCCGTACCTTGTATCTGTAATAATGCTCAGAATGGCATTATCTATACCTGATGCAATAGCAAGCGAAGTGTTTATAACTTATATAGGCCTTGGCTTGCCGGCGGAGGTACCAAGCCTTGGCAACTTGATAAACGTTGGCAGAAAGCTTATGATGAGCCCGACGCTGAGGTATCAGCTGATATATCCTACGATTATTCTTTCAATCGTTACGGTGTCGTTCTATGTGGTAGGCAATGCATTCAGCGATGCTGCAGATCCTAAAAACCATATTAACTAAGGAGGACTTTTATGGAACAGAATCAAAAGGTTATATTGTCCGTAAAGGACCTTAATGTTAAGTTCAATCTGCGCGGAAAAGTGCTGCACGCAATACGCGGGATAAATTTGGACGTATATCAGGGCGAAAGTCTTGCGATCGTGGGAGAATCCGGCTGCGGCAAAAGCGTACTGAATAAGAACTTTATAGGATTGCTTGACCCCAACGGTTTTATATCTTCCGGCGAGATAACATATTACGGCATGGACGACGGCCAACCGCAGGTGCTTTCGAATTATAAAAAGGATAATGAATGGCTGAAGATACGCGGCAGCGAAGTAAGCATGATAATGCAAGACCCCATGACAAGTCTGAACCCGCTTAAAACAATAGGCAAGCAAATCGGCGAATCATTGGAGCTGCATCAAGGGTTGAAAGGCAAGGCTTTGAAAGAAGCCGTATATGGAATACTTCGAGACGTTGGTATTGAGGAACCGGAGCGCAGGTATAAGCAATACCCACATGAATTCTCCGGCGGAATGCGGCAACGCGCCGCCCTGCTCCGTACCCTGCTGACTGAAAAAGAAACCCTGCTGCTGGACGAACCCTTCGGTGCGCTGGACGCGCTGACCCGCTTGCAGCTGCAAATGGATCTGACCGATATGTGGCAGGAATTCCATAAAACCATCCTGCTGGTCACGCACGACGTGGAGGAGGCGCTGTTCCTCTCCTCCAGCGTGCTGGTGGTGGAGCGCACCCCCATCCGGGAGCTGGCGGAGATTCCGGTCCCCGCGTCCTTCCCGCGGGACCGCTCCTGCCTCAAACTGCCGGAGATGGTGGAGCTGAAGGAGCACCTCATTGATCTTCTACGAAAGCAGGTGACGGCATGAAAAAAGCCTGCAAG